>Ga0315545_1001718_pt1 | contig 20873 bp, 9 predicted proteins | sample SalMarSW160210MG_FD_203096 | JGI IMG/M metagenome (GOLD analysis project Ga0315545, IMG submission 203096) | Salt marsh sediment microbial communities from the Plum Island Ecosystem LTER, Massachusetts, United States - Salt Marsh Sediment SW1602-10 ...
CTGGAGAGGGATTACGAACGGAGGATACGTTGGGCATGGAGAAACGTATGTCACTGAAAATCCTGTAAAACTTCCGAATGAATCATCCGATATCTTATGGTGGTCGAAAGGCGGTGTTTTGAGAGGGGAAAGTCCTGAAAGGATTAAGTTTCTTCGCAACATCATCGAAACAGCTCCGCTACATTTAAAACCTATTCCTTTATTTACGTGGATGCCATTTTCTTGTGTCGGTATTGAGCATGAATACTATTTAGGTTATTTGAATGATGCTCAACCTCGAAGCATTGTTATTAGTCTTCCGGAAGATGCCTTTTATACTGTCGAAATAATTGACACATGGGACATGACAATAGCACCTATACAAAAAAAGGTTTCAGGACGTTGTTTAATAGAATTACCACAAAAACCATATATAGCGATAAGAATTATAAAACAGAAGTAATGAATCGGTAAAATTCAAATAAATTGGAATGATATGACAACAAAGAATTCAATAAATAAATTTGGAATTAGCAAACTCGTAGTGAGTGTAATCATATTTTCTGTAGTCGTTTTTGTATCAATTTGTTATGCACAAAATCCGATTATTCAAACTAAGTTTACTGCCGACCCTGCGCCGATGGTGTATAAAGATACAGTGTTTCTTTATACAAGCCACGACGAAGACGATGCCTTTGGTTTTAAAATGCAGAATTGGTTGCTATACACATCCACTGATATGGTGAATTGGACTGACCACGGGGTTATAGCATCACTGAAAGATTTCAAATGGATCCCCTACGACAATGGAGCCTGGGCGCCACAGTGTATTCACCGGAACAATAAGTTTTATATGTACTGCCCTATGCCGAACGGCACAGGTATTGGTGTACTGATTTCCGACAGCCCTTATGGACCTTTCAAAGACGCTATCGGGAAGGCGCTGATTAAAAATAGTGTACACGATATAGACCCAACCGTGTTGATTGACGACGATGGACAGGCTTATCTGTATTGGGGAAATCCTAATCTTTATTATGTCAAACTGAATGATGATATGGTTTCTTACTCGGGCGAAATAATAAATGAACCTTCCAAACCTGCCAATTACCAGGAAGGTCCATGGGTATGGAAACGCAACGGGCATTATTATTTGGCGTATGCTTCTACCTGTTGTCCCGAAGGTATCGGCTATGCCATGAGCAACTCTCCGACAGGTCCATGGGAGTATAAAGGAATGATTATGGACGGAGACCAACGCTCAAGTGGAAACCATCCGGGAATTATCGACTATAAAGGAAACGCTTACGTGTTCGGGTTCAATTATGCCATCCTGAAACAAACCATGTCGAAGCATTACGAAAGACGCTCGATATGTCTCGAAAAAATAAACTATGATGCTGATGGTACAATTCAAAAGCTTCCGTTCTGGTCAACAGCAGGTGTCAAACAGCTAGATATCTTGAATCCGTATAACCGCATCGAAGCTGAAACCATGGCCTTTAGCGAAGGCCTTAAAACAGAATTGGTTACTGAATGGGAACGAAATATATCATGGGACAAGGGAAAAAAGATTGCAGACAGATTAATTGTTACCTCTATTAATGATGGCGATTACATTAAGGTGCAAGGTGTTGACTTTTCAAAAGGGTCAACATCGGTTGATGTTAGTATTGCTTCGTTGAATGGCGGAAAAATTGAAATCCATACCGACAAAATTGATGGGCCAATATTGGGAACAATTAACGTAAATACTTCCGGTGAAGGTGACATTTGGAAAACCGTTAGTACCCCGGTGAATAATATTAAAGATATTCACGATTTGTTCTTTGTGTTCAGGGGAGAAAAAGATTTATTCAACTTTGATTGGTGGAGATTCTTTACTATTAAAAAATAAGTTTTACTTATGCCAAAGAAGTTGTGCTGTTTAAAAATTTATTTAGTATGAAGAAGAAAACAACGATTACAATTATAAGTAGGGAAGTAATCCAAAAGCGACATTTAATGGAAAGAAAATTAAGGATTTTAAAAATAAAAAAAACACTAATCATTGTTTTAATTTTGCTTGGTTTTAACCTAATAACCGAGGCCCAGGTAAAGACCGGTGAAAATATAGCTATTGCAACTACCAATTGCGGTAAAGTTCGCGGATATATTTGTAATAATATGTTCGTTTACAAAGGTATTCCATATGCAGAGGCAGATCGATTTGAAGCGCCGCATAAACCCAAACCATGGGATGGCATTCGTAGTTCGCTAACTTGGGGACCGGTTCCATATTTGGAAACTCCAATAACTTCGGTAAATGATGAAATTGAATATCTTTACGATCACAACTTCGGATATGCTAGTGAAGATTGTTTGCGTTTGAATATCTGGACGCCGTGTATTAATGACGATAAAAAACGCGCAGTAATGTTTTGGATTCATGGCGGCGGGTTTACTGTCGGGTCATCGCAGGAATTACCATCGTACGATGGAGAAAATCTGGCGAAAAAAGGCGATGTGGTAGTAGTGACAATCAATCACAGGTTAAATGTTTTAGGGTTTCTGGATCTCTCTGCCTATGGAGAAAAATATAAATTTTCAGCTAATCTTAGCATCCTCGATATTCGGTTTGCTCTGGAATGGGTAAGAAACAATATTGCCAATTTCGGCGGCGATCCCGGAAATGTTACAATTTTTGGTCAATCTGGTGGCGGAGCTAAAGTGAACACTTTGATGGCTATGCCCTCGGCAAAGGGTTTATTTCACAAAGCGATCAATGAAAGCGGCGCTTACCAGTCTTCGTTATTAGAGAAAAAACAAACCCAAGTTATTGCTGATCAGGTTTTACAAATTTTAAACATTCATCCCAAAAATGTTGACACCCTTCAAAAAATTCCATTTCAGGTTCTAGCAGATGCAGGAAAAAAAGCATTGAAACAAATTGGCGAGAAAATGAGGTCGGAACGAAAAACTATTCGCGGATTTGGTTTAGGATGGGGTCCAAGCGTAGATGGCGACTTGCTTCCTTACCAGGTTTTTTCTGAACAAGCATTTGAATTATCAAAAGATGTCCCTTTATTGATAGGAACTGTAAAAAATGAATTTGTAGCTTCTGCTTCCACGGGTTTGACAAACGGTACCGAAGCGCAGGTTATAGATTATATCAAAAATCGGTGGAAGGATAAAACAGATGCATATTTAGCTGCCGTAAAAAAAGCATATCCCGATGATACCAGACCTTCCGATTTGATCGATGTGGATATGATGTTTCGTCCCGGTGCACTTACGGAGGCGAAACAAAAATCCAAACTAAAAGATGGTGCACCTGTGTACATGTACCTGTTTGGCTGGCAATCACCGGCGATGGACGGCAAGTACAAGGCATGGCATTGCATGGAACTCCCTTTCGTTTTTGATAATATTGAGAGATGCCAGAATATGACCGGCGGCGGAAAAGACGCAAATAAACTTGCTAAAAAAATGAATTCAGCTTGGATAAATTTTGCGAAAGCCGGCAACCCCAATCACAAAGGTTTACCTGCTTGGGAACCTTACACCGAGAGCAAGGGCGCCACGATGTATTTCGATAATGTTTGTAAAATATTATATAATCACGACAAGGAACTAATGGAGTTGATTAAATAATTGATTAATCTGTTGTTGAAAGAAATAATGAAAACGGTTAACTTGAAGAACACATAATTTCTACGCTATACAAAACGACTCTCAATATGAGAGCTTGGTGTGTCATTTTATTTATCGTAAATAAAAAACATTCAAATGAGAAATCATATGAAGAATATTCTGTTTAAACTATTTGTATGCATAACTGCATTTCTATTCTTTTTAACTGCGCAAACATCATTCAAATTATACGGACAAAGCTCCTTGGTTAATTCTAAAAGAGATATGGTACTTTGGTATAAACAACCGGGAGTCAAGTGGCTTGAGGGTATACCTATCGGGAACGGTTATATGGGCGCCATGGTCTTTGGCAGAGTTCAGCATGAAAGAATTGCACTCAATGAATCATCATTCTGGTCGGGCCGCCCCAACGATTATACGAATCCTAATGGTTATAAATATTTCCCATTGATCCGTGATCTTGTTTTTTCAGGGAAATATAAGGAAGCCGAGAAGATGGCGAATGAACATTTCTTTGGTATTCCCGTTAACCAACAGGCTTTTCAACCACTCGGAGATTTGTTACTTAATTTTAAAAATAGCGGAAATGTGACAGGGTACTACCGGGAACTTGATATGGAGACCGGAATTGCAAAGATCACTTACAGTGATGGCAACGCCGAATTTACAAGGGAAATTTTCATGTCATATCCCGATCATATTATGGTTGTTCATCTTACTTGTAATAAACCCGGCAATATTTCACTTGAAGCTAAATTAAAAAGTCCATATTTGGATAATGTTATTACGGAATCCGGCAAGCTTGTAATGAATGGAACCTGGAAAGGTCCATTGCCACCTCCGAGTAATTCATTGATAGCCAAGGTAGAAGGAACCGGATTGAAATTTCAGACGATACTGCTGGCGCTTCCGGAAAATGGACAGCAAAGCATCGGCGACACCGGTCTTATAATAAATAATGCCACCTCTGTCACATTAATATTAACTGCTGCTACAAGCTTTAAGAACTATACGGATATAAGTGGAGATCCCGAATTAATCTGTAAAAAAATCTTAAGCAACCTGGCAAGTAAGGATTACAATGTACTGCTTAAAAATCATGAAAATGATTTTCATCCTTTAATGGATAGGATTCATCTTACAATAGGCGATTCATCGATGAATCAAAAGCCTACCGATGAACGGCTCAGGCTTGTTAAAGAAGGAGGTACAGATATTGATCTGGTATCAAAAATATTCCAGTTTGGTCGTTACATGCTGGCATCCAGCAGCAGGAAAGGAGGTCAGCCAGCGAACCTGCAAGGAATATGGAATGAAGAGCAGTCACCTCCATGGGGAAGTAAATATACTGTCAATATAAATGTTGAAATGAACTATTGGCTTGCAGAGGTTTGCAATTTGAGTGAATGTCATCTTCCGTTATTCGATGCGATAAAAGATCTTTCGGTGAGTGGAGCAAAGACAGCTAAAGTTCAATATAATAGTCGGGGATGGGTATGCCATCATAACTTCGACCTTTGGAGGGGAACAGCACCTGTGGATGCCGCACGTTACGGTATGTGGCCTGTTGGTGGAAGCTGGTTATGTCAGCATATCTGGGAACATTATTTATTTTCAGGCGACAAAAAATTCCTCAAAGAGTATTATCCGATTATGAAAGGTTCTGCTCAGTTTTTGATGGATCTGATGGTTGAACATCCAAAGTATAAATGGTTGGTCATACCTTTTTCAATGTCGCCTGAACAAGGTTTCTTCACCAGTCCAGGCAGTGAAGAATGTTTCTTATCTTCTTCAACAACTATGGATATCGGAATCATAAGAGAACTTTTTCCACATTGTATTGAAGCAGCAAAGATTCTTAATGTTGATAAAGAATTCGGAAATGAACTTGAAGAAGCTTTAAAAATAATACCGCCATATCAGATAGGTAAAGACGGGTGGTTACAGGTTTGGCTGGAGGATTGGCAGAGGGGAAGAGAAGGACATTGCATATCGGCAAACTTCGCATTTTACCCTGGCAGTTCAATAACATTACGCGGCGAACCACAACTTGCTAATGCCATCCGGAAATGGCTTGAACCAAGACGTGGAAACGGGGGTTGGATATTTGCATGGGATATATGTGATTGGGCACGTCTTGAGAACAAGGCAAAAACAGATACTCTTATCAGAAGATTCGAAGGCGGTAGACTAGGCCTTAATCTGCATAATCAAGGGAGTAATCAATCGGATGCAAACTTCGGATTCACTGCGGCAGTTGCCGAATGCCTTCTTCAAAGTCATGCAGGTGAGATTAACTTGTTACCTGCATTGCCCAACAGCTGGACCAACGGATCTGTAACAGGACTTAAAGCACGGGGTGGATTTGAAGTCAATATAAGCTGGGAAAACGAAAAGCTTACATTGTGTGAAATAAAATCAATTCTTGGCAAACCTTGCATTATACGCTATGGTGAAAAAGTTAAAACCTATAATATACAGGCGGGTAACTCAATTAGAATTACCAGAGAACTCTAAATAAATGAATTTACGCAGATGAAATAAACATAAGCGAAATAAGGCGGTATATAGGTCTGTCATGAAACAACTAATAATCAGTGGATTCTAACTACAATAAAAGAAGGAAATATTTTATGAGATTGTTATTACTAAAAAATATTAAGAAATGTCTTTGTGCTTCGGCAGTCTTTTTATTTACAGTGAGTTTATGGGGTCAACAATTACCATATCAGAATTCTAACTTAAGTTCCGAAGAACGGGCGAGAGATTTAATATCCCGATTAACATTGAGCGAAAAAGCATCCTTGATGTGCGATCTGTCGGATGCCGTTCCGCGCCTTGGAATTAAAAAGTTTAACTGGTGGAGCGAAGCATTGCATGGTCTTGCCAATAATGGTAATGTTACTGTCTTTCCTGAACCGATCGGTATGGCTGCCTCGTTTGACGATGAACTTGTTTATCGTATTTTCAATGCGGTTTCGGACGAAACACGCGCAAAGTATAATGAAGCAAAACAAAAAGGAGAGGAAAATAGGAGGTTCCTAAGTCTTTCTGTTTGGACTCCCAATATTAACATTTTTCGAGACCCACGCTGGGGACGCGGCCAGGAAACCTATGGCGAAGATCCTTACCTGATGTCGCGAATGGGCGTTTCAGTAGTGAAAGGACTGCAGGGTCCTGCCGATGCAAAATACAGAAAACTTCTAGCCTGTGCCAAGCACTATGCAGTTCACTCGGGTCCCGAATGGAACCGCCATTCTCTCAACCTTAATAATATCGATCCTCGCGACTTGTATGAAACCTATCTTCCTGCGTACAAATCTTTAGTGCAGGAAGCTGATGTCCGCCAAGTAATGTGTGCCTATCAGCGTTTAGATGATGAACCTTGTTGTGGCAGCACACGATTACTTCAAACAATTTTACGTGATGAATGGGGCTTTAAGTACATTGTCGTTTCCGATTGCGGTGCTATAACCGATTTTTATACAAGCCATAAAGTTTCATCCGATGCACTCCATGCCGCTGCCAAGGGCGTTTTAGCAGGAACCGATATTGAGTGCCAATGGATTGATCATACATATAAAAAAATACCTGAAGCTGTTGAAAAAGGTTTAATAACCGAAGATGACATTAACATACGTTTAATGCGTGTGCTGATTGGACGTTTTGATTTGGGAGAAATGGATGATGATGCTTTGGTTCCCTGGGCTAAAATTCCTGCGTCAATTGTGAATAATGAGAAGCATAGGAAACTTGCTTTAGATATGTCTCTTGAATCAATGACACTCCTTCAGAACAAAAACAATATTCTTCCCTTAAATAAATCCATTAAAAGGTTAGCCGTTATTGGCCCAAATGCCAACGATAAACCTATGTTATGGGGAAATTATAACGGAACGCCGATAAGAACAATTACAATTCTAGATGGTATTATTTCAAAGCTTTCAAGCGGTAAAATTCTATATGATAAGGGATGCGATCTGGTGGAGGATAAAGTAACCGAAAGCTATTTTTCACAATGCTCGATTGATGGTAAAAAAGGTTTTAAAGCTACTTACTGGAATAACAAAGATCTTACTGGCGATATCGTTACAACACAACAGATTGTTGATCCGTTAAAATTAACTACTGCCGGGCAGCATGAATTTGCATCGGGAGTTCGGCTCGAAGGCTTTTCGGCTAAATATGAAACTGAGTTCGAGGCCTCTCAAAATGAAGAGATTGTGTTCAAATGTGGAGCTACTGGATACTTTGAATTGTTGGTTAATGGTAAATCTCTTACAAATTATCAAAATTGGCGGACACTTCCGTCAAGAATTCCATTCAAGATTGAAAACGGTAAGAAATATAAAATAGAAATCCGCTATGCCCAACTATATAATTGGCAGGCAAACATCGAATTTAATTTTGGCAAAGAAGTCGATGTTGATTATTCCGATCTTTTAAAGAAACTTCAGGGAATTGATGTTGTCGTATTTGTCGGCGGTCTTTCAACACTGCTTGAAGGCGAAGAAATGCCGGTATCATTCCCCGGGTTCAAAAATGGCGACCGCACCGATATTGAATTACCGAAAGTACAGCGTAATTGTCTTAAAGCGTTGAAGGAAGCCGGGAAGAAAATTGTTTTCGTGAACTGTTCCGGCTCGGCAATAGGTTTGGTGCCCGAAACCGAAAGCTGCAATGCTATCCTTCAAGCCTGGTATGCCGGCGAATCCGGCGGACAAGCTGTAGCTGATGTACTGTTTGGCGATTATAACCCATCGGGTAAATTGCCTATCACGTTCTATAAGAACATGCAACAATTGCCCGGTTTTGAAGATTATTCTATGAAAGGCCGTACATACCGTTTCATGTCCGATCCTCTTTTCCAGTTTGGTTATGGTTTGAGTTATACGACATTCTCAATTGGTGAGGCAAATCTTAACAAAACATCAGTCAAAGCTGATGAATCAGTTCAAATGACCATACCAGTAAAGAACACTGGAAAACGCAACGGAACAGAAATCGTTCAGGTTTATGTACATAAAGTTAACGACACCGATGGGCCATTAAAAACTTTAAAAGGATTCCAGAGAGTCAATATTAATGCCGGAAAAACCGGTCATGCAGTTATTAACCTGCCTTATACATCGTTTGAATTCTTCGACCGGGAAAATTTCAAAATGGCTGTAAAAGCCGGGGAGTATGAGGTTTGGTATGGAAACAGTTCCGACACTAAAGACTTAAAGATGGCTAAGATTACTATTCAATAATCATTGAAAGAAGCTGTCTCTCAAAAACAAATTAATTTGAGAATAAGGATGTGATAAGAAATTATTGATTACCATCTATAAGCTGATAGTTGACGTATGAAAAGATCAATAATAAACAGCTCATTTATATAATGTTGATACTATTGAAGGAAATTCATAAGCACTTAAGTCGGAACTATCTCGTAACTCTGGCCTTGTTTTTCACAGCCCTTGCGGCAAAGGCAGAAAATGGACACGAACTATGGCTTCGCAAGCACAACGTAAACCCTGTGAACGTAGTTTGCTCTAAGAATTCCGCCACGTTGAACATAGCCCGGCAGGAGCTTCAGCAAGGTTGGCAAGGTAAAACTGGAGCGACCATTGTTCTTACCATCAGATCCGACGAGTCAATCTGGAGCGATGGCTATAAACTTGGTGCTTCAGGTATACAGGCTAACACCGAACTTGGAATCCTGTATGGTGTTTATGAGTTGCTACGCCGCCAACAAATAGGTCAACCGATAAATGATGATGTCTCAAATCCCTCTTATGAATATCGCATTTTAGATCATTGGGACAATTTGAATGGTACAATAGAACGTGGATACGCGGGTAATTCGATATTTTGGTGTAATGGAAAGGATTCATTGGCCGTGACGGAAAAAGACGAACTTCTATGGCGGGAGTATGCCCGGGCAAATGCATCGGTTGGTATTAACGGTTCTGTTCTCAATAATGTGAATGCTTCACCAAAAATGTTGACAGGCGAGTATTTGAAAAAAGTAAAAACGATTGCAGATGTTCTGCGCCCGTATGGAATCAAAATATATTTATCAGTCAATTTCTCGTCACCGGTTATATTGGGTGGATTGAAAACTTCTGATCCGCTGGACACTGAAGTTATAACATGGTGGAAAACCAAGGTTAAGGAAATCTATAGCTTGATTCCCAATTTCGGCGGATTCCTGGTTAAAGCAAATAGCGAAGGTCAGCCTGGTCCTCAGGATTTCGGACGCACACATGCCGACGGGGCTAATATGATGGCCGATGCTTTGAAGCCATACGGCAGCATTGTCATGTGGCGTGCCTTTGTATATAGTCCCAGGGAAAGGGATCGTGCCAGACAGGCCTATGCAGAGTTTTTACCGCTGGACGGTCAATTTCACGAAAATGTAATCATTCAGATAAAAAACGGTCCGATCGACTTTCAGCCCCGTGAACCGTTCAGTCCGCTTTTTGGCGCCATGAAAAAGACATCCGTTATGGCCGAATTACAAATCACGCAGGAGTATTTGGGACAATCAAACCAGTTGGTGTTTCTATCGACTATGTGGGAAGAATTTCTGCAAAGCGATACTTACAAGGAGGGGGCAGGTAGCACCGTTGCACGCTGTACCGATGGAAGTATTTTTCCACAGAAATATACAGCCATTGCCGGCGTAGCCAACATTGGCCTCGACACCAACTGGTGCGGACATCACTTTGCCCAGGCCAATTGGTATGCTTTTGGTCGGTCAGCCTGGAATAACCGTTTGACAAGCGAAAATATTGCAGACGAATGGATCAGGCTTACCTTTTCTCCCCATCAGACAGATCAACCGATGTCTTCAAATATTAGCGACTGGCAGCGTCTATTCTTGTTTCCTGTCAAACAAATGATGCTCCAGAGTCGCGAAGTTACAGTTAATTACATGATGCCTCTGGGACTTCATCATATTTTTGCAGGAGACCATCATTATGGTCCGGGTCCCTGGTATGCACCGAAAGGCTTGCGACCGGATTGGACTCCCCCGTACTATCACCAGGCAGATACCAATGGTATCGGTTTTGACCGCACACGAACCGGCAGTAATGCGGTAAGCCAGTACAACGAACCGCTTCGCTCTCAGTTCAATGAACTGGAGACGTGTCCCGAGATATACCTGTTATGGTTTCATCATGTGCCATGGAATTATAAAATGAAGAATGGACGTATCTTATGGGATGAAATATGTTACCATTATGATACGGGAGTACAGCAGGTGCGCCAATTTCAGAAAATTTGGAACCAGGTTCAGCCTTACATCGATGAACAACGTTTTACTGAAGTGCAAAGCAAACTTCGCCGTCAATGCCGCGATGCTCAAATATGGAAAGACGGTTGCTTACTTTATTTTCAAAAATTTAGTCGACGGCCGATTCCACTTGATATTGAACATCCCGTGTACGATTTGAATGATTTGAAAAAAATGGATTTTTCAACAATAAAAACATTGGAAGAATGAAATTTATGAACCAATTAAACAAAAATATTATCGTGATAATACTTTTTGGGTCTTGTCTATGAAATATTGCAAGTTAAGCGGTTATCAAATAAAAAAGCTTTTATACATTTTTTCATTAGAATTAACTTCTGTGCAAACATCTCGTCAATTGAAATTGAATCGTCATACGGTTGATCGATATTATGAAATTTTTCGAGAGAAGATCGCTGCCTAAGAAGAAGAAAATCTGCGACAACTCTCAGGCAATATCGAAATCGACGAATTATATTTTGGTTCTAGCCGTATAGGTGATAAACATGGACGGGGTGTACCGAACAAAATTCCAATTATCGGAATTTTTAAAACGTAAGGGCAAGGTTTACGCAACAGTCATTCCCGATGTATCGTCAAGAACCCTTGTCCCTATTATAGAGAAACTCGTCGCCAAATCGAAAACCAATGTGTATACCGGTAAATGGCGTAGTTACGATGGCCTTGTTCTTTCTGGATACAAACATCATAGGATTAATCATTCACAAGAGTTTGCTCGTAACCATAATCACATTAACGGCATTGAATCCTTCCGGTTTTATGTCAAACGTAAAATGAGAAAGCATAACGGTATTGCTCGACATAAGTTTTACTTCTATTATTTGAAAGAAGCTGAATTCCGTTTTAATAACCGTGATGAATATATTTACTCTTTATTAAAATCTATTATCTTAAATAACTAATTCTTATAGACAAGACCCTTACCCGTTGCATTGACAGAATACAATATTGGCCTAGGCGCAACCGAGGATCAGGCAACATCTTATATCAATGGCATGCAGGCTGTTATTCTTATGTGTGAAATGATTAGAAACAATTACGGTTTAGGTGCAAGATGGCTGCTACTCTCCTGGGTAACACAAATGTTTTATAGTGGACCGGAAGCCGCTTATTTATACCACCCCCGCCCGGAATTCTATTATCTACATTATTTGCCAAAATTTTATGGCGATCATGCAATTTCAACTTCTTCACCTAATAAGGATATACTCTGTTATGCTTCAAGATATTCATCCGGCGAAACTGGAGTGGTTATTGTTAACAAAGGGACTGCAGAACAAGTAATCAGTATAAATACAGACTCAATTGGCATCGGTACAAAATACTATATATATTCGTTTACAGGCGGAACAGATAATGGTGACTTTTCGCAAAATGTTTATATTAATGAATATGGTCCAGATGTAAACCACTGGGGACATTATAATGAATTATCCGACATTCCGGCAAGTTCCTATCCTATAGAAAATGGTATCAAATTAACTTCTCCTGCGAGATCGCTCCAAATGATTTTGATAGAAGGCGGCAATAATTATCTATCAGTAAATGATGAGGTGAAAGCCGAGATGCCTCATTTATATAATTTATATCAAAACTACCCAAATCCTTTTAATCAATCAACATTTATCGACTATCAATTACCAGCAAGTGTTTTTGTAACTTTAAAGGTATTCGATGTTCTCGGAAGGGAAATTGAAACCTTGGTTAACGAGTATCAAAATGCAGGGAAGCATTCTATGGAATTCAATGCTTCCAACTTGCCTAGTGGAGTGTATTTCTATCGTTTACAGGCTGGAGCGTTTATAGAATCAAAGAAGCTCATGATTCTCAAATGAGCAGGTAAATGCAACATACAGTGGCAACAATGATCCCGATTAAAAACATATCGGGGCAGGTTGTTTACACATAACATATGAATTAACGAAGTTCACTGAAAGCCGTGCTTATATTGTCATCGAAGCGCGGCGCTGCGTTGTTGCTGCGGACGCTATAAACATAAGCTAAATGAGAATGTTACCAAGAATCCTTGTTAGAAATATGAATAAAAAATTATGTTGAAACAATTAAAACTTCTGTTAATAGTAATAGTATTTTTAACAGACAATGTTATAATCGTCAATGCGCAGGATAATATCCAACGCAAACAGCTTTTCGATTATGATTGGAAATTCTATTTGGGCGATGTTCCAAATGCTAATGATAATAATAATGACCGGAACTGGCGAAATCTCGATTTGCCGCACGACTGGAGTATCGAAGGAAAAGTAGATTCAACAAATCCTACGGGCGGTGCTGGTGGTTACTTCCCTGCCGGCATTGGATGGTACCGAAAAACATTCAATATTCCTTCTACCTGGAAGGGTAAACGCGTCTCAATTTATTTTGAAGGCGTTTATATGAATTCTGAAGTTATTATCAATGGGAAATCCCTCGGTGTCCATCCTTATGGCTTTACATCGTTCAGTTATGACCTAACTCCAAACTTGGATTTTAACGAGGAAAATGTTCTATCTGTGCGGGTAGATAATTCACAGCAAATTAACTGTCGCTGGTACAGTGGTTCCGGTATATATCGCCACGTATGGTTGATTGTTACAGATCCAATGCACATTGTCAATTGGGGTGTTGGGATTACAACTCCCGAGGTGTCTTCTGAACGAGCAACCGTTCAGATAAAAACGCAAGTAAGGAACGAAACTGACTTGCCACAAAGCATCATACTTAAAACTCAACTTTGGGATGAAAAGGCAAACGACGCAGGAGGCAATCAAATAAGTGTTGAACTTTTAGCAAATAGTGAAAAGGAAATAAACCAAACCATAACAGTATTAGAACCTTTGTTATGGACACCGGAAACGCCGCATCTTTATCATGCTCAGGTTCAAGTATTAAAGGATAATAATGTAATCGACGATACCAAAACCAACTTTGGCATACGCTCAATAAAATTTACAACTGAGAATGGTTTTCAGCTTAATGGAAAAACAGTGAAGATTAACGGTGGCTGCATACATCATGATAATGGTTGTTTAGGTGCTGCTGCTTTTGACCGTGCAGAAGAACGCCGCGTTGAGTTGCTTAAAGCAGCGGGATTTAACGCAATCCGCACTTCGCATAATCCTCCGTCGGAGGAGTTTTTAAATGCATGCGACAGATTGGGAATGATGGTAGTGGACGAAGCGTTTGATGGCTGGAAAGAAAGTAAAACACCCTACGATTATGCAAAGATTTTTGATGCCTGGTGGCAACACGACATAGATGCCATGGTGTTTCGCGACCGTAACCATCCTTCGATTATTATATGGAGCATAGGCAACGAAATAATTGAAAGGAAGAAACCTGAAGCTGTTGAAACCGCCAAAATGCTTGCAAATTGTATACGTAATATTGATCAGACACGTCCTGTAACCTCCGCTATGACTACCTGGGACAACGATTGGGAAATATTCGATCCACTTTTTGCAGCCCATGATATCGGTGGGTACAATTATCAATTACATCGTGCCCCGTCTGACCATGAGAGGGTTCCATCCAGAATTATTGTTCAAACAGAATCGTATCCAAGAGATGCTTTCGTTAATTGGAAGATAGTGCGAAGCCACAATTACATCATTGGAGATTTTGTTTGGACAGCTCTTGATTATTTAGGCGAATCCGGTATTGGTCGTTGGTACTATCCCGGCGAAACACCCGGCGAACATTGGGAACGTGAGTTATTTCCCTGGCATGGCGCTTATTGTGGCGACATTGACCTGACTGGATGGAGAAAACCCATATCGCACTATCGAAACATGTTGTACAATAATACCGAAAAACTTTATATGGCAGTTCGGGAACCTAATCCCGATTCCGGGAAAATTAAACAAACTATCTGGTCTGTTTGGCCAACATGGGAAAGTTGGACATGGCCGGGACACGAAGGGAAAGATATACAAGTGGAAGTGTATTCTAAGTATCCAAAGGTTCGGCTTTTCCTAAATAAAAAACTCATAGGCGAACAAGCTGCAACAGAAGAACAGCAGTTTAAAGCTACCTTTACCATTCCTTATGCACACGGCGAATTAAAAGCTGTAGGTTTAACAGATAATAAGGAAATTGAAACAACCATTTTGCAAACAACTGGAGAAGCTTCCAAAATAAAGCTAATTGCCGACCGTACAAATTTATTGGCGAATAGCCAGGATTTATCGTTTGTTACCATTGAGGTTACCGATAAAGATGGAAACCTGCAACCAAATGCAGAAAATCGGTTACAGTTCAATATAACTGGCCCGGGCGTAATTGCCGGTGTCGATAATGCCAATATTAAAAGCGCAGATTCGTATGCCGGCACTTCATGTAAAGCATGGAAAGGCAAGGCACTTGTCGTAATCAGAAGTACAAAAATTGCTGGCGATATTAAACTTACAGTAAACTCGCCGGGACTAACTGATGCAATCGTAACCATCAGGAGTGAGATGAAATAATGCAATTATTCAAGAATTAAATTTGTATATTTTTGTTTTTACATTTCTTTTATTACATCTATTATCAAGCAAGGAATCATTCCATGTTGAACTTCAAACAAATTCCAATCACTTATTTGGTTATCGTATCTCTAATCGCAACTTTGACCAGCGGATGTGCAAACACCGGAGAAACCAGGCAATTCCAATCGTTTGATTCGGACTGGCGATTTTATGCTGGTGAAATCAAAGGTGCCGAGAGACCGGAATTTAACGATTCTTCGTGGCTTAAAGTGGATGTTCCACACGACTGGAGTATTGAAGGACTTGCTCACTCCGAAGCGAAAGTCGAGGATGTAACGGAGTTGCCTATCGTCAGAGGAGGGTGGAAATTCAACAATGGTGATGATACACTTTGGAAGAACCCCGAATTCAACGACGGCTCCTGGCAAACCGTGAAACTTCCCGCGACGTGGGAGGAACATTCGAACTACACAGAGGACAACGTATATGGCTGGTTCCGCCGTGAACTGACGATCCCTGCGGATTTACAAGGGAAGGACATCATCATCAACGTTGGTAAAATTGACGACGCCGATGAAACTTTTTTCAACGGTGTGAAAGTAGGCGGCTTAGGTCATTTCCCACCCGAGTATGTGTCTGCCTGGGACATCTCCCGGCACTATAAAGTCCCTCATGAAATCATCCATTACGGCGGTAAAAACAACATTGCGGTTCGGGTTTTCGATGGTATCCAGGGAGGTGGAATCTATAACGACGGAACTAGAGTGGTGGAGGGAATATTTGAATCGACTTCCCCGGGTGGAAGCGGTGCGGGATATATAAACGCAGGCATAGGTTGGTACAGAAAAGTGTTCAAACTGCCCAGAAACATTCAAGGCAAGTGTGTGTTCATCGAATTCGATGGTGTGTATATGAACAGTGATGTCTGGCTCAATAGTGTGCATCTCGGCAACCGACCGTACGGCTACTCCAGCTTTCAATATGAATTAACTCCGCATTTGAAATTTGGTGATGAGAGAAATGTTCTGGTAGTCCGGGCTAATGTGCAGCAGCCGTGCTCGCGTTGGTATTCAGGCGCAGGTATTTACCGGCATGTGCGTCTGACGGTAACAGACCCAGTTCACATCGCGCAATGGGGAACGTATGTTACCACACCAGAAGTAACTGAAAATGAAGCGACGGTTCGCGTTGAAACGAAGATCCGGAATCAATCCACATCAGTTCAAGAAGTAATGCTTGAAACCGTCATTAAGGATGATACTGGACGCGAAATTGCTAACAGCAGCTCCATTCAAAAAGTGGAAGCGAAAAGCATCAGCATATTTGAACAGTTCATAAAAGTTCCAAAACCAAAATTATGGTCATTGGAAAATCTCCGGCTGTACCACGTTGAATCCAAAGTACAAACGAACGGCCGAATAGTAGATGCTAGCGTCACACATTTCGGTATCCGCACGTTTGAATTTACTATAGACAAAGGATTCTTCTTAAACGGCAAACACGTCAATGTGAAGGGCGTGTGCGAGCACCACGATCAGGGCAGTTTGGGAGCCGCAGTGTACAAGCGGGCAATTGAGCGTCAATTGGAAATCTTGAAAAGCATGGGATGCAACGCTATACGCACGAGCCACAATCCGCCAACTCCTGAACTGCTGGATTTGTGCGATCGAATGGGATTTTTGATTATGGACGAAGCGTTCGACGAATGGAAAAGAGCGAAGACTATGTATGGATACGGCCGGTTTTTTGACGAGTGGAGCGAGAGGGATCTGACAGACATGATTCATCGCGACAGAAACCATCCCAGCATAATTCTGTGGAGTATCGGCAACGAAATCGGCGAACAGGAAAGTGCCGATGCTTATGAAATGTCGAAGCGGCTTGTGGATATCTGTCACAGAGAAGACCCGACGCGGCCTGTCTCCTCAGCATGCAATTTAGCGGAATCAGCAGATAAAAACGGTTTTTCAAAATCGCTCGATGTATTTGGTATTAATTATCAATTGCCCCTTTATGGGGCTTTGAAGGGAAAGGCGAAACTGATCGGCTCTGAAACTGCATCGGCTGTCAGTACCCGAGGAGAATACAACCTGGTACTGGACAACGGCTCTCTGAAAATCATAAAACAGCTAAACAATCAATGCACTTCTTACGATGATAGCACGGCACAATCATACCTTAAGGCAATTAAAAACGCGCCCTGGTTTGCAGGCGAATTCGTGTGGACGGGTTTCGATTACATCGGTGAACCCTCGCCTTTCCCCTGGCCTTCAGCAAGTTCCTATTTCGGTATGGTTGATTTGTGCGGTTTTCCCAAAGACCGCTATTACCTTTACCAAAGCCAGTGGACAGACAAACCTATGGTTCACATTCTTCCACACTGGAATTGGCAGGGTTTTGAGGGTCAGGAAATTCCTGTCTGGAGTTACAGCAATTGCGAGTCGGTGGAATTGTTTTTGAACGGAAAATCACTTGGCGAAAAGAAATTCAGCGATACAAAAAATTTACATGTTGTATGGAATGTCCCGTACGCTCCGGGTACGTTAAAAGCAATTGCCAAAAACAACGGGAAGACAGTATGCACGGACGAAGTCCAAACAGCAGGCGCTCCGGCTAAAATAGTGTTGTCGCCCGACCGGAACAAAATCAATGCAGATGGGGAAGATCTTTCGAATATCAAGATTGAGATTGTAGACAAAGATGGACGTATTTGCCCTAATGCTGATAATCTGGTAAAATTTAAAATTGAAGGCTCGGGCGTCATCGTCGGCGTCGGCAATGGTAACCCAGTCAGCCATGAATATTTTAAAGCTAACGAGCGAAAGGCATTCCATGGACTGTGTCTCGCTATTGTTCAATCGAAACGCGAACGAGGCACAATCCGTCTTTCAGCAGAATCCGAAGGTCTTCAGGCGGCCGAGGTTTTAATTCAAGCAAAATAAGGAATCCAAGGATATATCTTTTTAAACAACTGTAAAAGAATTTAAAGAAATATTTTTATGCATTAATTCAGAAGAATATGAAATATCCTGATTGTATTTGCAATTTATATATTAAGTGAGCAAGTTTGTGTTACTAAAATAACTGGCAACGAGGTAGAAACGTAAAAAGACTATATTTTAGTAACAAATCTCAATAAGTTATCGGACCGATGATTTGAACGGTATTCGACTTCTTCCAGGTGCTTCGGGAAATGATACCTTGAAACATTCCTATAATTATATAATCCATGTTTAGCAAACGATCAAAAACCCATCGATGCCTTTCAATCCGAGCACGATAATTACTTTCGCCTTGCCTCATTCTGCTAGTGCGAGCTTGAATTTTTTTGACATGTTGGGTCGTGAAGTAGCGACTCTCCTGGATGGCTATACGACATTAGGCACTCACGAAGTCCAATTCAATGCAACGATCTTGCTTCTGGAGTTTATTTTTACAAATTAGCAAGCGGTAACTTCACAGAAGTGAAGAAGATGATGCTGGTGAAATAAGGTCGCAATTATAATGCCTTAATTTCTTTTATAAGATGAAGGAGCTCTGAAATAAATGAAACTAATATTCATTTTAATAATCAGTCTGTTCCCTATTATTTCTCAGGGACAAGATGTGAAAAGTTTTAGACGGGTAAAGGATAGAATAGATGTTACTCTTTCGGAGGGGACACTTAGCATTTATCCCTTATCAGATAATGCTGTAAGAATCAAGTTCTATAAAGGTGTCGAAGTACAGATGCCTGAACTTGTTTTTACATCAAGTGTTCGAACTCCCAAGTTTCAAGTTTCCAATACATCGTCAAAACTTGAAATAAAAGAGAAAAACATTATTGTGGAACTGGATAAGCAAACTGGCAAATTATCTTTTGAAGATAATTCCGGAAAAATATTCCTGAGTGAAAAAGCAGGAACGCGGAAGTTGTTGCCCGATTCTGTTATGGGCGAACCGTGCTTTATAGCTGAGCAGAGTTTTGAGTCGCCAGCCGAAGAATATATTTTTGGATTGGGACAGTTTCAGGATGGGCATTACAATTTAAGGAATGTTAGCCGAAAGTTAACACAAGTTAATTCACAGATTTCTATTCCATATATTTATTCTAGCAAAGGGTACGGATTACTTTGGCATCAGTATGGGCTTACCGATTTTAATCCGGCCGATAATTTTGTTACACTCGAAAAACAGGAGCGCTCAACCTCCGGTAACAATCAATTGGTAGAAGTTACCACAGTCTCAGGAACACAAAAAGTATCGCAGAACCAATCGCTTTACAATGGAAAATTTAAGGTTCTTTCAGATGGAGTTTATTCTATATTTCTTGATTTAGGTGATATGGACAACCGTCAATATGTTGTTATTGATGGGAAACCGTGTATTGACATAAGTAATTTTTGGCTTCCGCCAACCGTAAGTGTTTTGTTGGATTTAAAAGCCGGAGAACATCAATTGCAGTTGGTTTGCAAATCAAGCAACACACCAAAAGTATCATGGAAACTTATAGATAATTTAACCACATTTCGTTCGCCCAACGCAAAGCTGCTTGATTATATTGTGTTTTACGGACCTTCAGCAGACAGCGCAATAGCTACATACCGAAATCTTTCGGGTAATGTGCCATTGTTTCCTCTATGGGCGTATGGCTTTTGGCAATGCCGTGAACGCTACACATCTGGCACCCACTTAGTTGAAACGGTAAGGGAGTTCCGTAAAAGAAATCTTCCGATGGATGTGATTGTTCAGGATTGGCAATACTGGGGCAACAATGGCTGGGGTGTTCCAAAGTTCGACGAAACCCATTATCCCAATCCATCAGGTTTTATAAAGGAATTACACGATTTAAATGCCCATTTTAACATTTCGATTTGGTCAAACCCGGATAAGAATTCGGAAATCGGAAAAGAGTATCTGGCTAAAAATCTTTATATACCGAATAGTCGCTGGTTAGATTATTTCAATCCGATTACAAGGAAAAACTACTGGAATACCTTAAAAGAAAATTTGTTTACCCATGGTGTCGATTCATGGTGGATGGATGCTACCGAACCCGAAAACGATGCTTTAAAAGGAGAAAAAACATACATGGGATTAGGCGATTTTTACCGCTTAACCTATCCACTACTGGTAAGCCAGGCTGTTTATGAAGGACAACGCGAAACCACTTTGGATAAACGGGTTTGTATCCTCACTCGGTCGGCTTTCCTTGGCCAGCAAAAATATGGAATCATCAACTGGTCGGGTGATATTGGTGGAACATGGGACTCATACAAGCGGCAAATTGTAGCAGGATTAAATTATACCATTACAGGTTTACCATATTGGACGACCGATATAGGCGGATTCTTTCGTCCCGGAAAATCACAATATACTGATGAAAAATTCCAAGAGCTACTTACTCGGTGGTATCAGTGGGGCGCATTCAATCCGATCTTTCGTATTCATGGATACCAAACCGAAACCGAGCCATGGAAATACGGGCAACAAGTTGAAGATAACAT
>Ga0315545_1001719_pt1 | contig 20867 bp, 23 predicted proteins | sample SalMarSW160210MG_FD_203096 | JGI IMG/M metagenome (GOLD analysis project Ga0315545, IMG submission 203096) | Salt marsh sediment microbial communities from the Plum Island Ecosystem LTER, Massachusetts, United States - Salt Marsh Sediment SW1602-10 ...
CAAAGGAAATATTAAGGATTTGACCTTTGAGAAGCTAGAAAGACTTTATGTCAGATTTCATCATCAGGCAGAAAAAAGACCTCAATTAGAAGATGAAGCGAGATTGTGGTTTAAAAAGCTAGAAGAAAAAGACCCAGAGGCAAGAAAGATTTGGCAAGCTTGTGTTGATATTTCCCTTAAGGAATTTGACCGTCTTTATGGTCTTTTAGGGGTCAAGATTGACCATAGTATTGGCGAAAGCTTTTATGAAGATAAAATGAAAGAAATTATTACTTTGGCTAAGAGAAAAAAGATTGCCAAGAAGAGTGAAGGAGCTTTGGTTGTTAATTTACCTGCTTTAAATAGCCCACCAGCCATTCTCTTGAAATCTGACGGAACAACAACCTATGAGACGAGAGATTTAGCCTGTATTGCTTATCGGAAGAAACGCTGGCAACCTGATCTTTTTATCTATGAGGTAGGTTCAGACCAAAAACTACATTTACAACAGACTTTTGCCGTAGCTGTCAAACTGGGTCTTGGGAAACCAGAGCAGTTTGTTCATATAAGTCATGGTTTGATACGTTTAGAAGGGGGTAAAATGAGTACCAGAAAGGGGAAAACAGTTCATTTAGAAAAGATTCTAACAGAGGCTATTAAAAGAGCTTCTAAAATTATAGATTCCTCTAGTAATAAGAAGAAATTACCCAAGAAGGAACAGAGGAAGATAGCCCAGATGGTTGGGGTAGGGGCTGTTAAGTATTTTGATCTTATGCACCACCATTCAAGCGACATTATTTTCAATTGGCAGAAGATGTTTGTTTTGGAAGGGAATTCAGCTCCCTATTTGCAATATACTTTTGCTCGCTGCCTAAGTGTTCTTAATAAAGAGGAGAAAGAAGTTTCTTTACCTGAAGAGATGACTCATTTAAAGCTCAAGAAAGAAGAAGAGAATCTTTTACGCACCTTGTATAGGTTTCCGGAGATAATAATCGAAGCAGGCGAGAAATTCTCACCCAACCTCCTTTGTAATTATCTTTTTGATCTAGCCCAAAAATATAACCTCTTTTATAATAAATGCTCCATCTTGAAGGCAGATCGTCTTCATATGGTTGATTTTAGGTTGGCTTTGACCGCGGCTGTCAGTCAAATAATTAAAAACGGCCTTACCCTGCTTGGGATTGATACTCCAGAGAGGATGTAATTCTTATGTATAAACATAAATTAACAACTTTAAAGAACGGTTTGAGAGTGGTTACTGTTCCTATGTCTCAAGTTGAATCAATGACAATTATGGTTGGCGTAGGAGCTGGTTCTAGATATGAGAATAGGAAAAACAATGGTATCACTCATTTTTTAGAGCATATAGTTTTTAAAGGGACTAAAAAATACCCCACATCTTTAGATATAACTACTGCCTCGGATGAAATTGGAGCGATAATTGGTGCCTCTACTAGTAAAGAATTTACTCGTTATTTTATTAAGTCAATACCGAAGCATCAAGAAATCGCTTTTGATATTTTGCATGAACTGGTTTTTGAATCCAAACTTAACGCAAAGGAAATTGAAAGAGAAAAGGGAGTTATTAATGGAGAAATTGATATGTATAAAGATACTCCAAGTGAAGATATACATAATCTTTTTGATCTATTAATGTATGGTTTGACACCTTTAGGTCGTTATATACTGGGTGAGAAAAAGATAATTAAATTAATGAAGAGGAGGGATTTCCTTGATTATCAAAATCGTTTTTATTTTCCTAAAAATATGGTAGTTTTAGGTGTAGGAAAGATTGAAGAAAAGAAATTCTTAGGTTTAGTTAAACACTATTTTTCTAGAGAAGATAATAGAAATAAAGAAGGTTTTAAATCTATAAAGGTTGTTCAGAATTCACCTAGAGTTAAATTAGAAAGAAAAAAAACTTCTCAGGCCCATCTTTGTTTGGGTGCTCCTGGCTATAGTTATTCTCATCCTGATCGTTTTGTAATGGATGTTTTAGCAACGATTTTAGGTCTTGGAATGAGTTCGCGTTTGTTTATTGAATTAAGAGAGAAAAAAGGTTTAGGTTATTATATAAATACTTTTTCTGTTAATTTTATAGATAATGGCTATTTAGTGACCCATTCAGGCGTTCATGCTAATAGAATAGAAGAAGCAATACGAGTGATTCTAAATGAATATAGAAAAATAACTAGAGAAAAAGTGAGCAGGAGAGAACTTAAAAAAGCAAAGGAATTTTTAAAAGGAAGATTAATTTTAGGGCTAGAGACCTCGGATTCAGTAGCAAATGAATATCTTCTTCAGTCTTTATTGGAAGAGAAGATTCGTGACCCTCAAGAAATATTAAAGCTAATCGAGAAGGTGACGGCAGAAGACATACAGAGAGTAGCTGAGGATATCTTTAGACCTGAAAGGCTTAATTTAGCGGTTATTGGTCCTTATAAAGACGAAGAAAAATTCAAAAAACTTCTTAAATTTTAATTTCCCTCTTTGTCGGAGTGGTGAGATTCGAACTCACGACCTCGTCGTCCCGAACGACGCGCGCTAGCCAACTGCGCCACACTCCGTTGGTGTTCCCGGAAGGAATCGAACCTTCATCGGTGGTTTAGGAAACCACTGCTCTATCCGTTGAGCTACAGGAACAGACGTCTTTATTTTATCAGCGTAAAGAGATGGAGTAAAGGTTATGGGGAGTTTCCTTACTTAAAGTCGTTAAGACAAGAATCTTACTTCCTGAAGGGAAAGGGAAGGCAAAGGAATTTTCAAAAGGACCAGAATAGACATCAGTAAAGTTGGTTTCATCATATTCCATAATGCTTATTCTGTCATCCTGAACGATAAAGAGGTTTTTTGAGGTAGGGAACCAGGAAATTTTAGGAAAGATCTCTTCATTTTTAGGAGCCTCCATAATGAAGAAATTACGGTCTTCTTTAATGTCATAGGCATATATTTTTCCAGGTTCGATATCTCTTGTTTGGGTTTGGGTACTGGCCCCCGGAAAGGGAGGGAGAAGATCTGCTGAAATTGAGGCTGAATCAGTGGCTGTATAAAGGATTTTAGTCTCGTCAGGAGAAAAGATAATGTTTTCGGTTGAATTAGTAAAGATTTCTAGCAATTCCTCCGGTAATTTAGTTAATTTGGCTTCTTTGACGATTACTTCTTCATCCAGCCAACGATTTTTAATACCTGGAACTTGAGTGGTGATATCAATTAGTTCTGTGGCCGGATTAAGTTCGCTAGTATTAACCAAGAAATTTTCTTCTGTAAGTTCACCGGCGATGGTGGCCTTTTTAGGGAGGGTGACTAAGAGTTCTCGAGAATCAGGAGACCATTGAAAATCTCCGTCTTCAAATTGCCTCGCCTTGGGAGCGCTTCTGAGGATTTGAATTGGCTCTGGGCTGAAACCTAATGGCCGATCAAAGAGAACAAGAACCCAAAGGCCATTTTTGTCGTTTTCCTGATCGGAGACAGCATAAGCTACTTTTCTTCCATCAGGCGAGATTAGGGGGTTTTCAGCTCCGGTAGAAGTTAAGGCCTTAAGGTCAGAATAGGTTGTAAAAAGATAGGCGTCAGTTTTAGTAACGAGCTCTTTTTCAATGAGAAGCTTCTTTTTCCATGAACTATAGCCATCTTTTTTAATTTCTACCTCGTATTCGCCAGGGGAGAGGTTGATATTAGCCGGCGTTGTTTTTGATTTAATCTGTTTACCATCAATAAAGATAAAGGCTTGATTAGGAGTTGAGGTGGTGATAAGAAGGCCATTTGCCTTCAGGCTTTTACTAGGGAAGTCGAGTCGGTATCCTTGAGCGATTTTAACCAATAAAAAAGCGACGAGAGAGATGCCGATAATAAGACCAAGATAGATGATGATCCGTTTGCGAATCATAGAAGGAATTCTATCACAGGAAGATAAGAATGACAAGCCATTTTTAACTAAAATTGCGACTTTACTTATACCAGAAAGAGTATCATAATGGGATTTATTATTTTTCTTCCTTTGAAATCAAACTGAATATCTATATCATATGATATCAAAAAGGATCGGAATTGATTTAGGGACAGCCAACTCATTAGTTTGGGTCGAAGGTCAAGGGGTTGTTCTTAATGAGCCGACTGTCGTGGCGATAACAATCGATGATGAAAGAGTTATTGCCGTTGGTAACGAAGCCAAACAGATGTTGGGTCGTACTCCTGGTAATATTAGAGCTTCTCGACCCATGAGAGATGGAGTTATTGCCGATTATGTCGTTACCGAAGCCATTCTTCGTTATTTTATCCAGAAAGTTACCGGTAAAAACCTCTTTTTTAAGCCTGAGGTGATGATTTGTGTTCCAGCTGGATGTACTCAGGTGGAGAGGAGAGCCGTTTTAGATGCGACTTTATCAGCTGGAGCGAGAGCTGCTTATCTGATTGATGAGCCTTTAGCGGCGGCTATTGGAGCAGAAATACCCATTGCTGTCCCTTCAGGGAGTATGATTGTTGATATTGGTGGAGGGGCCGCTGAAGCAGCCGTAATTTCTTTAGGAGCGGTTGTGGCCCATCAAAGTGTCCGAGTAGCCGGTAATAAAATTGACGAGGCTATTGCTTTCTATATCAGGAAGAATCATAACTTAATTATTGGAGACCAGACGGCAGAGACAGTTAAAATTAAAATAGGTTCAGCCATGCCCTTAGTTAAGGTAGAGACGATGGAAGTTAAAGGGAGAGATTCAGTTACCGGTTTACCCAAGATAACAGAACTTAGTTCAACTGAGATTACAGAGGCTATTAGGCCCACTTTAAGTCAAATTGTCGGTTCAGTGAAGAGTGTTTTAGAAGAAACACCGCCTGAATTAGCCTCAGATATTATTGATAAAGGTATCGTTATGAGTGGAGGAAGTAGTTTATTACGTGGTTTTGATAGATTTATGACCCAGGAAGTAGGTGTTCCTGCTCATACGGCCGAAGATACCTTACTTTGTGTTGTTAAAGGAATTGGTTTAGCCCTAGAAAATATAGATCTTTACAAAAGAGCTATTAGTAAAAAATAGACTAAATTTACCTATCTTATATTATAAATATTATCGGACTTTAAAATTGGATAATTATAAAGGGATACACATTAGGGGAGGTCTTATAGTTCAAATGGATATAATCAAGTTAAAAAATAGAGAAAAACCAATTTTATGCCTATAAATAGGTAAAAAATTGAGGGTAATTTAGTTACTCTGAAGGTTTACTTTAGGGAAATTTGCTCTTTTTTAATTTATCCTTATAATAGTTTAAGGTTTAAGTGGTTGATAAGAACTTATTTATCCGTTAAGTAATGTTATATTTTTTACTATAGGGAATGGATTTTGTTAAAAATTCTGTAATTTTTGATGATTTTTTTGATAGACGACAAAAAATTTTTAAAAATTTGATAGTTTTTAGATTTAAAAATGGAAAAAGCACTAAAAAACACCCCTAAAAAGGGGCTATATATAGGTGAAATAGTTCAAGAGAGCCTAAATGGCAAGTCTTATACTAGAGTGCTAAATGAAATCTTTGCCCGACTTCAGCTTCAAAAAAAGACCTTTTTAGTCACTCCTAATCCCGAATTTCTAGTTTTTGCCTCTCTCAACCCTTGGTTTACTGATATTTTAAGTAAGGCAGATATAGCTATTCCTGATGGAGTAGCCTTTTTTTGGGCAGGAGAAGTAAGGAAAGGCAGGAATCCCTTAAGTAGATTAGTGATTGGTTTTAGGGTGGGTTTGAGGGTTATTTTTAAAGGTTGGGGGAGAAAACGAGTTACCGGTACAGATTTAGTAGAGATTCTTTGTCAAAAAGCCGCTCAGAAAGGCAAAAGTGTTTATTTCCTGGGTGGTAAACCTGGGATAGCGAGTTTGGCTTTAAAGAAAATGAAAGAGAAATACCCAGGTTTGGAAGGTTGGGCTGAAGAGGGTCCGCCAGATCCGCAAGATAAGGGAAGGAACAAGGAAATTCCTGCCGTTGAGGTCTGGGTGGAGAAGATTAATCAAAACCAGCCGGATTTTCTTTTTGTCGCTTTTGGCATGGGTAAGCAGGAAGGGTTTATCTGGGAAAATTGGCCCAGGTTGAAGGTTGGCTTAGCTTGTGGGGTAGGCGGAGCTTTTGATTACTTGAGTGGTCAAGTTAAAAGAGCCCCTTTATGGTTAAGAAAGGCGGGTTTTGAATGGCTTTACCGCTTAATCAAAGAGCCATGGCGTCTTTTTCGCCAAGCTTCTCTCTGGAAATTTGTCTTTTGGGTGATAAAAGGAGAATTAAATTAGAAATTGGTTGATTTTTCTTGTATTCCAAGAAGATAGAGGACTGATTGTTTACGATAGCGACGATCACCTCGAGAGTTAATACGAATGGCTGGAAGCTTACCTCTTTTCCCCCAACGCTTAATGGTTAAGGGAGAAACCCTTAAAATCTCAGCGACTTCTCGGACAGTAAGAAGATCAGGTAATTCATCTAGTTTAAGAGGTTTCTTCTTATCAGCCATATATAGCTTTTCCTATCTCTTTGTAAATAAAGGTATCATAGTGTAAAGAAGATTGTCAATAGTCAATTTCTCTTGAACTAAACAAACCGCCCAAGAACAGAGTCTTAAAAGGCCTATTCTTCTTTAGGCGGCTTTGTTTATTTTAATTCTACCTTGGCTCCTGCTTCCTCGAGTTTCTTCTTCGCTTCTTCAGCATCAGTCTTATTAACGCCGGTGATGATATCTTTAGGTGTGCTTTCGACCAAATCTTTGGCTTCTTTAAGTCCTAGGGTTTGGTTAATTTCTCTAACCATTTTGATGACGCTAATCTTGTTTTCTCCGGGCGAAGCGAGAACAACATTGAAGGTTGTTTGCCCTTCGGCAGGGCCTTCTTCCTTCTTTTCCTCTCCATTCTGAGCACTAGCGGTTGGTGTAGCGGCAGTAACTGGAGCGGCTGCAGTAACTCCAAATCTATCTTCGAGAACCTTGACTAATTCAGCTAATTCAATAACAGAGAGTTTTTCAATTTCCTCGATTAATTTTTGGATATTTCCACTAACTTTTGCTTTTTTTTGAGTTTTTTTCTTTTCCTCAACCATTAATTGTCACCTCCTTCCATTTTTTCTTTTCTTGCTTTTAGAAGATAAACTAAACTATTAAGGTTTCCCTTTAAATTGAAAGCTAAAGCGAATATAGGCGCTTTGAGAAGACCTACTAACTTTGCCTTAAGTTCTTCTAGCCCAGGTAAGTTAGCTAGCTCTTTAATTCTCTCTATAGAGATTAATTCTTTGTCCCAAAAGCCAAATTTTATTTTCGGCAATTCATTGGCTTTCATAAACTTATTAAGCTCTTGAAGGGGAGCGAGATCATCTTCATAGATCCACAAAGCAGCTGTTGGTCCTTGAAGTTGCTCTTTTTCAATAGGTATTTGAGCCTCTTTAGAGGCTAGATGGAGAAGACTGTTCTTAATGACTTCAAATTCACCACCAGCTTTTTTAATACCAAAACGAAGTTCGTTAATTTTACCTACATCAAGACCACTGTAATCCGTCAGGATTAAGGCCTTAGCTTGTTTAACTTTTTCTTTTAGATTATCGATGGTAAAGACTTTTTGTGTTTTTTTCATTTAAAAAACCTCCCTAAAGGAGGTCGTCAAAAAGTAACAAAAGATATCTTTCTGTACCTCCGCAGGTTTTATCTTGTCCAACAAGTACCCGCTTCTTAGGTAGATAAATTATAATCTTTCTTTTCTGTCTTTGTCAATATCAAATCTTAGCAAGATCAATTTTTAAACCTGGCCCCATTGTTGGGGTAAGAACAACTTTCTTAATGTTTTTCTTGCCGACGGCTTTAATTAAGGCCATAAAGTTATCCTCAATTTTTTTCTCGTCTTCGCCGATTTTGCCGATAGTAAGATGAATAAGAGGGGTTTTGCTTTCTGTTCTAAAGGTTATTTTCTTGGCTAGCTTTTCAGCTAATTCTTGTGGTTTTTCGCTGATGGTGCCTGATTTTGGATTAGGCATAAGACCTTTGGGGCCTAAAAGCTGAGCAAATTTTACCAATTCCGGCATCATCTTGGAGTCACTAATAAGAAGAGTAAAATTAATTTTGCCTTTTTCTAGTTCTTGAAGAAGTTTTTCGTCAGCGATGCGAATAATTTGTTTTTTACCCGTCGCATGGGGGAATTCAATTTCTCCCTTAAGTCCAGTTTCTCTGACATTGAGATGGACTTCGATAGCCCCTTCAAATTTAGAAATAGATATCTCTTTGAGGAGTTTAATTGCTTCTGAAAGGGGATAAAACTTTTCTCTATCTATCCTTTCTTTAGCTTTGAGATATTTAGCGCCTTTTTTCTTCTTGGGTTTACTTTCCTTTTTGACTTCTTTTTTAGTTTTTTGAGCTAGTTCTTTTTCTAATTTCTTTTCTTTCTCTTCAATCGCCTTAGCTTCCATAAGGGCTTCTTGACCAATATCGGCTAATCTTCCTTGTCCTTTACCAGCTTTAATGGCTTTCTTCTCCTTAAAAAGATCTTTTTTACTCTCTTTCTTCTTTTTATTTTGATCCTCTTTTTCGGCACCGATGATTTGGATTCTTTTTTTACCCATTGGTTATTTTTACTCCCATACTTCTGGCAGTTCCCTCAATAATCTTTTTAGCAGAATCAAGATTGTCACCGCAATTGAGATCATTTAATTTCTCTTGAGCAATTTTTTCTACCTGTTGCTTGCTTAGCACTCCAACTTCTTCTTTGCCAGCAGTCCCCGAAGCCTTTTCCAATTTAAGTTCTTTTTTAATCATCTCAGCAACTGGAGGTAGCTTGGTAATGAAAGAAAAAGTACGGTCTTCATAGACGTTAATAACGACAGGGATGATCTGGCCTTTCTTGTCGGCTGTTTTCTCATTATAGCTTTTAACAAATTCCATAATATTTAAACCATGTTGTCCTAGAGCGGGTCCAACTGGAGGAGCGGGGGTGGCTTCTCCGGCCGGTAAATTGAGTTTAATAATCGTTTTTATTTTTTTCATTTTTGTTTTAGGATTAGATTTTAGTAACTTGAAGAAGATCCAACTCAACTGGAGTTTCTCTTCCAAAAATACTCACCAGAACTTTTATCTTTCCTTTAGCTTCATCGATGCTCTCAACTGTCCCTAAGAATTCAGCAAAGGCCCCATCGATGATTTTGACTGCCTCGCCAACAGAGAATTTAGCCTTAAACTTAGGCGCTTTCATCTTGACAAATTTCTGAATGGCTTGGACTTCTTTTTTGTCAAGAGGAGCAGGTTTATTGCCAGCCCCGATAAAACCAGTCACACCGTTAGTTGTTCTGACTGTTAGCCAGGCTTGTTCATTAAGAACCATTTTGACAAGGATGTAACCAGGAAAAATTTTTTCTTTGATTTGTTGTTTGGTACCAGAACGGATCTCTATTCTTTCTTGAGTTGGAATAAGGATTTCCAAGATTTTGTCTTCTAAGTTCATTGACTCGACTCTTTGTTTAAGTTGCTGGGCGACTCGCTGCTCATGGCCAGAATAAGTATGGACGACAAACCATTGAGCTTTTTTATCATCAGATTTTTTGATAATGATGTGGTTTTCTTCTTTTCGCTTCTTTGTTTTTTCTTTCATGGCTTAGATGAGAACCTCCATTAACTTAGTGAAGGTAAAATCCAGAATGGCAATAAAGCTAGCGACGACTATCGAAACGGCAATGACAATTAAAGTCAGACGGACAGTTTGTTGGCGATTAAGCCAGCTAACTTTACCTAATTCTGCTTTAACTTCTTTTAAAAAGGACGGAATCCGTCCTAGGTTGACTTGAGAGGTCATAATGGATAAATTTTATCATATGCCCTACAATGAATCAATATGAACGCCTCCAGGAAAAAAATTCGTAAGGCTGTTGTGTCTGCGGCTGGGTTCGGAACAAGATTTTTACCTGCTGTTAAGGCTTTGCCTAAGGAATTAATTCCAATTTGGGATCGGCCAAGCTTGCAATATATTATTGAAAACCTTATTGTAGCTGGTTTGGAAGAAGTGATTGTCGTTCACCGAGAAGGTGGTTCTGAAATAGAAGAATATTTTACCCCCAATCTTAAGTTAGAAAAATATCTGAAAAAAATCGGCAAGGAACATCTTTTGGACAGTCTGAAGTCGATTTGGCAAAAGGCTAAACTTGATTTTATTCCCCAGACAGGCGATCTGCCTTATGGTAATGCTTCACCCGTCATGGCCGCAGAAAAGTTAATCGCTGGAGAATCATTTGTCTATGTTTTTGGCGATGATTTTCTACTTGAAGATAAACCTGGTCAATTTTTGAGAAAGTTAATAAAGATTTTTGAAAGATATCAGGCAGCGATTGTCTTGGGAGTTCAAGAAGTGCCTTGGTCAGAAATTTATCGCTACGGGAGTGTTAAATATCATCAGAAAGGTAAGATTCCTCATCAAATTGAAGCAGTTTTGGAAAAATTGCCAGCCGAAAAAGCTCCATCGAATTTTGCTGTCTTTGGGCGTTTCGTCGTTAGTCCCATTGTTTTTGATTCTTTAAAAAAACAAAAATTAGGTAAAGATAATGAACTTTATTTTGCCGATTTAATTAATAATCTAGCCCAGAAAGAGTTAGTTATTGCCGAGCCTATTAAAGGCGGAAAATGGCTAACAACCGGTGATCCTTTGAGATGGCTTAAGGCTAATATTGAATTTGCCCTCAAAAAGTCCGATACTAATGGAGAGATCCGAAAATATCTTAAAAATTTGAAACCTTAATTGATCTTTTTGACTTGCCCTTGTTGATTAATTAATATTTTGTTATACTTTTTCCAGTGCGCCTGAGATGAAGATTTTACTTGTTTATCCTCGCTATCCAGAGACTTTTTGGAGTTTCAAACATATCCTAAGAATTATTGGTAAGAAAGCTGCCTTTCCACCTTTAGGTTTATTAACGGTTTCTTCCTTATTGCCTAAAAGCTGGAAGAAAAGATTGATTGATATTAATGTTGAAGAATTGAAGGATGAAGATATTAAATGGGCTGATATCGTTTTTATCGGTGCCATGATTGTTCAAAAAGACTCAACTAAAGAGATTATTAAGCAGATTAAAAACTTGGGCAAGAAAATAGTGGCTGGTGGGCCGTTATTTACTACCGGTTGGGAGGAATTTACTAGAATGGTTGATCATCTTGTCCTAGGTGAGGCGGAAGAGACTTTGCCTCTTTTTTTGAAAGATTTAAGAAAAGGTAGGCTGAAAAAGACTTATTCCTCTAAGACTTTTCCAAATCTTAAAAGAAAGTCCGTTGTGCCTAATTATAGTTTGATTGATATTCAAAATTACAGCTCGATGTGTATTCAATATTCGCGAGGTTGTCCTTTTAACTGTGAATTTTGCGATGTTGTCAGACTTAATGGAAGATTGCCAAGGTATAAGACGAGAGGCCAGATAATTAAGGAACTTGAGAATCTATATCATCTTGGTTGGCGTGGGGGAGTTTTCTTTGTCGATGATAATTTTATTGGTAACAAAGTTGCCGTTAAGAAAGAAATTCTTCCTGCTCTTTGGGATTGGCAAAGAAAAAGAAAACAACCCTTCCTTTTCATTACCCAAGCCTCAATTAATTTAGCTGATGACCTAGAGTTAGTCAAGCAAATGGTAAAGGTTGGTTTTACAACCGTTTTCGTCGGTATAGAAACACCGAATATTGAAAGCTTAAGGGAATGTAATAAAATTCAAAACCAAAACAGAAGTTTACTTGAATCAGTAAAAATTCTTCAAAATGAAGGCTTGGAAGTCCAGGGAGGTTTCATCGTTGGTTTTGATCATGATACAACCTCTATTTTTCAGCGCCAAATTGAATTTATCCAGAAAAGTGGCATTGTAACGGCGATGGTCGGTCTTTTAAATGCCTTGCCTAAAACGCGTTTGTACCAGCGTCTTCAAGAAACAGGGAGATTGATTAAAGAAACGACAGGGAGTAATACCTCAACAGATATTAATTTTGTCCCCAAGATGAAAAGAGGAACCTTGGTTAGGGGATATAAAGATATTTTAAATACAATTTATTCCCCCAGGGAATATTACAAAAGAATAAGAACCTTTTTGACTGAATTTAGGCCTCCTTTTAGGAAGGCTGGTTTGAGAGTTAAAACTCTTCATATTCGGGCCTTGATTGCCTCTTTTTGGCTTTTGGGTATTAAAAGTAAAGGGCGTCGTCATTTCTGGAAGTTGATTTTTTGGAGTCTTTTTAGAAAACCGAAATTTTTCCCTCAGGTAATTGGTTTTTCTATTGTTGGTCTTCACTTCCGAAGACTTTATCAGGATAAGAAGCGTTCATGGATTTAATTGTAGTATAAGTTGCTACTTTTAAACCTTTTGAAATATTTTTTTAATCCTCTGTAGGAAAGAGGGTTTTTGTCGGATATTTAAGGGGATTATTTTTTCTGCTTCCTGAGCGTTTACAGGTAATATTCCTTCAGCAAACTCACTCCCACGGAAGGTTTCTTCTTCTCCAGTTCTGTAGAAATAGAGAATTTTATAATTTGCGTCAGCTTTGGCTTTTGGCCATTCTGTTTTTGGGTTGTTTTTTTCTTTTCCTCGTTTTCTTTTTATTAATTTATTTTTTTGTTTTTCTTTTTTTAGATTTTCTTTAGCAAATGAGATAAGACTACTGCCATGTCCGATAGGGAGTTCTTTTCTTGATGCCATAATTTAGTAAAGAGATTATATTTTAAAAGATAAGGAGATATCAAGGGCCTTTTGAAAAAAGAGGTGATGCCGGAAGTCTTTATTTTACGATTTATTTGTTGAATAAGTAGCCTTGACTGCTTTGTTTCTATATAATTTTCCAAGAGCTTTATTTTGAATCTGTCTAATTCTTTCTCGAGTTACATTAAATTCACGGCCTATTTCTTCTAATGTTCTAGAAGCACCATCGGTAATCCCGTATCTTAATCTAATAATTTTTCGTTCCCTTTTGCTTAAAATTTTAAGTAATTTTCCCATATCCTCAATACCAAGTATTTCGTTATAGACTTTTTTGAAAACATCTTGTTTCTTATCGGGTAAAACGTTTTCTAAACCAGAGTTTTCCTCATCAGTACGTGGTGACTGTAAAGAAATAGTATTTTGTCCTTCTTTAAGAAGTAGAAGTTGCTGGACTTTTTTTGGACTGAATTTTGTTTTTTTTGCTAATTCTTTAACAGTTGGTTCCCTACCTAAATCTTTAGCTAACAAAATTTCTGCTTTTTTTATCTTGATGATTTTATCTACCATATGGACAGGTTTTCTGATAAGGTCGCCTTTATCAGCAATGGCTCTTGTTATAGTTTGTCTTATCCACCAGGTGGCGTAGGTAGAAAATTTATACTTTTTTCTCCAATCAAATTTTTCCGTAGCGATCATTAAGCCTAAATTACCTTCCTGTATTAAATCAAGAAAGCCCATATGTTTTTTTAAATCCTTAAACTTTTTAGCAATAGAAACAACTAAGCGTAAATTACTTAAGATCATTTTTTCTCTGGCTTTTTCATCACCATTCTCTATCTTTTTGGCCAGTAATTTTTCTTCTACTGGAATTAAAAGTCGATGTTTGCTTATTTCTTTGAAGTAAAGGACCAAGGAATTTTTTTCTTCCCTTTTTGTTTTCCCAGGATTTGTCTCTAGAAAAGGTGATTTATCAAAATAAGGCTCTCTTTCTTTCATTTAAGGGGGATTATAACAAAAAAGGAAGGTAAGTCAAAACTAAAAATAGACCTTAATGAATAGAAAATCGGTAGGGCTAGTAAACTATGTGAGAACCTTTTATTTGGGTTTTAGGCATGGAAAAAGAGTGCTCAGAAGATTTAAAAAGTAGTAGTTACTACAATTTTAAATTTTAGCCTTCCGAGACACCCTTTTTTAAAGCTCAATTAACTGGAGAGTTTTCATTCTATATATTTCTTTCTTTCTTCTTCATTGTATGGAAATGGAATAGAATATTCTCCTTTTTCTTCTATTGCTTCCTTTACCTTTATGAACCTTTCTAGGCATAGAGCTCTGATGGTATGTACTATCCATTTAGCGATCATTTCATCAAAATACTCTTCTACACCTGAAACACCAACAGCAATGCCTTGAAAATAAGCACCTCCGCTATAAATTGTATTGCCTTGGACAAGCATCTGTGGTTCAAGATCTCTTACGTAGCTGGTATTTTTCCTTTTTCCTTGGGCGGTGGTCGCTTTAGACATAGCTATTTTGTCGAAGGGATGTTTCCATTCTTTTGCTTCACCAATATTAATACTATGTTGAAGTAGAATGATCCCTTCACCCTGTGGGTTGAGGATACAGATACTCAAAGCTTTCCTTTTTACAATTCCTGACTCCATTGCTGCTAGGATACTGGGTTCAACAATTTCGATCGCTTTTTTAGCTATTTCGCGATCAAGGATAAAACTTTTCTCTTTCAATTTGATACTCCTTCTTAATGTTAATGAACTTGGAGAACAAATATTAACACAAAAGAAGATAAATATCAAGTTATAGGGCAATTGCAGGTCCGCCAGGATTCGAACCTGGAAGAAGGGTTTTGGAGACCCTCATGATACCATTTCATCACGGACCTAAAGTGTTTTATTATTTCAACTTAAGTTTTTCTTTATGCTCTGTTCTCTTTTTACATCTTGGGCAGTATTTTTTCAATAGTAGTTTGCCAGGTGTATTTGTTTTATTTTTCTCGGTAATATAATTTTGTCTTTTACAGACAGAGCACACAAAAGCTAATATTTGTCTTGGTCCTTTTTTTGCCATAATTTTCCTCCTTTTAGAGCCCCCGTCCGGATTTGAACCGGAGACCTCATTCTTACCAAGAATGCGCTCTACCAACTGAGCTACAAGGGCAGTTGTGCTGGAGGTAGGATTTGCACCTACGTAGCCTTGCGGCGTCAGTTTTACAGACTGATGCGTTTGTCTACTCCGCCACTCCAGCTGATGTGCTTAATTTTAACACAGATTAGCTATATTGGAAAGTTTTAGGTGTTAGATTTAGCTTCAGTTATGCTATACTTAGATAATGAAAAAGAAAAAACCGTTAATATCTGTTTTCGTTCCTGCTTATAATGAAGAAAAGACAATTAAGAAATGCCTTTTGGCTTTAAAGAACCAAAATTTCCCAGGGGAATACGAAATTCTAGTTGTTAATAATGCTTCGACTGATAAAACAGGAGAGATTGTTAAGAAAATGGGTATAAAGACTGTTTTTGAACCCCAAAAGGGTGTCACCTTCGCCTTAAAGAGGGGTTTTGATACAGTTAAGTCGGATCTTATCGCTACGACCGATGCCGATACAGTAGCTCCCAAAGAGTGGCTATTTAATATTTACAAGGCTTTTAAAAGAGATAAAAATGTTGTTGTGGTAGGGGGAGGAACTATCCATAAGCCACTTTTTCCACTTGCTTTCATCGCCCAGGGGGTTATTAATTTTTTTGGCGGCATTCTTTTTAAGATTTTCCCTGCTTATAACATGGCCTTTAGAAGAGACGCCTATCAAAAAGCGGGTGGAGTTGATACGAGTTTTAATTTTAATAGCGATAATGATTTATGCTTGAGAGTTAAAAAATTAGGTAAGGCAGTTTTTCTTTATCATAATCCAATAACTGTTTCCTCTCGTCATTATCATGGGATAGAAGGGATAAAATATTCTCTCAAGGGAGTAATTAATGCTATTTCCTTAATGCTTTTTGGAAAAACCCCTTTCTTTGAATTTGGCGATGTTAGAGAATAATTAAAGATGAAGAAACTATTTCCTTTATTGGCCGTATCTGTTTTTTTAATCGCTATCATTGTTTGGCTTTTAGTTCCTATTAACAATGAAGGAAATTTGATCTCACCATTATCTTCTTTTACTCAAAAAAGAGAAAAACCTTTAGATAAATATAGCTTTGAAGTCTTAGGAAAGAGAGACTATCAGGGGAGTGAGATAAAGATAGAAGAAGTTATTAAAGAAGAAGAGAAATATATTTCTTACCTTTTCTCTTACCAAACAGATGGTAAGAAAGTAACAGGAATGGCTAATATGCCTAAAGAAGCGGGGAGAAAACCAATCATTATTATGCTTAGGGGTTATGCCGATGATGAGATTTATTTTACTGGTTTAGGAACCAGAAAAGCGGCTGGAGTTTTTGCTGAGAATGGTTTTATAACACTTGCTCCTGATTTCTTAGGCTTTGGCGGTTCTGATACTTCAAGTGCTGATATTTTAGAAGCAAGATTTGAAAGGCCAATAACAGTTTTAAGCCTTTTAGCTTCAATTAAAAACCTTCCTGAAGCTAACCCAGAAAAGATCTTCATTTGGAGTCATTCCAATGGAGGACAAATTGCCTTATCGGTTTTAGAGATCACCCAAAGGGATATTCCTACTGTCCTCTGGGCTCCGGTAACGACCGGGTTTCCTGAGTCAGTTTTACAATTTATCGGTGAACTTGATGATCAAGGATTGAAGGTTAAAAGAGCTATTGATAATTTTTTATTAAAGTATGATCCCCAGAAGTATTCTGTTGATAACTATTTTTCAGATATTCAAGCGACCATTCAGCTTCACTTAGGTTTAGCAGATCCTTTAATAAGCGAAGAAGAGATTGATAACTTTGCCAAAACAATGGCCGGCGTAGGTAAGAATATTAATTATTATAAATATCCAGGTAGTGACCATAATCTAACTAAAGATTGGGATTTAGTCGTCAAGCGTGATTTAGAGTTCTTCAAAAGGCTACTTTAGCATTTCTTGCTATTTTGATATTTCTTGAAATCGAAGGGCGGATTTTTATTTAACTCTAATGTTATAATGAAGAAGATAAGAAACTTTAAAGAAAGGAGGTGAATAAATGAAAAAAATAATTCCTATTATTATTGCCGTTGTCGTTGTTGGTGCTGGTGTTGTTAGCTGGTTTTACTTTGGTGGTAAGACAGCTAAAGAATCAGGCAAACAGGAAGCTGGACAACAAGAAGAGGTCAAAGAAGGTGAAAGTTTTTCTGGTAAGTTAAAAGATATGGTTATGCGTAATGTCCCCCTAAAGTGTACCTATTCTGATGGTGAAGGAAACTCTGGAGTAGGCTATGTTAAAAACAAGAAATATTATGGAGAAATTACCACCAAGGATGGAACAGCTTATGTAGTTATGGCCGATAATTGTATGTGGAGTTGGGCTGATAAAGAAGACCAAGGGGTAAAAATGTGTTTTGATGTCGAAGAAGGAGAAGATCTTTGGGGAGATTGGGAGAATATGGATGAAGAAGCGAGGTTAAATACTCCTCAAGGTAGTTACAGTTGCCGACCAGCGACAGTTTCAGATTCGCTCTTTAATCCTCCTCAAAACATTAAGTTCATGGATATGAACGAATTAATGAATTTTTCTGAGGATATGGAAGATAATCTTGAAGGGTTAATGGGAGATGAAGGTGAGGAATAGTTTTTAGGACTTCTGGAGCCGAAGGTGGGATTCGAACCCACGACCTACTGTTTACAAAACAGTTGCTCTAACCACTGAGCTACCTCGGCGTGTTTCTTATTTTATCAAAAAAAGAGAATAATTTCTAATGGTGGCAGAAGAATATCCTGCCATTTAGGCTTTCTATAGGCATTTTCCCAAAGAGTCAATACATATAGGTATGCTGTTCTGTCAACCACGGTTGCCAGAAACTTCGCATTCCTTACCTAAAAGGTTGTAGAGGAAAAATCCTCCTACAGAAAAGACCTATCTGGCAGGACGTTTTCACGATAACAAAATGGATTTTTTTAGTCAAGAGGACACATTGTATCGTAATAGATCAGTTTTTAGATTGTGGGTGATCCAGGCAGAAGAAGAGCCAGAATGCCATTGATAATTGGCAGAATAATGGCAAATAAAGGAGAGAAACCAAAGATGGGAATGATAAGGATCAAAATGATAAAAAATCCGAATCTTTGTAAGAAAGCATCCCATTTGTAGGCTATTCTTTGGGGAAGCAAGCCAATCAAGATTTTGCCTCCATCTAGGGGGTGAATGGGGATTAAATTAAAGATTCCCAGAGCGACAGCTAGGAAGATAAAAGGGGTGAGAATTTGTTCTGCTAGATAGGCGCCAGGACCAACAATAAGATAGGCGAAACGAATAATAGAAGCGAGGATAATAGCGAGGATTAAATTAGCGGCTGGACCAGCGAAAGAAATTAAAGCCGCATCTCGACGAGGATTTCTTAGATTGAAAGGATCAAAAGGAACAGGTTTGCCCCAGCCAAAGCGAAAGAGAAGGATCATTAAGGTTCCGAGAGGGTCTAGATGAGCCAGAGGGTTAAGAGTGATTCTTCCGGCCAATCTAGCCGTAGGATCACCTAAACGGTCAGCCGTCCAGGCATGAGCACATTCATGGACAGTGATGGCTACTAGTAAAGCAGCTACCCAGATAAAGAAAAGTAAGGGATTACTAAAGAGATACTGAATCATAATTCTCTTGTTTTCAACCTAATCTTTTGGTATTATAACATAATCATCTTATGGCTTATAAATGTGATAGCTGTGGAAAAGGCATCTTAGTTGGTAAGAACGTTTCCCACGCTAAGAATAGAACCAGAAGAATAAGTTTCCCAAACCTTCATCCTTTTAAAGGTAAACTTAAAGGGAAAGAAGGTAAGTGGTTGCTTTGCACGAAGTGTCTAAGAAAAGCTAAGAAGATCCAGAAAGAATTAGTGGAAAAGAAAAAAGAAGTTAAAGAAGAAAAGAAAACTAAGAAATGACCTTTACCTGTGGATGACCTTCCTGGAACTGCTTAAAACTAACAGGGTTTTTTCCTTCTAATTGAACTTGATCGATGATAAGTTTATTTCCTTCTAAATGAGCTTTAAGGATTTTTAGTCTTTTCGTTTGCTTGTTTATTTTTACTTCTGTCCAAGCCCCTGGCCAGGGGAACATGGCCCTAATAAAACGATCTAAGTAGGTATTATCTTTTTGCCAATCAATTTGACCATCATTTTTAGTGAATTTTTTGGTAAAGGTAGCTTTTTTATGATCTTGCTCTCTTAACTCTATCCTGCCTTCTACATAAGCAGGAAGAATGCTTTTAAGGGTTTCTGTGCCTATCTTAAATAATCTTTGGTAAAGACTTTCACTAGTATCTGAAATTTTTATCTTCTCTTTGCTTTGGGCCAAAATAGGCCCATGGTCAACCTGATTGTCCATTCTGAAGATGGTCATCCCAGTTTCTTGTTCATTATTCAGGATGGCTGTTTGGACCGGAGATGGGCCTCGATATTGAGGGAGTAGGGAAGGATGAATATTTAGAAAGCCCTTTTTCGGTATCTTTAGTATTTCTTCATTAAGAATAGCGCCAAAATTAGCCAGAATAGCCACTTCAGGCTTTTCTTTTAGGTCTTTGAGTTTATTTAGTGAGTTTTTATCTTCGATGATCTTTAGGATCTCCAAGTTTTTGTCTTCTTTAAGGAGTTTAAGAATAAGAGTGGAGGATGGTTTTTGGCCTAAAAAAACAACTTTTATCTTGTTCATATGATTTCGATTTCTCTAAAGCTTTCTTTATTGCTTTTGTCTTTAGTTAATTTATATAATTTACCTTTTTGTTCAAGAATCCTTTCAATAAAAAGAATTCCGTTAAGATGGTCCATTTCGTGTTGTAAACAAATAGCCTCTTTATCTTTAAGGTTTTCTTGGTGCTTCTTTCCCTCTTCATCTTGCCATTCAATTTGAATTTGATAAGGGCGATCAACAAAACCGTAGATCTTGGGCACAGATAGGCAGCCTTCAAAGAAAAGTTTCTTTTTAGGGAGCATTTGAGTGAGAGTTCTTCGGGAAGGGGTAATTTTTGGATTAATAAAAACCTCAAAATTATTATTGACCTTAGCAATAAAAATTCTTACCGGTTTGTTAATCTGAACAGCTGAGAGCCCAAGCCCTTCCGGATCAGAAGCTTTTCTAACCGTCTCCTTGAGGTCTTTTATAATTTGCCTTATCTTTTTATCAATTTCCTTAACCGGTTTTGATTTTTCTTTTAGAACCGGATTGGGAACAGTAATGATTTTCTGTTGAGCCATAGTTTAATTTTACCATAGTAGAGATTCTTTATACAGAAGTTTATCTTTTGATATACTTTTTGAAGTAGCTTCTTAAATTTTTATTCTAAGCTTTTTAATTTTTCAATCGCTTCTTCATAATTGGGATTTATCTTCTCTAAGATATATTTTAGTTGTTCTTTAGCTTTGTCAATTTTATTTTTTCTTTCGTAAAACAAAGCTAAGGCATATCTGGCTTGATCATAATTAGGTTTAAGTCTAATTGTTTCTTCGAGGGTTTTTAAGGCTGTTTCTTCTTGGCCGAATTTAGAATATAAAATGGCAATATTGTACTGAACCTTGGCATCAGTTGGAGAGAGTTTAGCTGCTTGGAGAAGGGCGGTAATGGCCTGGTTATTATAGTCTTCGTTTATTTCGCTAAGTTTATAGAAAACTTTGGTTCTGTTTTTCCAAAAGTTAATATTGTAAGGACTGATCATCAAGGCTTTATTTGAGGCTTCAATAGCAGTATTGACTAATTGAGAAGAAAGAGTAGATTGTTCTTCATTAAAGGCTTGGACGGCTAGGTTGGCTGTCAGGGTGCTTAGTTGATCTTGATAGAGAGGTTCATTCGGACGAATATTAATCGCTTTCTCTAGTTCTTCAAGAGATTGAGTAGTATGGTCAGACTTATTGAGTCTTTCGGCAATAGCGAATCTATTATCAGCGTACCAGTAGCGGATGACAGAAGAAATTAAGATTAAAAAGAGGATTAGAATAGTAACGATGCCTAGATATTGGGTACTACTCAAGTTAGCTACTTTTTTCTCTTCATCGTTTTCTTTTCTAGAGAGAATTACTAGAGATAAGGCAGGAAGGAGAAAAAAGAGGAGAGCGACAACGGTTATTGAAAAACC
>Ga0315545_1001720_pt1 | contig 20863 bp, 18 predicted proteins | sample SalMarSW160210MG_FD_203096 | JGI IMG/M metagenome (GOLD analysis project Ga0315545, IMG submission 203096) | Salt marsh sediment microbial communities from the Plum Island Ecosystem LTER, Massachusetts, United States - Salt Marsh Sediment SW1602-10 ...
AATATATGTCCCTCATAAGCCCTCATAGTCTCAAATAGCCCATATCCGTAGAGAAACCCGTGGTCGAAGGGGGAAAGTTTAGCCTCAGCGCGAGGGACAAGATGCCCATTGAAGTAAATAATTTCTGTCATCATTTCACCTTCACTCAACTAAGTGTCCTTTAACTCCAGGCTGGCTGAGTAAAATGGAAGAAATTACTCAGGAGATCATGCCCGGTCTGGGTGAGAATCGATTCAGGATGAAACTGAACCCCTTCCACAACGTAACTCTTGTGCCTCACCCCCATTATTTGCCCCTCCGGATTTTGGGCGCTTATTTCCAGGGACGATGGAAGGCTTTCAGTTTCGATAATCAAGGAATGATAGCGGGCTGCCGGGAAGGGGCTAGCTAGGTCCCGATAGATAGTCTTACCATCGTGGTAGATAAGGGAGGTCTTACCATGGACTGGCAAAGCCCTGCCAATTCTACCTCCGTAGGCATACCCGATACATTGGTGTCCCAGGCATACCCCCAGGATAGGGATTTTCCCGCCAAAGTATCGCACCACATCGTTGGAGATATTAGCTTCCAAAGGGGTGCACGGTCCGGGGGAGATGATAATGTGGCTGGGATTCAGCTCTTCGATGTCAGGTAAATTAATCTGGTTGTTGCGAAACACCATGGGCTCCCAGCCTAGCTCCCCTACATATTGAGCCAGGTTGTAAACAAAGGAGTCATAGTTATCAATTATCAGTACCATCCATACCCCAGGGAACCTGTAATTTCTTCCTTCCCTTCATTTTGCTGCTACTCTCACTTCCGGTGCCAGTTGCAAGGCTTGAATTAGCCCCCTAGCCTTGTCCAGAGTTTCCAGGTACTCACCTTCGGGATCGGAGTCATACACAATGCCACCGCCTACCTGGAAGTAAGCTTTGCCTCTCTTAATCAAAAAGGTGCGGATAACGATATTGATATCCAGGTCTCCATTGAAGCCCAGATAACCTATAGAGCCAGTATAGACACTTCTTCTCGTCGGCTCCAGCTCATCAATGATCTCCATAGCCCTCACCTTAGGAGCGCCAGTAATGGAGCCGCCGGGAAAGGTAGCTTTGAGCAGGTCAATGCTGCTCTTCTCCTGGCGCAACCTGCCGACGATAGTGGAGGTAAGATGAAATACGGTAGGAAAGGTCTCCAGGATAGCCAGTTCGGTAACTTTTACTGTGCCATAGCGGCAAACCCGTCCCAGGTCGTTTCTCTCCAGATCAACGATCATGATATTCTCGGCTCGGTCTTTGATGCTGCGAACCAATTCATGAGCCAGGCGTTCATCTTCCACAGGGTCTTTGCCTCGTGGTCTTGTCCCTTTTATCGGTCGTGTTTCCACCAGGTCACCTTGAACCTTGAGGAATCTTTCCGGGGAGGCACTGACAATCGTCATTCCATCGAAGTTGAGGTAGCTGGCAAAGGGAGCAGGGTTAACTTCTCTCAGCCGCTGATACAGCTCGTAAGGCGAAATGGTCAATTTGGTCTCAAACCTCTGGGAAAGGTTTACCTGAAATACATCGCCTGCGGCGATGTATTCCCGCACTCTATCCACAGTTTCCATATATGCCTCGGGGGTGAAGTTGGACTTAAGTACGAGCTCCCCATTTTCCCCAGGAGATTGAATCTCACTTTTACCCAATCTCCTCTTCGGAGAAAGAGAGGTTTGAACCTCCGGGGCAGGGAAGGAAGAATGAAGCCAGTCCTTCATTCCTTTGATGCGCATTCTAGCTCGTGCTAACCTCAGGCTTTCTTCCGTCTCAGGAAAACCTGTGGCAACAAGGTAAGCTCTCGTCTCAAGGTGATCAAAGGCGACGATGGTGTCATAGAAGGCAAAATAACTCTCGGGAAACTTGAGGTCATCTATAGCTGCAGACGGTAGATGCTCGACAAAATGGCGCAGGTCGTAGCTGAGATAGCCAACTGCCCCACCAAGGAACGGCACGGGTGCCGAGCAGTGGTCCAACTTATACTTTTCCAGCAATCTCCCCAATACATCGAAAGGGTTATCATACAAGGTCTCTCGTCTGTCTCCATCAACTAAGGTGATCTCCGTACCTCGGCTGCTCATTACTAGAAATGGATTGCTACCAATGAAAGAATAACGTCCCAGCTTCTGCGGGTCCATGCCGCTGTCCAGGAAGAAGCTGTAGGGATTGTCCTTGATCAAGGCAAAGGCCTCTGGGGCAGTCAGAGGGGTAGAGATTTCCTCAACGAGAGGATAGCGACTCACGTGCACTAGCTTTCCAATTTGAACTCTTTGCCATTCTCCAGGCAAGATTTCCCCTTTCTCTTTCTACGTGCTGATTCTGTCTAATACTCTCTTGGTAGTGAGACCGATTTCTGCAGGGTTAGGAGCAATCAAAGCTCCGACAGCAGATAGGGCCTTTATTTTCTCTGAAGCTTTACCCGCAATGCCGGTAATAATAGCACCAGCATGTCCCATTCTTTTGCCCGGTGGAGCAGTGCTTCCGGCAACGAAGGCAACCACAGGCTTTGTCATCTCACCTTTGATGAACTCCGCAGCCTCCTGCTCAAAAATACCCCCTATCTCACCAACAAGGACCACAGCCTTAGTATCGTTGTCAACATTGAACAAATTCAGGATATCTACAAAAGTGCTTCCCGGCAGGGCATCGCCGCCAATCCCAACACAGGTGGATTGCCCAATCCCTAGGCTGGTAAGCTGAGCCACCACATCATAAGTCAATGTGCCACTGCGGGAAACCACCCCAACATTACCGGGAAGATGAATTTCTCCCACCATAATCCCCACTTTACATTTCCCCGGAGAGATAACTCCGGGACAGTTGGGACCGATAAGTCGAGTTGATTTTCCTTTGAGATAGCTATGCACCTTGACCATGTCCATGACGGGTATCCCTTCAGTGATGCACACAATCAAAGGTATGCCAGCATCCGTTGCCTCCATGATGGCATCAGCAGCAAAAGCAGGGGGGACAAAAATGATACTGGCATTGGCTTCAGTTTCAGCCACTGCCCGCTCCACATTATTGTAAACAGGCACTCCTAAAATCTGGTTGCCTCCCTTCCCAGGAGTAACGCCAGCTACCACTTTTGTGCCATATTCAATACAACGCTGAGTGTGAAAGCTACCCTCTCCTCCGGTAATACCTTGAACCAAAAGTCTGGTCGCCTTGTCAACGAGTATACTCACTTTATCTGCCCTTTCGCTGCTTGAACTGCCTTATGGGCACCATCGTAAAAATCCCTCGCCTCAATGAAATTTATTCCCGATTCAGCTAGAATTCGTTTGCCTTCGTCAACGTTCGTTCCCGCCAACCTGACGACCACAGGAAAGCTGATATCCATCTGCTGATAGGCTTCTACTATGCCTCTAGCAATAACATCCACCCTTGCCATGCCACCAAATATATTTACCAGGACTGCCCTTACCCTTGAGTCAGCAACGAACATCCTGAAGGCATTGACCACGCGGTCAGTAGTATTAAGCGTGCCAATATCGAGAAAGTTTGCCGCACTACCCCCACAATATTGAATAAGGTCATTCACCGCCATCGCCAGCCCAGCACCATTGACCATACAACCAATGTTGCCATCCATTTTCACATAGTTATTTATCCCCCACTGACGAGCCTGGACTTCCAATAGTTCCTCCTGCTCCTCATCATGGAGTTCCTGAATATCCTTATGACGGAAAAGAGCATTGTCATCAAAATTAAGCTTGGCATCTAAAGCTAACAGTCTTCCATCAGCGGTAACAGCTAAAGGATTGATTTCAGCTAAAGAGCAATCTTTGGTCATGAACAGCTGGTAGAGATTAGTCATCAGCCTGGTTGCCTCGGCTACCTGCTTGCCCGTTAAATTCATCCCATAAGCCAATTTGCGTCCCTGGAAAGGCTGGAACCCGATAGCAGGGTCAATAGAGACCTTTAATATTTTCTCCGGGGCTGCCTGAGCTACTTCTTCAATTTCCATGCCACCAGCTTCGCTGGCCATCATGAGAGGCAGCTTCATGGTGCTATCAACAAGAACGCTGACATAAAGCTCACGGCTTATCTCGCTTGCCTCCTCCACCAGCACCTTGCTTATCGCCACACCTTCAGCACCGGTTTGATGCGTCACCATCCTTGTTCCCAGCAACTGGCTGGCTGCCTTCTCCGCTTCCTCGGGGGTATCAGCCATCTTTATCCCACCAGCCTTCCCCCTGCCACCAGCATAGACTTGAGCCTTGACCACCACTTTCCCCCCGATTTCCTCAGCTATTGCTCTAGCTTCAGCAGGAGTAAAAACCACCCTCCCCTTTGGGACTGGAATGCCAAATTGCAACATAAGAGCCTTAGCTTGATATTCGTGAATCTTCATATCAAAACACCACAGTATAAGGGAGAAAATAGCTACCAGTCAATTTGTGCCACTCGTCCCATCATCTTCCCAAACTGAAATGCCAAGTGCTATGATATACAAATTGTTTAGCAGCAATCTATCGCGAGGAAGCAAGTGAAATGGAAATAGCGTTTGATGGTGCTAGATACGACCATAGTTAAAGAAAGGAGGATGAATTATGCCTAAAGCAAACAGGAGAGTAGCTATATGTGGTGGAGGGATATTCAGGCCAGACCTCTGGCATGGAGAGAATGCTGAGGAAGGTGTTGCTATAGCTTATCAGGACCTGCTCCGACAATGCCCTAATTTGGGAGCAGATGATATCGACGCAGTAATGATGAGTTATTTCAGTGACCATTTGAATCAGCAGTTATGTATGGGGTGGATAATCCAGGATTATCTTGGCTTGCACAATAAGCCTGGTTATCGAGTTGAGTCTGGTGGCTCTACACCACTGGATGCCTTAATTAACGCTTACTATATGATACAGTCAGGGTTCTTTGATGTCATCTTAATTCCTGGCTGGGAATGGATGTGCGAGGTTGATGTTGCCAGCACGAACGAGATGATTGCTTCCGCTGCTGATACCGACTGGGACTTCCCGGTTGGTGGCTATTATAACGCATATTACGCTGCCATAGAAGTAAGACATATGCAATTATATGGCGAGACCTGCGAGGACCTTGGCAGAATTGCTGTGAAGAACCACAATAATTCTACTCATATTCCTTTCTCTCAGTGGGTAAGCCAGCGCGGTACTGCACCCATAACGCTGGATGATTACTGGAAGAGCAGGATGGTATGCTGGCCTTATAGAGTATTAAACAACGCAGTAATGAGCGAAGGAGCCTGCTGTGTGTTAATGGCAGCCGAGGAGAAGGTTAGCAGGTTTACCGATACACCTATGTGGATAACCGGTGTTGGTCTGGGGACAGATTCAATGAGACCGGGAGATAGAACAGCTGACTTTGCCTACGCCGGATTTAAGGATGAAGCAAAGATATATCCCGACTTTGTCAAAATACCCAAGACGCCCTACCCCGATATGGCAAATTTTGCCAGCCTGCACATAGCCGCAAAGAGAGCCTATGCTCAGGCGGGTATTACCAACCCGCTGAAAGAGATAGACTTGATGGAGCTTTTTACTCCTTACGATGGCGTCGAGCTTTGTCTTTATGAGGACCTGGGACTTTGCGGCAGAGGAGAGGGGAAATACATGATACGAGAAGGAGTAGTAGAGCCTGGTGGTGAATGCCCTGTTCAGCTAAGTGGTGGTCTAACGTCAACGGGACATCCCGTCGGTGCTACTAGTCTCTACTATACCACTTTCCTTTACTGGCAACTTGCCGGAAAAGTAAAGGAAATATGTGGTCCAGATGGCTTACAGGTCCCGAATGCAAAAAGGGCACTTATCACCGGACATGGCGGCACCGGTTGCCAGGGCGGCGTGATAATTTTTGAGCGAGATTAAAAAGGAGGAGAAGATGGAAGAGGAGAAAGGATTGGTTGAAACAAAGTTAAAAGTAAGACCGGTAAAGAAAGAGCGTGAAAAGAAATACAGAGATTATCCTACAGTGGTGGATAACTCAACAGCGGCTCACGATTTTTGGGAGCCAATAGTTCACCTTGGATTGTGGGCCATTAAAGGACATCAGATAGTGAAGGGCCCCTGGGGTGGCGGCACAGTTGAACAGGCGAAGAAGAGACCTCAAAGGGAATTTATGGTGATAGACCGTGCTAGCTTCGCTTTTTACTCCCATAGCTATGGTCTTGTTTCTCCATTCTTCCAGGGCTTGCTGAAGGGAAAGCTTACGGGAACAAAGTGCCCAAAATGCGGCACCGTATATTGTCCCCCGCGAGCCCACTGCTGGAATCCAGAGTGCAAGGTAGCCGACTGCTTTGACAACTGGGTGGACCTTCCTCTGACCGGCATTATCCATACTTTTACGGTGCAATGTCTGGCAGCAGCTCCTTTCGAGCACATGTTGCCTTTCTCCATGGGTTGGGTTCAAGTTGATGGTGCTGACACCACCCTACCCATGCTGCTGCATATACGACCAAAGGAGATTTTCATCGGGAAAAAGGTGAACATTGAATTCATACCCCGGAAAAGCAGAAAGGGAGATTTGATGGATTTGTATGCCGTGGCAGCAATCCCGGATGAGAAGCCTCCTGAGTGGGCTTGTATGCAGAAAGACACCAGGGAAATGGAATCTGTGGAGAACTCCATGAAAGCCACCCTGAAATTTATCAAGGATAGATACGGGGTAGACAACAGCCCACAAACAAGGGGGTGGTGACATATTAAATACTAAACTCTAATATCGAAATCCTAAACGTTTGGAATTTAGGATTTTGAAATTGTTTAGAAATTAGAGCTTAGAATTTAGGATTTTCAACTGAGGGGAGATTTGTATGGATTTTAACTTCACCGAAGAGCAAAAGATGATTGCCAATACCGCTAAGGAAATAGCTAAGAATTTCCCGCCTGAATACTGGAGAGAGAAAGACCTGAAGGAGGAATTTGGTGAGGAATTCTATAAAGCAATAGGTAAGGCGGGATTTACCGGGATGGTAATCCCTGAGAAATACGGTGGTGCCGGGAAAGGCGTGACCGAGTTGCTCATTGCCATGGAGGAGTTAGCTGCCAATGGATGTGGCATGGCTGGCGTATGGTATCTGGTTATAACTGAAGATTTCGGCGGCATTAGCATCATCCGGCACGGCACTGAGGCACAAAAGGAGAAATATCTGCCACGCATTGCCTCGGGAGATATTGAATTTTGTATGGGACTCACCGAGCCAGATGCCGGCACAAATACGCTCAATACAAAAACGAGAGCTCAAAAAGTAGCTGATGGCTGGATAATAAACGGTAACAAAACCTGGATTAGCGGAGCGGATAGAGCCAGAGGAATGATGCTCATCACCAGAACGACTCCAAAGGAGAAAACGCCTCGAAAGACATTCGGAATAAGCCTGTTCCTCATAGATTTGCCCAATCCAGCGGTTAACGTAACCACCATCCCAAAGCATGGGATAAATTACTCTCATTCGTGCGATATCGGCATCAATGACCTGAAGGTGTCTGAAGACGCTTTGATGCCACCACTGGACGGTGGCTGGTATTCTTTGCTCGATACCTTAAATATCGAGAGGATGTCATTTACTACCGCAGCTATCGGCATCGCCCGACTGGCAATGAGCAAAGCCATCGAGTATTCCAAAGACAGGAAAGTCTTCGGTGACACGCCAATCGGAAGCTATCAAGGGCTGCAATTTAACCTGGCTGAAGCTTATGCCGGCATCGAGGCAGCAAAATTGCTCAACCTCAAGGCTTCTACCCTATATGATAACGGAGCAAGCATTGCTGAAGTAGGAAATGCGGTGAATCCAGCGAAAATCCTGGCAGTTGAGAGCGGCATCAAAGCAGTTTACTGGGCAATGCAGACCTTCGGAGGCTATGGATATGCCAGGGAATACGACGTCGAGAGATGGTGGCGGGAAATAAACTTAATCAGGCTTGCTCCGGTTAGCCAGCAAATGGCATTAAGCTACGTTGGTGAACATATCCTGGGAATGCCCCGGTCTTACTAATAAGACAGCCCTCACCCAGCCTCTCCCTTGAAGGGATAGGGCGAAAATATATTGCCGACCGCTCTTTGTCATTGCGAGCCGAAGGCGCGGCAATCTCAGGTTTTACAATAAAATCAGAGGGGCTTGGCGGAGGGGGTGGGATTCGAACCCACGTTCGCTTAAAAAGCGAAAACGGTTTTCAAGACCGTCACCTTAAACCACTCGGTCACCCCTCCTGACTTTAAATTCTAGTCCAAAACGGTCTCTCAAGGCAAAATTGCCGACATTTTTCTGCTGAACCTTGGTGGACTGTTCCCCAGTTAGAGCCCCCTCCAAGCCTTCCTCAAATCTTCGTGCTGCTGCTTCTTGCAAGCCAGGCACTACATGGAAGTAGCTATCTAGCGACGACTCGACCCTGCCTGCTGTTCTTTCTTTTTCGTCATGCTAATGAACTTCCCTTGGCTCAATTAAAGGAGCGCTTTGGAAACAGAAAGCTCATGATAGAACAAGCAACTAACGTTGGCCATAAGCGGCAGGCGGGTTTAAGAGGAAAAGGATCAACAACCCCCCCACGCTGATTACCCTGACAAGCTCCCCAAAACCGCGGTATCAAGCCTGTCCGTCTTCATGGCGTTGTTCGGCTCTCCATTATGGATTGCCAAGAAAGTGTGATTTAACCGACTCGCGAAAGTCTTCGTATTGACTCTCAGAAACGTTCCAAAAAGTAAAATTTGGCGCCTCAGGATAAGGGCAAGCGTCAGCATCATCTTTCCATTCAAACCAATTAGTAGGTACACGCCATTCAGGGGTATTGTCTTCTGATTTGTAAGTCCAGAGACGGTTAGGATCGGTTGAAGACAAAACTTCACATCGCGCTGTTGCGACCCCAACTCCTATAATACCAGCGCCCTTGGCAAACATGAAAATTCCATCTCCTGGTTCAACTAACTGCATGTGTCCAGAAAATTTGAATGCTTCCCAGGCTGTCGCCAGTTGACGTCTATACATCTTTTGTTCAATCGCATAGCCTCCGGTTGAAGTTTGTTCGCTGTAGCGACGGTTTGTGTTACAAACGAAAAACCGGGGCGCAGTTTCAAATAGATTTTTGAGCGAATCCGTTAGCATTCCAGCTGCTTGATTCTTTTCAACAATGAAGAGTTCAGATTGGGATCGGCTTTTGAGCCTCACAAATTCGCGTCGAAGAGAGGCCGTCTTAAGCTGTAAATCGATTAAATGTTCTTCTGTCAGGGGAAAGGCGAGCTGCCAAAGCTGATCAAACCAACTTGTCAGTTTCGTCAGATCTTCGCTGTATAATTCGACGCCGACTTCAAGATTTGAGTCGAACGCACTTCTAGTCAGATTAGCGGAAGTTATTACGGCAACCGATCCTCCGAAGATATACGTCTTTGCGTGAAGTCTCGGTCGGTCAGGGAGCACACGGATTTTGACACCCGAATCTATCATACATCTCAGAGTATCGAGTGACGTTGCCCCGGAGGCTATATCCATAGGCAAAAGGGAGATTAGAAGGCGCGTATCTCGTCCTCCGACGTCGCTGAGAAGTTGACGATCGGTTACATATGCAGTCGCGATTCGAATGGTCCCTTTGGTCGAATCCAGCAAGCTTTCTAAGTGCTTGCGGTGCCAACGTTTTGGGGTGCCATCTTCGAGTATGAGAGTTTTCATAATAAATCTCTTTCCGATGCTGACTGTTTTCGATCTGCCGAACGCTACGCGTCAGCCGCCTGCAGGGCATATGCCGAATTGCACTTTGCGGCAACCCACTTTTGGCTCGCATTATAACAGACGGATATCGGATTGCAAAATCTCACCCGTTACTCCCCCCTTGCCGCAAAGTTGAAACAAAATTACTTCTGGAATAGGCCCCGTTCAAATTTCATTTTGGGCCCTTCCATCGTCTCCAAACTGCACGTAAATCTATGCCCATACCATAGAAATTTGGCCGTAGTTGGAGAATATCTTCGTTCTTTGTCTTGGAATTGAGTTCTTGAGATGTCCCAATAAGATTCGACTCACGGAGTTTAGTCTCAAGCTCTGTGCGTACCGCTGACAGGATGCCTATAAGGTGTACGGTGCTAAACCGAAAAGAGTATACCTCAACATGCAGATGCTCTTTAATTAAGTCGCACATATACGGATCATGGATAGCTACCATATCACGGCTGGAGACCAAGGTTTCAAGTTCCTCAACACCATTTCTAAGACGAGTTTCGTTAATGAATGATATATCTTGGGGAAGAACCAGAACACGGCCATAGATATCGGCATGCTGGCCTACGACAGTTCTATACTCCGGCACTATTGTATCCTCATCCATCGCGGAATTTGACGCATAATAGCCACCAAGTTCAAGTTGAAGCCAATGCACCAAATCTACGGCACTTGATTCCTGGGCAATAACTATAGCTTTCCGCAAGGACTTACTTAATGGCTGATTATCAAAAAGCTTTCTTCCTTTGCTCATATTCTTCTTACACGATTATACAATAGATAGGCCTTATTGAACGCATGAAGTAACCAAGAATTTGTATGCTCTAGGCTTTGTAAGGTTTGAGCATTAATCTGATTGGATTGGCGTACCAATTATGTTTTTCTTTATTGGAAATAACCTCGACATCAAACAAGAATGAGTTGAAATGGGCCTTGAGAATTCTCTGCATTAGACCTCTTTCGTCGGACTTGGTGCCGACAGGATTGCCGTCTTGGTCTACGAATTTTATCTGCCACTCTGATGATTGAACATATTTATCGAGTTCGTCAAACACAACTCGAAGACTATCGCCTTTTTGGGGAATAGCATTACTCTCGACGTTAAGAACAAGTTCTATAGGCTTGGTTGGAGAATACTTCTTTGTGAGTTCATGTCTTAGATGCTCCCTCTCTTGCGATTTTCGAGATTCAGTTTCCTCACCAGAAATCAATCTGCACTTGATCTCACACTTCCTGTTACCAAGTCCGACTATTTCGGTCTCATATTCCATACCTCTGGTAATGTGCGAAGCAATGAGTTGCGAGTATTTGGAAGGGACAAAACCAATTCTGCCGGTACCACCTACCGAACCACGGCGGAAGACATATATTTTTCTAGGATCATCTTTTCTTACCCAAAGATTTACATAGTCTCCAATGCTGCACTGTGATAGCTCCATAGCTTGTACATTATCTAGATGGAATATGAAAGTGTCCGATGTAGCAGTCTGAGTTTGTACGTCTGCAATTTGAGGGCTGGTGGTGGATTGGAGAAATTCATCAGGTAAATCCAGAACTACACCAAAATGACCTATGTCATTGCCTTCCCTATCCCATCCACCTCTTATCTTCGCTGCGCACTTAGCAATCACTCCAGCGTATCCATCGGAACGCATGCGGTCTCTGAAACGCCGCGCGTCCGACCGACTCAAGTGGCCTACGGGCATGCCAGATATTTGGACTCTTATGGCTTCCTTGTCGTACGGATTATCGTCAGCATGGATGAGTTCGGCGGTTGTCGTAAGTTCAACCCCATCCTCAGTGCGGCCACCGGATATTTTCTCGAGATTCTCTTGATAATGAGATTCACCAACCACTTGTGTGGAGAATGTGCCTGACCCATCAAGTTGAATGTATTGATCAGCCGCTTTTGTTGGTTGTCTAAATAGGCGAGATAGAAATCCCATGATTCACCTCCTGTCTTGTAGTGCGGGGCCTAACGCTACCCATAACCGACAGCAAAAGCAGAGCGACGAGGAACGAGGAGCGACGCTTTTTGCTGTCCGGGTTGATGGGCTTGTTATGTTTCATTTGAATGCCAGGCAGATGCTGAGGGCACCAAGCCCAACGCCGATAACGCCAAGTGCAACACTGATAACCGCCAACCATGTGGCAAGACGAACAACCACCTGCGGGTGTCCAGTGTTTGCCCGGAATTTCCCCCACCAACCATTAGCCTCATCAATCTGCAGATCATAGCTCGTTTTTGTGGCGATGCCACCAAGTCTTTTCCGATACCACGCGTTTATTACGGCTGTTTCTTCGTTGGGGTCAATGTGAACTCTCGGGCGTTGGTTGTATTCTTTCATAAAGTTGTCATCTATTTCCAGGCGCTCACAGAACACAGATTTATTATTCGCCTTATTCGTGATCTTGATTATTGACCGAGGAACGAACCCAGACCCCGTGAGCCATACCCAACCCTCATTCATATCTGCGTGCATTGCTGCTAATACTTTGTACACGGTTCAGCCTTTTGAAACATAACATTAATTTATATTATTGTATTAATTGTGGCGGAATTGTATTGCATTCTTAGCCACTCGTCAAGGCAAAATTAAAAGGAAAAATCCCTCGACGGTCAAACAAATTCAAGTTGGTGTTATGGTATAATGTAGGCTGTCATCTGGATGCAAAGTCAATTCATTCATCACGAAAGGAGGGGAAAATGTTAGAAGTATTTTTGACCGAGGAACGGAAGAAACTCAAGGAGGAAGCGGAAGATTTCGTTAAAAGTGTACCACGACAGCTCCTTATGGATATGGATGCTGATAAAATCACGTTCCCCAAAGAATGGGTGGCGGAGGCAGGGAAGCGAAATCTTCTCGGGTTGAGGTTCCCACCCAAGTACGGAGGCAGGGGGCTTGGATGGGTGGATGATATTATGGTTGCCGGTATAATTGGTAAGTTAACTGTTAGCCTTACATGCCTTTACGCCCTGGTCTCCATCGTTGGGGAAGCTCTAAATGTATTTGGAACTGAGGCCCAAAAACAGAAATATCTCAAGCCTCTTATAGCCGGGAAAATGTGGGCTGGTGAAGCACTTACTGAGCCCAGAGGAGGTTCTGACTTCTTCGGTGCTACCACCACTGCTCGAAAAGAAGGAAACTATTATATCCTGAATGGACAGAAACGGTTTACTGTGGGTGGTGAAGGCGCCGACTTCTTCCTGGTTTACGCTGTTACCAATCCTGAAGGGAATCCTCATGATAAGCTCAGCGCTTTCCTTGTTGAAAGAGATATGGGAGTAGACGTAAAACATGTCTATGGTTTGATGGGAGTCCGGGGCACAGGAACAGCAAGAATATACTTCCGGAATGTACGAGTACCTGAGGAAAATCTTCTCGGAGAAGAAAACGGCGGTTCAAAGATTTTCTACAAGATGATGGTGCCCGAGAGAATCCTTTCTGGTGGTGTAGCTGGTTCCCGAGCTATTCTAGATATAGCTGCGAGGTATGCCACCAAAAGAAAAGCCTTCGGTTTTCCGATAAGGAACTTTGAGGCAGTCAATTTCAGAATAGCTGAGAGTCTAACCAAACTTGATGCTGTCAGCGCTTTTGCCTATGCAGTGGGGAAGACCATAGACGATGGAATAGGCACACCAGGCTACCAGAGAAGGCTGGTATCTGAGTTAAAGCTACTTGCTACCAAAGTATTTTGGGAAGTGGCAAACGATGCCATGGATAATATGGGAGGTATTGGATATACCAATGTCTACCCAATCGAGCGAGCAGTGAGGGAGGCAAGGCTTCCCATGATATGGACCGGAACAAACGATATTATAAAACTCATTATCCAGCATGAGTATTACAAGGAACTCCTTGCCCGGGAAATTGAAGGAAGAGACGTTGAGTCCGATGTTCCACTTAACGAAGAGGAAGCCGCTGAGGAAAAGATTTACACCGATGCCGACCAGGAAAAAGCTCAGCCTGCGCCGGTATTATAGCTCGACTACCCTCGGTTTTACCTGGCGTTTCTCAGCCGCCACGATAGACTGAATCTGGGAGATAGCTTCATCAAGCTTGCCCTGATAGCTTGTGAGCACATGGTCAAAAAGAGGTAAGCTTTTCATCTCCTCTTCAGCCTTTCGTAACCTCAGTGCCAGGTCCTTGGCAGATTCGCTATGGCGCTGTCTCAGCCGTCTTTCCAGCTCCTCCATTGAGGGAGGCCTTAGAAAGATGGACACCGCCTGAGGCAATATCTTCTTAATGGTAGCTGCCCCCTGCACATCTACCTTCACAATGACATCTCTTCCCTTAGACAAAGCCTGACTTATCTCCTTCCGGGGCACACCATAGTAATTTCCATAAACATTAGCCCACTCCAGAAGTTCACCATTATCAATCATTTGCTGAAACTCCCGCTGGGAAACAAAGCGATAGTCCACACCATCTCTTTCCCTTTCACGGCGAGGACGACTGGTAACCGTCACCACATAATGAAAGGGATACTTTTGCTCCTTCATCTTCCTGAGCAGGGCATCCTTGCCCACCCCGGAAGGTCCCGAAAGGACGATAAGCAAGCGGTCTGAACTCATTGCTTTACTATGTCGGCAACAGCGGACCAGAACGAGGGATAGGAAACATTTACCACCTGAGCCTGGTTGATAACCGTTTCGCCCTTAGCCATCAGGCCAGCTATAGCCAGACTCATCGCCAGTCGATGGTCTAAGTGGCTCTCAATCTCCGCACCCGATAAAGATTTACCTCCATAGATAATCATGCCATCAGGCAACTCCTCAATTTTAGCGCCCATCTTGGTAAGCTCACGAGAGACCGTGGCAATTCGGTCGGATTCCTTCACCCGCAGCTCAGCAGCATCTCTAATCACAGTTTTACCACTGGCAAAGCAGCCAGCTACAGCTAGAAGGGGAATCTCATCAATAAGACGGGGAATCATCTCGCCACCAAGCTCGATACCCCTTAACTTGCTGGATTCCACCACAATATCAGCTACTGGCTCGTTGCCGCTCATCCTCTCATTTTTTATCCTCAGCTTAGCCCCCATGGCTAAAAGGGCATCGATAATCCCCGTCCGTGTCGGATTGAACCCACAGCCTCTCACCATTATTCGGGCATCGGGATGGACAGCGCCAGCAACCAGAAAATAAGCCGCCGAGCTAATATCACCAGGAATAGTAAAACTTATCGCTTTTAGCGGAGAAGTCAATGGATTCAGGGAAATTAAGCTGCCATCACTTTCCAGGGCAGCTCCCATCTGCCTGAGCAATCTTTCAGTATGGTCACGGGAGGGAACAAGCTGCTGTAACACAGTCTTCCCTTGAGCGAAGAGACCAGCTAACAAAATCGCTGACTTAATTTGAGCGCTGGGAATGGATAACGAAATTTCGGCGCCATGTAACTTTCCTCCCCTGATAACTAAAGGGGCAAAGGAATCTCTTTCCCTACCCCAGATTTCCGCCCCCATTAGCCGCAGTGGCTTAATCAGCCTCCCCATAGGGCGGGAGCGAAGAGAAGCATCGCCGGTAATGATAGACAAAAAGGGCTGACTGGAAAGCAAGCCACCGAGAAGACGCATCGTGGTGGCGCTGTTCCCGGCATTGAGCACGTTTGATGGCTCAGTCAATCCCTTCTCACCAACGCCGGAGATAAGCAAGGTGGGAAAATCAGGAGTGCCACCTCTGCGAATCCCTGCCCCTGAAGCCCTTAAGCAGCTAACGGTGCTCCAGCAATCCTTGCCCGAGGAGAAGTTGCCAATCTCAGCTTCACCTGAAGCTATGCTGTTGAGAATCACCGCACGATGCGAGATGGACTTATCGCCCGGTGGGGTAACTTCACCTTCCAGGCGACGACAGGGCTTGATAACCCTTATTTTGCCTTGTTCAGCCATTCCTGCCTTAATTTGTTAGCCTCAGCCAGTGCTTCCTCAAGTTGATTACTACCTGAATCCACCAATTGACGATACCTCTGTAGTTCATCAATAAACTTGTCTATCCAGCGAAGTATCGCCTGCTGATTAGTAAGGCAAATTTGGGCATTCACCTCGGGGCTTCCTGAAGCCAGTCGGGTAAGGTCACGATAGCCAGAGGCAGCTAATTTCTTCATCCTCTCCCAGGTAGGTCCACTGGCGGTGCCTGTTACCAGAGCAGTTGATAACAAAAAGGGAAGGTGGCTGACCCCGGCGACAAGCGCATCATGCTCCTGGGCATCGATAAAGAAAGACGCAGCCCCCAGCTTCTTCACCATATCTGCTATCTTGTCTACCGATTGTGGTGAGGCTTTCCTGGACGGAGTAAGACAATAAACAGACCCTTGAAATAAATCAGCCTCGGCAGCTTTCATCCCATAGGTTTCCTTCCCCGCCATGGGATGCCCACCGATAAAGTCCACCGCAGGTGGCAATAATTCCTCAGCCCACTTCATAACCTCAACCTTGGTGCTCCCCGTATCGGTAGCTATGCAGCCGTGGGGAAGAGAACTTGCTATTTGAGAGAGAATTTCCTTTATAACCAAAACTGGAGTAGCAATGATGACTATCTCAGCTTGCTTTACCGTGTTTTCAAGGCTTGTCTCTACTCTATCAACCATCCCCATATTCACTGCCAGCGAGGCAGCTTCAGGACGGCGCACATAGCCAATTATTTCGAGATTCTTCGCCTGCGGCTCAGAATGACTTTCTTCAGCCTTCTTCAAAGCAAGCCCGATGGAACCACCAATAAGCCCCAGCCCAATAATGGCAACCCGCACACCCTTATTATGTCATTGCCAGCAAGACATGACAATCCTTGTTGGCAGAATAGGAATCGTTAATTACCCAGCAGAAATCAATTCAATCTCAAAGAGCTTAGGCCACAATTTTCCGGTCACAAACAAGCGAGCATTCTCTGCGTCATAGGCAATGCCATTGAGGACATCAACCGGCTCACCGCGGTCTTCGGGAGTTAAAAGCCCTTTCAACTCTATCCAGCCAACCACCTGACCTGTCTGAGGGTCAATCCTGGCAATGCAGTTTGTCTGCCAGACATTGGCATAGATTTCTCCTTGAACATATTCCAATTCATTGAGTCTGTTCACGGAACCATCGTTGTCATATACTCCAACCCGACCAATTTCCTCAAAGGTTTCAGGGTCTAGGAAATACAATGTTGCCGTTCCATCGCTCATAATCAAACGCTCTCCGTCATGGGTAATGCCCCAACCTTGAGTGGAATAATTGAACTCTTGTAGTAACTCAAAGCTATCCCTATCATAAACAAAGCCGACATGCGACTGCCAGGTCAACTGGATGATGTCGTTTCCATAAACGGTCACACCCTCACCGAAAAATTGGGCTGGTAACTCATGAATTTGCAACACCTCTCCAGTTTCCAATTCCACCCTGCGCAAAGTGGAGCGTCCATTAAGCCCTGTTCCTTCATATAAAACGCCGTCTGCAAAAACCAACCCTTGTGTGAAAGCACTTCGGTCATGAGGATAGGTGTTGACAACATTGTAACTATAGACTGGAGTGATATTAGAAGTTGTGGGAGCCGGGGATTCTGAGCAAGAGCAGGCACAAACCGCTCCTAACAATGCAAGGAGCCCCAGCCCAATAATAGCAACACGCACACCCTTATTGTGTCATTACCATCAATGCATGACAATCCTTGTTGCCAGCCTTTCCTGAGATTGCGGAGCTTGTTCCGAGCCTAAAGCGAGGAATCCCACTCCGAGTTTGCTTCGGCTACGCCTCGCAACCGTTACCACTCCTCGCAACGACAAAGGGAGGAAGCACGCAATGACAATGGGAAGGGCTGGCAGGGATGTGGTTCTGCTATTGCCGGAAAACCCTGAGCACTAAATCCTAAATAAATCCCAAGTTAATAGCTTTCAGCTTTATACTGTCTTTTTTTCATTTTTGCGTTTTGATTTTTGAGCTTTTTACATTGTCCAGTACTAGTGAAAAACCAATACCCAAAAATTTGATGATGCAATGCATGAAAGAATTAGCTAAAATTAGGGTACGCACCCATCAAATGTGGAGATATAGTTTGTGAAAATATCTTGAATACCGGGGTAAACATAATCGCTTCCCGAGATCTGCCGGAGGAGAGGTAAAAATGGAAAAATATATAATCGCCCATGATTTAGGGACAACCAACAATAAGGCGGTGCTTGTTACTACAGATGGCAGAATAGTTGATTCTGTGAGACAAACCTATCCCTCGGGCATCATTATGCCTAAAGCAGGCTATGCGGAGCAGGTCCCTGATGAATGGTGGAATGCAGTTGCTTCGACGACAAAAAACCTTCTCCAAAAGACCCAGATTAAATCTGATGATATTGCCGGAATGACGTTTGCCACCCAGATGCAAGGCTTCACGCCGGTAACAAAGGAGGGGAAGCCTCTCACTAATAGTTATATATGGATAGATGCCAGGGGAGCCAGGTTAGCCAAAGAAAGGCTATATAAGGGGCTAATAAAGTTTAAAGGCTATCCCCCACTCAAGATTTTGAATTTCCTGCGCATAACAGGCGGAGCACCCGGCATAACCAGCGGTAAGGACCAAATTCCGAAGATTTACTGGTTGGAGGAGAACCTGCCTGAGATATATAAAAATTGTTACAAATTTCTTGATGCAAAGGATTATATAATCTTCAAGCTGACAGGCAAGATGGTCACATCCACAGACCTTGCGGTAGTATGGTGGCTCCTCGACACCAGGAAGAACAGTCCTCACTATAATCATTGGTCTCAGAAGCTCTGTAACATGGCTGGTATCCCTATGGAAAAGCTTGCTGAAGTCCAAAGCCCTACTTTTATTGTTGGCGGCCTGACGGAAGAGGCAGCAAAAGAGACAGGTTTAAAACAGGGGACGCCGATAATAAATGGAGCAGGCGATATGACCTGTGCCGCGGTTGCCTCAGGGGCAATGCATGACGGGGAACTCCACATAAGTTTGGGTACATCGGGCTGGATAGGAGGCCACGTAACAAAGCGGAAGGTTGATATTGCTCACTACACTGGCTGCGTCGGAAGCGCCTATCCTGAAAAATATTATCTTGTCATGGGACATCAGGAACTATCTGCTGGGGCGTTCGAATGGCTGATTAGAGAGGTGCTCTATCCTAAAGAGTCGCTATGGAAGCAGACAGACGTGGAAGCGGGAACACCACCATATGCTCTTTTTGAAGAAGAGGCGAGTAAGATTCCCCCAGGGTCTGATGGGCTAATATTTACTCCCTGGCTCTTTGGTGAGCGCTGTCCTCTTGATGATTATGCAGTGCGGGGAGGTCTGCACAACTTAAGTCTTGATCATTCCCGAGGCCATATAATCCGTGCTGTCTATGAAGGAATAGCTTTTAATCTAAAGTGGGCTTTATTTACAGTCGAGAATTTGTATTCTAAGGTCGATGAATTACGGATAATCGGCGGCGGGGCGACAAATGACCTCTGGTGCCAAATTATAGCTGATGTAATGGACAGGAAAATACAAAGAGTCGAAGATGTGCAAACGGCAGTGGCAAGGGGAGCTGCCATGCTCGGCAGCTTCGCTCTGGGTTATATAAAAAACTTCGAGGATATAGGAAAATATATAAAGGTTGAAAGGACATTTAGCCCCGACAGTAGAAACAGGGCCATCTACGATGAGCTTTTTGGTAAATTCAAAGAGATTTATAAGCTCAACAAGAAATGGTATAAGGCTTTGAACGGCTAGGTTAGCTGGCTCACACGATGAGGGATGGGGTTACCATGCTTCCCCTTCACTACATTCAGGGCTTTGGCTCACCGAAGTGGCAGGGTTCGAAATCAGGTCTGGTGTTTACATCAATTTTCGGTTGGAAATCAGAAATTGAATCGGGGCTTCAGATCCTTAGCTTTGTCGACATGGCAGGGAGTGTCAAAGTCAGGTCAAAATTTCTAAGTGATTATTTCTTCTGAACAAAATTCGAACCCCCTACCAAACCCTGCTACGTTCTGCTCTTTTCTAGTCAGACTTTCCAGTGCATCTTGATGTACTCGTTCGCTTCTTTTATTTGCATTGGCTGTGTGGAGGCCGATTCCCGTAAAAAAAATTCTTCTTGCCCGTCGCGTACTACATACACCGGCTTATTTGATGGGAGCACGTCAATTCTACAAATATCCTTACCTCTAAAGTGAGTAATGTTTACGGAAAAAAAGGCGGAATATTCTTTCCCAAGATAATTATTTAATATCTGGATCAAATGAAGGATGAAGCCATCACTACTTTTCTTTTTCAATGTACTGTAGTCCACGTCCAATCCAACAGGTGTTTTTTCATCGGTGACACCAATTAGGAGGGTGCCGCCCCCTGCGTTCATAAATCCGGCAATGCTTTTTGCAACAGCATATTCTAGCTCTTTATTAACCCTTCTTTCTTTGTAGTCCCAACGAAGGGATGCTTTGAACTCGACATCTTCATTTTCTCCTTCTTGCAGTAATTTGCCGACAGAAGCTATACTGAGACGCCTTGAGCGGAACCACTGTCGAATGATGACCACTAGGATAAGGACTTCTAGAACGGAAAGAATAATGATGGCCGTGGTTTGATACTCCAAGACGCTGGAAAAAGGAAGTCTTTTGTGAAGTTCCTCGAAATCAATAAAAATGTTCAATGCGAAAAAGCCACCCAAAAAAACTAAATTGACAAGGATTATCCGCTTTAGAACGGTCCAAATATCTTTCTCTGATAACGTGCTTACTATTCTACGCATGCTTTGCATGCTTTCATTCTATCATGCCATCGGCAGCAAGACCACGGATACGGAAGCTCTGTGAGCCCTTGCGAAATGGAGGCAATGTATGTCTGAGATAAGGCAGGACCCTACTACTGAAGAGTGGGTTATTATGGCTAGGGAAAGGGCTAAGAGGCCTCATGACTTTGTCCGTCAGCGGGCCAAGCCCGAATTGCCCCCCTTCTCACCCTCCTGTCCTTTCTGCCCCGGCAACGAGGCCAAGACACCGCCCGAGACCCTCTCATACCCGGGTGAAAACGGACAAAGCTGGCGAGTGAGGGCCTTTGCCAACCAGTTCGCCGCCCTCACACCCGGGGGCAGCACCATAAGGAGAGAAGATGAAGGTTTCTTCTTGGACATGGACGGTGTAGGGGTTCACGAGGTGATTGTGGAAACCCCAGAGCATAACCAACCTCTCGCCCTGCAGGAAG
>Ga0315545_1001721_pt1 | contig 20849 bp, 14 predicted proteins | sample SalMarSW160210MG_FD_203096 | JGI IMG/M metagenome (GOLD analysis project Ga0315545, IMG submission 203096) | Salt marsh sediment microbial communities from the Plum Island Ecosystem LTER, Massachusetts, United States - Salt Marsh Sediment SW1602-10 ...
GCGACGGAAAGATTGTCTGCATCGAATTTGTTGAAGTCTGCACAATCGCTGTTGGGGCAGGCAAAGAAGGACAGAGGCAAATTTGCCGGTTCTCGGCCATCCTGTTTTGCATGGCTTTTTTGTTCGGACATATCGAGCCTCCTTGTAAAATTTGAGAAGTTGTCCGATAACATATCGGCCAAATGTCCTCAATATGCCCAATTTTGTTGTTATTCTTTACCAATATCATGAGTGAGAACCAAATAATTGGATTTTTTCTTTTTCATCGGAAGTAAAAGCCACTATCTTTCCGTCTGGTGAGAGGCTGAGAAGATAATTATGGATACTAACACCAGCTCGATACCTATTCACAATTCTTTTAACTTTTCCTCCTGAATAAGGAACGATACAAATTCCCACATGGTCTTCAGATGGTAAGGTGTTGTAGGCTATCCATTTGCCATCTGCAGACCATCTCATGCCCCAACTCCATGCTCCTTCTGTTCCGTGCAGCCTCACAGGCTCACCTGCAATATCAGGACTTACCTTCCCATGCACCGGGACTACCCAGATACTCTCTTCAGAGACAAAGGCGAGTTTTTTTCCATCTGGAGAGAGCACCCCATTACCCGGCTTGGTAGGAATCCGAATCTTTCTAAAGTTGGGCTGCTCAGCAGGCTTCGCGACCGCCGCCGGCAGGAAGTTCTCCATGGCCCATACTTCGTACATATAGCCGCGCGTGACAAAGGCGATATGCTGCCCGTCCGGATGAACACGCAGGTCTCTAAAACTCTCTTTCCATTCCCAGAGCTCTTGTGGTTCTCCACCTTCTGCAGAGATTCGCCACAGTTTTTTATCCTGCTTCGTAAAAAGGAGGTTCTGACCATCCGCCGTCCAGGTAACCTCACCAATCACGGCCCCTAGCAGTTTCTTAGATTCTCCGCCTTTGGCAGAGATGATTCTAAGAGCCCAGGGCCAGTCTGTGAGTTTCAGCCTTGTAGAAAGGACCAACTGCTGTCCATCCGGCGACAGAGCCCAGCGACGAAGCACTTTCGAACCGCTACTGCCAGTCTGAACGAGTTCTTTTTCCCGGCCGGTTTCGAGGTCTCTGGCCATGAGATGCTTGGTCTTAGAGGTAGATTCGTAGCCCAGATAGAAAAGTGTTTTGCCGTCAGACGATAGTTCCGCCCCCCGAATATGCATCTCATCGCTCGACAGCAAGGTCGTGCGCTTGCCCGTCTGCACGTCGAGCTTGTAGACAACGTGAGGTGTTTCCTCTTCAAAGCCCGTGATCAGGACAGACCGGCCATCGGGCGACCAGCGAAGCCAATTAAAGTATGGGAGCTTTTCGACCAGCGTACGCTCCTGACCGGTCGCCAGAGTTTGTAAATGGATGGCTTGTGATTTGTCGGTTCCCTTTCGCGAGCAGTAGGCTAGATACTGGCCGTCAGGGGACCAGTCCGGAGATCCTTCTGTGCCAGTATGCTGAACGGCTCTGGGTGGTGACAGAACTTTGCCCGTCTCCGGGTCGAGCCTGACAACATAGACATTCCAGGTCTCGTCTGTGAGGCCATAGTAGTAAGAGCCGTCCGGTGCGAATCCGAGAGGATCGATATTTCCTATCTGTGATTTGACCCGTTCCGGTAGGCCTTCCGGCTTACCATCAACAACGCGCAGAGACCAAGCATCACGGGTTCCTGTGCGATCACTTGCAAAAACGATGTGCCTGCCATCTGGAGTCCAGCCCATCAGCATGTCGTTTGCGGCGTGGCTAACCAGACAAATCTCGTGCTTTCGGTCAAGGGCCGACACAAATATGTCGAATTTCGGCGAGCCTTTCTGTTGCGGCGCTTCGTAAGCAAGGTACCGTCCATCGGGTGAGAGATTGAACTTTGCCGTTCGATCTCCCCTGAAGGACTCCGGGCCGAACAGGTTGACCTCTTGGCCGAGTGTTGTAGCCACTCGCATGGAACCGTCCGCGGTGGAGACCCAGACTATTTGGGTGAGTTCGCCTTTTCTGGAGAAGGCCCCGAGAATCTCCGTGTTGTCTGACGACCACCCGATGGGCAAGAATGCGTACATGTCCTTTTTCTCAAACTGATAAAGAACCTGGGGTTCGGAGCTGTTGAGATCGGTGAGGCGCAGTTCGAAATTAAAATTTTCATCTTTATCATCGTTACACCAAAGGTATGCGACCTTTGTGCTGTCAGGAGATATCAGCGACCAGTAGGCAAAATCGGCAGAATAATCCCACGCACCTTTCTTATTAGTGAGCTCGTGTTCGTCCCCCGTTGTAAGCTCGTGGACAGCAAGATTGCCGGTAGACCAATCAACACCGCATATATACTTGCCATCGAGTGATGGTGGGCTAATGGGCCACTTCAGTTTTTCCAGTATCACCTGCCGGAGAACAGTTTCCGGCGCATGTTTCGCGGTGGAACTCACCAAGCCTTTACCGCCCAATGCATCAGGCAGTGAGATACAGGCCAGGATAATAATCAAAGTGACAGCCAAGGGTGACCATTGATATGAATTCTTTTTGAATCGTGCAATCATGGTAATCCTCCTTTTCAATTGAGATTTGGTTTCCAGAATTCCGGCCATACTCGGCAGAGGCTGCGGGCGAGAAAAACGCTCTAAAAGACTGACAATGGTTCGGCCGTAATCTTTTGACTCATCGCCTTGCGTGCGGGCCAATACCAGGCCATCGCAGGCTAATTCTCTGTCTGCTCGCATGCGGTAAAAAGCCAGCCAGACTAACGGATTGAACCAGTGCAGAATTTGTAGCGCGCTTATCAGCCAGCCCAGGTAAATGTCGTGCCGCTTCAGATGGGCTAATTCGTGAAGAAAAACGTATCGCAATTCTTCGCGACTTAGAGTCTTGATCATTGCTGCCGGCAATAACAACCTAGGCCGGACAAATCCAAAAAGAGCCGGGCTTTTGACTTTGTCCGTTGCCACGATTCCCAGGATGATACGGATATCCATTTGCGCTTTGCAGTCCTCCAACAGATCCAGAATCGGCTGGTCGGTCAAAGGTCGTTCGCGTCGAATAATGCGCAAGAGAGTAAAATTATTTACGCAAACATAAATAGCTAAACCCAGCGCCCCCGCCAGCCAAACGAACGGCAACATATCAGCAACTTCAAAAAAGGCCGGTTTCAACTGGCCTGGCGTTTTTTTAGGTATCTCAACCGTTTCAGTTGTTGTCTTTGGTGTGTCTTGCGCGACCGAGGTTGTTGAGACCGATGTCGCTTCGCTTGTACCCTTGTCCGCTACCTGCGAATCAAAGCTCTCAGCCACGAGTTCCTGCCGGGCAGGTTGTGTCTGTCGCTGCGGAACCGACTGCGGTATAAGGTTGAAGATACTGGCCCGGCTCTGCGGCGCCCAGGGTATGGCCATGCGTATCAATAACAGCAGCCAGAGAGCGTGACACCAACGAGGTCCTAACTTCCCTCGCAGTATTACCTGAAGCAATAAAATCAGGCAAATTAGCAGGCTGGCTTGTATCGTAGTTTGCAAAAGCCATTCAAAGAACGGCTGCACCGGTATATTGAGAGATTCCATTTTTATTCCTTTCTTTTCTGATCGAGAATTTTCTTAAATTCTTTGACGTCTTCTGCCGAAAGCTCCGCATCCTCAAGAAATGCTGCCAGCATAGGCCAAGTTGCTCCCCTATAGACACGTTGAAGAAATGAACGCGTCTCCGTGTGTACACATTTGTCTTCACTAATCGCTGGATAATATCTGTACTTTCTTCCCTCTTTTTGGAATCTTAGTGCTCCTTTTTTCATAAGTCTGTTGATTAACGTCTTGAAAGTCTTTGGCTTCCATTTGATCTTTTTTTCTAGTTCTTCTACTACTTGGTTTGCTGTTAATGGGCTTTTCGACCAAAAAACTTGCATTACTAGCCATTCCGACTCAGATATCCTCGGCAACTTTTTCATAAATAAATCTCCTAAGATTACAAATGTAATTTATTGATTAAATTATTACATTTGTAATCCTATGTCAAGAAAAATTCAAAAATTTTTTACCATGTAGATAAACGTTGTAAGTTATTATCACAACAGATCTTACTTAATTGAAATCTTTTTCATCCGCAATAAATAAAGATTGATAAAATCGAAAATGAGAAAATATGAAGTCAACTCTTAAATGATTGCATAGCTGTGTGGTAGGTCTTTATAGTCTCGGAAATCATCTTGCTGACAGAGTGATTATCTCTAAGATATTGCTGTGCATTTTTGGCCAATTCCCGGGCAAATTCGCGCCGATCGAGTAGCCGCTGCAAAGCAGACATAACGCTGAACTCATCGTCGGGCTTGAAAACAACCGCAGTCTCATCAGGAATAATAAGATCGTCAACTCCGCCCCTACAAGCCGCGACAGCGGCACCCACACCCATCGCCTCTAACAACAATGGGTCAAAAAAATCGTACGGCTGGGGTTGAATAAAAATATCGCCGGCTGCTAAAACTGAACGCAAAGGCGTTAATCTTGGGACAATCGTAACACTCTGTGCAAGACCATACTCCCACAACAATTTCCACAGTCGGCGTTCTGCACGACCTGTGCCCATTGCAACAAAAGTGAACTCGTAACCTTGAATTGATAAACGTTTAAGCGCTGCGAAAAGAAATCGATAATCAGCAATACTATTGAACGGGTGAGCTGTGACTATGCTCGGAAGATAAGAATAACTGGAGAAACATGCGGTATCTTGCTCGACAAAAGTGCCGATGTTTATGCGCTCGATGCGCTTAACAAGACGCGGGTAGACCTTTCCAACATTGCTACTAATGCTTTCGGTCGGCACAGTTATTCGTGCACACCGCTTTGTCGAAATGGAGAGCCGATTACGGTTTTGCAATGAATTTACAGTCAGTATATATGGAAGGTCCAAATGGCGAGCTATATATCTGGCCAAGCCTGCTTTACTCTCACATAGGCAGTGCAAAACTGTAGGCTTAAATTTTTTCAGTTGGTTAATAACTCTGCCGACAGTGAAATATTCCATTAATGGCAGATCGATAACCGGATGCCGGTAAACCTCAACCGCAGTTGAGAAAATAGAATCAACATCACAGCCAGGCTGACAGATCAAGGCTACGGGAATAGACTCGTCGGCGAACCCAATTAGAAGCCGACGCAGGCATAGTGAGTAATCCGGAATTATTTTTTCCGACGTAATTAAAGCCGGGCGAATCAATCTGGCCGCCGAAATCTGCGATGCCCTCTCTTTCTGCGAATTGTCCATTAACATAACTTACCAAACATACGACAACAAGATGACATAATCTAAGATCAAAATGCACAAATTGTAGGTTATGCTGTACAACATATTATCGCAAGAATAAGCAATCGGCTATTAGAAAACGCTTTTCATTACAAACTTTACGTTGGAGAAGTTTGCAAAAAGGCGCCGACCTATTGAGATTTCGAACACATTCAGAGATTGCGAATACTGAGGAATTTGCTATACTTAGGTGAAATTATACTTTCTAAACAGAAAAAAAATGGCGCATGTTCCTTCTCATCGAAAGTCTGTCTTCTTGTCATCGCAAGTTTCCAGCACCCGATTTTAAGAACAGGAGAAAGACAATGAGTCGATTGATCGTTGTTGCAAACCGCTTGCCTTTTAACGTAACGAAAAGGGCTGGAGAGTTTCGCTTCCGTGCTAGTCCCGGCGGATTGGCCACGGGTCTATCTTCTCTGCCTGAGTCAATCGAGCGGCTGTGGGTCGGCTGGCCAGGAATTACAAGCGAAAAACTGACCGCGGAAGACAAAGAGCAAATCGAAAACAGATTAGCAGCCGATAATTGCTTACCCGTATTTCTCTCCCACAGGCAGATAGACCAGTACTACTTAGGATTCTGCAATAAAACGATCTGGCCTCTCTTCCACTACTTTCCGACACGGACTTTTTTTGAGAAGCTTTTTTGGAAAAGGTACGAGCAGGTCAATCAGAGTTTTTGTGATAAGGTGGTGGAGGTAGCAGAAAATAAAGATCGTGTGTGGGTGCATGACTATCAACTCATGCTGCTGCCACAAATGCTCAGAGAAAAACTGCCTGAATTGGAGATCGGATTCTTTCTACATATACCGTGGCCATCGTTTGAATTGTTTAGACTGCTGCCCTGGCGCGAAGAGATATTGAATGGCTTGCTGGGCGCCGATCTTATTGGATTCCACACATACGACTACGTCAGGCACTTTCTCAGCAGTATATGCAGAATACTGGGCGTTGAACACACACTCGGTGAATTCAATACTGACAACCGTGTGTTGAAGGTCGACGTTTTTCCTATGGGCATAAACTACGAGAAATACTCTACAGCCATACAAAATCCAGAAGTCAAAAAAGAAGTGGAGAAAATACGCGCAAAGGTAGGAAGCCGCAAAATAATAATCTCAATCGACAGGTTGGATTATACTAAGGGAATAATTCAGCGACTCGAGGCATTTGACCTGTTCCTGTCCCAGAATCCAAAATACAAAGGCCAGGTGACTTTGATAATGGTAGCTGTCCCTTCGCGAACGAGCGTGGAGGACTATAAGTTGTTGAGAGAGAGACTCGAACAGCTTGTCGGACGGGTTAATGGTGAACACGGCGCGATCGGCTACATGCCCGTCTGGTATCTATATCGGTTCTTACCTTTTAAAACACTCTCGGCGTTATACAATCTGGCGGACGTAGCACTTGTAACACCCTTAAGAGACGGGATGAATCTCATAGCCAAAGAATTTGTGGCAAGCAAAACGGACAGCAACGGTGTTCTGATACTTAGCGAAATGACCGGGGCAGCAAGCGAGCTTGGAGAAGCTCTGACGGTCAATGCAAACGACAAAGGTTCAATTGTGCGGGCCATCAAAGAGGCTCTGGAGATGCCACCACTTGAACAGAGGGAGCGCAATAGACTGATGCAGGAACGGCTTCTGCGCTACAACGTGTCAAGATGGAGCAGTGATTTTCTGAACGCTCTGTCAGATATCAAGAAGACACAGCGAGAGCTTTCGGTCCGGCAAATTTCCAAAACTGTGCGTCAGAAGTTGATCAGCGACTACAAGCAAAGCCGGAGGCGGCTGCTCCTGCTGGATTATGACGGTACTCTCGTTGGCTTCAAGGGCCGACCTGTAAAGGCAGGACCAGATAGTGAAATTCTGAACGTGCTGGCAGAGCTTTCCAGCGACCCCAAGAATTGTGTTGTGGTAATAAGTGGACGAGATAAGACAATGCTGGAAAAATGGTTAGGCCAGTTGAATGTGGATTTGGTTGCTGAACATGGGGGCTGGACCAGGCAAAAAAACAAACAGTGGCAGAGCTGGGAACCATGGACACCGGAGTGGAAAAACACCATCAGGCCCATTCTCGAACTGTACTCAGATCGAACACCGGGTTCATCTGTGGAGGAGAAAGACTTTTCTCTGGTTTGGCACTATCGCAGAGCCGATCCCGAGCTGGCCAATTTTAGAACGCATGAACTAAGAGATGCACTTGTGAATTTTACCGAGAATCTGGATGTCGGGGTATTTGAAGGCAGTAAGGTTTTAGAAGTGAAAAAAGTGGGAATCAGCAAAGGCCGGGCAGCAGAGCACTGGATATCAAAAGAAACTTGGGATTTTTTATTGGCGGCAGGCGACGATTATACCGATGAAGATATGTTCGGGGTCTTACCTGGCCAAGCCTACTCGATAAGGGTGGGCAGCAGTATCTCAAAGGCCCGATTCAGCGTTGATGGTGTGGAAGACATTAGATTATTGCTGAAGGAATTGACAGGACGCTAAGATGCTAAGGCTTGAGGATTTCCGGACTATTGTTCCAGACAAGAGGTTAGCTGAGATTTACGCCCGCGCAAGAGGCCTTTATGGCAAGCACATCGTTCATATAAACTCAACTTACCAGGGTGGGGGCGTCGCCGAGATATTGTACTCGCTTGTGCTTTTGATGAATGACGTCGGAATAGATACTGGCTGGCGGATTCTACATGGAAGCCCGGATTTCTTCAATATAACAAAGAAGTTTCACAACGCCCTTCAGGGAGCAAGCTTGAATCTATCCAACCAGAAAAAAAGCCTATACCTTCAGGCTAACGAGTACTTCGCAAGATTCACACATCTGGACCACGACTGTGTGATAGTGCATGACCCTCAGCCACTTGCACTTATAAGGTCTTACAGAAAGCGACAACCATGGTTATGGCGCTGCCATATAGACCTGACAGACCCCCACGAGCATCTCTGGGATTTTCTCAAAGGATTCTTATTAAAATATGACCAGGTAGTTGTATCAAGCGAAAAATACATTAAAGACGATTTGCCTGTAGATCAGCGAATCATGTCTCCAGCGATCAATCCCCTAATGCTCAAAAATAAGGACCTGGACCAGAGAACCATTCTTAAGTATATAAAGAAGGCTGGTATCCCAACGGATAAGCCGGTAATCACTCAGGTATCCAGGCTCGATCCGTGGAAGGATCCCGAAGGAGTATTGGAGGTCTTCAGGCTGGTAAAGGAGAAAGTGGATTGCAGATTGGTGTTCTGTTACAACCTGGCCAGCGACGACCCCGAGGGTGTGCAGATATACAATAAAGTACACAGGCAGGCCAAAAAGCTGGAGAATAACGGTGATGTTCTTTTCGTTCTTGGCAACAACGATATTTTGGTCAATTCCATCCAAAGATTTTCAAGCATAATCATACAGAAGTCCATAAAGGAAGGTTTTTGTCTTTCGGTGACAGAGGCGCTCTGGAAAGGCACTCCTGTCGTCGCGTCAAACGTTGGGGGCATACCCGGTCAAATTGAGGATGGCAAGAATGGTTTTCTGTTAGAGCCGAAGGACACGCAGGGATTTGCAGAAAGGATTATTTACCTGCTTAAAAATCCACACGAACGCGAGCACCTCGGCCATAACGCACGCGAGACAGTCCGAAAGAAGTTTTTGATAACCCGGCTACTTTCAGATTACCTGGATATGCTGAACTCAATAATGAAATAGCAGTCTTAAGTGTTTGAAGGGCCGCTTTATGGTGCCCCGAACTCACACCTTCTGACTCTGTTTGGCTTCTGTGATTTGTCTGGTTAATTCAGTCAATAGTGCATCCGTATCAGCGTCAGAGTCCTTGGCCTCGGCGATCTTATTGCAGGCGTGCATAACAGTAGTATGGTCTCGGCCACCCAAGTGGCCACCAATCTCTTCGAGACTGTGCTTAGTCAGATTCCTGGCCAAGTACATGCAAATCTGACGAGGCATAGTAATGCTCTGACTGCGTTTTTTGCTCTGTAAATCCGCAAGGCGGACATCGAAATGGTGGGTCACAACTTCGATAATATCAGTGATATTAATGTGTCTTATAGCTAATTTGATTTGGCCTTCGAGGGCCATTTGTGCCAATTCGAGGTTGACCGGTTCTCCTGTGGTGAGCGCCAGAGCATAGATGGTCGTCAGAGCGCCCTCCAATTCTCTGATGTTCGCTTGCACCCGCTGGGCAATGTACTCAGCCACTTCTTCCGAGATGTTGAGCCCTCGAATATGCGCTTTCTTTTGGACAATAGCAACTCTGGTCTCGTAGCTTGGAGGGTCAATTCTTGCAACAAGGCCCCAGTTGAAACGGCTGATAAGACGGGCTTCAAGCGATGGTATCTCGGCTGGCGGACTGTCCGCACTTAGTATAATCTGCTTGCCGTTATTGTAAAGGGCATTGAATGTATGGAAGAATTCCTCCTGACTCTGCTCACGCTTACGTAAGAACTGGATGTCATCGATGACGAGCGCGTCAACAGTGCGAAACTGGCTTTGAAAACCAGCCAAGTTTCCTTGCTCGATCGCTTTTATAAACCTATTGACGAAATCTTCGCAACTCAATAATTGGATTACCGCGCCATCGAGTCTTTGTTGAGCTTCGCGACAGACAGCGTGCAAAAGATGGGTCTTTCCAAGGCCGGAATTGCCGTAGAGAAAAAGTGGATTATAAGTATCACCGAATGACTGACTTACGGCGACACAACTTGCATGGGCCAATCGGTTGCTCGGTCCTACAACAAAATTCGAGAAGGTATAATCTGGATGGAGTTTGAGAATGGGTGTCAGAGGACGAGAATCGCTGCTAATCTTGTCGACAGCACCTGTGGCACAAGAAACGACATGAAAATCAACTGTAACAAGATGTCCGGTTATCTGCTGAGCAGCGCGAGTGAAGTTGCCTTTGCATTTATCCCGCAGGAACTGAACGGTAGCGTCGTCCGGGCAGCCTATTCCAAGGGAGCCACCCTTTAGTTGCAGAACCGTCAGATCGTCGAACCACTTGCGGGTATTTGCAGGATCAAGTGCTTTAGCACGGGCAAGTATATCAGCGAAGATTTCTTCAACTTCTTGAGAGGCCAAATCATCCTCCTTTATGATTCTGCACCCTTAGAAAACGATAGCTTCAAAAATGTCCGGCTGTGATTGACCAATCCTGAAGTCTACAGCCATACAACATCATGAGATTACACACGGTAAAAATTGCCCGAAAATGTGATTAAGAACGCCTCCCCCTGCACCAAACAAGCACTAATTCAGCTCTATTCGGTGTGGGGCAAAACGACGATTCACATATTACCGTAATCTATGACCATGTCAAATGAAAATATCCGGTGACAGCAAAAACAATAAACAAAATTTGGCTCGTCGATAAGCTGGGAAATTAAATTCTGACACCACTTGAAATTTTGGCAAATCTGGATACTATCAGGACTGCATTGGCCCTGTTAGGGGATTGTTAATGAATGAGGAGACTGTATGGGAATATTCACCAAGACGACAGGATTCTTCAAAGATCGGCTGGGCAAAACGAGAAGCAAAATCAGCAGCTCACTTTCATCGGTGCTGAGTATAGGTCGAAATTTAGATGAGGCCCTGCTCGATGAGCTGGAGGAGACGCTAATAAGCGATGATATCGGAGTGGAAACAACCGACAAGCTCATAACCGAGCTACGGGAGGCATACCGCAGCAGGCAAATTGCAGTAACCGATGATGTCGTGCCATTTCTCAAGGAGCATATCAAGGATTATTGGCCAGACCAAGATAGGCAACTGTGTGTAGTTAAGAATGGACCGAGTGTAATTCTTGTCGCCGGCGTCAATGGCACAGGTAAAACTACCAGTATTGCCAAACTGGCATACATACTCAGCCAAAACAACAAAAATGTCATTGTGGCTGCTTGCGACACATTTCGGGCTGCTGCCGTTGAGCAGTTAACCATCTGGGCAGAGCGCATCGGCGTGCAAATCATAAAGCATAAAAAAGGTGGCGACCCAGCAGCAGTTGCATTCGACGCGTGTGAAGCAGCCTTGGCAAGATCTGCTGACTTTTTGATTCTCGATACAGCCGGCCGACTGCACACAAAGAAAGACCTGATGCAGCAACTAACAAAAATCCGAGACGTTGTTGCCCGCAAGATTCCTGGCGCTCCGCACGAAGTATTGCTGGTCCTCGATGCAACCACCGGACAAAATGCAATTTCGCAGGCAAAGATATTCACCGAGGCCATCAACGTGACCGGGATATTCCTGGCTAAACTGGACGGAACCGCTCGTGGTGGAATCGTCATTGCCATCAAAGACCAACTTGATATACCGGTAAAATTTGTAGGTTTAGGCGAAAAGCCGGAAGATATTGCTGAATTTGACCCAGGCACATTTGTGGAGGCGCTGTTTAGCTGATGGATAATAAGAAATTGGGAGGAACTCGCTGGCTAACAAAAGCTAATACAGGAATACAACCATAGATTAAATAATAACCATGAAGTATAAAAAAACATTACTGCTGATTTTTTTATTGATGCTATGTGGCATCGACAACGCAAGTGGCCAAAGAACATACCGACGGAGAAGACAGCCGCAACGCAGACAAAGAACACAAAGAGTGCAACAAGACAGACTCAGCCAGCGCGATACAAGGCTTAAGAATGAGGTCGAATTCAAGCTTACTTACGACCTTTCAATCCAAGCGATACCATCACAACTTAAGTTCATCGCTCCAATCCCACAGACAATTCCAGCCAGACAGAAAATATCAGACATACAATACTCCCCAGAGCCGGCCAGGCTTTTCGAACAAAATGGCGTCAAGTATGCTGAATTCGCCTTCACAAGACCTCCAAGCCAGCTAAGATTACAGATAAAAGTTAAGGCAACTCTGTTTAGATACGACCTTGCTACCGTAAAGAAAAAACAAAATGAAGTTGAGCCTAACGCTCCGGACTTGAGTCCATTTCTGAAAAATGAAAAATTCATAGAGAAAAACAATCCTCAGATAAAAGAAATCGCAGAGACTATACCGGATGCAAACCAGATAGAATTAGTCCGACAGATATACGATTACGTTGCTCACTCCATGAACTACAAGTACTCCACACATGAGGCAGGTGCCTTGGGAGCACTGCGAAAAAAAGAAGGCGCGTGCACCGATTATTGCGACCTTTTTGTCGCGCTGTGTCGAGCTAAGAACATTCCTTCCAGAATTGTTAAGGGCTATATATCAGAATCTCTCGATTCACCCAAGCACGCATGGGCAGAGGTATATCTGGAGAAATACGGCTGGGTCCCATTCGACCTTACTTATGGAGATGTGGAGCAAAGCTCTATCAGGAACGAAAGGTTTGAAAATCTTAGGCCTATTTACGTATATCTGACAAACATCCGCAACGATGAAGTGCTTGATAAGGCTATTCTTATGACAGGTTACTCGGTCGGCGACGTTAAGGTAAACCTTTCGGTCGAATTCAAATAAATCTACTCGATTTGCTAGGGATTCTGCTTTTTCCCTATTCTATAGGGGTTGCCTGAGCCAATTAGATTCAATAAACGAATTGATAGTATTGCGTTTTACACATTTCATACAACAGTCAATTCGTCATAAGCACCGGCTGGCCAGTCGCATCAATAACATCACGCCAAAGGTCACCATCAGGTTCAATGCAATTTCTCCTTGAAACAGCCAAACGCATCGGTACGTGCACAAATCGGTTATGTAACAATCCTATAATTAGTTCTGTTTTTCCCGCCATCGCCGCGTGTACAGCGTTGCTTCCGAGTCTTTCACAATAAACCGAATCATCCGGATTAGCCGGTGCTGCGCGGATAATATAACTCGGATCAATATATTTTAGATTTATTTCTACATTCTTGTCTTTGAAGTATTGTCCTATCCTCTGCTTTAGATACACACCAATATCCAGCAGTTTTATATTTCCAGAAGCATCGGCTTCATCACTTCGCTCAACAAGCTTTTGGCCAGCACCTTCCGCTACGAGTATCACAGCGTGACCTCGCTGCTCAAGCCTTTTATCAAGATGAGTTAGCAATCCGTTGTCACCGTCCAACTCAAAAGGGACCTCCGGCACAAGGACGAAATTTACATCATTTATTGCAAGAGCTGTACCGGCTGCGATAAAGCCTGATTGTCGCCCCATGACCTTCACAAGACCGATTCCATTCAATGCCCCTACCGCTTCAGTATGTGCCGCTGCAACAGCATCAACAGCCTTCGATACTGCTGTTTGAAATCCAAAGGAAACCTGGACAAAACTAAGGTCATTGTCGATCGTTTTTGGCACTCCCACAACAGCGATTTTAAGCCCACGTCTTCTTATCTCTTCTGCGATGCCCAATGCCCCACGTTGTGTCCCATCACCTCCTATCGTGAAGAGCATATTTATGCCCAGCCGCTCCAACGTATCGACAATCGGCCCTACCTGGTCGCCGCAACCTCGTGATGAACCCAGAATTGTACCTCCGTCACTATGAATATCAGATACAAGCTCTGGCGTTAACTTTAATACCGGCAAATGAAAATTCTCAATCAAACCTCGGTAACCATAGCGGACGCCGCTGATTTTCCTGACACCATAACGGTACCAGATACACATCACTATAGCACGTATTACATCATTAAGACCCGGGCACAAACCTCCGCAGGTAACAACTGCTGCATGCACTTGAGAAGGTTCAAAAAATATTTCTTCCCGCGGACCTGCGACTTCAATCAACTCATCGTGTTCAAAGTGTGGGGCAGATGACCCCTTAGTGATGCCTATATTGTAAATAATACGTTCATCGTCACCAACGTAGTTTGCTATATAGTCTCCTGTCACCTTTGAAAGTTTAATTGGGGATTCAATAGTTGCTTTTCCCAATCCAGAAATTGAAAAATCCAGCTTGTCCATCGTCGAAAGACTCCTCTAAAAGTGAGCAGCACAAATCAGAAAATATAAACCAACAATCAAAGAAGTAACTCTTGCCACTGTTGGATTAACCAGCAGTAACGGTATGAACAGCAATTATATTTGTCCTGCCCGGCTCACCAAGGGGTTGTCCTGCTACAATAACTATCTTATCACCAACCTTTGAGCGGTTAGTACTGAGCAATAACTCATTAACAGTATCCATAAACGTATGAATTGTTTTCGGTACAGGCATACAATACGGCATGACACCGTAATCCAGACACATCTGCCGACAGGCCTTATTATCCGAGCTAAACGCCAGTATTGGAACATCGATCCGCGCCTTGCTTAAAAGTCTCGCAGCCGAACCTGACTGCGACCATACTACTACAAGTTTTGGCTCGATATCATCTACAATATATCCAACACTTCGCGATAGGGACTCAGTCAAGCGTAAATCTGGAGTTGCTGCTGTCCTCGGATGAACCTGATCATACTTGTCGAGGTATGCTTCGGTAACTTGGGAAATTCGCAAAACAGTTTTCACCGTCTCAATAGGATATTTGCCTACCGCAGTCTCACCGGAAAGCATTATAGCATCGCAATAGTCCATTATCGCGTTGGCAACATCAGATACCTCCGCTCGCGTTGCAACAGGGCTATTTATCATACTCTGAAGCATTTGTGTAGCTACTATAACAGGTTTGCCTATGCGACGGCATATATCTGTTGTACGCTTCTGAATCAAGGGAACCTCAGCCAAATCCATCTCAATACCAAGATCACCGCGTGCCAAAAGAACACAATCGCTGACCTCGACAATTTCCTCAAGGCAATCAACAGCTTGCGGCTTTTCAATCTTTGCAATAATCTTGATATTAGAACCAACTCTGGACAGATGCTGCCTCAATTCAACCACTTCATCAGCACTACGTATGAAACTCAGTGCCAGAAAATCCAAATCGTTCTCAACTGCCCAGTTTATATATTGCCAATCTCTTTCCGTTATCGCTGATACGCTCACATCAGTATCAGGCAGATTTATGCCCTTATTACTATAAACAGGTCCGCCCGAAATAACATCACATAAGACCGCTTGCTCATCGATGCCGGTTATTTGCAATGTAATCTGCCCATCATCAATATAAACTTTGTGACCGACTTTTACATCTCTACTTAGATCACGATAATTCGTGTAGAATCTGTGGGCGTTGCCTACATCATATCCTGGCAGAATTGCAACTTTATCGCCCCCGTGCAAAACTTCTCCCTCCGGTTCGATCTGACCGATCCTTATTTTAGGCCCACACAAATCCCCCATCAATGCTGTTGTGCGTTCGTAATTGTCGCGAACAGGATTAAGTAAATTTAAAAGTTGAGTATGCTGCTCAATTGTACCATGGGAAAAATTAAGACGAAAAACATCCACCCCGGCTTCCAACAGACCTGTCAATGTCTCAGCCTCGGCGGATGAAGGCCCGACTGTGGCGATTATTTTCGTCTTGATCATCCGGTCAACATAACCTGATACTCTGTGACATGCAAAGTAACAAGAATCTTGCCCTGTAAAGCTGCTGTTCCTTTAGTATCAAATACAGGATTCCTGAACCATTGAGTGTCCAGGAGTAAATATTAGCTTAAGAATGGTAATATCTCAAATCAAAATAATAGAACACTACATTAGATTTTTGGGTAGCCGCCTAAATAAACGGTCTTGGGTAGTTCACCTGTCAGAGGACTTGCGTAGTTAATAAAAGCTTCTGTCACTCCATTGCCTTGCGGATTAATAAACTCATCAGGCATTGATTTTGTCTTTTCCGCGACATTACTAAGCTCAGTGCGGAATAGTTCAATCGCATAATCTTTGCCATTAGCAAGCCTTCTAATTGCCACCGAACCATTGTCGTGCTCCATAGCGAGTTTAACCGCCTCTCGGCCGCATCTTTGTGCCTCATTTAAATCTACAGGGGATTGCAAGCCTGCAAAACTTCTCTGTAGATAACCAAAGGTATCAGCGCGCACACGCTTGACGCCTAAAGTGGCTCTTACTTGAGCAGCTAAAAAGTCCGCTAAAGTCCCTGTGCCGGACAACTGGATATTGCCGTGCGAATCGCGCTCATCTATCTCGGCAATCTTTTTGGCCCAGATTATTCCATCAGCATCACAAATACCCTCACTAATTGCAATGACACATCGGCCGAGTTTTTTATACACTTCTTCTATGTCACTAATGAATTTATCCAATGAAATGCCTCGCTCGGGAAGATATACGAGGTGAGGGCCGTCGTCATCTTTTTGTCTGCCCAATACGGTAGCAGCAGTCAGAAAGCCAGCGTGTCTTCCCATAATTACATCAATTTTCACGCCAGGCAGTGCTCTATTGTCGAGATCATCACCCATCAGGGCACATGCAACGAATTTCGCAGCCGTTCCGTAGCCCGGACAGTGGTCGGTAACCAACAAATCGTTATCAATTGTTTTGGGAATGTGAAACGCTCGAATGTCAAAGTTCATTTCGTCAGCCATTATATTGAGGATATGAGCGGTATTGGCTGAATCGTTACCGCCAATATAGAAAAAGTAGCGGATATTGCGCTTCTTGAAAACCTCAAGAATTCTGGCACAGTATTCTTTGTTAGGCCTGTCCCTACTGGAGCCAAGGGCCGAACACGGCGAAGCAGCTAACTCTCCCAGAGTATCAGCCGAAAGCCTTTTCAAATCAATGAAATCATCTTTGGCTATTCCAGCCACAGCATGGATAGCACCGTAGAGATTTTCAATTTCAGGATGATTAGCTGCCTCTTCAATAACGCCGACCAGTGAAGCATTTATAACCGCCGTTGGCCCACCCGACTGCCCTATTACTGCATTTGCTTTCGGTGCATCTACCATTGTCTACTCTCTCCTGAAAAACTATCAGCTTACCGGTCAATTACAGAAAGAGATATTATATACAGAATAGACAACAAGGCAAGTGTCGTACAAAAAAGTAATCGTCCCAAGGATTGTGGGATTTTTTTTAATACCCAAGTTGTTGTGGTTTTCTCGCCACTGGAACCACAAGTGCTTGTGCCGAAAACTGCCTACCACAAAATTTAGGACAGTTACACAAAGAAACAGGGAAAACGTGTTCGTGTCAAGTTTGTATGTAGTTTTTTGGCCTTTCGCACCAATTTATCCATAGAAGCGTACCCGTCCCCAAGACTTCGGCGAACTCAGTCGAGCCGCTACGCTTGAGGCTGCCACACGTCGTTTCGCCTGTCCACATAGGCAATTGCTAACCACTTGTAGCTGAGCTCTTTCGCTTTGCTCAGGAGTTACAGCGACAGTTGTCATGCTGAACGAAGTGAAGCATCTGGCTTTGCGAATAAGATTACCCTTACAATAGTGAACATGGAGGATTAGTATGAACAATAATATTCACCGACCAGGCGCATCGCTGCGATCGTCAACTCTCATTTGTAGTGGAGATTCTTCGCTTCCTCCTTCGTCGAGGCTACGGAGGACGAGTCGCTCAGAATGACGACGACACACCATGTAGTCATGCTCTGAACCGCGTGGAAACCTACAAAAGCATCATCAGCTTACCCGATAGGACCGCTTGACTTCCTCAGCGATAATTTTTATGCCGGCTGCGACAATTTTCTCATTCTGGGCGTAATTAACACGAATACACTCGTTTTTGTGCTGCCAGGATTCTTTCAAGCCCGGGAAAAAATAATGGCCAGGAACAACAAGAACATTTCTCTGTTTAAGCCTTTCATAAAGCTCTTTGTTCGTAATTGGCAGATTTGGAAACCAAAGCCATAGAAAGAAGGCCCCTTCCGGTGCATGCACATGAAAATCAACTCCACCGAACTCTTTGAGGACCTGTTGTAGTGCCGCTTGCGCCTTTTTTTGATAAAACGGCTTGATAACATCCCGGCTCAAGCGGATGATTTCGCCGGTTCGCACCAGACTTGAGGCAATCACTGCCCCCATACTGCCGGGTGCAAGATTCATAACTGCATTGACCTGAGAAATCATCGAGATAATTTGCTCACTGGCTACAACAATACCGGTTCGCAGGGCCGGCAGGCCAAACTTTGAAAGGCTCATACAAAGAATCGTATTTTCATTCCATAACGGTTTAACCTCAGTGAAAATAATATTAGGAAACGGCGCCCCGTAGGCGTTGTCGACAATCAATGGAACGTCATTTGCGCAGGCAAGCTCACTGAGCTTTTGAAGTTCGGAATCGGTAAGAACATTACCTGTAGGATTCGTGGGTCTCGATACACAAATAGCGCCGATTTCATCGGTAATATTAATACTGTCGAAGTCAATGTGATATTTGAAGATGTGCTCATCCAAATGGCTGATTTCAGGTCTATTAGCTGTGAACAAATCCTTGGTCAGACCGACATCACAGTAGCCGATATATTCTGGAGCCAGCGGGAACAGAATCTTCTTTTCCGTGCCGTCGTCAAAGTCACCGGCAAAGATATTAAAGAGAATGAAAAAGGCCGACTGGCTGCCGGTCGTAAGAGCGATGTTATTCGCGCTTACATCCCAGCCAAATTCTTTGCGCAGCAGTTCTGCGCACGCCTCGATAAACTCTTTATTGCCCTGGGGTGGGTCATAGTTGCCAATAGTTCGCTCGAATTTGTCGCGGTCCAGCAAGAGTTCCTGCATACTGTCACGAAAATACCGCTGGACACCCGGGATATGAGCAGGATTCCCACCGCCGAGCATCAATACACCACGACTTTCGGCAAGGGCCATACCCAAGTCATCCATTAACTGGCCGATGCCTGATGTAACTGCAATCTTTTTGCCGAACTTCGATAGTTTCATCGCTACTGCCCGATTAAAAAAAGAACTTCTTCAGAATAATTATATTTATCCACAGCGGTACGGCGTGTCAATCTCTATCTAAGTCTCCCTGTAACCAGCTAGTTACAGACGGGGCAGATAAAAACGACCTACACGCAAGCCCTAAAAAAACGAAAAATTTTATTGTTTATATGGTCAAACAACGATATAATACAATACGTCGCTTGATAGGGCAATTATGGAACCATTAACGGAAAAACAGCAGAAGGTGCTTAAATACATTGAAGGCCGGTTGCAGAAAAACAGCCCACCGAGCCAGATGGAAACCGCCCAGCACTTTGGCCTAACCCAAAATGCTGTATATCAATTGATAGGATACTTGAAGAAAAAGGGTTATCTAACAGATTCCGGTGGTCATCGTGGACTCAGGTTGTCAAAGGCATATCTTGATAATAACAAACAAACCGAAGGCATCCCCATCGTAGGCAGAGTAGCAGCGGGTGAGCCGATATTAGCAGAGGAAAACATCGAAGGATATATGGACCCGGAAGGATTATTCGGTCGCTCTAAAAATACCTTCATTCTGAAGATCGTTGGCGACAGTATGATCGATGAGGGTATCATGGACGGCGACTATGTAGTTGTGGAGCCCCACCCAAAAATTGAAAATGGCCAGATTGGCGTTGTATTACTCGGTGACGAAGCTACCATCAAAAGGATATATTTTCAACGTGACCGGATAGCCCTTAAGCCTGCCAACCGTGCAGCAGGCTATAGGACCAGATATATCAAATCAACCGACAAGAACGTTTACATAATAGGCAAGGTAATAGGTTGCTTCAGAAGACTATAAGCATCCACAAAGATGGCTGGTAAGGTTTACATCGGTATAGCAGGTTGGTCATATCCCGACTGGAAGGGAATCGTATACACAAGCTCAAAGGTTAACCAGCTTGAGTACGTAAGCAGATTTGTTGATTGTCTGGAAATAAACGGCACCTTCTACCGACCACCTTTTGAGAGAACTACAAAATCCTGGCTGGAGAAGACTTCAAAGCGCCCCGATTTTTTCTTTACAGCAAAGCTTCATCGAAGCTTTACCCACGAAGGCAAGATCGATACGGAAATAATAAAGTATTTTCACAAAGGCTTCGAGCCTTTCCTTGAGGCCGGCAAGCTAAAACACCTGCTCGTTCAGTTCAGATACGATTTCGCTGACACTAACCTGAACCGCCAGCATCTATCGAAGATAGCGGAAAGTTTCTCTGACGCCTTTAGTCTTGCTGTGGAGGTAAGACACAAATCATGGCAGATGCCGGACGCTCTGGATTTCTTACAGGAGCTTGGAGTCTCAGTTTGCAATCTCGATTATCCGACCACGCGGAATTCATTTGATATGCAAAATTGCACCGTAGGCAAAAACGGCTATTTGCGCATGCACGGCAGAAACGTAGCAAAGTGGTTCAGCAAGGCCGGTCGAGATGAAACCTATAACTACTACTACAACGAAGATGAACTAACCCAGATAAAACAAAGGATAGACGGATTGGCTAAGGCCTTTGAAACACTTACTGTTATCACTAACAATCACTATAAAGGAGCTGAACTTGCCAATGCCCTTGAGTTGAAATGTCTACTGACCGGCCAGAAGCAGCTTGTTCCGGAGGGACTCTTGCGAGCTTATCCCAATCTGGCGAAGATTGCCTTGAATCAATAATAACCAGAATGAGCACCAAAACAATAACAGTTCATACACCAGATACGTCTACAAAATATCACCAGTCTTTGTTCGAGGCCAGGGTATCAGCAGGGTTTCCTTCTCCCGCTGCTGATTATGAAGAGGACAA
>Ga0315545_1001722_pt1 | contig 20848 bp, 25 predicted proteins | sample SalMarSW160210MG_FD_203096 | JGI IMG/M metagenome (GOLD analysis project Ga0315545, IMG submission 203096) | Salt marsh sediment microbial communities from the Plum Island Ecosystem LTER, Massachusetts, United States - Salt Marsh Sediment SW1602-10 ...
TTATGAGCCATAATGGCCGTAAGCATTAAAAGCAAAACCGCCAGAGCGCAAGGATTAACCGCGTCAACTAAGGCTAAGGAAAATACTTTAGTCAGAGTTAAAGGAGAAGCAAGAGTTTCTTCTGCCGTTAATTGGGGATCGGTGCGGAACTTGACTATTTGGTCAAAAGTCGCTGTTCGGCCAGACAAAGAAATCTTCCAGGGACCAGCGAGGGTTTCATAATTTAAGGAGCTTAGGACAGAAGAAACGCTTCCTCCCTTCATTAAAGAAGAAAGGGCCGTTGACGGATTGGGAGTGGAGAAGTTTTTCTCCGGTTCGGGAGAACCATTCCAAGCAAGAATCCATTCTCCGGCCGCCTCTTTTATCAAGATTTTGTCTTGGCGCCAAACTTTAGGAAAACCAGGCAGTTCGTCTAGATTCAAATTAGAAAAATCGGCCGTTGATCCATCCGCCAGCAAACAAGGATAAGAACCTTCAGAAATTTTCTTTTCCAAACTTCCCACAATAGGAGAATCTCCCACCAGAATCCCCTCTTGGCTATTCTCCAAGAAAACCAAAGGGATGCCTTTTTTCCAAGAGGGCAATTGATAAGTGGTGGCATATCTGTCAAAAACCTGGGTATTGCCAGAAGTTTGATAAATCTCATACTCAATCACCACCAAATGAGGATAGGCCGCCAACAGTTCCTGAAGAACAACCGGATCCGCTTGGGCGCAATGAGAGCAGCCGACCCCGGTAAAGTAAACGAGGCAGGCCTCTCCTTCCGCCTCAGCTACCGAAGGAAGCCAAAACCCAAAGGAAAGAAGAAACAGGCTTAATACAAAAAATAGAGAAAATTTCTTTTTTGGCATCACTAAGTTTAATTAAAATTATTTTGAAAGTAAATCTGTCAAAAATCCGAGAGAGCGAAATTAGCCTGCCGAAGCTTTCCCTGACTATAGGCTTGCTGCAAATCCTCCGAAAAAGGAATTTCTTTCTCTACCGACAATCGGTATTTTCCTAGCACCTTTTCCACTTGCCTTTTACTGCCTAAATCTGCTTGGTTAATAATAACTTTTGATTTCAGTTTCAATTTTCGACCAATCTGAAGAATCAAGTCCAAATCATGAGCCCCCATTGGAGTCGGTTCTGTTACCACATAAACCTGATCCGCCCCCATCAGGGCGTGAAGGACAGGACAATGGGTCCCAGCCGCCGTATCAATAAGAATAACATCTATCTTATTTTTTTGGGCAAATTGCCGGGTAAATTTTTTTAATTCCTCCACTGCCGGACCAACTTCCTCTAAACCTGTTTTGGCTAATCCGGTTATCAAGAAAAAAGAAGAATTATCTTTTTTTGCCGGTCGAGAAGGAAATTCTATTTCCTGAAGATAAATCTTTCCCGTCTCTTCCTTTTCCATCTTGATAGCTCCGAAGGGGCAGACCAATTGACAAGCACCGCATCCCGAGCAAAGATCTTTCACAAAAACCGGGTATTGTCCGGGAGCTTGGAAAATAGCGTGGCTACGGCAAACCTCTACGCACCGTCCGCATTTCTGGCATTTCTTCTTGATTAATCTAGGAAAATCTGCCCATACTTTTTGTTGTATTTTTCCTAGAGTCTTTCCTAATAATAAATAATCATCCGGGCATTCAACATCAGCGTCGCTTAAAATAACCTTTTTTCCTTGCTGCAGTAATTCCCGCAACAGCAAAAGGGAAAAAGTACTTTTACCAGTCCCGCCCTTGCCTCCGGTAATAGCGATTTGTTGGAGTTTTTTTGCCATTATAACCAGAAGGGTTAAATTAGTCTTCTATTATTATTTCTTTTCCGTCGTTGGTTTATAAATCCGGGATAATTTATTTTCCAGAAAATCTTGAATGGTTTCTCCTAAATTTCCTGATTGCCCCTGATAAATTTTCACTAGACTGTCATCAAGGACATGAAAGCTGATTGGCCCAATTTCTTGGGTCAGTAGAACATTGGCCCGGTTATTCACTAAATAGCGGCCGACGCTTAAACCGGCTCTTAATTCTTTCTTTTGGTAGGGATTTTTTTTAATAACTAAGGAAGAAATTTTCCCTTTCTGAAGATCGGCTAAAGCAAAAAACGGACTGTGGCTCAAAGAAGAATTGAGCTTAGATTTTAGCCCCCGGTCTTCCTCTAAAGCAACGGCCACTTTTACTTTCTTTACGGCTAGCGGCTCAATATGAATCAGAAAAGAATCCACTTGGGGAATTTGGAGTTTAATGTTTCCTTCTACCTCCTCTGTAACTTGATGAGCTCGGGTAATTTGAACACCGGGTTGCATTAGAACTTTTGCTTCACCAAAAATAAAGGGTCCCGATTTACGAAGTCGCAGACTGCCAAAATCCTGAACTCCAGAAGTTCCCTTGATAATTTTTTTAATCTTTTTTTCCGTCTCCGGGTCGGGAGAAACATCCATCAAAGACAAGATAGAATCCTTGGCCGAAGTAATACCAATAGAAAAAATAAAGAGGGAAATAATAATTCCCGCTATCCCTTCAACATAAGGAATATGGAACCAGGAAGCCAGAAGACCGAGAAGAACAACGGAAGAAGAAAAAAGATGCATTTTTGATTCCGACCCATCAGCAACAAGACTTTGAGCGTTCATTCTCTTCCCCGCTTTCACTTCATAGCTGCCAACCAAAAACATCACGACCGCATCCAAGAAAGCAACTCCCACTGCTATCCACGGAATTTGCAGTTCGTAAACTGTAGTTAATTTCAGAATGCTTTCTCGAATAAACCCAAAACCGGCATAAAAAATTAAGCCCGCTATTAACAAAGTAGCGAGATTCTCTGCCTTGTAATAACCGTAAGGAAATTGTTGGTTGGGCTTTCTCTGGGAAATTTTTAAGCCGATCCAAACTAAAACCGTTGATAAAGCATCAGCAGCGCTATGGACAGCATCCGCTAGAAGAACAACGCTTCCCGAGAAGAATCCAGCTATGCCTTTAGCCAAAGAAAAAAAGGCAACAACAAAAACTACTTTGAGGGCGATACCCCGCCCTTGTTCAAGGAGATTTTGTTTCATGGTTTATCGATAAAATCTATTTCTTCCTCGACCCCGGCCTGGACCAAAACCAAATCTTTGAGCCGAAGTCGGAATATCAACCTTAGAAAGTTGCCCTTGCTGAAACTGGTCAAGGGCTTCTTCTGCCCTTAAATTAACTCCTGCCAAATAAGAAGCAATCCCCGCTCCTTGCAAAACGGCAAAAGCATTAGGACCTACCCCGCCGCAGATAACCGCTTCTGCTTTTTGAGAAGCAATCATTTGAGCGACGGCTACTCCGGCTCCTCCCCTTGCTCCTATCGCCGGATTATCAACTACTTCCCATTTTCTTTTTCTGCTACTTTCATCAACAAAAAGAAAGTAGGGACAACGTCCTAAAAACGGGGAAACAAGAGAATCGGCGGTTTTTCCGGTAGTACAAATAGCAATTCTCATAAGAAAAAGAGGCGTTAATTGGCCCGGGTCATTGTTGCTCCACACTGGGGGCATTTTTGCTGATAGCAAGGAACTCCTAACTGGTGAGGAACTTTTGCTCCACATTGAGGACAGACGCATTCCCCAGCTGGACCTAAACCGAAGCCACCTGGTTGACGATTCCGGCCACGGCCTCCTCCTCTTCCCGGAGGAAAACCAGTATTGGAATTTTTTCTTCTAAACATGGTATTTGAATAAATTTAAATTACTATTATGAATATACACCCACAACTAATTCTCGTCAAGGCTTTTCGATCTTTAAACCTCGCTCCGAATCCAGATAACATCTCCCTCTTGCACTATATAGTCCTTGCCTTCTATTCTCATCCGACCCTGCTCCTTCGCCTGAGCCAAGCTTCCGATAGCTAAAAGCTCTTTCCAATTGATAACTTCCGCCTTGATAAAACGCTCTTCAAAATCACTATGAATCACTCCGCCGGCTTGCGGAGCAGTCGCTCCCTTTTTCACCGTCCAGGCTCTTGTTTCCTTAGAAGTAGTAGTAAAAAAAGTAATCTGGTCCAGAAGCTGATAACTTTTTTGAATCAAGGCATCCAATTCCATGGCCAAAGGCAAACCCAACTCTTTTTTCTCTTCCGGAGTAAGCTCAGAAAGCTCAAATTGATTGAGAAGATCTATTACTAAAAAGGGACAATCCTGCTGGCGAAAATGATCAATGAGGGAAGAGGGCACCTCCCGAGGATAACCATTAAGAAGATAGATTCTCGGCTTGAGAGTTAAAAACTGATAAGAGCGAAGAATCTTTTCTTCTTCCTCATCCCAAGATTGCTGAAGAAGCATTCTCCCTTCGGTTAAATAAGTCCTCGCCTTTTCTAAAACCAGTCTTTCCTTTTGATTCTCCTCTTTCCCGGCTTTAAGTGATTTAACCAGGCTTTCCCATCTTTTTTCTGCCGTCTCTAAATCTTTTAAGATCATTTCCGTTTCCAAGATTTCTTTGTCTCTCAAAACATCAACCGTTTGATAAGTATTGATAATTTTGTCATTCTGGAAAATGCGGAGGATGTAAACAATGGCGTCTACTTCCCGAATCTGGGCTAAAAATTGGTTGCCGAGCCCCTCTCCCTGGTGAGCTCCCTTCACCAGGCCGGCAATATCAATAAACTGAACAGTAGAATAAATTTTTTTGGCTGAATGATGCAATTGGCTTAGCTGATCAACCCGCTCATCGGGAACGGCTACTACCCCGACATTAGAATCAATGGTGCAGAAAGGATAATTCTCCCGAGCTACTTGTTTTTTGGTAATCGCTTGGAAAAGAGTAGACTTTCCCACATTCGGCAAACCGACAATACCAATAGATAAAGACATAAATCTTAATACTAAAACTAAAATTTTAAAATTGGCTTCTTCCAGCGCTGATAAAATCCCAAAAAAAGAATCAGGAGAGATAGTCCTAAACTCCAGCCCCCGATGACATCGGAAAACCAATGAGCCCCTAGATAGATTCTAGCTCCGCCAATAAGAAAGACGAGAATAGCCAAAGAAAGAATCAATATCTTTTTCAACCACTCTCTCTTCAAGAATTGAAAAAGGAAGTAGCTGAGTAGACCGTAAAAAACGACGGCGATCACGGCATGATTGCTGGGAAAAGAATAGCCTTGGGCTGAAATCAGAGCCAGATTCAAATCGGGCCGGCTTCGCTGAAATAAATACTTTGCTATTTCGCTTACTCCCAGAGTTAAGACCACGGCTAATAAAAAAAGGTGAATCTTCCTTCTCTGACGAAGAATTTCTCCGGCGACTAACAGAAAAAAAGAAAACAAAAGAATAATCGACCAGTGACCAAAATAATTAAAAACCGAAAAGATCTTCGTTATCAGCGGATTTTTCCAATCCTGAATCCCGGCCGTTATTATCTGGTCCTGACCCGGAAGATAATATCCAACCGAAAGATAAATTCCCAGGCCAAGAAAAATAAAAAAGAAAAAGAAACTCCAGAATAGATAGGAAGAGAAAAGCCGACGGCTGAAAGAAAATATAGGAAAATTAATCACCGGCTTACTTGACTAAAGAAATAACCACCCAGCCAAGCATAACCAAGGCCAAGACCATTTTCGCGGAAGTGCTGATTAGAATACCGATCACTGAAGCCTGAGCTGATTTAACAGCGACTAAAATATCTTTCTTGTCATAGATTTCTCCCAATAAGGTTCCCAAGAAAGGACCGAGAATAATTCCCGCCGGGCCGAAAAGTAATCCTCCGAGAAACAAACCCAACCCCGCTCCCCATAATCCCTTCCTACTAGCCTGATATTTTTTAGCGCTGAGCATCGGCAGTAAATAATCAAAAAGAGATAAAACAAAAGAAAGCCCTAAAAAGATAAGGGTTATCGTTAAAGAAATCTTCTGAAACTGATACATCCAGGCATAAAGAAAAAAACCGGCCCAGCTTAAGATCAAACCGGGTAAGACTGGCAAGATAATGCCCACTAAACCAAGAAACATCAGGAGAAAAACAATAATGGTTAAGGTCAATATTTCCATCTTGCCAATATTTTATCACAGAAATTCCCGCAAGAGAAACCTCAAAAACAGAGGGGTAATTAAGTTTATCGTCTCCCCTTTTCAAAACGCTCTCTGACTGCTAAAATTAAGGTGGTTCATTCTATCAACCGCCAAGGAGGTTAGCATGAAAAGATTACTTGAGGGAGGACAGTTCATTCTTTTTTACCTTCTTCACCTCGGGCTGGGAACTATCCTGCAGGTCTTGAAAAAAGCCGGTCGGATCAAAATTAGTTATCAGGAAAAAATTCCCTATCATCAAGGAAACCTTATCCTGGTAGCTAATCACCCTACTCTACTGGAGCCAGTCATAACTAACTTCGCTTTCTTTACGAGGTATGTATTTCACCCGCGACTGGTCCCCTGGAATACCCCAGACAGAAAAAACTTTTACGAACCGCGATGGTGTTGGTGTTTCCGGAGTCGTTCTGTTCCTATTGATCGACAACAAGGCCAGATTTCCCTCAGCAGACAATCAGTCAGAAAGATAAAAGAAATTCTCCAGGCCCGTCAAGTCCTAATCTTATTCCCGGAAGGAGGAAGAACTTTTAAAGGAAAGGAGTTAGTTTTCAGCCGGGCCGGCAAGAGAATCAGAAAATTGAAGGAAGGAGCAGCCTGGCTAGTGAAGCAAACCGGAGCTGCTGTTGTCCCGATGTGGATTGATGGTTCAGAAACGGTTCTTCCAAACGGGAAATTTCCTTTCCCTAGATTCTGGAAAGGAAAAATCGTGGTCAAAATCGGTCATCCTTTGTCTTTTCCAGACGACGTTTCCCGTCAAGGAATAACTCAAACAATAACCCTCGCTCTTTTAGAATTAGCCGATAAATGAGAGGGATTAGCGTAAAGCTAGATCCCTCTTCTCTTTTTCTCAATAAAAAGAAAGAGGAAGAGAAAGTTTTACTCTCTCCTCCCCTTAACGATAAAAGCTTTCGAACAACTTTTGGACTCTCAAAAACTTAATTCTTTCAATTTCTTTCTTCACTGACCGGCGTTCTTTTGAGTCCAGCTTATCCATTTTCTCCTTGAGCTTTCGGCTAACATTCATTCCCTCGCCGAAAGGCGAAGACGGAGGATGGCAAGCCAGCTGCTCTTCAATGATTTCTTGCATCAGTTTCTTCTTGCCAACCAATTAAATCATCTCCTCTCGAAAGCGTAACTAAAGAACTGTTAAGGAAATATTATAAACCTTCTTCTTCAGAATTTACAGCCCTTCTTTCTGGAATTTCTCTTCTTGGGTAGAATCTAACTTTCTAATCAGTTTTGTCAGTTCAGCAAAATGTTCTTTTTCGTCGTCTCGAATATGGCCCATAACTTTTTTGACTTCCTCGTCTCCAGCCTCATCAATATGGTCTTGATATTGATTGATGGCCACTAATTCTCCAATTAAATCCTCTCTTAGATTGTTTAAGTCTTTATTATCCATAAAAATAATAATCTTTTAATAATCTTTTGTTTTTGACCTTTTTTATCAAGTGCCTCTTTTATTATTCCTTTAATTGTTGACCAATTAATTCTCTGTATCGGCAGTATTCACAACCTTCTCCGAAAGCCGGAATCTGATCTGAATCCAAACATTTTTTGATTTTAAAAAGCGTTGGTTCCACCCAGGCATCATCGCCATCATAAGAAACGAGAGTAACTTCAAATTCCAGTTTACCGTCAAATTTTGGACGATTTTTACTGGCGTTAGCAAAAACAAAATAACCAGTGTTTAAAACCTTAAATCCATTTTGGCGGAAAAGCCATTGATAAATTTCAAGTTGTTTTTTATACCCTTGCTTATATTCATCATCTAAAGATATTACTTTAGAAGTACTGGTTGATTTATAATCAACAATAATTAATTCTTTTTTGGAAGTAATCCAAACATCGTCAACGGCTCCAAAAACTAACAAATTTGTTTCCGGATGCAAGTATTGCTGCCCTTGAAAATTATTTCTCCATTTATCCATATCCGGATGATCAAAGGGCACAGCATCAATGCCGTATTGTTTCATTAATTTATGAGCCTCCCCTTTCTGGCGAAGCAAATCAAATTCTTTTTTAAGCAAACAGTCAACCGCGGAGTTTAACGCCCAGCCGGGCATACTAGGCCTTGGTAGTCCTAATCTTCTATCCAGATAAAAGCATCTTGGGCATTCTAAAAAGGAATCAATCTTTGAGCGACTTAATTTGAAAGGCTCTTTAGATTGAGGATTGTAAAGATAGTTTTCTCTTTGCTGATATTTATTCATTTTTCTTTAATTTCCTCGTCAACTGACTCTCCTATTTTACCCGAACCTTCCCCTGAATAATCTTGTAAGCTGGTTGCCCATAAACATTTGTTTCCCGGATAAAGGGAAGACCGCACTGCGGACACTTCAAATCCCCTTGCGTATGATCTTTCAGAATTCTCTCCCGGTAGCATTTGACTAAATGCCCAGGCTTTTCCTTCCAATACTTAAAAAGTAGAGTCCCACAATTTTGGCAATAGATTTTAATGACTCGACCCATAGAAATCATTCTTCGCCGTTCTTTCCTTTTTCTTATTGCTTTGGAATTTATTGTGGCAACGTAGTAATTTGGATATCGTCAGGAAGTTCAAACTCACTGTCAGCAACGTTTCCTATCTGAATATTTTTGAGCTCCGTAACACTAGTCTCCCCCTCCATCGTCATTTCGGTCCGGATAGGAAGACCATATTCCTTCCAAATCCACGACTTTCCTTCTGCTCCCTCCGTCGTCCATTGCGTCACTAGGCAGTTTTTTCCGTCTAATATTTCCTCACCGACGATAGTCGGCTGGTACGTTTCAAGGTCGGTTAATTGTTCTCCAAGCATTTCTCCTGCCGTTGTTTGAGCCGTATCCCAGTCAAGCTGCATCCCCGTTTTGCTTTCCGGGAAGTAAATATAGGAGCTTTGAGTCGCCGCCTGTAAAAGATAAATCATTGTCTCCCCTTCCGCTGTGCTTTCCAGTTTTCTGCTTCCGTCTTTAATCCAAAGCCGAGCAGTCATTGCTTCCCCACCTGGATAACTCGTTACCATATCAAGTGCGTAGGAAGGAAGCCCTTTTGCTGTTGCTAAAATTTCAGCCAAAGGAGATTCTGATGTTCCCTTTTCCTCTGAACTTCCTTCAGGTAAAGAAGTCCCCTCGTCAACTGGTCCTTTGCCCCCCCACCAGCTGACTCCTACCCAGACAACTATCCCGACAATTAGAATGGGAATAATCAATTTTGAGTATTTCATAATTTGAGCGATTAATTTTACTTTTAAACGTTAATCTTTTGAGCAAACTGTCCTATCCCAGGCAGAGGTTTTTTCTTTCCCTGGAGAACATTCATAATACCGATAATCGAGAAAACAACCCAAAGAATCCAAGCAAATAAGCCGATAAACCAACCAAGCAAAGGAATCCAAGCGATGAAACTAGTAATTAATTCAGCAATAAACAAAATCAGCCCCTGCTTGGCATGATATTGACAAAAATCATCATCTCGGCGAACCAGTAAAGGAATTAAAAAGAGGATTCCCAAATAACTTAGAATAGCAATTCCGTCTTCTTTCCTTTTAGAAGTCGGGGCAGAAGACTTTTCTTTTTCCTGAGGAGGATTAGATATTTGATCCATAATAATTTACTAATAAAAATTAATTTTAGTCGACCAATTAAAGTGGTGACATTATAGCACAAGCGATTAAGAGAAGAAATCATTCTGGAAAATTTGGGTCAAATCTTCCGTTAACTGCTTGACTTCTAAAGTAATTAATGTTTATAATTAGAGCGCATGTAAGTTTCTCAATAGATTTTCTCCCTCTTTTAATTAATAATAATTAATTAAGGAGGAAAGGTGTGGACCTTCGAAGCAGAAGCTAGAGAGAAGAGGTCGCCTTACAAATAAAAATTCATTACAAACATTCTAATGAGCAAGAAGTTATACGTAGGAGGTCTTTCTTACGACACAACGGAAGACTCTTTGAAAGACGCCTTTGCAAAATCAGGAACTGTTGAGTCAGCTGCTATCATCACAGATAAAATGTCTGGTCGCTCAAGAGGTTTCGGTTTTGTGGAGATGTCTTCTGACGAAGAAGCCCAGGCAGCTATCAAAGCCCTGGACGGCAAAGAGCTGGACGGTCGAACGTTGACCGTTAATGAAGCTCGTCCGATGTCGGAAGGTCCTCAGCGCTAAAGTCGCTACCAGCAAGTATTAAAAAAGCTGGCAGCAAAAGAAACAAAAACAGGGTTACTAACCCTGTTTTTGTTTCTTAAAACTAGTCAAAAAGTTGAGCCGTTAAATATTCTACCGGGGCAAAATCATCCGTGAGAATAAAAGCCGAGCGAAGATTAAGATCTCGAGGATTAATAGGTTTTTTCTGCTCTCCACTCCAATCAATACCCGGAGAACCATTCTTCAACCCCAGAAGAATATAATTTTGCAATTTCTGCCTGTCGGGAGAAGCTACGGGAAACAAATAAGTTTTTTCAAAAATCAAATGAAAGGTTTTAATTTCTGAAAGAAGCAAGTCCCTCCCCTCTCCCTCCAAGCGGCCGATGATATTTATTAAAAAAAGGCCGTTCTCGGCCAGTCTGCTTTCCGCCAGGGCAAAGAATTCTTGGGTGGTAAAATGAATGGGAATGGAATAAAGAGAAGAATAGACATCAGCAAAAATTAAATCATAGCGCTGACTTGTTTCTTGAAGATACCTTCGGCCGTCAGTAAGGTGATTAAATAATCTCGTCCCGACTGGCAGTTTAAAATATTGCTGGGCTAAGGAATAAAGAACTGGCTCAATTTCCACTACGTCCACTCTTTGAATATTATTCTTCTCCAGAAGAATTTTCCGGGGATTAGAATAAGCCCCGCCCCCTAAAAAGAGAGCTTTCTCGGCTTGGGGATTCACTATCTTATACAAGCTATAATACTGGGTATAGGCAAAGGGTAACTCATCCGACTCTAGGAAGATACCCCCCTCCGCCGATCGATCAAGGTATAAAAATCGAGCTTCTTCACCTTGCCATTGAATATTCTCAATAGTTATCTGGCTATAAAGTCCATCTTTCTGATAAAGAATAGATTTCGGCAAAGAGCGGAAAAGGGTCGCTAAGCTAAAAGCAAAAACAACTATTATCAAAAAAAGGGAGAAAATTTGAAAGCGATTTTTAGCCGGATTCTTTCTAGTCAACCAGCCCCCAAAAAGCCCGATGATAATCAGTAAAATCCCAGTATAAAAAATAATTCTGCTTATTCCCCAGTGAGGAATAAGAAAAAAGCCGGTTAAGAAGCTTCCGGCAATACTGCCTAGAGTAGACCAAAAGAAAACGCTGCCTGAAACTTTTCCTATTTTTTTTAACTCCCGAGCCTTTAATTTAATAACAAAAGGAGACATCATCCCGAGAAGAAGGCTGGGAACAAAAAATAAAATCAAGCTTGCTACCGGCGGACCCACTTTCATCCCGAGCATTCCCCCTAAAAGCGGAAGGAAAGTTTCTGAAAAGAGTTGGATTAAAAGAGAAAAAAGTCCGGCCGCCAAGATAAGAAGGAAAAAGACAGAAAGCCGAGGATGCCTATCGGCCAAAACACCTCCTAGATAATAACCAAGACTTAAAGCTCCCAAGATAACGCCGATAATGCTGGAAATCGTAAAGAGAGTATTCCCAAAATAGGGCGCCAAAATTCTGGTGGCGGTTACCTCAATCACCAAAACCGCCGCTCCGGTAATAAAAACAATAAAAAGAAGAAAATTTTTCCCTAGAAAATTCATTAAAGATTCCCGATGACTTTTTTGGCTCATTAGACTTTTTTACAATTTGAATAACTTTTTAATCGACAAAATAATGGAAAATCTTTACTGGGATTCCTTTCTTTTGGGCTTTTCTAATGGTGTCCCTCGTCCCCAATCCCTTGCTTTCCGGTGTTTGGATGTGAAAAGTGATTAGCGCTTCTGAAGCCTGGACAACTCTCGCATCTCTCTCGTAGTACATCCTCTTTTTGGTTGCCTCGGTAAAACGAGAATCCGGGTATTCAATCAGGGCTTTAGAATTAATTTGCTTCAACTGGCTAAGTTGAGCCGCAAGATTCTCGGCTTGCGATCGAGTAATTCTTCCCAAGCGGGCTTGCTTTTGATAATGCTGAATGTATTTTTCTAAAGTTGCTGGTAAAAAAACTTTGATTCTTTTCGCTCCTGGGTTACGTTTTAAGGCTTCATCAAGAGCAATAAAATCAACTCCTAAAGCTCCCCCGGAGACCAGTCCGTTGCCCTCCTGAATAATTTTTTGGACTGTTTGACGCACTTGATTTTCAATTTTTCGGGTGGTCTTCCGCCAACCACCGCTAATCGCTATCCATCGCATATTTGTATTCTATCATAACTTAAAAAGAGAATTAACCTCTTTTCTTCCCTTTCCCCTCCTCTCCGAGTTGCCTTAAAACCAAAAAACTATCCTCGCCCTCGCGAAGACAGTTTTTGCCTCCTTTTCTAAAAGCTTCTTTCTTGCTCGTTTCTGAACCCGGTGCTCCCCTTCTAGCTTTTGAACAATCGGGGCATATTCTTAATCCAGGTCCAATGAAAAATTAAGTGTGTCAAAATCAAAGCTAGAAAAATTAAACTGGCATAAATATGAAGCACGCTCCACTGACGATGCAATAACCCTAAGAAGATATTTTCTCCCGTTAAAGATCCCCCGCCCCGAAATCCCCCGCCAGTTGGGAAAACTCTCCACAAAATAATGCCCGTTAAGCTAGATATCAAAAAGGCAACAAAAGCAACGATATCGATTATTAAATTTATCTTATTTTTCATACTTTCATCATTAAGCAAGTTATAATAATTGTCAACTAAAAAATTATGACTGGTTGAGGCTTAACCTCAACCAGTTAAAAGAGCGCCTACTCGTGTAAGTAGGCGCTGTCGCTGTTAGAGAACATTATTGTTTGAGGCGCCGATGATTAAATGCCGACACGGCCGCTTCCTTCGCTCGCAAAACCATTTTTGCGGGCACATCAACCGCTTCTATCTTCTCAGCCGTTGTCGCCCGCCAGGCTTCCCGAACTTCTCCTCCCGAAGAAATGGAAAAAGCAATTTCCACCGGTTCCGGGCATAGCCAGACAATTATAAGATCGTTCTGCTCTCTTATTTTCCACTGACTCATCTTTCCTCCTTGTATAACGAACGATATAATTATATTTTATACTAATCTCCTCTCAAGTCAAGGACAAAGAAAGGCGGGCCTCCCTAGTCTGCTCCGGGTAAGTCGAAGCCAAGATTCCCGCCTGCTGCCGCGATAATAATTTTAACTGAAGCTTTCACTACTTCAAAGCCACATACATTGTATATGCACCCGTGATAACCGCAATGATAACCAAGATAGCTAAATTGGCCCCAAAGAATTTATACCAATAAGCTCCGGCAGCAACGCCGCCGGCCAGCAGAGCCAGTTTGAATATTCCTATCTGCCACCAAGTGAAGGTATATGATTTAAAAAATTTCATCTTGTTTGTTAATCTATTTTCCTAATTAGATGCTAACGACTTTTTTATTCTACCATATTTCAGGCAAATAAATTATCGGACAACGTGCCGGAAATCAAAACACCTCTAAATTATTGCCGCTACAAAGGAGCAAGAGCATAGAGGTGTTGCTTATCTATGCTCTTTATAACCTGTTCTCCGCTTTCTAGTTATTTCTTCTTCTTTTTCTTGGCTTCAAGCATCAGCCGTTTTGCTTCCAGCCGCTTTTTAGTTTTATGAGAATGTGTTTTTTTCTTATCTCCTATGCCTTTTCTTCTTTTTGCCATGTGTCCATTATGTCTATTCTATTAATTATAAATTTACCTCCTCATCTTTTTTCTCTTCCGGCAAATTTTTCCCGAATTTCTCAAAAGCTCTCAAAACTTCTAAGGGCACAGCAAAAATAATTGTATTTGATTGGTCAGAACTTATATCATTGATTGACTGGAGGGTTCTTAAATGAAGAGCTCCTTTGCTTTCTGACAGAATTCGGGCGGCTTTGGCCATATTATCGGCGGCCATCCTTTCTCCTTCAGCCTTAATGATTATTGCTCTTTTTTCTCTCTCTGCTTCCGCTTGTTTGCCAATGACTCTTTTCATTTCTTCCGGCAAAGTAATGTCTTTTAATTCCACATTGAGAACTTTAATCCCCCAGGGGTCGGAAGCTTTATCAATAATATTTCTTATGTTTTCGGAAACCCTGTCTCTTTGGGAAAGAAGTTCGTCTAAATCTACTTGACCGACGGCGTTTCTCATTGTTGTCTGGGCTAATTGGGAAATAGCATAGTAAAAATTTTCTACCTCTAACACCGCCTTATCTGCTTCTTGAACTTTGTAGTAGATAACCGCATTCACGGACACCGAAATATTGTCCTTAGTAATGGCTTCCTGGTTGGGAACGTCAACCGCTTTCACCCTTAAATCTACCTTTTGGTAAGATTGAAAAATCGGAAAAACTAATTTCCAGCCAGGCTCCATCAAGCCAGTATACTTGCCCAAAGTAAACTTAACTCCCTTTTGATATTGATTAATCTGCTTGATTGAGATTAAAACTATAAGAGCAATTACCCCTAAGATTATCCAGATTATAGTTGGCATATTTTTATTTTTTAATGATTAATATTTTTGACCTTTTTCTTTTCCAATCATAACAGATTTATCGATAAAATAAAAGTTATCTTTTCTGTTCTGTTTTCTCCAAAATTAAACTATTGAGTATTTTTTTAACAAGCTCAATACTATCCCAATCAAATATAGAAATTTGTATTATATTTTTATTTAATTTTTTAAGATTCTCTGCCACTTCGTGGGCGGCGTTCTCTGAAACTGCGTCTTTTTTGCTTATAAAAAGATATTCCGGCTTTTCCAGAAGCAGTTTATTGTATGCCTCTAGCTCGCTACGCACCGTTTTATAATCTGCAACTGGGTCTGCAGAATCTGCGGCTACAAAGTGAAAAAGGATTTTCGTGCGCTCTATGTGCCGTAAAAATTTAATACCCAGGCCCTTGCCTTTAGACGCGCCCTCAATAAGTCCGGGAATATCAGCTATTACCAAATCATAATAAACTCCCAGATTCGGCTCCAAGGTCGTAAATGGATAATTTGCCACTTTACTTTTGGCGTTAGTCAACTCATTGAGCAAGCTTGATTTACCCACGTTGGGCAGTCCTATGAATCCCACATCAGCAATTAATTTCAATTCAAAATGAATTTCAAGAAATTCTCCTGGCTTTCCATATTCAAATTCTTTCGGAGTTGTATTAGTCGAGGAACGAAAATGGAAATTACCCCTTCCTCCGGCTCCCCCGCGAGCAATTACTGCCTGCTGGCCAATTTTAGTTATCTCAATATCTTCGCCTGTTTTTAGATTGTAAGAACCTGCCTTGCTCTGCTCGGCAGAACCTTTTTTCTCGCTTCGCTCGAAATGGGCCACGGTTCCGACAGGAACCGGCAAAACTAAATCTTTCGCGTCGTTGCCGTCGCGAAATTGCGAACGGCCGTCCTGCCCGTTTTGAACTTTAATTTCTTTTTTAAAACGGAATTTATTCAGCGCACTCAAATCAGAAACCCCTTCAATATAAATACTGCCGCCTTTGCCGCCGCTGCCGCCAACCGGACCCAAAGACATCAGATTTTTATTAAACGCCACCGCGCCTTTCCCGCCGTTACCAGCGTTTATTTTTACTTCGACATCATCGATGAGCATGTTACAAACTATTTTAACGCATATGGAGAATTAAACATCTCCAATAGCCAATAAAAAAAATCAAGCTCGAGAATAAGCTTGATTTTCATCTGCCTGATTTTACTAAATCAACCCTTAAATGCGAGTTACGTTTGTTGCGTTAAGTCCTTTTGGAGAATCAGCTTTCTCAAAAGAGACCTTATCGCCTACCTTCAACTCTTCAAACTTTACATCCTTAAGTTCATTACCGTGAAAAAACAAATCTTTTTCTTCGCCATCAACAGTAATAAATCCAAATCCTCTATCTGTAAGAGTCTTAATTGTTCCTTCCATGTTTGTACAATTAATTGAATCAATGTTTTAAGGTTTTATCCTAAAGTTTAGTCCCTTAAATAAACTCGACTAAATTTTTGTCAGGTAACTATCTTATGTCAGCAATGCTAACATTTAAAAATCAATTAGTCAACTTAAAAAATTAAGGTTTAAAATTCAGTTCTAAGCTGCTTATGAAATTATTCTACTTCTATAAACAAAAAAATCAACTCAAAGTCCTTTTCCCTAAAGACTCGAGCCAAGTGCTCCCCTACAGAACGCATTTAGAACCATAGATTGAAGAAAAACTAAAGAATAATTAAGTTTTTTCAGGTTTAACTAAAAGAGTTATTGTGTAAATTTAAGGGATCTTACCAATCCGAGATTTTTCTATCTCTCTCCAACTCCTCGCTCCCAAAAATCCGAAAAGACCAAAAAGGCCGTAAAACCCGGGGCTGGCCACCAATCCAATCAATCCGAATAATCCCAAAAAGCCGATTTTCCACAAATCTCTTGGTTCGCCTTTTTTAATATAAGAGATGGTATTACAAATGACGGAAATGACAAAAGAAAGAAGGAAGGCAAAAGTAAGAATAAAAAATACCGGCTCTTCAATTTCGAAATAAGCGGAAATCGCATTGTGTAAAATAGCGGAAAGAATGCCAAACCCAAACAGCAAATAGGTCGTTTTTATTGAATTTATTCTTAACATCTTTTTTATTTTATTTATTTACGGCTGGAAAATTTCTTCCGGCAGAAAATGAACCTGCTGAACTTCTGGAAATTGTTTGGCAGTTGCCTCAATCTGGAACCAAAGAATGCCCACTCGACAGGAACCGCCAACGGTTTTGTTTCTGGAATCGTCAAATTCAAGCGTTAAAACTCCGTCCTTCAACAAGGTGTCTTTCAACGAAAGTCCTTCCAAAGGATATTCAGTGTCAATTCCTTGGGCTCGTTCTTCATTGGTTAGCTCACCCGAAAGTAAGAATTTAATAGTATCTTGAATTGGCACCTGGGTTATTGAAATTTCTCTCTCAACCGGCACCAATCCGTTTCTACTGCAAGCGGTATTGCCAAATTCGTCTCTGTCCAGTTCGGAATTATAATAATATAGTTTTATCGTTCTTGTTTCCGGGCAAGCCGCAAAATCACATTTAGGAGCAATTCTGCCAACATAAGAGCCGTCCGAGCAAAGCTTTGCGTCCATTGTACAGGCAACTGGCTCGGGAGCATTGATTTGTAACTGCCAAATAGAATAATTAAGATAGCCGGCAAAACTGACCCAGAGGATATAAGGTAACAAAAGATAAGTAGCTAGTTTGGAAATCTTGTAAAAGTTGACGATAGTCAACAAAATTGCCAGCCAGAGGATGATTATTTCTATAAAAGCATAGAGCGGAAATTGCAAGCCAAAGAAAAGAATTGACCAAAAAGTATTTAATATAAGCTGAACTCCAAAAATAAAAACCGCTATTTTCGCCTTTTTATTCCCCAATCCCTTCTCCCATATCAAATAAAGAGAAATTCCCATCAGTAAAAACAGTAATATCCAAGCAGGAGCAAAAATCCAGTTGGGCGGGTTAAAGCTCGGCTTTTGGAGGGTAGCATACCAAGTTGAAATCGCAGGCGAAGTAAACAAAGAACCAATAACCCCTGCTCCCTGACAAACCAAAATAGAAATAATAAGTTTTACGGCTTTACTCATATATTCATTTTATCACAAAAACGCCCTCTGGCAATTTCCTGTTTGTATTTCCTCTCGGTCGCTCGAACCGGGTATATAACTGCTCCGGGGGCCGGACGATGTTAGAATTTGTTTAGCAGAAAGTTTAATTTAAAATTCTATGAAAAATAGAGCTGACCCCATTTTCTCCCTATTTTCCCTATTTTCCCTTTTAATTATAAATACTTATGAAAGACCTTTAACTATCTTTTTCCGCAATAGCATAAAGTACAACCCTGTTAGTCCTACCATTAAAGCTGACTTCCAGGCAATACTGCCCCAGCTAGCGGTTTCTGTGAAAATTCCTTCAAGCATATCATATACCCAGTAAAAGGGTGTCCACCAGATAATCCACTGCCAACTACCCGGCAATAGAGTACCTCCGAGTATGGCCAGCATTACAATCATCGAAAGGCCCTTTCCGTACCCGATGGCCTCTGTTTCATTTTTCCCTAGGGCGCCGAGAACTAGTCCAAACAGAAGGGTGACGGAAAAAGAGGCCAGCACCACCAGATACACCTGGAAGATATTTACCTCTAAGAGCCCCAGCATCAAAAGAGAAATTATTGTGTAGACCGCCATTATCAACAGGGGCTGAATGCTCTTCCCGATAAAGTAATCTGCCTTGCTCGTCGGAGAAACTCGTATTGCCCGGTCAGTCCCCTCTTCCTTGTCATTCACAATACCAAGTCCGATAATAAAACCTGATAAGATAATCATAAACACCAGAAAAATAGATCCGCCCATAGTAGCTACCGGGGATATTTTAGTACGATCCGAAAGTTCAGAAGGAACTGCAGAAATGAAAGTTGTTATTCTCGGGGTATCCGGATAGTTCTGCTGATAATAACGCTGGCGAATCATCCGCGCTGAAACGGAAAATATCGTGTTGCCTTCCTTGCTTTGCTCCAGCACCGAAACATATTGTTCTTCCGTCGGATCCCAATAAAGACCTTCAGCTGTACCGGTCCCCCGTAGTTTTTGCTCCATATCTTCAATAGACGCATAGGTTTTTACATCTACCAGTTCATCAAAATACTGAATCGTTTCTGCATCCACGGCATTGGGACCTTCAGACACCACAGCAATCATCCCTTTTGAATTTTCCACCGATGGCAGAAAAAATCGAAGAACCATAAGAATTACCACGGGCACAATAAGCATATAGGCGCCCATAAAGTTTTTTATGTTCCTTTTAACATCAAAGAGAAATATTTCAAATAATTGTTTCATATTAGGTCTTCTTTTGAATCATTTTATTAAAGATCATTGTTGACAGCGGAAAAAGAAATATATTTAAAACAGCAAGAACTGCCGCGCCCTGCCAGATGATATGGCTGTTATTATTCGGAAATATTGCGGCATCCAAAGCAAAAAGAGTGTGGTAGGAAGGTATCAATTTTAACCATTCAGGTGAAAAAACCGGTAAGAACAGCGATATTGCCGGTAGCGCAAGAAACATCATCAGCATGAGGACCCAAAGCATAGCCCCCATAGGATTCTTAAAAAAGCTCCCAAGAATTACTCCCAACGAAGAGCCCATAATAATAGTTAGAACAATGACAATCAGCGACTCTAGGTAACCATTAAAACCCATTATTGGTAAATACAGAATTGAGAAACTGCAAAGTCCGGTGAACAGTACAACTAAATGCTTGCTGACAATAAATTCCCACAATCCCGCCGGAGACACCCGATAGGCACGGATTGTCAAATCTGCTCTTTCCTGACCGATGAGAGAAACCATTGCGAAAAGACCAATTATTCCCGCCATCATTAATAGTATAGGCGGCATAAGTCGTTTATTAAACGGAAGAATATCCCGGACTCCCCATTGGAGAGAAGTAATTCTTACGGTTTCGTATACATCCGGGGAGTACACCCCGGCCGGTGGCGCTAAAATAGAAAGGAAATCATCCATTTCTACATTCACCTCCTTTGTAATATGGTCGCTGGTGCATGGCTGCCTTAAAAATTCGACCTGATAACGGGTATTTGCCCCTTCCGTAATAATCATGCCTAAAGCAGATCTATTTTCCTGCATCCCTTTAATCACTTCTCCCCGACTTTCAACATAGTATTCACCTTTGCTATTCTCATAATCTGGTATATTAGTTTTGAGAAAATCTTCTACAACACCGGTAGAATCATAAACAAAAATGGTTGCTTCTCTCTTTAAGTCCGCTGGGATAACAAATAACAACAATAGTGTAATAAAAACAGCCGAGACCAGCTCTAGAATAACAAACACGTCCTTAATCCCAAGGATTATATCTTTTTTAAACAAGCTACTAATTCGATTCATATATCAACCTCACTATTCAAGAACACGGCCGGTGATCTTAATAAATATTTCCTCCAGCGTTGGTTCCCCTGAATGGACGGTTTTGATGTCATGATCCCCAATAAATTTCTGGAGTTTAGCTTTGTTAGCTCCAGTCAGACCAAACTTTTTTGATTTCAAAGTATTATATTCCAGATATTCCACAACGGCCGTAGATTGTCCGTATTTCAGCTTCAGATTCTTCGGAGTATCTATAGTTGCAATTTTCCCGTCAACAATAAACCCTACCCGGTCGCAAAGTTCATCGGCCACAAACATATTATGAGTAGTCAAAAAAATGGTGGTACCTTTTTTCTGTTTTTCTCGAATAATACCCTTAATGCTCTTTGCCGTCGTTGGATCCAGCCCCATGGTCGGCTCATCAAGAAACCATATATCAGGCTTATTCATCATAGATCGGGCAAATCCAAGCCTTTGCATCATCCCCTTAGAATAAGCCCCCGCTTTTTTCCTCGCTTCTTCTTGAAGCCCAACCATTTCAAGAATTTTCATAGGGTCTTCCGTCTTTCTGTCATAAAGCCTGGCGTGAAACTTCAGATTATCCAGTCCGGTTAATTTCTTATACACATTGGGTATTTCAAAGCCCATGCCAATCCGGTTGAAAAAGTCCTTATCCGGTCTGCCCAGCCTGGGCTTCCCGTCAATTATGAGTTCTCCCTGCTGTAATTTTAGAAGACCTGAGAGAATACCTTGTGCGGTAGATTTTCCAGCGCCGCTTGGCCCTAAAAATCCAAAGATTTCCCCTTTGCTAATCTCAAAACTGACATCGTTCACCGCGTAATCATTAT
>Ga0315545_1001724_pt1 | contig 20838 bp, 14 predicted proteins | sample SalMarSW160210MG_FD_203096 | JGI IMG/M metagenome (GOLD analysis project Ga0315545, IMG submission 203096) | Salt marsh sediment microbial communities from the Plum Island Ecosystem LTER, Massachusetts, United States - Salt Marsh Sediment SW1602-10 ...
CGTCCGTGTGCTGGACGAAGAAGACCCTCAAGTTATCGAATCAACTAAGAACCTCTTCGCTTAATGTAGCCTTAGAACCGGGGCAGTCCAGTATTTATGTCTCTTGATTCAGAGCTAAATTGGCTTGGTGGAGAGCTTTAATTGCGTCATAAAACTCATCCGGCGTTTTGCCCATCGATAGCTTCTCAAAAGGACAAACATCGCTCTTCTGTCTGTTCAAAATGTAAGGAACCTTGTTTACAAAATGATACCTGATGCCAAGTTTGCTCAGGGTCCGGGCGGCTCGTTCGCTGCCTAATAAGCTCCATACCTCAATGCAAAGGGCAAACTTTAACAGCAGTGCGGCGGCATTGCCAACCACCCGGTCAAGAACAAGCACTTCCTCCGTTCCAGGAGCAAGTCTAATCACGTAATCCACCAATGGTGCCAGGCCACTATCCCTGGAGCTGAAAATCAGCTCAGGTCCATGATAAACACACAAGGTATCCTCGGTTGCCAAGAAATACTTGAACAGACGGCTTGCTGTCAGCATCCGTCATATGCCCTCTTTTGATACCATTTTTCGCCCACCCTCATTATCACCGGAATGAGGGCTAATTGAATGGCAATCCCAGGCAAGCCCTGCACCACCACAGCCCACATATAAGCAAGAGGAGAAACTTCTCCTCCATAGAGAAGAAATAATGCGGCTATAAAACCCAGTCGAGCCAGTCGCCCCAAAATCATCGCCCCGATTAGTGACCATGTTACCCCGAGATGAGACTTACCTCGTAATAGCCCAGCGATTAAACCATACGAGACGCATTCTATAGTTATCTGAGGCAGGACTGGCAGCAGGGGCATTCCTGAAACGCCAAAGCTGATCAATGGAGTGCACAGTCCCACCAGTAAGCCAGCTCGCCAGCCACCCGATAAGCCCGCTAACAGCACGAAGAAGAACATAGGCAGGAAGATGCTGCCGGCCTGGACTCCACCAAAGTAATGGGTCAGCCACGGCACCACCACATCCAGAGAAATAAAGGCGGCGCTGAAAATATAGAGACGCACATCTCTAAACTCTAATGCTCGAAAAGGAATTCCAGTTGAAGCTACCGGCACTTCAGCTTGATTGGCCATACCAAAAAACCTCCCCTTCTCTCAAATACGTGGAGATTATACTTTGCAGCAGATAGATAGTAAAGGTTGACACATGCCTCAATCTTCGTAAATTCTTTCAGCTCTTCTTTAGTTTCCCGTTTCGATCAGCACCACTTGCCTTAAAAAGGGCAACTTAATGAAGAGGACCAAGTTCAGCAATTTTATCGACAAACTCATTGACTGCGCTTTGGAACTTTGCCCCTTCATCTACTGAAATCCACTCTAATTTTAGTCTTTCAGGCTCTATTCCAAGCTGAGGGAGCATGTTCTTGAGCAACATAATCCTTCGCACTGCCTTAAGATTCCCACTCGTATAGTGACAATCTCCCAAATGGCACCCGGTTGTCATAACTCCGTCTGCGCCATTAGCAAAGGCATCAAGAATAAAGGAGGGGTCTACCCTTCCTGAACACATGGTGCGAATTATCCTGAAATAAGGCTTGATTCCTGATCTTGAAGTGCCAGCAAGGTCTGCCCTTTTATATCCAGACCAGTTGCAACAGAAGAGTGTGATTTCAGGGTTAAAATCCTTCATAGCTTCTCCTCTGTCACTATTTCTTGCGCTATAAATGGTATCCTTTCCTTCACCTCTTCGGTGCATCCCTCTCCAAAGGTTGTATTATCCTTTATCTCCACAGCATATATGCTGACATATCCGGGCATCTTATATCCTAATCCTTTTCCGATTTCGAATGCAGTGGCGATATCCATACCGTGGGAGGAGGATAAATCCGCGGCCGACTTCAAATCTTCCAGATTGAGCTTATAGAAATCTCCAGGCCTCCCCTTTTCGGTTCTTATAGAGTCGATGATGATAAGCTTATCATAGCCAACTACATGATCAAGGATAGCGAGCCCGTCTTCGCTTGCTTCTATCACCTGTAAATGGGGATGCCGCTCCTTAATCCTCTGAGCGATTGTGATTCCAGCCCTGTCATCGGTAAGAATTGGATTTCCGAGCCCTAAAATGAGTGCTTTCATCCTGGAATTTCTTTTACAACAATTTTGACCGCTTCCCGTTCATCCAACCGCTTCCACCTCCTTCTTCATGGCTTACCTTCTCCTTATTCATCTCTCCTTAATTTCCTCACCAAATCTCCTTCGCTGTTATATACATTCACTTCAAGAGGCATTCTTCCCGGAAGTGAATGAGTGGCGCAGGCAAGACAGGGATCATAGGCTCTAAATGCCATCTCAATCATGTTGAGAATCCCGTCAGAGACCTCTCCCTTCTTTATAAGCGCTTTGGCAGCTCTCTCAATCGACATAGAAATGGGAGCGGCGTTATTTGTCGTAGCCACAATTAAGTTAACCCTGGTGAGAATCCCTCTGTCATCGGTTTGATAGTGATGGAAAAGGGTTCCTCTTGGTGCTTCTACCACCCCGATACCCTCTTTTGGAGTCTCGGTAGGTAGATTTACAATATCAGGAGAGGTGAGCTCAGGGTCACGGGCAAGCTCCAGCACCCGCTCAGAAGCATAAAGCGCCTCGATAAGTCGAGCCCAGTGAAAAGCCAGGGTACTATGGACCGGCTTCCCACCCAATGTTTCATACATCTTTTCATAGGCTTCCTGAGCCAGTGGTGTTGCCATCCCATCGGCTGCGTTTAAGCGAGCCAGTGGTGCCACTCTGTAGATACCACTATCTTCCCCGTCAACAAATCCCTTCCAGCCTACGTTCTTAAGATAGCAGAACTTAATATAACTCCATGGCTCGACATGTTCCCTGATATGATCAAGGTAATCTTGCCCCCTAAACTTGGCAAACTCTTTACCATTCGGGTCAACCACTCTTATCTGGCCATCGTAGAAATTCACCTTGTTATTCTTATCCACCAACCCCATATAATATGTCCTATGTTTATAAATATCCCCGACGACAAGGTCAACATATTTCTTATTCTTGAGCACTACATCGTCAAAAAGCCCCAGGGCAAATTTGCAGAATTCCACTGCATATTCCGCCGCATCTATAATCGTCTTCCTTTCCTCCTCAGTAATTGCTTTTGATACCCCTCCAGGCAGCCCACAGGAAGGCATAACTGGCTTGCCTCCGATTATTCTCAGAACATTCCTCAGCCTTTTTCTCACTTCTATTACTTTTCCCCCGACATCTAACCCCACCTTAGCAATGACTCCCAGGACATTCCTTTCTCCGGCGGGTGCCGTTGGGCCAACAACAAAGTCGGGACCGCCAAGGAAAAAGAAATGCAATATATGGTCTTCAGCCTGGAAAGCGTTGTACATAAGCTCTCTTATCTTTTTCGCCGTTGAGGTTGGCTCAACTTTGAAAAGGTCATCAAGGGTCTTAGTCGATGCCATGTGGTGAGCAGTGGGACACACACCGCAAATCATTGTAGTTATTCTCGGCATCTCCTCTGCCGGTCTTCCCTCACAGAACTTCTCAAATCCTCGAAGCTCGGGGACCTGGAGGTAAGCCCTGTCAACATCCCCGTCATTATTGAGAAATACTTCTATCTTTCCGTGTCCTTCAAGCCTGGTTATGGGGTCTATTGTTATCTTTCTCACTCTATCCTCTTATTCCATTCTCCTTCTTGTAAGAGGAGAAGCCGGCAGGCTAAATCTGTAGAATGTCCCCGCTGGATCCACGAGCCTATCGATTAATTCTTTGATATCTTCCTCGGCCATCTGGTCTTCACCTTCAAGCCCCAATATAGATGCAATCATTGAAAGTCCTTTTGCTCCCTGGTCTATAACCCCTTTTACGGGACCCATACATCCCCTACATGGCATATTAGCTCTAATGCATGTTTCTCCGCATCCCGAGCGAGTGACAGGGCCGAGACAGATTACCCCATCCTCGAGGAAGCATTTCTCGGGGTCAAGCTTGACCTCGTAGGGTCTTTTTATTTCTTTTATTGATAATTTATCTGGCTTCCTCTCCGCTCTTGGGCACGTATCGCACAAAGCTTTATCAGGAGCAAGGACCGCTCCTTTTTCCGGCAGCTTGCCTGTGAGAATGGCATTTACCGCATTCATTATTAAATCAGGCGGCGGTGGACATCCGGGGAGGTAGTAATCCACAGGAATAGTCTGATCCAAGGTCTTTACCGTATCGTAGAACTCCGGCAAAGTGAGTTCACCAATCCCGATTCCTGTCTTCTCCTGTGGGACAACTCCCTCTGGATTTTCAACAGACGGGACTTCCTTATAAACCCTTTGAAAAATCGTGTCCCTTGCCCAGAAGTTTCCCAGTCCCGGTATCCCACCCAGGTGAGCGCAAGCGCCAAAGGCAACCACAAGGTCGGATTTTTCCCTCAAGAGTTCTACCATCTCCTCCTGCTCTTCCGTTCTTACAGCACCGTTTATAAAGCTTACAGCTATCTCACCATCCTTTAGAGCTGCAACATCCTTCCTTTTGAAATCCAGGGCAACAGGCCAGAAGACTATCTCCACAGCATCGGCTACCTTCAGCAAATCTTCATTGAGGTCAACAACTGCTTCCTCACATCCACCACATGAAGCACACCAATAAAAAGCAACCTTTGGCTTAGCCATCTTTACTCCTAAAGCTCCTAACCTCCGATACCTTCTTCTACTGAGCTGCGTACATTATGTTCATAACGCTCTTGCTGCTGCATTCATCCCGTCATGCCACAGGCGCTTCTATTTGGGAGAAAAGCTGCTCGTCTTCAAAGAGGTTCACTGAGATTGCTGCAGATGGACAGGCAGCGCCGCAGACCCCACAACCCCGACATAAGGCAGTAACCAAATGGGCAAGCCTCTCCCCATTCTGTCTTCGAAGCTCTATGGCTGCATATGGACATGAAGCAACACAGATACCACATCCTGAGCACATATCCTCATCAATCGACACGGGAGGGGGATATCCCTCTTTTGTCGCAATATCTTTCAGGACATCCCACACGCTGGAGAACTTCACATTCTGCGGGCAGCGTTTTTCACAGAGCCAGCAATCAGAACAATACCAGATATATGAGCTACTTAAAGCCCTCTCCCTCATGCCAAGATTTACCATTCTGGCTATCTTTCTCGGATCAAGTTGAGGGTATACCTCGTGGATAGGGCATCCCGATGTACAGGTTGCGCAGGAAAAACAGGCGGTTATATCACAATCAGCTTCACGAGCTATTATCTCGCGCTTAAAATTCGTATCTAGTTCTGATACTCGAATTGGTTGACCACGCACTGTCATTTTAACACCTTAAGAAGAACGCTCTTATAGATTAACTCCATAGCCTTTATGGCTACTTCTTTAACTTCAACCACTTCTCAACTTGAATAAGAAGCTCCGCTGGAGCCACTGGTCTGCCAACAAAACCTTTCTCTTTCTCAGCTTTCTGCACTTTCCTCCTCCTTCTTCCTCTCAATCATTCTTGCTCTGGCAAGCATGGCTGCCCCGAACATCCCAGCACCAGCCAGCAAACCAAGCCCAACACCCGTCCATTTACCAACATTCAATGCAGTGGCAGCAGCAGGCATCTGCGGGTCTACAGGAAGGTCATAAACTTCAGGACGATCATCTAAAACATACAGCATATGCAAACCTCCCAGCTCATACTCACCATAGAGGTTGGCATCAGGGTGGGTCTCCTTCAGAACCTGGACTCTTTGTTCTCCCTCTATTACCAAGTCCTTCCACTCGCCAAATTTTATCGCTCCCGTGGGACAAACTTTAGCACAGGCAGGCTCCAGTCCGTTGCTGACCCGGTCGAAGCAAAAGTCGCATTTGCCTCCCATAAGCCCCGTACCAAGTAGCTTATCAGATTCCCTGTCCATCCTGGGAATATCAAAGGGACAGAATTCGACACAATAACCACAGCCACTGCACTTATATCTAACATAGGTCACAAAGCCCAGGGTTGGATCACGCTGAAGCGCACCGGTAGGGCAAACATTAACGCATGGCGCGTCGGTGCAGTGCATACATTGTTCCTTCCTGAAAAGCCACCTTAATGTGCCATCGTTACCGTATTCCTTAAATATAATCTTCGTCCAGGTATCAGCAGAAAGGTCAGGGGGATTCTCATATGTCCCCCGATTGGTAGTCTGCTCAGCAGGAAGGTCATGCCATTCCTTGCAAGCTACCTGACAAGCACGACAGCCAATGCACTTAGTGACATCATTAAGCATCGCTTTAGCCATTGCTTTTTACCTCATTTAGCCCTTATATCGCACAGGAATGCTTTGTATTCCGGTATGGTAGTATTGGCATCACCTATATTGGGGGTAAGCATATTGGCACTGTCACCCTTAGCCAGTCCCATATAGCCAAAGTGCCACGGCATGCCAATCTGGTGAACCTTCCTGCCATTAATGGAATAGGGGGAAAAGCGCTTGGTGACAACAGCCACTGCCTCTATTTTGCCTCGTGCCGATTCCACAATGACCATTCTACCATTTTGGATACCCTTCTCCGCTGCCAGTTCCTCGCTCAACTCGACAAACATCTCGGGCATGAGCTCCACCAGCCAGGGTAGATTCCGGGTCATCTGTCCCGCGTTCCAGTCCTCACTCAGCCTGTAAGTAGTAGCCACGATGGGATATTTACTAACATCGCCTTTCACCAGAGATTTCCAGATGGTAACTGCAGGGTCATTCTGGGTACCAGATAAAAGGTTGTCCACCGGGCTCTCCCAGGGCTCATAGTGCTCAGGCATAGGTCCATCCTTAAGAGCCTCACCAGTGGCAAAGATATGCCCCCGTCCCTCAGAAGTCATAATGAAGGGAAGCCTGGTCCCTTCCTGGGACATAGGAGGCCAACCGCCGTCAGGAACATCACCTTCCCATTCCCCACGCAACGGATGCCAGTTGATGACAGGCTTGTCAGGATTGAACGGATTACCATCTAAGTCAACTGAGGCTCGATTATAGATAATACGGCGATTCACAGGCCAACACCATGCCCAGTTGGGGTAAAGCCCAATATTAGCCTGAGCAGATGTCTGTGTTGGATCTCGCCGTGCCGCCATGTTCCCATCTTCGGTATAACTGGCACAGTAAAGCCAGTTACCTGATGAAGTCGTGCCATCATTTTTAAGCTTTGTGAAGCTGGAAAGAAGCTCACCTGTTTCAAGGTCATAGCCGTTAATCTCTTTAGCCACTTTGTGCACATCTGGTGGGTCTCCATAATCGCATGTCAAATTCAAAATAGGAGCCGGATACTCACCACCTTCCATGTCATAAAGTTCCTTCAGTTTTTTGATAAGCTCGGTCACAATCCACAGATCACTCCTTGCCATATCTGGACCATCACAGCACTCATATCGCCACTGAGACCAGCGCCCGCTGTTAGTAAGGCTGCCTTCCTTCTCCATCGAGGCTCTGGCGGGCAGAAGGAAACCCTCAGTGCCTATCCGGGATGGGTCAACCCCGGGTCTCTTCCAGTGAGCAGCCGTTTCCGTCTCCCATAAATCGCAGACCACGAGCCAGTCAAGTTTATCCAGGCCAGCACGCTCAAAATTGGCATTGGGACCGGAAACAGCAGTATTGTGCCCCGGGGATATAAGCCCCTTTACCACACCATTTTCTATCGCTTCTGCCATGGCAATATGTGAATGGTCGCCATCAACCTTGGGCAGGTATTCATAGGCAAAGTCATTCGAAGCAACAGCGGCATCACCGTACCATGCTTTGAGCAGGCTGATGATATATTTATCATAATTCTGCCACCAGTTGGCACTCAAGGGGTCACTGGTTGTAGGAGTATAGTGCTCGAGATAAGCTTTCAAGTCCACATCGTCAGGATTAGGAGTCTTAAGATAACCGGGGAGGATATGATACAGGACGCAGTGGTCTGTTGCGCCCTGGACATTGCTCTGCCCTCGAGCGGCGTTAATTCCTCCACCAGCTACGCCGATATTGCCCAGCAGTAATTGCAGCACTGAATAGGAACGAATCATCTGGGCAGCGTTGGTATGCTGGGTAGTGCCCATGGCATAGATGATCGTAGCGGATTTATCAGGCTTGCCAGTGGCAACATAAGCCTCACACACCTTGAGGTAAACATCTTTGGACGTCCCGGTAATGCTGCACACAGTATCAACATCATATCTAGCGAACTGTTTCTTCAAGAGCTGGAAAACACAATTCGGGTCTTTAAGTGAGAGATCTCTCTTGGGAATACCATTAGTATCCAGTTGATATACCCAACTTGATCTGTCGTAAGCCCTCTTACCAGCATCATAGCCAGAGAATAGCCCATCCAGGTCCGCTGGTCCCTTAAAATTAGGGTCTATGAGCAGGGTGGCATTGGTATATTCTTTAATATAGGTCATATTGTAATTCTCAGGATGTTTCTCTATATCCTCGATTACATATTTAATCATTCCGCCAATGAATGCCACATCAGTACCCGACCTCATCTTGGCATAGATATCCGCCCTAGAGGAAGTCCTGGTGAAACGCGGGTCAACACTGATAAGCTTGGCACCTTTTTCCATAGCTTTGATTACCCATTTGAAGGCAAGAGGATGGTTCTCAGCAGCATTGCTACCGATTATCATTATGCAATTACTGTTCTTAATGTCTATCCAGTGATTGGTCATCGCCCCCCGGCCAAAGGACGCTCCCAAGGCAGCCACAGTGGAAGAATGACACAACCTGGCGCAGTGCTCAAGGTAAGTTATTCCCAGGCTACGAGCGAACTTGGTAAACAGGTATGCCTCCTCGTTGTTGACTATGGCGCTGCCATCCCATCCGATAGCTTCGGTATGATTGACGACACGTCCTTTCCCATCTTTATAAGTCCAGTTCTCATCTCGTGTTTTTTTGATATTCCTAGCGACTTTGTCAATAGCCCAATCCCAGGACACCTCTTCCCAATCAGAGGAATATGGCGCACGATACAACACTTTGTCCACACGGCGCTCATTATTGGTTACCTGAATAAGAGCTGCGCCTTTGCTGCATAACGCCCCCTGATTAATAGGATGGTCAGGATCTCCTTCAATATTTGTCGCTTTTCCGTTCTCATCAGAGGCTACGATCACACCACAGCCCACGCCGCAATAACAACAAATGGTGGTTTTCTCGCCAATTCTTTTTCTGAGCGGGATGTCTATGGGAGCAGCTTCAAGAAAGGATTCAGGACCTAACATCCCCAGGAGGGCAACTCCGGCAGTAGTCCCTCCGCAAAGCTTCAGGAAATCCCTCCGAGTTAATTTCATAGCTATCTCCTGGTGCAGGGTCGTATAATATCATCATTGATGTTACCATGTCCAACTCTGGCGGTAGGAATCGTTACCCTCGGCCTTGCTCTCCTGATCCAAAGCGTTACGAAGGACACGTTTGACCCGAGCCTGTGTAGTCTGATAAATTTCGTCTGAAGGTGAAGAGAGCATAAACTTGCAGAATTCAAGGGCCCACTATTCAGCCGAGTCAGGGAAGAGCAGTATTATGCCCCAAAGAGCGTGCTGCCAAAGATTTTCCCGGTCAACAAATCAATTGAAAAAGGGTAGCCGGAGAAAAGCAAGAATAACCGGGGAAGTTTGAGACAAATTGCATTGGAGAATCTCAGTTTCGTGATAGATTGGTTAAGGTCAAACTGACCAAGGGAGGAAATATGCCAGAATTTGGTTTTAGCGAAGCTCAACTCATGTTTAAACAGAAAGCACAGGATTTTGCCGACAGGGTTCTAGCCCCTGGCGCCAAAGAGAGATGCAAGCAGAATCAGTACCCCAGGGAAATTGTCGCGCAAATAGGGAAAGAAGGATTTCAAGGATTGTGGATTCCTGAAGATTACGGAGGGCAGCCTGGCGATGCTATGATGCTGGGAATAACCGCTGAGGAGTTCGGCAAAGTAGACCATGCTGCCACGCTATTTCCAATGGAGGCATTCGGAGCTGCAGTAATCCTTGCACGCTGTCACCCCGACATACAAAGGGAGTGGCTTCCCAGGATTGCTTGTGGAGAAGTTATCCCCTGTTTTGGCATAACTGAGCCTGAGTGCGGGTCTGATGCGACTGCACTCAGAACCAGGGCTACCAAGGACGGCGATGATTACATACTCAATGGAGAGAAGACATCACTTAGTCTCGGGATGCAAGGAGATTTGGCCGTTGTATTTGCCACAGTCGACCCTTCCAAGAAAGCGAAGGGGATAACTTGCTTTGCTGTACCTTTAGACATTCCCGGAGTTTCCAGAATCCCGTTTGCTGATACCGGGTGGATTTCTCTGGATAGATCTTCAGTGTTTCTCGATAATGTTCGCATCTCGTCGAAGTACAGAGCCGGTGAAGAAGGACAGGGCTTTGGATTAGCACTGGAAGATTTTGATATCTTTCGAGTCATACTGGCTCTGTCGGCTCTGGGTATGGCGGAAACCAGCCTTGATGAAGCATTCGATTATGGTAAGAGTCGGCATGCCTGGGGTAGACCCATTCTCAAATTCGAAGGAGTATCCTTCAGGCTCATAGAGAGTTTGACCAGAGTAGAAGCAGCTCGCTTGCTCTGTTATAAAGCTATGTGGCTGCATGATCAAGGGTTACCCTTTGCTAAAGAGTCAGCAATGTCTAAATATCTGGGACCGGTTGTAGCAGTAGATGCTATCCACAATGCCTTATTAACCCTTGGTCATGTGGGTTATAGTGTAGAATACCCCCTGGAGCAACGGTTACGAGATGCCATAGGCTACGAATTTGCTGATGGCACTGCCGATATTATGAAGCTTAACATTCTCCGTAATGTGGCAGGGAGGGAATACCTTCCTTATACCTGACGAAGACAGGATTATTCAGAACGCGGCAAGGGAAATATGCGAGAGGTTGTTTATTTGTCATTGCGAGGAGCATTAGCGGTTGCGAGGCATAGCCGAAGCAAACTCGGAGCAACAGATTCCTCATTTCATTCGGAACAAGCTCCGCAATCTCAGAGGTGGGCACGAGATTGCCACGCGGGGCCTGCCCTGAGCGAGATTCTTTCCCTTCATTTCATTCAGGGTCAGAATGACAAGAGGCGAAGGGCTCGCAATGACAAAAAAGGAGGTAATGGTTAGATGACTTAATGTGTGCTTTTGGAGTGAGCCAACAAAGGCAAGACCAGTACACTTACGGGACTCCAGGTAAACGTAAAAGCTTTCCTGGAAAAGAGAAAAATAAATGAGGTGCCAGAAATGGAGCGATTTAAGGACAAAGTAGTAATAGTAACGGGTGCCGCTCAAGGTGTGGGAGAGGCCATAGCCAGGCGCCTTGCTCAGGAGCAGGCTGCCGTTGGCATCCTCGATATTCAGGTAGATAAGGCGAAGGCTGTCGCATCTGACATAGGATTAAGGAGTGGGAAAGCTATGGCCGTAGAAATGGATATCACAGATAGCAGCTCTGTGAAACGGGCCGTCAAAGAAGTTGAACAAAGCTGGGGAAGGATTGATGTTCTGGTGAACAATGCCGGTTGGGATAAGCTGATGTTGTTTATGGACCTACCTGAGGAACTCTGGGATAAAATAATAGCTATAAATCTAAGGGGGCCCATAACTGTTACCAGGGCGGTTCTCGATGGAATGAGGGAGCGTAACTATGGCAGGATAGTGAACATAGGCTCGGATGCCGGCAGGGTTGGCTCGACGGGTGAATCTGTCTACTCAGCCTGCAAGGGGGGCATGATCGCGTTTACAAAAACACTTGCACGAGAGCTTGTAAGGTATAACATTCTGGTAAATTGCATATGTCCAGGACCGGCAGAAACCCCTCTTCTTGCCTCTATGGCTGAGGCGAACCCGAACCTGATTGACGCTTTGAAGAAAGCAATCCCTATGCGACGGCTCGCAAAACCTGAGGACATAGCGGCCGCCGTTGCCTTCATCGCATCAGATGAGGCAGGTTATATTACGGGCCAAACCATGAGTGTTAGTGGTGGGCTCACTATGGCATAAAAGGGCTTTCTGCAAGTATAAACGGGAGGTGAAATTATGGAATACAGGGAAATTCTCTATGAGAAGAAGGATGGCGTAGCGAGGATAACGATAAATCGGCCGAAGGTAATGAATGCCTGCAATAATGTGGCTGTTTATGAACTGACTCAGGCCTTCATGCAGGCGTGGAGTGATGATGAGGTTCGTGTGGTAGTACTCACGGGGGCAGGAGACAGGGCATTCTGCACCGGTGGCGATCAAAGCGTACGCACAATCAAGGGCTACGAAAAAACCATAGCCGCTTTGCCCCTGGAGGTTGGTTGGCAGCAGGTTACCTGGTTGATTCGTTTTATTCCGAAACCTGTAATTGCTCGGGTGAATGGCTATGCCATTGGAGGTGCGCATGTCTGGCAGGTTGCCTGTGACTTCAGCATAGCTTCCGAATCCGCTCGCTTCGGCCAAGCCGGGCCACGGGTGGGAAGTTTTGACCCCGGATTTGGCACCGGGGAGCTAATGCGAAATGTCGGCACAAAGAAAGCCAAGGAAATATGGTTCCTCACCAGAGTATACTCTGCTCAAGAAGCCTTACAGATGGGACTGGTTAATGCGGTAGTGCCTCCAGACAAGCTGGACGAGGAAGTGGACAAGTGGTGTGAGGAATTACTGGCAAAGAGCTCAACATCCCTAAAATTCTTGAAGTATGCCTTCAATGCCGAAACGGACGGAGTAACGGGGGTTACTTACCTGGGAATTGCCGGTTTAGGTCTGTACTATAACACTGAGGAGGCAGCAGAGGGGGTGAAGGCATTCCAGGAGAAGAGAAAGCCGCGGTTTGAGGACTATCGCAAGGCGACGATTTAAAACAGGGCGACTCTGGATTGGCTTCCTGCGTCAGAGCGATATGCCGAGGCATAACGGCAACAGCCATCAATGGCACTACAGTAAACAACACTGCAGAGGGTCTCGTTTTCCAGTTATAGCGCTGACACCCTTCAGGCGGAACTGAGACTGGCTATATTCCCTGACTACCTGCCTTTAGCAGTTGCAGCCGCAGGGAAATTGCCAGGAGTGTACCGACTCCATAGCTTTCCAGTTAGAAAGCTGCCAGTCAGGTTGCGGTACCAACATAGCGTCGGTCGGTACAAACAGCCAGTGATTGACGCTTTCCATAGCATAGGACATCGAGGCTGCCTTGCAAACAAGGCCGTAGTCACCCACGAAGTCCATGGTGAATCCCGCAGCTAACAGTTCTGGCGTTGACCAGTCTATGTAGTCAGGGTGAGCCGGATTTCTGACTGCCGGCATGTCACCACCGTCTCCCTGAGGCCTGGTGTCTACCTCGTAGTAGCAGTATTTTTGAGCCGTCTGGTAGTAGTATCCTGTGTCATTCGCGCAATTCTCATACTTGGTAACGTTTCCTACTATACTGCTTGAATCATTATCCTCCCAGACAACAGGGGTCTCGTACAGCGTGACCAGTACAGTATCCAGCAGGTCCCCGTTAACATCGCGAGTCTCTCCAACTACACAGCCAGGGACTGTTACTATCTTCTGATACTCGCCCGTTATGCACGATTCATATGGTCCCTTCGGACCAAACCAGTATTCAAGCCAGACTGGATAACTGTTGATGGGACTACCCTCGCATGGAGGGCATGGAATAGGAGTACAATTGGGCCACTCATTGATTCCCGGGCTAGCAGTCGCCGGAATGGTGACTTTATACTTGGCGCTGAAGTTCTGGCCTTTAAGGAAAGGCCCCTCCCAGGCATACTCCGCCTTATTGTAGGGATGCATGGTCCAATCTGCTACTGGGTCACACCAGGTTACATTCGTCTCAACCTCCCAACCAGCGGGAGCAAGGTCGGTGAGAGAGATGCCGTTGAAGTCATCCACCGGTGCAGTGAAGTTCACATAGACATCGAATGTGTCCCCAGGATATTCGGCGTCAAAGTCTAGAGCGTCAGGAGGCAGATCTCTGATAACGTCAATAGTAACCGTTACCGTCACCTCATGCTCTCCTGTTATGCATGACGTATATGGTACCATCCAACCACCGACGTAGTATCCCAGCCAGGCCTTAGAACAGTCACCCAACGGGAACTCATTGATTCCTGGCTCGGCATCATCAGGGATGGTCACCTTATACATCGCAGTAAATGGAGTACCGTTGTCAAAGCCTACACCGGGCTCCCCAAACCAGGCAATCTCCGCTCTATTGTCCGTAGCTTTGACTGCGTCGGCATTCGGGGTACACCACGCTGTATCAACGGCAACCTCCCAACCGTCGGGAGCAAGGTCGGTGAGACCGATAGCGTTGAACTCATCGACGGGGGCAGTGAAGTTAACGAAGACATCAAATGTGTCCCCAGGATACGTCACGTCAGGCAGGTTTCGCACAACGTCGCGCTCAGCCCCTCCACCAACCGTGAAGCTGCGCGCTTCAGACCACGGACTGTGAATTACCTCACCAGTCTCAGCATCGGCAGAGCAAACCCTCCAGTAGAAGGTGGTGCCGCAGCTACCAGGTCCCAGTGCTCCCTCCTCAACTACATAGCTGGGATTGGTGCCACTGGATGGCTCGTAGTCTATTTCAGTGCAATCACCATCCCTGCCACTGATGTCGAGCAGGAGCCCGGTGAAGTCCTCATCCAGTGATATCTGGAGGTTGTAGGAGCAGGCATCGCACTGCCTGTCCCACTTCAGGGTGAAGGCATCGTTCCACCAGTAGTGCGGGTCGCAAGAAACTACGGCACCGTCCGCTGGTGCCACAAGCACTGGACCTGACTTACCATAGCAGTCCTCGTAGGTCCACAGACGACCACGACTCGAGTCCTCGTCATTGGTGGCAAAGTCGGGGCAGTAGTAGCCGCCGTAGTAGTACGAGTTCCAATCAATAGCATACAGCTTGCTGTTGGTATAAGGGGTAAGGCAGCCACATATCTTCAAGCTCGAAGGCTCAGCATAGAATGCCTCATCTTTCTCAGCGCTCAGACCTTGAATGAGGTAATCCCACATTGCCTCGCCGCAGGCTACCTCCTCGGCAGGATTGAGACAGCGTGCCACGCCGGTATAGTATGTATCGGTGACATTGTCCCACCAGGCGTAGGCAGTATAAAGAACGCCGCCGGTGGTGGCATCGGTCTCGGGATTGCCCTCAGCGTAACTGAGGACTATGCCGTAGTAGTCAACCTCAATCGGGGTGCACGAAGGACCTAATCCAAGTTGAGTCTCCGTTGGTGTAGCAGTACCGGCACATTCACCAAGGTCTGTCCAGCTAGTGCTCGCGTCAATCACCCAGCGGTAAATGCCGTTGTCATCGCCACCATCGCCCACCGCGGTGTAAATCACGCTGTTGCTGTCAAAGTAGCTGTCAAAGGCAACATGGACATCGCCATCGCCGATGTCGTCCAGTTCGGTGAAGCTGGCCTCACCATCAAGGAAGGTGGAGAGATTATCGTCGGAGTAAGCCACCTTGCCGTCAGCACCGCCAACGAGGACATTCCCCTCGCCGAGCACAGCTATGGTGTGCCCATCAACAACCTTGCTGTCCATCGTGCTGCTCCACGAAGCGGCAGCGCCATGGTCATCGGACACCGCCACATCAGCATCGAAGCCCACCGCATAGATGGTAGCCTCGTCCTGCACAGCCAGGTCGGATATCTCGTCAACTGTCGAGGTTCCTTCTTCCCAGCAGCCCAGACCCTCAGTGCCATCGTAGTAAACCATGCTGGTGCCGCGGTCAACCAGGTAAACGGTTAACGCTTCCTCGGTTTCCTCGGGAGCCAGCCTCAACAGACCTTCCTCGTAATCACCTTCCAGCTCTTCACACCACTCCCTTATCCAAGCACCGCTGTATTCCGAAGCCTCGGGAAGCCACGAAGCTTTCAGCCATACGCTGTCACATTCGCAGACTCCATCCTCCGCTGTATTGACGCTAACCACCCAAGTTTTGCTGCAATCGGCAGATTTGGTAACATCGGACAGATAATTCACATAAGTGTCCACCAGTCCAACCTGGTTCCAGGTATCGCCATCATCCAGACTGAAAGAGAAAGCGCCCTCCTCATAGGGTGCGCCTGTGCCACCCACAAAGGCATAAGCCTTATTGGGGCTTACATACAAAACCATGGCCGCCATCGTCCCTGTGGGCGGCTTGCAGGCATCGCTCCACCGTTCACAGCAGATGTCCATATCGGTGATGCCATCGTTGCGGTAAACCTGGACGCCCTCACAGCACTCGGTGGGCAATCCGTTACCATCTCCAAGCAAGCCAACTATAGCTTTTCCTTCAGCAATGTCTCCGTAGTAGGAGAGGCTCGCCAGCCAGGGATTGTCGGTGATTTGCTGGGCAACCTCGACAACGGCACCGTTCGTTACTCTGTAAATCACACCGCTACCATCGGTGTTGTCCACATACACCCAGGCATAGCGGGTGTTGCTGTGTCGGCCCTCATAGTCCGTGGGCAGGGCAAGCCCTGCTGCCGCACCGCAGAAGAAAGACCAGATGCTCTGGTCAGCCCCAATTATCTGCACAGCAGGTTCAAAGCCGGCGTCTGCATTCCACGCTCTCGTCGCATTTCCCCAGGTTCCTGATTGAAGATAGCTATTAGTAGCACTGTGGCTCACCGCTAGTACTACCTTATCGTCAAGCCAGCTGGGGGCGAATGCCACTTTGGTAACCGCCTGACTTGGACTGTCAGTAGTATTATCCCAGCCATCGTAGGCCGAGGCATCTACCCAACGACCGCCGGTTAGACCACCTGTCTCATAGCGGAACACCAGACCAGTGTTGCAAGTCCCATTCCTGGTTCCAACACCACCGATGGCGATGTTGCGCTTGCCGAGAGTATCCTCATTCGACACTTTCATGTCGAAGACGCAACTGAAAGTAGCATTACTAGTGCTATCGCTTACGTCTCCCATCCAGTAGAAGTTCTTACCACCATCATCCGAGATGACCACCGTCTGGGTCATATTACAATAATCATAAGAAGAAACCGCAGCACCACTATCAACCACTGCCACGGCCACGAAGTCGGAGTCATCGAGAGCACAGGCAACGTAGTTGAAGTAACTCGTGCTCGGGTTGAAGCTAGCCGGCAGACCGTCGGCATCCCAGACATTATCAGCCAGGTCATCCCAGCTCACGCCGCTGTCATCAGACTTCCAAAACCTGGGACCCCAGTTCTCATCCAGGTTGTTGTCCTCGTGACCACTCCCGACAACGTAGATGACCTCGCCGCCAGGAATCGACGCAGGCACAAGAATGTCGGACTGCGGGGCAATCGTCCAATCATCGGTGTACGGCGTACCAACCTTGCTCCACTCAGCATTCACCTCAGCGGCCTTTTCACCAAAGTTGGCAGTAATGGAATAGTTCCCGGTCATGACGACATTGGTGGCTGCCGAATCTACATCAGCTATCGTGCCCACATCGCCCGTCCAGTTTACAAATTGATAACCAGTATCTGCCGTGGCCACCAGGTCTACCACCTCACCTGCATAACAGGCAAACGTCCCCTCTCCGAGTATGGTCACATTACCTCCAGAGGTGCTCGAGATGGTCAGGTTGTATTGTACCGGAGGTGTTCCCCCAGAGTACGATACAAGCTCCCTGGTCTCCTCGCCGGCCCAGAGGAAGCGGTCTATCATCTTTACATCGGATTTCACAGCAGTCTCGTTGAACCAGTGTTCATAGGTATAGTTGTCGGGACTTGCGGGCTCGTATGTTACTATATGATAGCACTCGAACGTTCCCGCGGGCACAGTAACAGTCTCCACACCAAGTACCTTAAACTCCACTTCAGTAGTTTCATCCAGGACACCAGCTACAACATGCACTGAAGCGTTCCAGGTCTTTCCGACGTCATAGGGCCAGCCATAGTCCCCGGTATAATTCCAGGTGACGGTGGATGGCAACCCGGGAAGCTCTGCGATTGCTGAACTCGTTTTCACATACTCCATATGGTCTTTGCTGTTCCATATATCAACGTCCCCCACGTGCAACGTTAGCGGCATATCGGCGGCATCGCGGGTCGCCGGAGGATCGAAGCCACCACTGCACTTGTAACAAGCTTCATCCCCGACTGCCTCTTCACCTACCACAGTGACCTCTAATTCACAAGTATCTTGTTCGGTCTTGCCCCCTGGATTTTCATAAGAGCAGCTATATACCCAGTTGCCACCAACAGACCAGACTGGCCCTGGAACTACTGTGAAGGTAACATCAGCAACTTCACCATATTCCGTATATTTACCCCGGGCATCTACCTTGTAGCTTCCTTCAACACTGGGCGGCACCTCAAAAGTAGCAGTCCAGCTGCCAAGATCATCGGTTTCCGCCTCCTCAATCTGCGGCACCTCTTCATCATCATACTTTATCTTGATATTCGCCTCTTCATCTCCAAATCCCGTGGCGGTTACCGTGACGATATCTCCCACGGAGCCCGATTTTGGATTCAAGCTTATGCGCGGCTTTACGGTGAATTCGACCTCATCGACGTCTGCATAACCGGTATCGTCACCTTTGGCGTCTATATCATGCTTTCCTCCGGCAGATTCAGGAATGATAAAAGCTGCCGTCCAGGTGCCATATTCATCAGTTTCCGCTTCCTCAACTTGTTCCACCACATCGTCACCATATCTTATCGTAATGTCCTCCTCGTCCTCGGCAAACCCGGTGCCGGTTACCTCAACCTCGTCTCCTACAAACCCCTCATCGTCATCCATCTCAATCTTTGGCTCCACAGTGAAATCATCCCCTTTCCAGCTTGAGTCATAGTAAACACGAATATCATGCTGGCCACTATAGCTCTCAGGAATATCAAACTTATATGTAAAATTGCCATCGGTACCAACATCAAAATCTTCTTCTATCCGCTCACGGTCACCATTAAAATAATAATAGATATCGACCTCTTCACCGGAACCGAAGTCATATCCCCGGATAGTCACCCGGTCTCCCACATTGCCTGAGTCGGGGGAAACCGTGACGCTGGGAACAGCAGCTTGAAGTTGCGCAGGGACAGCAAGAACCGGGATTGCTATAAGACAGATGAGCAAAACAATGATTAACCGTGGCAGTAACTTCATTTAACAACCCCCTTTGTTGTCATCACCGGAACCGAAGTCATATCCCCGAATACGCACCTCGTCTCCCACATTACCTGAACTAGGGGAAACCTCGATACTGAGAGCAGGAGTCAGAATTAACGGCAGATAATCTTTGTTTGAATCCCCAGCGATATTGTAAGGCGTATCTCCTAAACCATCTCCACCGACATCAGTGCCATTGTAATCGCTCCAGTAATTTCCACCGAGATAGGGACCATCGATGATATTCGTTCCATTGTCCCAGGCATTATTGGTGTTGTTGAAGTAGTTGTTGTAAATGGTGTTGTTGCTCGAATCATCCAGGCAAATACCGTAGCAGTTATTTGTTGCATTGTTGGTGGAAATATTGCAATGCTGCACGTTGTCTAAATAGATTCCAACCTTACCATCTCCAGTGGCATTTTCCACCGTAAACCCGGTGATGTTCACCCAATCTGCGGTTACATGCAACACATGGTCATTCGGATTTGCCGCCTGAACAATTGTTGAACCAGCTCCATTCTCTGACTTAATGGTCAGATGCTCCTTGTTCACATCGATATTCTCGGTGTAGGTGCCATCCCTGACGACTATGGTATCTCCAGAGGTGGCGTTATCCACCGCCCATTGAATCTTTGTGTAATCATCAGGCACATAAATAATTCCTGGCGACGCGGAGACAGGCTGTACATTAGCAATACCCGGCAAAGCGCCATAGATTGAAAAGATTGCTAAAACCGCAAGTGCAACCCCAAAGATTTTGGCTAGCATTTTACCTTTTCTCGTCCCTGCACCCCCCCATTATTATAGTTTTTGACAATATCATCTAGGATGTTCGTCCTGGTACCTTTGTACATTCTACATCGCCGTTTCAAAAACATCAACTTGCGGTTAGTTAACTTTAGTTGTATTTAGCTACATTTCTTGGTTCCCGGTGAAGCACCACCCCTTTTCCGGCTTTGAGATTGCTTCGGCACGTTGTGCCTCGCAATGACAAAAGGGGGTGTCATTGCGAGGAGCAGGCTCCGCAATCCCCTGGATCCTCCCTCCCCTGGCGGGAGGGAGTTAGAGGGAGGGGGAAATTCACCCTCACCTTATTCCTCTCCCATCAAGGGAGAGGAGATTTCTGCTGAGATTGCCAGGCACACTGTCCTTTCACAGCGCAAGACCTTCAGGGAGTAAGAGCAAGGCTCAAGAGTATCCACGAGCCCTGTCCGATGAAGCATCTCATTGTTGCGACGTCGAACGTGTATCACACAGTTAGCTGCATACCGTCATAGGCAAAGCGGAGCCTCTGGTCGTTAGTCTCCAGGGCGCGGTAATCGTCATAGCTCTGGTTCCAGTATTCCTCCAGGTGAACAAAAACGATCCTTTTAGCGTGGAGACGTGCCGCCAGATCCAGGGTTTGCTCAAAGGTATAGAGTGTGGTCCTGGAGATATGGTCGGCTGGGTATCTGAAGCCATGCTTCAGACCTTCCTCAAATATCCCCGGCTGGATGACCAGCAGATCGGCCTGTTGGACCTCATTGCGATGCTCCGGGAAGGGCTTGATATCGCAGGGAGCATAAACCACCTTGCGTCCTGACTTTTCAAAGATGTAAACGAAGGCTAACTGGGAACCCCGATCAACTGCGATGGCGGTGATGCGAACGTCTCTTATCTGGACGCTGCCCTGAAAAAGCATGAGCCTGACAAAACCGCTTTCCTGGTAGAAATCGATCAGGGGACCATACTGAGAACGAATATTCCTTATTCCTTCGCCTAGCTGGTCGGGGAGCA
>Ga0315545_1001725_pt1 | contig 20817 bp, 13 predicted proteins | sample SalMarSW160210MG_FD_203096 | JGI IMG/M metagenome (GOLD analysis project Ga0315545, IMG submission 203096) | Salt marsh sediment microbial communities from the Plum Island Ecosystem LTER, Massachusetts, United States - Salt Marsh Sediment SW1602-10 ...
CCGACCTTCCTGGCACGGAACGGGCAAACCGACAAGTTTTGCTTTGAGGGGTTAAAAAATACTTGCTTTTTTCTTTAGAGTTTGGTATACTCTTTCCAAAAGAAGGTTGGCTTATGTCAAAAACCAATGATCTCCTTCGTGGCCATGTGAGTCTTGAGGTAGAATGCTTGGATAGAATTTACCTGAATGGCTACATTCCCACCGTGCAAATACTTGGCCAGTTGACAAGCTTTCCTATTGAACATCCTACTAAGCAGAAGGTCCTCTCGCCAGCGCTATTACATCAGATGACCCAAAAGCCCCTCCAAGAAGTCAAACAATATAATGGATTATTTTGGAATGATGAGTAAAAAAGATGATGTCAACGGCAGATGAAAGTGTCTGCAAAGAGATGGGTGCTTCTTTAGCATAGGAGGGAGAGATGAGTTCTCATAGTTATTGTGGTTGGTGCAAGGCAACTTTAATTGTATTCTTCGTTTTTAGTTTAGCTGCTGGCCCACCAGTTGTGGGTCAAAACCAAAATAGTTCTCTCTGTCATATTGAAGTTTCTGTAACTCTTCCCAGTCCCCAGACTTTGAGTGAGGGAGCTATTTTAAACTTAATCGTTACCGCCGACCATAGAGCTCCCTGCGCCATAGTTACTCTCTCTGAATCAAATTTACCTCGATTCGCCAGTGGCTGGGATGGAAAGGTAGATACCTGCGGTTGGTGTTCAGTAATAGATACAGTTCTTCTCCAGCCGAGTTATGGAGATGCGGGAGAGTATTCTTTTAAATTCATCGCTGCCTCCACTTGGGGATGTGGTTTGGTCGATACTCTCGTCTATATACTAACCGTGCTGGAGACTTGTCAGGGACCATTTGTCCTCCCCGAGCCTCCATTTACCAAAGGTTTATCAAATACGATCTACTGGATACCTGCAGAGGGTGCATACTACCAGAGTGTGTGTGCCTTCGATTCTCTTAATCCGGATTCTGTCTTTGGATGTCTTGAGCTTAAGGGGAAAATCGCGTGTGAGACCCATTCTACCACTTTTGAAAATTTGCAGGATGGACACTGCTATGGCTATTATGTAAACGCAATCTTCATCGCCGGCCCTGATACGAGTCAGATCCAATCGAATATCGAATACTCAACGCAGGATAATTCAGCCCCGGACACAGTCAAAAATATCTGGGCACTGGCTGACTCAGGAGGTATCATCGCAGTCCGCTGGGACACAGTAAGTGATGCCGTGAGCTATGTTGATAGTTATTGTGTCTATAGAAAAGAGGATGGAGAGACTCCGGAATTTCTTATTTGCCTTCCTGCTGACTCGAATGAGTATCGTGATTCCTTAGATTCCGGGAGTGGCCTGGTAGAGGGGGAGACATATTATTTTCTGGTTCGAGCAGTCGATGCTGTAGGGAATATGGGTGAAGGGGTTTTGTCGAACGCTGTTGTTCCTGACTCAACACCGCCTTGCAAGCCTGTTTTGTGCTGGTATGAAGGATGTGGGTATGATTACCAGTTTGCCTATCATTATTACAAAGGGGGAGTTGAGAATACTATCTGCATGAAGGATATGAATGCTCGGCCTGAATGTCAGGGGGTTAAACTTGCCCATTGGGTGAGATTTCAGGCGGCTCGTGACAGTCTGAAATATTTTGAGGACGAATTCATGCCGGGGATAATATTCTTCGACAGTGGATGGCTACCCTACGATTCTCTGCTTAATGATACATTGTTCTATGACTCTCAATGCCCTATCTGCCGTCACTTCGATTTTGCCAAAGTGATACAGGATGTGAGCTTTGTGCATAGGCATCAATATCTCTACAGAGTTCAAACAAAGGATTCCCCGGGCAATATCAGCAGTTGGTCAAATATTAGGGGAGCAGTCCAAGATGCTTATCCCCCTGGGGATATAAGCAATCTTTTCGCCTATGCAGTGTTAAATCCGGATACGATGAGCGGGTATATGGATGTCAGGTGGGATCCTGCAGAGGACTTGAGTGGGATTAGATTTTACAAGGTATATCGGAAGATAGGTGTGGCAGATACCTTTGCGTTTATTGCCGATATACCCGGAAACCAGACCCAATACATCGATTCGTTCCCGGGCGCTTCCGGCATCGATTCGAGCACTACTGTTTGCTATCGCATCGGCTCGATAGATAATGTGGGCAATGAAAGAGGTAAGCGGGATACTCAGTGGGAGGCATGCGACAGATGTCCCCTTGGACCCTCTATTGAGATAGTGAATTTTGGGTATACAGATAGCCTGGGGAATAAGTACACTTCCCAGAACACTGCCTCTGTCTGCTGGTATGGGTATGATAATGAAGGGGTGGTAGGATACAAAGTTGTGGTCACAGGTATTGTGGATACTATCCTCTATCAGAATGATCCATCTGCGGAGTGCTTTTCTATACCTCTGCCAGCCGATGGTGAGTATTTCGTAAAAGTCCAGGCCCTTTTCACAGGCTCTGAGGCCAGTACGTGGTCGAACCCAGATTCAATTATCCGTCACACTGTACCACCCACGCCTGGCAACCTTTGGGTATGGAATGCTCCAGACTCCAATGATTGGTCGGGCAACATATACCTATGTTGGGGACCCGATACTACCTCACCCGTGGCAGTTTGGTATGAGATTTATAGAGATGGTTCTTTTGTCGACATAACCTCTGATACCTGTTGGGTTGATACTACCACTCTTGTCGTGTATCAATGCTATGAATACTATGTATGTGCAGTAGATTCTCTCGATCTTCGCGGTTGTTCACCCGATACTGGCCCCGACTACTGTAATCGTCCTCCAACCATAGTAAGGGATACGTACAATTCAGGTATGATCACTATCTGCTGGACACGGGCTCAGCCAAATCTATCTAATGATTTCAATGCCGTTGTGGGAATTTGTGAGGATAGTCTTGAAAATCTCATTGATACGGGATGGGTCTTCAACAAGACATGCTACACATTTCAGGAACCGCAATCAGGACATAATTATATCTTCAGAGTTATCGAATATCCGAAAGATCTCGGTTCTCCTCCTTGTTCCGATGAGAGCCTCCACAGCGCCTGGTCTGAGCCATGTGTGGTACCATATAATAATCTACCCGACACCGTTGATAATTTAGTTCTCCAACCTCAACCTTATCCTTGCGACTCTCTACACACACGCCCTCTAAAACAATCAGGTCTTACCTTTGGACCTCGAAAGGGTCACAATAATTTATTAGAACCATGTGGTTGTATCTTTCTATCTTGGGAAGGCTATACTGATTCTTTAGTCACCCATTTTCTTGTTCTCCGCTGGCTACATACGGATGATGTGGATACTCTTACACCGGTAGAATTTCCATGCTGCACCCTAATGAACGATGGCTGTTGGGCTGACTCTGTGTACAAATTCACGGTGATCGCCGTGGATAGCTTTGGACAGCACTCGGTAGGCAATGATACCGACTCCGTGGCAATCCATCCACCTTGGGTATTTACACCAAAGATTAAGCCTTTTAAACCCCGATATTTTTGCAGCGATAGCCTAACTGTTTGGTGGGGATGGGTAGATTTAGTGGATGGAGATACAGTATGGGTGGATACAACCACTTTTGGGGCTGAGTCCTGTTGGGTACAGATTAGTATTGATTCAAATTTTGTTTACCATGTTACAGAGAGTGGTTGGATGCCTGCCAAACTTGAATCCATTAGATTCCCATTACCAGACTATGTCAATGACAATAACAATGTCATCTACTCCCGGATCAAAGCTAAAGATCGCTGGAACCATTCCAGCCCCTGGTCCACTGACTATTTTGGCTTACCCGACCCCCTCATCTACGATTGTGTTCCCCCTGAACCTGTGAAAGGACTGACCTTGAGGACATCTGCTCATCCTTCGCGTGAGGCTAATCTAATCGGTGTTACATTAACATGGCCATCCGTTGACGATCGTCCTCAGCAGGCCAATAGTGGTATGTGTAACTACATTATTCTCCGTGATAGCGCTAATGTCGGGTGGGAACAAATTCATACAGTAGCTTATCCTGAGACTTCATGGACAGATTCTTCGTTGAATGTCTCTGGTATTACGGATTCAGTTTACAAATACACAGTTCGTTCTGTAGATAGTGTTGGTAATAAGCAGCCAATCGGGAACGACTCCGCATCTCTCAAAATTGTCTGTCCGCCAAAGATAGACTCGGTCTATGAATTCTTAGTTTGCTTGATAGATACTTGTCCTTGGCGAGAAGCAGAATATCTGCTTGAAGGTGTTCTCGATGACTCTAGCTGTCTGGGATATTCTCCACCATGCCATCGAAGTCCGTGGATAGATAGCACTTGTTATAACTTTGATCTTGAGTGGCAAAGTGGTCATGTACATTATGTTCACGCTAAGGCAAGAACACGTTACGGGAATGAGAGTGCTTGGTCGGAAGTGAAGCAATATCCGCCCAAGGCAACTTGGATTGTGAATACATTTGAACCTCCAATTCCCACCCAATATCTATTATCACAAAACGTACCTAATCCATTTAACCCAAATACCTATATTGAATATGGCCTACCAAAGGATAGCCAGGTCAAGGTAGAGATCTACAACTTGCTTGGTCAGAGAGTTAGGACACTGGTTGACAAAAGGCAAAGGGCTGGTTATTATCGAGTGTGCTGGGGTGGAGTAAACCAAAGGGGTGAGGTCGTCACCAGCGGCATCTATTTTTACAGAATCACAGCGGGAGATTTCAACTGCATCAAGAAAATGATTCTTTCGCGATAGGTAATTTCCTATGAAGATTGCTAAGGCTTATAAAATAGTTTGTAGGTGTTTGATGGCTGCGGGACTTATATGGCTTTCGAGTATGAAGGTTTTCCCACAACTTCCTCCACCGGAAATGTTTGATGAGCCTCGCTTTACCGTGGGGGATTCGAACATGATTTTCTGCAAATCATACCAACGCGAATTACCGGATACTGCGTGGTACAAGTTCAAGTGGTGGCCTGTAGGAGACACAACGGCACGAGATACTACTGCTTGGCTGAAGAACGATACGTCTGCGGTAGCGGAAACGTTAAACTGCGGACAACCTTATTTATATCAGGTTCGAGTCTGGTGCAGAGGCTACGGAACAAGTGACTGGTCAGATTCTGTTTTTTCCACTCAAGACTGCTCTTCGCCTGAAACATGGATAGATCCACTGCCTGAATGGGCTTGCTCATCTTTCTATGTCTATTTCACCGCAAGTGACAGTGCTGGCATTGATTCAGTCCACCTCTTTTATAGGCAATGTGAAGACACTGCATGGAATACTCTTGATAGCTTGGGGATAAATTACTGGGATAGTTGCCCAGTCGCCGTGGATAGTTCTATCCTCTTTCCGGGGAATTTAGTACTAAATGGCTGTTATGAACTCTTCCTCGGAGCAAAAGATTGTGCTAAAGCTCCTGACTGGGAGACCACAGATATAAGGCGCTTAGGCAATGCACATTGGCCAGATATTCCTGACAGTGTGCAGGCGACGATCAAAATCGACACTCAAGATCCATTCTCTAAGGTCATTTGTGATAGCTTACGGGATACCAGTACTGTAACTTCATTTAAAGTCTGGTTCACCGCAAGGGATAGTGTCTACCCAAGTGGTCTGGATACAGTTTGGCTCTATGCTATCTATGAGAGTGATACGATACCTGTATGTACATTAGCCAGTTTTCCGGATAGTTCTGCAATAGACACTTTTTGCACCTTCAAGGCAGATTCAGATGAGGGGTGGTATTACTTCTACACCATCGCTAAGGATAAGGCAGGAAACAGACAGAGTGTAGCATCGGATATTTGTAGTACCTATGTGAAGATCGGCATAACTATTGTTTACTTCGAGATGTGCGATCTGGAAGACACGACGGATTGCACTTACACTAATGGGTATACGGTGCAGACTGATCTGAAGTTCAGGGGCGACCCAACCCATACTTACAAGGTCCATTTCTATTCTGACTCCACCTTCTGCGGGGATCCAGATTCCTCCTATCATAGGTGGCCAGGGAGCCAGTATCCATCCTACGCCGACACCATGTGGGCATCCGATTCCATTCCTCTGCCCGACTCTCTGGAAGGGGTAAAACGTGTATGGTGCCAGGTGGAGGATGTAACGGCAGGGAACGATACGGTGATCTTGAGCAAATGCCGTTATGATTCCATAGTTTTTGATATGACGGGCCCGACAATCGGCCGGCTTCAGCTTATCGATCCCACCCCAGACACGCTCATCTGCGATTCAGATACCATTGTCTTTCCATTCCTTGGATGGACCAACGAGACCCTCGTCTGGGCCCGACTCATCGGCTTGAGGGATAATTTATCCCACATAGATAGCCTACGGTTCAATTGCCCAGGCACTCGAGACTCGACCTTTGACTTCGACTGTTCCTCTGTATTCGTCTGTGACGAGGATACGATGGTGAAGATACCCCTCACAGATGGCGAGGAGTTCAAGGAGGTCTGCTGCGTGTCTCTGGACTCGGCGGAGAACTGGGGTGAAAGGGTCCATGACTCCATTCGTTTGGATACGAGCATCAACCCGATCGTTATTGACCTTTATAGTCTTACCTGTAACCCTGAGTTTACGGATACCTTCACTGTAGAGGTTATCTTTGAGGGTGGGGATGATGATCTGGTAAAGGCAATAATATGGGATGAATCCGATTCAGTCCACACAGTTAAGTGTGAAGGTTACAAGGATACAGTACTATTTGATCTTAACCCAACCGGTATAGGGTGGCACCATGTTTGGGCTACGGTTTGGGATTCGGCAGGGAACAATTCAAAAACAGTAGACAGCATCTGTTACTGGTCGTATCCAAATATCGTGCATGAGCCACAATATTCTCCTGGGACTACGAATACCATATGCTGGTATGAAGTAGCCTTCATAGACTACTTTGATGCTCAATGCCTTGACAGACTCTGTGAGAACATTGTGACTGATACGGTCATAGCCGATACTTGTGTTACTTTTACTAATCTTGAGGATGGAACCACCTACTGTTATAGGGTGAGGGGAATCATAGCCATCGATTCAGATACTATTTACACCCACTGGTCGAATACTGTAAGCTCTACCCAGGATGCCACACCGCCGGATTTGGACTCCGTCTTCATCCCGGAGGCTGGGTTGGTGGCTGGGAAGAAATGGGTCTACAACCGGGATGTCCACATCCAGATTCTAGCAAAGGATAGCCCACCGGGCAAGATTTTCGGATACGCCATCACGGAGAATGGGGAGGAGACGAAGAGGGACTCCTTCACACCAGACAGTGTCATCGAGGAAACGATATCCCACCATCTCCGCTCGGAGGAGAAGACTCCGATAGAGATAGGGATCTTCGTCTGGGATTGCGATGTCAAGAGGAAGAGCAACTTGAGCAATACCTTGTTCGAGACCATCTATCTGGAGGAGATCGCCGACGAGATCGCTATCTTCCCCAATCCCTTTAACCCCCGGGAGAAGAAGGCAGTCATTCGACTCCAGAAAACAATTCATGCCAGGGCGAAGATTTACGACGTCTTCGGAAACTCGGTTCGCACCTTGCGAAAAGATCGGGGAACGCATGATTTCGTCTGGGACGGGAGGAACGATAATGGAGATATGGTGGCCAACGGGGGGTATATCTGCGTGGTGGGGAGGCATAAGATAAAGGTCGCTGTGAAGAAATGATGGCTGTGAATAGATAGGGGAGCGCAGGGAAGATGAGTTTTACAAAGATCATCGTACTTTTGGCTTTGCTGCTACTGCTTCCTCATATGGTCTTAGCCGACGGCGATGCCGGCCAGGCCGGGGAGTTTTTGAGGTACGGTGTAGGAGCCAGGGCTTTGGGCATGGGCCGGGCCTTCACCGCCGTGGCCGACGATGCTTCGGCTATCTACTGGAACCCGGCGGGATTGGGCCAACTGGACAGTTGGGAAGTAACTACCATGTATAATAATCTCTTTTTGGACACGTGGTACGGATATTTTGGAGGCATTTATCCTTATAAAAATCATGGAATCTTCGGGCTGGGGATTGTCAATCTACACACCGACGATTTTGAGGGCAGAGATGAGCTTAATAAATATACACAGACATTCAGCAACAACGAGATGGGGTTCTACATTGCATATGGAAGAAAAATTTCCTGGCGGTTGTACGGTGGAGGTTGTTTGAAAATTCTCCACCAAAACCTTGATGACCAATCGAACTGGGGGGGAGGTTTAGATTTAGGACTCACGTTGAAGCCATTTCTCGAGAGGAAGCTCAATCTGGCCGCCACCGTTCAAAATCTGTTGGGAAGCTTTGAAGACGATAATATTCCCATCAGCACCAGGCTTGGGGCAAGTTGCACCATTTCCGGTTTCACTGTAGCCGGAGAGGGGCAGTATCTGTCCGACAGGGGAGTAGAGCCTGCTTTTGGAGTCGAGTATAATTATAAACGAAAATTTCTGGGGCGTGTTGGGCTTAACAAGACAGAAATTTCCTTCGGCTTCGGACTTCCCCTTCCGACTCGAACGTTGCGAGGATTTCAACTCGATTTCGCCTACGCCTATCATATGAGCCAGGATTTGGGGGGAAGTGTTCGAATATCGTTTACTTATGCGGGCCCTGGACTGCGGCCCGAAGAGCGCTTTCGGCCTGTCATTTATGAAGGTACCCCGTGCGTCTACACGGTGATACAGGGTTACACCGATAGCGACAAAGAAAGCAATCTCGAGCTCATTGAGAGATATGGCAACAGTTCAGACTACAAGAATGAATTACAGTGGGTGGCAAAGGCGTACGTGGCCTTGGCGGAGTGTGCCTACCTCGATGGGGATTGGGACAAGGCCATCGCACAGTACCATGCTGCAGAACAGATTCTCCGCAAGAACAGATCAAAAGGCGCCCGATGCAAAGACGCCTTCGCCTATGAGAACAATTTGCACCTCATGGAGACCTATATGCACCAAGGTAATTGGATAAAAGCAAAAGCCGTTTATGAGAATAAGGCCGAAAAAGGCGACAAATCTAAATTTGAGATGCTCTATGATGCCAGTGTCTGTTATCAGAAATTGGGCGATTCTGCCTCTGCTCAGGCCACGTTCGAAGAGATTACACGTATGAGCGACAGAAGATATAGGAGAGTGGGGTTAGCATACCTTAAGTTGGGCGAAATGCTGAGCGATGACAAAAACAGCGGCAAGGATCTCAACAAGGCTATCGAATATTTAAAGGTGGTAGTCCATGAATATCAGACGGGCCTGGAATGCTATCCTCCCTTCCCCCAATTTGGAGACAATAATATTGCCGACGATGCGCAATACTTATTGGGGGAGTGTTATCTGAAACTCGGAGATGTAAACAATGCTTTGCTTGAATTTGCTAAGGTGCCGAGATTTTATCCCGAGTTAGACAAGGTAGAAACTGCCCGTGACAAAATTCGAGAGTGTTACCAAAGGTTACACCAACAATAGCGTAGAAAAATCACTTATGACAAGGAGGTGGTTTATGTCCAGTATGTCTTTGACGCGAACACGAAGGCTCCTGTTTGGAGTTGCATTCAGTTTTGTCCTCGTCACATGCATGGTCAATATCTCTTTGACTGAAGAGGAGGAGGAGCTTGTCGTCAGACTGAGTGTTGAATCAAAAAAGAGAGAGGCTATCCTCAGGTGGAAGAAAATCGATACGGCCACCGACTACCGTGCGGAGCGCTCAGATGATCCCTCCTTCAAACGAAGAGCTGCCACATCCGGATGGATCACTGACACCACATATGTATTTCATAATTTAGAATACGATCATACCTATTACTATCGGGTTGGAGCCAGAGTGGCGCACGACACCATCTGGTCTGAAACCGAGCAGTCATACCACTCAAAACCGAGGGGAGTTCGCGGGTTTGTAGATGCTGCTTTGTGCGGTTTTTTACGTTTCATGAGCCGAGGGGGGACATTAATGTGGATTATACTATCTGTCCTTCTCGTGGGGAGCGCCGTAGCCTTAAAACGAGTGTGGGCCTTGAGACTTAAATTTATTTTTCCTTACAACCAGCGGTTTTACTCAATATGTAAACACCATTCAACACATAAAGTGCTGTGTGAGACCATCTTCAAGGATAAACAGATTAGGCCAAATTTTTTAAGTCGCATTGTTGGCATAGCCAATAGAGAGATGAAACGTCAGAAATGTTTTGACATGTTTATCGAAGCAGTGAGGGATTACTGGAAGAATGCTGAAATACAAAATGCAAAGAATTTATGCGAAGAATTTGAAGACTACCCCATCTCGCGAATATTCAAGTTCGGTCTAGACAAACACGGGAGTAAGGGAAGCTCTGTCTCCTGTGAGATCGAGAGGAGGGTTATAGAAATCGAGAGGGCTGTTGAGAGGGCTATAGAAAGTGTGGCGGCCAACGAACGGGAAAAGTTGAGAAAGGGACACAACCTCCTCTGGGCCTTGGCCAGTTTGGCTCCCATGCTAGGGTTGCTGGGAACCGTTATAGGAATCAGCAGATCTTTTCACGAATTGGGGATAAATATAGGGCTGTCCTTCGATGAGAAACTGCCTCTGCTGGCAGATGGTATCTACCAGGCCCTCTTTACGACCGTCCTGGGTTTAATAACAGCCATACCTTTGCTCGGCATATACTACTATTTGAGGGATAAGGTCGATTGGATCTATACCCAATGGGAGGGTGACACCCTCCTCCGAGACGCTGACAATAAGTAAATTTGGTTTTCCTTTTCAAGGAGGAAGTACTTCTTTTGGCCTTTCGAAGAAAAGATGAACGTGGCAAGCTGGGACTGCTTCCCATGGTGGACATTATCTTTCTACTACTGATCTTTTTCATCGTTGCTCATGGCGTGATGACAACGGAAGCCCAGAAGAGATTGGTTGAAAAACCAGCAGACGAATTTGCCCGTGAATTGCCGCCATCCTCATCGAGCAAGCCTCTCAACAGAGAAGCCCCCGAGCTACTGATTCAGATCGAGAAAGAGGAGAGAACTAATGAAGAGATGTTTTTCTTAGTCCGGCCTGGGATCAGTCTGGATCAGGTGAGAAGGCTTAATCCTAACGGCGTGCCATTTAATACGGTCCTAAATGAGATTCGACGACTGGGGGAGCAAGCACGAGAGAGTGAGATGAAACAAATCATAAGGATTCGTCCGGATAAGCGTACCTCGTACGGAACCGTGATGCGGATTATGTCCTTCTGTAGAGGGACAGAGACGGAACCCCTGATCGAGACTGTTACTTTTGCCGTAAAAATGCATGTTCATAAATCTTTTAGATAGATAACATGTTGTTCGTACTTCCAAAGTAAGACAATGGCATTTAAAAGGATAGAAGAAGAGAGTTCTCCCGAATTGATCTCTCTAATTGATGTCATTTTTCTGCTCTTGATCTTTTTCCTGGTGGCCAGCAGCATAGGGCGGCCCGAGGAAACCGAGGGAGAAATAACGGTTAAAATCCCGGAGATGACTGCCGAGGAATTGCAAACCCCTGAGAAGAAGGTAGTGGAAGTGAATGTGAGAATAGACCTGGGTATGACTGAGGACGGCACTTTGGAATGTTATGTTCTTCATCGCAATATGCCGGGCGGGAAACAACCAAGAAGGGGGAGTAAACCTTACTCGGAACTCGGTTATCGAGAGTGGCCCGACATTCGGCACACTAAGTGGGCGCGAAGATGGGGGCAACCCGTAAGTATAGGCAATGCAATTCAAAGAATTGAGGATCTGAACAAACTTTTTATGGAGCGCCAGCCGTCTCAAAAGCCAATCATCGCTATCCAAGCGGAGGAGGACGTACCCATCGAGCCCATTGTGCGATTGATGGGCTTGTGCAAGGGGCTAAATCTATCCGAGGTGAACCTCGTTCTGGGGAACGTCCTTATTACAGGGGAAGAGTAATATGGTTCAGGCAGACCGCAGAAATTGGAGGAAGAAGTACCTGAAGGTAAGATATGGAACGTACCTCTGTATTTTGGCCTTTTGCCTTTGGTATTTCCTCGGCGAGAGGCAACCCGGAGTCGAGAGCGGACTCCTTGCGGATATTCCCCCCGGGAGTGGGATAAAATTCAAGGGAGATTACCAGATCGAACTGATCGCTGAGGGCAGAAAAGTGGAACCCTTTCGAATATTGGCTGATGGCGATCCAATTTTTGTGGACCGTTTCGAGAAGAACATTCCGGGGGGATACACGGAAATCACCTTCACGGTCACCCCCGATGGTGACGTTCAGGCGGTGCGGGTAACGAACACCTGCGGCGATGGGACCTTTGATAACCGTGCGAGAAGAGCTCTTGAGAGTTGGACATACTCTGCCTGGAAGGAAGAAGCCATAACGGTACGCGTTCACTGGAGCGAGGCTCCTCCATTGATAAAAATAGGTGCGGTGCCAAGGTTCAACGCAAGGCGGAATATTCGGAGGCAGGTGAGCTCGTCTGCAAATTTTCGGATAAGCAAAATGTGATGCATTGGAAGGGACTGAGTTTATCTCTGTCCGATGATTTTATGCAGAGAGGCCATTATGAAGAGAATTGAAGAGAGATCGGTGCACTCGAATCGCAGATTTCAATCAGGGCTTGCAAGCTCTGGAATTCGAGCGAAAATCTGTTTCGCGCTCGTAATAATATTCACGGTTTTCCCTCTTTTTGTCGCAGCCCAAACTCCAGAGGAGATGTATCAGGGAGCACTTGATCTGTTTGAAAAGGGCCAGTTTCAAGGGGCTATGACTCAATTTGAATCCTTTCTCGTCAGCGTAGATAAAACCCATCCTCTGGCCGACAACGCCCAGTACTACAGCGGAGAATGTTATTACAACATCAACTACGAGTCGAAAGGGTTCGACCGGGCCATGGAAAAGCTCAGACTGGTGAGAGCCCGCTACCCGGAGAGTGATGTTCTGGATAGAGCTACATATAAGCTGGCCTGGTGTTTCCTCTGGCTGGGGAGCGCCAACGACCTTCGCAACGCCAACTCACTCTTTCTTGAGGTCACGAAACTTCCTGAGAGTGATCTGGTCCTGCCGGCCCACTACATGGCCGGGCTGTCGCTCTATCGTTTGGGAAAAACAACATCCGATCTGCGGAATTTGAAAGCCGCCGTTCAGACCTTCAATGGAATTGTTGGCTTGGTTGCCGTTCAGGGTGAAAAACTGAACATCTCCGCCCACTGTGTGCTGGCCGATGCCTACATTAGGATGGCCAAGCTGCACCTGATCAAAGCCGTTAACATCGAGGCGCTGGACGTGGCTCAGCACGAGTTCTTCACTGCTGACAGTCTCTTCGGCTGGGCTCTGGATGCCTATGACAGGGCCCATACCCTTCTGGAGGGTTTCCAAACGGATACGGTTTTCTACAACGAATATTCAAATCACATCACCTACGGTCAGGGCATATGCCACCTTCATTTAGCTTTCAGCGATGTGCCAACCAATTTCAGAGAAGCCAGTGAACGTTTTAATGCACTGCGGAGGGATGTGCTTTATGGACCCAGATCACGCTATCGACTTGGGGATGTTGCGTTCGGGCTATCAAACCTAAAGGAGGCCCAATCAGCTTACAAAGACGTCGTGACTAACTATCGAACAGATGTCATCGCCAATTATGCCAACTACTGGTTGGCCTGGACCTATTTTATGGAAGGCAACCGGCTGTGGAGGAAGGGGACGGATTTAATGATCGGGGGTAAAACCGCTCAGGCTCGGCGAAGTTACCGGGATGCAAAAAGAAAATACGATGGGGCCAGGCGGATTTTCGCTTCCTTGGTGAAACGATATCGGACCAGTCCTGAGCATAAACTACGGGGTCTGACCGAGGATGTTAGGTTCCGGGTTGGGGAGTGCTACTACCGTACTGAGGATTATGATCTGGCCTTGCAGAATTACACCAAAGTCAAGGCTGTCCCTCAGGCACTCTCGGATCGGCTTGAGCTGCGGATACTGGGATGCAAGCGGATGCTCGGCGATCCCTGGCGGCAGGATTTCAACCGATATCTAAACACTTGGTCCGATAGCAGGCTCATTGGCATGGGCCAGTATTTCCTGGGCGAAGGGGTGATCGCCTCACAGAAAAAGGATAGAGATAGTGCTTTCAACAGCGCCCGGAGTGCGCTGCAAAAAATTGGTCAACGATTCCCCAACAGTGAGTTCACCAATCTCTCCAGATTTCTTGTTGCCACCTCTTACCATAAGCAGCGAAATTTTGGCGATGCGCGGGGATGGTATGACCGGTGCGCGGGAGACTACGCCGATGAGAAGGAGTACGCCAAAGGTATAACTTATTTTGACGCCGAAGACTATGACAACGCCATTACTATCTTTCGACCTCTGGTGAACCGAGGCCACATCAGAGCTTCCTATCAGATGGCCAATTGCTACTTCAATCAGCACAACTGGCCTGGGGCGATAAGGACGTACCAGAAAGTCATTAACGCCTTCCCGTCCGATCCTGAGCATCTGTGGCGCAAGAAGGCGGAGAGGTCTCGCGAGAACGCCTATTCCAACTATCCAGAGGGAAGAAATATCCGTGTTTCAGAGGGACTGGGTGAGGATCGTACGATTACGCCACCCATCACCTATGAGACCCTTCAGGAGGACATCTTTGAGCAAACGCTCGAAAAGGAGGCAAAACGTATCTGGATGAAGTACGCTCCGGAGAAGCTCGATCTTCCCAATCCAGTCAACGACAGGGAGTATGTCACAGGTGTGGTGGAATTGATGGTGATTACTAAGCCGGAGGGCGTCGAGGTTTATGTTGACGGCGAATACAGGCGATCCACACCCTTTGACAGTCGGATAGAGGTCAGGAGAGGGATCCATAATATTCGTTTGGAAAAAGAAGATGAGTGCTATACCTGGGAGAAGGAGCTTTCTCTGTTTCAGTCAAAAGAGCAGATCAATGTCTTCATGGCTAGGAGGATCTCCTACGATGAGCAGATTGGTAAATTGGAGGGCGATTTCCGGTATCCCGTCGATATGACCAAAGACGGTGAAGGCTGCCTCTATGTGGCCGACGCTGGACATGGGCTGGTTAAAAAATTCGGACTGAACGGAAAATTAGATAAAGAGATCGGCACGAAGGGACTTATTTATCCAACAGGTGTATTGGTGGCCGGGGAGAAACTCTTCATAGTCGATTCCAGAGCAAATGTGGTAAAAAGGTGTAATTTGGACGGCGAAGGTTTAGAGATCTTCCTCATCGCGGGGAGGGATTGGAACAAGTTCGATAGACCGACAGACGTTGCAATTTCAGGCGACAATTTGTATGTGGTGGACAGTGGGAACAACAGAGTATTGAGGTTTAGTGCGAGAAATGGGAAGTTCAGACCGCCAGAGATCGGTGTTGGAGAGCTAAACAGCCCCGAAGGTATCGCAGTGGATGAAAAGACGGGAGAGATCTTCGTCGCTGATTGGGGAAATCACCGTGTTGTCAAATTTGAGGATAAGGGTACTCTTATTACAACTTTTGGGGGAATAAACAAGCCCTATGAGCTGTGGTCTCCGACGAGATTGGACATTGAATATGTGACCGTTGACAAGGATACGCATACTTTCATCTTTGTGGTCTACGATCATGAACCCAAGGCAGTAGAAAAGAGCAACAACATAATAAAGAAATTCAATTCGCACGGAACTGAGCTGCAAACTGTCAACGAATCATTATTACCCTATTCATCATTCTTAGATGGTTCTGGCGAAGGAGCAACACTTTATATTGTAGAAAAAGAATTGGATAGGGGGAAAATAAGGAAATTTAAAGGTAGGTAGAAGGAAAAAAGGGGCCTATGTTGAAGAATTTACTTATTCTAACGACAACTCTTTTCTTGATCTTGATCCCGGGATACTCTTCTGCACAGGATAGAACAGCGCAGGATTATCTCAACAGAGGCGTCCAACTTTCAGAAAATCCTGACACCTATAATGAAGCTTTCACAAACCTACAAAATGCAGTGAATTTGCTTCCCAAAGACGATTCTCGCCTAAGAATTGCTTACACAAAACTGGCTAAGATTTATAACTACTGGGGAAGGTATGATGGTGCTATAAAGTATTGCAATTATGTTTTTGATCTCGCCCCCAAGTATTTGGAGGCAAGAAAATACTTTGGAATGGCTAAATTCCATAAGGGGAGCTATAGTGAGGCAATTAAGAATTTAAAAAAGTGGAGCGAAGATCAGCCAAAGGACATTGAAGCTATTGAATATCTTGGTCTTTGCTACATGAATCTCAAGGATTACAAGAAAGCAATGGATGAGTTTAAAAAAATTAGAACTGAAAAAGGTAAGGCAAATTTTCGTCTAGCACAGCAATCATATCTTGTGGAACAAGTAAGACCAATATATAAAAAAGGTCTTAAATATTTTAACAAGGGGGATTGGGAGCGTGCGATTGGGAAGTTTAAGGAATGTTTATTAAAAGCTCCTTTTTATGAGGCTGCTAAAGATAAACTTAAACAATCTGAGCAAAATTGGATTGCAGATTTAGAAGAGAAACTCATTGGTGATCCGAAGAATATCCAGTTACGTGAGGCTCTAAAAATTGTTGTTGGTTCAAAAGATGGAGCCATTGATTTTTATTATGATGGTTTGATTGCGTTCAAAGACGAGCATTGGGGAAAAGCATATCGGAACTTTGAGAGAGTTCTAGAAATAGACCCTGAATATGAACAGGCTAAAGAAAGAAAAGATGCCACTCTTAACAATTGGATTAAGGCGTTGCAGGATTCTCTGGCGAAGGAAGAAAATCTCGGTGATAGAAACTTGATGTTTGATTTGAATTATGCTCTTTCAAAGGCCGGAAAAGGTACAATTTATGTCACATCGTATTATGATGGTTTGAAATTCTTCCGCTCAGGCAACTGGAAAAACGCTTTTATAAATTTGGATAAGGTTCCGACAACATTCGAAGATTACACTCAAGTTGAAAATATAAGAAATCTAGCACTTGCTAAGTGGATCGAAATGCTCAAGGACTCATTATCAAATGATCCTGCGGATCTAAACCTAATAACCGATCTGGAAACTGCGCTTTCGAAAGCTGGTGAGCCGAAGGATTATGTTGTTCCCTACTATAGAGGCCTTAGCTTTTATCGACAGGAAAACTGGAAAAATGCCGTCTTAAGATTTGATCAAGTTCCGACGTCATTTGAGGGTTATCGTGAATTAAATGAAATGTACAATAATGCCCTTTTGAAATGGAAAGGAGAATTGCTGGATACCTTATCGAAAAATCCTTATTTAGTAAGTTTAAAAGCCGATCTAAAATTAGTGCTAAAGAAACTTGGGGAAGACAATAGTTTTGTAGATCCTTTCTACAACGGACTAGCATTCTTTAAATCCAGATTATGGAAAGATGCTCTTGAAAATTTTGATAAAATTCCAAAATCGTATAAAAATTCAATTTCAATTCTTCATTTGCAAACCTCAGCAATGAGTAATTTGTTATATGAATATCTGAGGGCTTTAGAAAAAGAATCAAGCAACGTTAGTTATAAGCTAAGATTAGAAGATCTTATTCAAAAATATGGCTTAATAAGGTTAAATAAGTTAGTAATTGATAGCTGCAAAACTAGATATTTATTTGATCCCGACAACCATCAAAAATTAATGAATCTTGCAATCGCCTTTTTGATGATTGAAGATTATGACTCGGCTTACCGTCAGTTTGACAGGGCCTTACAAAAAAACTTTAACTATAAGGAGTATGATAAAACTTTTATTATTAAAATTTCAAAAATCCTTACTCCAGAGAGCAAATATTATCTGTTTTATAGACTTGGTGTTCTTCTTTTTGAAAGAGGGGCCTTTCAAAACTCTTTAAATATTCTTACAAAAATTCCAAAAGATAGTGATTATTATTTCGATACATTGTGGTATAAAGCAATTTCTTACTCACTAAATAAAAATAGTGATCTTGCACGAAAAATCATTACGCAATTGATTATTGAAAGGGATACTAGCTACATAGATGAAAAAATGGCTAAACATAAACATATTGAAACTAAAGTCCAAGTTCTGTGTGATATTGGAGTTGTAGGAAAAAGGTCTGGTTTTATGGATTGGGGGGAGACTTATTTATCAAGGGCTATAGCATGTGCAATGACAGATACAATATCTTGGAAATATGTTACATCGATTGTCACTTTTGTAAACGAACATGATCAAGGAATTCTCGATTCGCTAAAAACAATTATTTCGATGCTTGACTCATCACAGTCAGTCGATGATCTTGATGTTAAAATCTCAATTATGCGAATGTACCTTTCTAAATACGATTTATTAGTATCTCAAATAAATCACTCTTTATTGCGAAAAACTTTAGAAGAAAATCAAAAAATCATAGGATTTAAAGAATTTGTTAAAAGGAACGAAGATATACCCGATTTATATGTTGGGGCCGATATTCTTTTAAGCACGGAAAATTACATTGGAGCTATCATTTTATATCAGAGAATCCTGGCGAAAGCTCCTAGTGAAAAGGAAGCTATGTATAAATTAATCGATGCAGAAAAGAAATGGTATTTACAAAGGATATCAGGACGCAGAAGAGAAAACTTAAGAACTGCGACTTTTTGGTTGTTTGGAATCGCTGTTGGATTTCTCTTAGGTGTGTTTTTTTATAAGTTTCGATCTTCTTAGAATATAGAGCTTCACGAAATTAGAGACTTGGAATAAGGGATTTGACGAATCTAATCCTGCTCCTTTGTTCATTCCTAACAGCAGCTAAGGCCTAGTGATGTGAGCGATTGTATAGACCTTCGCAGTAGTGTTGAGTCTTTTGTCAAATTCTCAGCTGGTATGAGCCGTGTTTGAAATCTCATAGAAGAACCTCCTGTTAATTTCGTGAAAGGTGAGAGATTTGGTCCCAATTAAATAGATCTGGAAGAGGGAAGGAGGTAAAAATTCAGTCTTTCTAAGTTTTGAAGTAAAAGACAGGAGGGTGACTTTATGAGTGCAAAGAGTAGATCCTTTCACGAAATTGAAAGTTTCCTAAAATTGCCCTCCACCCCTGTTCAAAAAGCGAAAAAATTGACAAAAAGGCAAAAATTGGCCGGTTTAAAGCCTTTTATAACAGGAGGTTAGATTACAGGAGGGCAACAAGGGAAGAGACATGGTTGTAACACACACAAGGCCAATGGGTTGCGAATTTCGTAAAAGGCTGTCTTAGAATAAGTAAGGAGGTTCCAATTGGCCGACATCTCAGTTCTAACCAGAATTCTTAATATTTTTATAGATCTATATAAGGATAAGAAAAAGAGAACAATACTTGTTTGGGGGTTAACACTTTTAGTGACATTAGTAGGTTCTTATATTATTTGTAGAACAGGTCCACCTGTCGATCGTATAAAAAGCCCAAACATAATTGATATTTCAGATTTTGCTGATCTTTCTAAGTTTTCAACACATGAGGCGTTTTCATCATCTAGTACTAATGATATTATTGAACCAGAACACAGTAATGTCTTAAAACCTCTGCCATTTTATTATATTTTCGAAAACGATAATGGTATAATCGAAAAAATAAGAACACATATATGTCCGGGCAAAAGAAGGATAAATCGGGCCTTGTATTTAAAAGTCAAATATATGGAAAGTAATTCCTTTTGTGGTATTTGGCTTAGACTAAAAAAACCCCCTTACATTAAATACCGTCAAAAGGGTACTGCCTATCTTGTTATTCACTTTCAGGTACCTTCGGATGATGAACGATTTTGGAGAGGCACGCTTTACGATGATCATAACTGCATCTTTAGCCGCAAAGAATTCCCAAAACATTTTTCAGAAACGTTCGACAAATACGTTGATCGCAACCTAAATAGATATTGCCTCTTAATTGCTTTGGATACTTTTAAGAATCCTCCATGTAATGATCACTTAACTTTAGACCTAAGTCGTATTAGGGACATAGTGTTGTTTATTGTTCGGAATGCTCCCCTTAAGTGTGAATATGAGTTTTGGTTGGATGAGATGTATTTTTTGATAGTTTAAATCCAGATGATATATTTAAAGGTATATCAACAGTAACTTTAAACACCTATCAGGTCAATTGACCCCTAGTCGAAAGGGTTTTATATTAACTTGATAGCATAGATAACATAAATGGGGGCTTTACGAGAACTTTGATGTTATTAAGAAGAGCATGAATTGTTTACATCACTGCTATCATGGTTTATTGAAGAATCTCATGACATCGGATGAGATCTCTGGTAGGTTTCGCAGTGCGATGCAAACAATATTGTGCTCCCAGAGTATATGAGAGAATTGATGGAGAGACTTACAACATATACCTATTTATGAATCTGATTCCGATAATTAGCCCTACAAGGTAAGAAGCTAAAACAACAATGACGTATAAAGCGTACTTGTTGGATTTAAGTTTTAGGTTATCATAGGCCTTCCCTAGAACTGGAATTGAAATTAATCCCAACCCCCAAATCAGAATGGAAACTAAAAATAACGGTAAGAAGGCATCAGCGATCAAATTTTCCATTATAAAACTCCAATAATTTTCAATACATCACTCATTTGAGCATGCACATACGTTTCATCTTGTCTTGTTTAAACATCACAGAACAAATCATGGTTAGTCTCCTAACCCAACTTTACCACTATGATTTTGATATTTCCCTGTAATATCAAAGAGTTACCTATTTCTTAACAATTGTATGGTGACTACGGATTTTAAGCTGGATTTGTTTTGTTGGCAAAGAAGAATGGGGCATTTCTAAGCGTGTTAACGGTTTAGTATGGGCACTACAACACAACAAATCGATTTTTTAAAATGCAATATCAATAATATCAACCATTTACTAATGACA
>Ga0315545_1001726_pt1 | contig 20797 bp, 15 predicted proteins | sample SalMarSW160210MG_FD_203096 | JGI IMG/M metagenome (GOLD analysis project Ga0315545, IMG submission 203096) | Salt marsh sediment microbial communities from the Plum Island Ecosystem LTER, Massachusetts, United States - Salt Marsh Sediment SW1602-10 ...
ACTACTCGAGAGGCAAGAGTTTTACCGCAACCGGGTGGTCCAAAGAACAATAGCTTCTGTTTAGGTTTTATTCCGTAGGATCTGAAAACATCTCGCTTGTGAAACTCTGTCACAATATTTTTTAATATATGTTCTATTTCAGGACTCAGTACTATCCGTACCCAATCCAATTCAGACTTTTGAATTTCTACCAACGGTAAACCACGCTCTTTATCCTGTGGCAGATCTTTGTATATTGTCGTTTCATAATTGCTTACGTTGCCATTCGCTAGAATCTTTTCTAAGTCTCTAGCCAATAAACAATGGCCTTTTTCCCGTTCCTCGGCAATTAAATAATGTACAGCTGTTATAAAGGCTGAATCATTTCTTTTCACAAATGATCGTATAAGAGCTCTTATGTGATCACTAGTTGTCATCAGGTTATCCGTTCAGGTTCAAGATCAATTCTTTAGACCTGCTCCAAAGAAACTATATGCACAAATACAGAATAAACTAAATTAATATCTAAGTCAAACAACAACTCTCTCTAACTAATCTAAACCCAAATTGTTGCCACAAGTGTTCTAGCGAGGCACGCCAAACCAATTATTTACACCATGAGGTGTCTTTTCAGCATATTATCTAACGGTGTGAATTTTACCCCCCAAAATCCAGCGAATAAAAGTTGAAAACCACTTATCTAAAATTTTGTTGCCCTGCGGTGGTTGTTGCGGTAAAAGAATGAACACGAAATATGTATTTGGATTCCGCATCAAAGCTTGCCCTGAGCGTAGTTGAATGGGTGCGGAATGACAAATTTGTTTGGAGACAAAGGAAATGTCGGAGAAAAGACTGGCGGTGGTTACGGGTGCTGCCAGAGGCATAGGCCGAGCGATTGTTCTTGAACTGCTCAAGCAAGGACGCATCGTTGCAGGATTGGACCTGAATGCTGAGCAACTTTGCGAGCTTGAGAGTGTCGTCAAAACTGCTGGTGCGGAGATTGTGAGTAAGTGCGTTGACATCACAAACACATCTAATTTCACGGAAGTGCTGGAGATACTGGCATCGGAGTATGGCGGCATAGGCATTCTTGTGAACAACGCAGGCATTGCACGTGACAGACTGATTTTGCAAATGAGCGATGAAGACTTCGACAAGGTCATGGAGGTTAACCTTCGAGCGGCTTTCGTTGCTATGCGGGTTGCTGCGAGGTCGATGGTTCGTAATAAATTCGGGCGAATTGTCAGCCTTAGCTCAGTGGCTGGCGTCATGGGTAACGCAGGGCAAAGTAACTATGCCGCAAGCAAGGCGGGGCTTATCGGCTTAACTAAAACCGTTGCTCGAGAGCTCGCGAGAAAGAACGTGACTGCAAATTGCATAGCACCAGGCTTTATTGATACGGAGATGACGAAAAAACTGCCGGATGCTGTCAAAGAAGCTGCGAAAGAGCTGATTCCGCTGCGGAAATTCGGAAATGTTGACGATGTCGCTAAGACAGTAGCATTCCTGGCCAGTGACGATGCTGGTTATATTACCGGCCAGGTGCTCTGTGTGGATGGTGGCATGGCAATGTGAAAAAATTTAAAAAAGATTTGTACGAAAGCACTTTTGAAGGTAATATAGCCCGCCAAAATAAGAAAGTGATATAGACCAACATTTAGGCATCAGTTTAGGTTGGATGTGGCCTTGTAAAATCTATACCTAATTTAGTTAGGGAGGATCGACAAGTGAGCGTAGATGAGGTAGATGTTCAGGCGATAGAAAACAAAGTTATAGAAATCATCAGTGAGCAAATGGGCGTAGATAAGTCCGACATAAAACGCGAAACCTCATTTATCAATGATTTGAACGCTGACTCACTGGATACGGTCGAGCTTGTCATGGAATTCGAGGACGAGTTCGGCATGAGCATTCCGGATGAGGAGGCCGAAAAGATCCAAACGGTCGGTGCCGCAATTGATTACATAGTCAATATTGCGCAGTCCAAAAGCAAAGAGTAGCGAATCATCCTGGCATGAATAGACGGCGAGTTGTTATTACGGGGCTGGGGTGTGTGACAGCCTTGGGTGAAACCGTTGAGGGCCTTTTTGGTGCGCTATGTGATGGTCGAAACGGTGTGTCGAACATAGAATCGTTCGATGCCAGTGCATTTACGGTACACTTTGGGGGCGAGATAAAACATTTCGATCCGGCTAAATACATCGATTCGCGCGAAAGCAAGCGGATGGATCGCTTTACGCAGTTCGCAGTCGCCGGCGCAATACAGGCGGTGGGTGACAGTGGACTTGATTTTTCCAAAGAAGATCCTTTCAGAGTCGGCGTTATCGTGGCAACCGGGATAGGTGGCATTAAGGAAATCGAGGAGCAGCACATAAAGCTTTGGGAGAAAGGCCCAAAGAAGATTTCGCCGTTTTGTGTGCCCAGGCTTATGGCCAATGCTGCCAGCGGCACAATTGCGATCTACTACGGCCTACGAGGGCCAAACTTTTGTGTTACGAGTGCTTGTGCGTCGGCCAACCATGCTATCGGAGAGGCTTTCAGCAATATTATCGCCAATCGAAGTGACATTGTGATAACCGGCGGTTCGGAATCTGCTCTTACGCCGATGGGCTTGGGAGCCTTCTGCGCCGCAAGGTCACTAAGCACTCGAAATGACAATCCCACGGCTGCGTCACGGCCATTTGACAAAGACAGGGATGGTTTTGTTCTTTCAGAAGGAGCGGGGATTTTAGTTCTCGAGGAGTATGAGCACGCAAAGAAGCGCGGGGCGAATATATATGCGGAGCTCTTAGGCTACAGCGCAACCGATGACGGCTACCATATCACAGCGCCGCTGCCAAATGGTGAGGGAGCCGCGATGGCGATGAAGCTGGCGCTGGCAGATGCAGCTTTGCAACCTGAGAAAGTTGATTACATCAATGCACATGGAACAAGCACTGAGCTAAACGATATCGCAGAAAGCGCCGCTATTAAATCCGTCTTCGGTGAGCATGCATATAAGGTGCCGGTTAGCTCTACGAAAAGCAGCTTAGGACATCTACTCGGAGCCAGCGGAGCCGTAGAACTTATTGTATGCGCGAAGGTAATCAACGAATCAGTTATCCCCCCTACCATCAACCTCGAAAATCAAGATGAACGCTGTGACCTGAAGATGGACTACGTGCCGCTTAAGACTCGGCAGGCTAAGGTCGATGTAGCCTTGAGCAACTCATTTGGCTTTGGGGGACACAACGCCTGCCTGGTCATGGGAAAGCTATAGTTCCTATCTTATATCACTCTTATCAACATCTCGTAATAGGCTCGTTAGTTATTTGTCAGAATTGCATGACCTACATTTGACTTGCTGAATCGGGCTTTAGGCAATAAGCTGAATACATGGCATTTGAGATACATACAGGTTGGGCCATTTTGCTTTTAGCTGTGGGGCTTCTGCTGTTGTATAAGGGTGCAGATTTTCTTGTATCTGGGGCAGTGGGTTTGGCTAAGCGTCTTGGCATTGATCAGATTGTCATCGGCCTGACGATTGTAGCGATGGGGACTTCTGCGCCCGAGCTGGCAGCCAGTATCGCAGCGGCGCTGGCAGAGAAAGGAGACATCGCTGTAGGCAACGTCTATGGCTCGAACATTGCGAATCTGGCTTTGGTAGGAGGTCTGGTGGCTCTAATTTTGCCTCTAAGGGTTAGAAAGCAGACACTGCGACGAGAGATCCCCGCAATGCTGGCAGTGGCACTTTTGCTATGGCCTTTTTTACAAAACTCAACCCTATCGCGAGTGGAAGGAATTATTTTTTTAGCGGTTTTCATAGCATTACTGTTATTTACGGCATATTCCGCGAAGAGAAGCGCCAATAAAGCTGAGGGTAGGGACAAGACTTTGAGCAATGCTGGCTCAAGTCAGATACATAATGTAAAAAAGTGTGTTATTTTTATTGTTGCAGGCCTGGTCGGACTGGCGCTGGGGGCAAGAATAGCAGTTTATGGAGCAGTGGTTGTCGGTGAGCGAGTCGGATTAAGCGACGCAGTAATCGGACTTACGATTATTGCTGTGGGAACATCTCTTCCCGAGCTGGCAACCTGCGTTGTAGCTGCATTCAAGGGACACCATGATATCTCTATCGGCAACCTGGTAGGCTCGAATATCTTCAATACGCTGCTTGTGACCGGTACAGCAGCAACGGTTCGGCCTTTTACGTTAACGGATCGGCTAATAGGCAGCGATTACTGGATTATGGTCTTTGTGAGCATCGGCTTTACATTTCTAATTATACTGGGTCGGCGCACTGTTGGCCGGATAGCTGGAACTTTGCTGTTGGGTGGATATGTAGTGTATGTAATATATTTGCTCGCCGGCACATCAGGGACGTAAGGCAAATTACCAAAAGCTGCCTATCTTTCATCTTCCATGATATGGCACTTTTGGCTCTGGTTGTAGTTCCTGCCTAAACCATAGCCAGTCCTGAGCGATTAAAGACAAATCTCCAATTGATATTGCATTATCCTCATCAAGATCGCACTTTTCATCGTAGGCTATGCTGCTGACAATACTGCAATAGCGCTGTGCAAATTCCGAATAATCACTAAAATTAACTGTATCATCACAGTTAATATCCGTTTTATGTCTTTGTGACATAGATATTCCAAGCGGAATCCAGTTAATATATTCCTCGATATTTGTATAGCCATCGCCATTGCGGTCATCACTCGTGTCGTTCGGTTCGCAGGGATCAAGACAGTGCGCCAGCTCCCACTCGTCTGGCATACCATCATGGTCGGTATCAGGCAGTGGCGTTGCGGACTCCAGTTCAGGCCAACCACCGACTTCAGCCTCATCGTCGATTATGCAACCCGTTCCATTTATCACATCATTTATAACACGAACATCCGCCGCGTCACGTTCGGGAAGAATCGCGCCTGCATCAGCTAAAACTAACTCATGAGCCGTGACCGCATCATCTGTTGTTACCGGTGCGACTGAAATAGGGCACAACTGTTTGTATAAATCTTTCCGTGACGCAGTAAAGCCAGAAAATCTGACCAAACACCAGGGATCTTGCGGACAAAAACCATTCATCCAGTTATCACTGAAATAGGCCCTACTATAAGTGCTCTTTTCCTGGAAAGCGTAGTCTCTCGATGAATTAGGACCCTCTTTATAATAGTTACCCACAAAGTTCATTTTAGTAATGCTATCTGAGTCAGAATTATATCCCGCATAATAACCACCCCAGTTATAGATCACGTTATTACGGAAATCAAAAATTAAACCAGCAGAGTCATTCCTGTGGTCGTTGTAGTTACCTGGCCTGGGACTTCGCCCTCTATGATGTGCATAAAGATTATGATGGAAGCTGTATCCATTGCCCCAGCCACCCCGTATTAAGGAACCATAACCGTGGCAGCCCTCAGTGTGAGCCGAGCAATTTAAACTCTCGGTAATCATGCACCATTGTACTGTGACGTTTCCAAGGACATTTGGTTCAGCCGCAACTGAAAGTGTTTCATCCACTGCCCAGCTTGCCGAACAATGGTCGATGATGATGTTTCGGCCCTCTGAAACCCATAAAGCATCCAGCTCCACCCCCTCATTATCACTAGGTCGAATCCTTATATAACGGATAATCACATGGTCAGCCGATACTTGAAGCTGATAGTTCTTAAGGCATATTCCCCCACCAGGAGCGGTCTGTCCCGCGATCGTTATGTATGGTCTCTTAATCTTCAATCGGGAGCTTAGTTCAATATTGCCCGAAACTCGAAAAACTACAATTCTGGGTTCATCTGTCTCTACTGCTGCGCGTAAGCTGCCCGGACCACTGTCATCTAAATTGGTAACTTCGATGACCCGACCACCACGACCACCTATACTACCAGCACCGAAACCTTCGGCACCAGGAAAAGCCGGCAAAACCGACGTCTCAGCCCAAACATTATTAAATCCAAATAACACTAATAAGAAAATAATACCAATTGTGCTTGATATTTGCGCCTTTGTCATTTCGACCGTAGGGTTGCGAAGCAACCCGAAGTGGAGAAATCTATTTAAAAGCAGACCTGTCCCGAGCCAAGCCGAGGGATTTCTCGACCCCACTTCCCCTTCGACCTCGCTCAGGGCTAAAGGCTGAATCGCTCGAAATGACAAGAATAGGCGCATTGATTATTCACAATCAGTATAATACCATTACTAACATTTTTCATAATAAGCCAATCTCTGTTGTAAAAACTAATTCTCCTTAAACCATAGATAGTCCTTGGCAATCAAAAAAATCGCATTAATATATTGTTGTTCTTAGTAGTTAACTCAAACTGACCGTTTTTATTGTCATGCTGAGCCGACCTCGCTCCGCCGAAGGGGCTACGCAAAGGCGAGAAGGCGAAGCATCCGGCTTTAGCAAAAGAAAAACCATATTTTCTCTGGCCAGATTCTTCGCTTCACTTCGTGGAGTTTACCCTTGAGCGGAGCGAAGGGCTCAGAATGACAAGGCGATATACGTCTTTGCAAATTAATACGCCTGAGGCGTATAAAATACTTATCAATAATAATGTTAGTAAATCGGTTAGTTTGAGTAGTTAAGATCTTTTTCGCTTCTCTTTGGCATAGGCTCCCCTAATGATATCCAGTTGATATATTCTTCGATGTTTGTATAGCCATCATTATTACGGTCGCCGTTAGCGTCGTTCGAATCGCGGGGATCAAGACAACGCGCCAGTTCCCATTCATCCGGCATACCATCATCATCGCCATCCATAGCCGGAGTGCTCGATTTCAGGACAGGCAGCCAACAAAATTCATTATCGCTACCTCCAATGCTTTTTTTCGTTGGAGCGCCGCTGGGACAGAGATCGCACTGAGAATCAATTATCCCATTATCTCCGCCGTTAAATGATCTGCCGTAGGTGGCATTGCGGGTCTTAACCTCATTTATGATTCTTTGGTCAATAACATCCCACTTGTGATAAGAGGCACCAACACTTGCGATAACATCAATATAAGCCTGTTCTGCGCCGGTTGTATTTAGTGGAGCCGCATCAAATGGACTACCTACTCGCAAAGTAGTTTCATTGGTATCGCTATCGGAATCATACTGTACACCGCCAGACCAATTGTTAGCCGTAATAAGAGGATAGCCATCGACATAATTGCCTGCGGCGTAAACCTTTGTACTGCTGTCGGAGCATTGAAAGATGCGATACCTCGTACTGCCGTTCTTTGTCGCCGGACCGTACTTATAATAATTGTTAATGATGTTTATATTAGAGTTCTCGCCGCCATAAGCACTGTTGAAACCCCAGTTGTAGATAACGTTATTACGGTAATCGATATTGTTACTATCTCGTGCGAAACGTGGGTTCCGGCTTGAGTGGTGCGCAAAAAGGTTATGATGGAACGAAGCCCTTTTCCCTCCCCAGATACCACCGTATCCATGAGGACCTTTATAATGACAAGAATTGTAAAGGCTCTCGGTAATCATACACCACTGGATAGTAAAATCATGGCCGCGATAGAATGAAAGTGTCTCGTCAATGCCCCAGCTAACTGTGCAGTGGTCGATAATCACATTGTACATGTCATCGGCATCACACAAGGCATCAAGTACCTTCTCTTTAATATCTGTAGCTCGGAATCTCAAATAGCGAATAATTACATCATGAGTTTCAACGCTTACCTCGTCGCCAAATACTGTAATGCCATCACCAGGAGCAGTCTGGCCTGCAATGGTCAAATAAGGCCTGTCAATCGTCAGCCTGGACTGAAGCATGATATTGCCACTTAATTTGAATATAATTATTCTCGGCCCGGTAGTTTCAACAGCTTCGCGTAGGCTACCTGGACCATCATCATTTAGGTTGGTGACTTTGATGACCTGCCCACCGCGACCACCAACACTCACAGCACCATAACCTTCAGCGCCGGGAAAGGCCGGCTGAGCACAAACACTATCTATGGCAAACAACACAACAAGAACAATAGCTAAGGTATTAACAACCTTCATAATCAATTGGCCAAGCGTGATTATTTTAAATCACATAAACCATTTAATCTAACAGACCCTCCGCTTACAGGCCAGCAGGAAAACCGAATCGGATAACAACCAGATTAGGTATGTAGCTGGGGTAATATCGTGGCTATATGTGTGATAGGCGTTTCCAATGCGTATAACGCGGTAATTTATCACTATATCTCGTTAGATCATCAAGGCTTAATCAGCTTGAACACCGTATAATAATATGTCTTGTAGTTCACCGTACCATGCTCATACTGATCCCATATCTCATGATTAAAGACATAATCATCATTGCAAAGAATAACATGGCCATCTTTGAACAAAGCGTTGATTGCATAATTTTTTTGTCTTTGATGACTTATGTGGTCCTTCCGTCTAATAATATCTGTAATATATGGAATATATGGGTCCAATAGATCTACTCTCTTAGCAGTCTCAACAGGTGCACCTGTAGCACTATCCATTTCGGACTTAGGATCCGTCGGGTAATAAGTGTAACCCATGCGGACCCACTGATTATGGCCATCCCCATCCACAGCATTGAATACCTGAGGCAGCGTGCCCCATGGCGGAGGATTATTATAAGATTCAAACTTGTATAGGTCTTCCATATTAGAGGGGCAATAAAATGTCCTTGGATCCGATATGTACTTCCCCTCGTACAGTATGGCTACTTTCTGAGGAATTGGCCTACCAGCCGAGTCTATCCATTCAGCCTTATCCATCCGATATACCGCATAAGGATGCATTTCATCACCGTATTCCGGCATCTTTTGTTCGTAGTCCGCCGCGTAAGCCGTGATTGCTATGCCAATTTGTTTAAGTTGACTAGCACATACTGACCGCTTGGCTGTCTCCCTCGCCCTTTGCAGTGCAGGCATAAGAATTGCCATCAAAAGGGCAAGGACCGCGATAACCACCAGCAATTCAATTAACGTAAATCCTGCTTTTTTGGTTTTAATAGCTCTGCCCCCTTCTTCTTAAAAATACATATTGAGCAATACCTTACTTGCTCAAACGAGCCGAACTTCCACTCTATGAAAAAAGTCCAGCTAATTGAACAACTTCCTTCGATATTTATCCCTAAACTTTTTCGCTCGAAACTCTAAATATTTTCCCCTTTAAATAACCACTCATTTATATATACGTATTATATAGTCATAGAGTGCTTTTTCAAACCACTATTACATATACATAAAACTCTCAAACTGACCGTTTTTATTGTCATGCTGAGCCGACCTCGCTCCGCCGAAGTTCATCCTTCGCAGTAGCTCTGCTACGGAGAATGGACGGCTACGCAAAGGCGAGAAGGCGAAGCATCCGGCTTTAGCAAAAGAAAACCCATATTTTCTCTGGCCAGATTCTTCGCTTCACTTCGTGGAGTTTACCCTTGAGCCCAGCGAAGGGCTCAGAATGACAAGGCGATATATGTCTTTGCAAATTAATACGCCTGAGGCGTATAAAAGACTTATCAATAATAATGTTAGTAAATCGGTCAGTTTGAGTAAAACTATTTCATCGAATGGTTAGGGCCAAAGTTGCTTCTGAAGCCATGTTTCTGCCAAAGCAGCGTAGTCCCTGAAATTAACTGACCTGGAACCTTGCGCCTCAGCCTTATAAAGTTCAGCTTCTGACACCAATGGACGATTAAACACGTAATTGCTGGAGTTCTTCGCGGTAAAGCCGGAAACCTCATCGAACTTGTAGTAGAGCAGCATATCACCGGTAGGTTCTACTCCACCTTGTACTTCAGCTAAGTATAGAATTTCATCATGTGACAAGGCATAGTCATAGACACGGAACTCATCATAGACCGCGTCCACGAAACCACTGCTTCCATCACTAAAGCTACCTAAATTTACACCTTTGGCGCCACCGGAATGCCTCGGCCGACCTGGCAGTCTTCCTACTAAAGCACCATTGCCATAAAACTCACCTGTGCATTTATTACCGGCAGTATCACGTATCACAAATGCCAAATGGTACCAGAAGTTTGCTCCTGTTAGAAACTCTGGAAAGTAGTCTTCCACAAAGCGTCCCCTTACTGCGCTTGTACCCCTGGTCCGGATATATATGCGGTAGGGACTAACACCGGCATTTTGAAAACTAAAGATATGTGGGTAAGGCTCAGGAAACTCCCTTATCTTCACCCACAAAGAGATTGTTTTGTTGTGAAAATCGCTGAAGTCGCGATCATCAAGATCGACCCAGTCGTCAACTCCGTCAAGCTGCAAACATTGTCCACGACCTGCATTGTTTACCCATTGCGAATTATCATCTGGGAAATTCATCAAAACACCGTTGCTGCCAACGCCACTATAATCGCTATCGAGCCAGTCATCTGACATTATTTCGAGGTCTTCGTAATCAACATCGCAGTCGTTATCTAAATCACCGGCAAGTTGTACACGCGAAGGAACACATCTGGTAGGATACAACCGTATATCATCAAAGCATACAGCGCCTGAACCTCCCGGCGTTGTACTGGCCTCGTCGCCGAAGCCGATAGCAAGACCCGTAATATTCGATAAGTCCACACCGAATGCCGCTAAGTCGATATTCCATTCATGCCACTGTTGGTCTGTTATATCATACAAATCGCCATCGTAATTTACCTTCACTCCGTTGAGCTTTACATACATCTGCTCGGTAGCATTCGCATCGTTATCCGCATCACCATAGAACCAGATTACCAATGCGTTAACATCGAACACTGTCCAATCCTGACCGACCGCTAAATAAGAGGTATCGACACTAATTTCTGAGTAATACTCAGTCGTGCTGCCATAAAGATTCGTGCCGTCATTATCATAGGAAAATTTCAGTGATTGTTCTCCTTCATGAACTATGCCGTTATTTGGATCTACAATTGAGCCAGACCCATTACCTGGAACGTATGTAGGTCGTGTCCAGCCTTCGCCATCTCTCCATGTAAACCAGATCCTGCTGCCAGCCGGAGGAGGTGGTCCAGGAGTATCGGCATCGCCGTACGATTCCATATCGTCAGCAACAACATAGTCAGCCATTGTAAACTCCCAGACGGTACCTTTCCATGGACTACCGGCTGGTGCCCAGGCATTATCATTCACTTCATCTATCCGCCAGTAGTAGGTTGTATCTAAACTAAGGATACCTGGTTCAAAGTTGTTGTTGTCCTGGTTGCCTTTGAACTCTGGCCAAGCACCTGGAGTGTTGTTTGCATCATTAACATCATCCCAATCGGTGCCGAAGTATATATCATGCGAAGAAGGATATTCCCCGGGTTTCCAGCTTAGAGTAGGACCAGCAAATGTCCATTCTACGGTTGCCCAATTACGTGGGCTGGGATCCCAGGCAAGTTCTGGTGCCGCCCGAGTACCTATTACTGTGGTACTATCTTGCGCAGCATCATACTCTGCCACTACTCTGCCCAGACCCTCGTAGGCTGTAATCCGACCTGAGCCAATGAGTTCATTTATTGGCTCTGTAGCATCGCCAGGCAATAACAGCGTACCTTCTGTAATATCTATAAAAGAATCATCATTTGATATAACAGGCTCATCGTTGCCGTTATTAATAGTTCCACCATACAAATATATAATACCGCTGCCTCCGCTCTGCCCTAATTTGATGTTATCAGTAATGGTAAGCTCACCTCCGGTCATTGTGATAATACCCGTACCATATTTGCCGATCTCTAAGTCGTCTGACCCTTGCCCCATTAGATTTAGTGTACCCCCATTTATAATCAATTCACCGTAAGCACCCCCATTTTTCCCTACTTCGATCTTATTCGCTACAGTTATCACACCGCCGTTCAATATAAAAGTACCGGAAGTGTTTTTATTATACCCGACCCATAGTCTTCCATTACCAGTGTCTACAGTGCCGCCGTTCATAACGAAAACGCCACTGCTATTTTCATGATTTGCCACGACAAGATTGTCGCTCATCGTAAGCGTGCCCCCCGTCATTTTCAAGTAGCAAGGCCCAGTATCGAAGCCGACATCCAGAGACATGCACTCGGCAGCCACAGAGTTATCGATTAAGCAGTTTGCGTTTTCAACATCAATCTGCGCCCCGTCATTAATGGTTGGCACAACATCCGGCTCCCAGTTCTCAGCCTCACTCCATAGGTTGCTATCGCCTCCGCCATCCCAAATTACATCGTCTGCAAAGGCGTTAAATGCTAGCATAAATAGTAAAATAAAAGATACGGAATATATCAGATTATAATATACGATGTTTTTGCTACTTCTCATGACATGTCCTCCTTAAAAAAGATGCTTACCCCCCGTGAATTGATACGAAGCGCGCTCATTTTACTGTGACTCTCTTCACGTTTATTTGTACTATGTAAAGTACTCAATTTATCCTTCGAACGTGATTATCGTCATACAATAAAGCTTTCTCCCTCCTTCCTTATGTAAACTGGAACGTTATTTCTCGTTCTTGTAACGATATTTGAAACAGATGTTTTGCTGCTATTAAAAAATTCATGCGCAAACCTCCTTCTCTTTGCGCATTTATAATGCACGACGTACTTCGCTCATCCTCAATTCTTGCTGAGAAGAAGTGAAATACACATTTCTACTAACATCACATCCCAGGACCGTAAACTCTCACGCTTGGATGGTCCTGAATGAGAGAATTTTTATTTCTTACATCTTATAGCTATCAAGCTACCAAGGCCAAGCAATACCACTGTAGCTGGTTCCGGTACCCATTCCAGAGCAACACCATTTTCGTAGGTCAAGGTATAAAGATAATCGGTTCCACCATGACTCAGAACTATTGAAGCACCTTCGGGGGCAGCAACACCATTGACCATATCGAAGACACCCTCAACAGCAGCGACATCAATAAGGAGGATATCTTGTTCTGCCGGTGGTGCGTCGATTAAGCTAAGAACCAAAGCTGCTGTAGAATCATCGCCCGCTTGGTCAAGATAAGCGGTACCACTCAGGCCAACCGGACTTACACCATCAGCACCAATCTGGAATTCGAGAATACCTGAAGCAGCGTTGCTACCTTCTTTACCTCCAACATACAAATTGTTCATCGCAATTGTAGGACCTGTTCCAACTATAGTAAGTGTTCCTTCTCCGCCTCGGTATCCTAACGTCAACTCCCCATCACCATCGAGGTACGTAATAGTTCCACCACTAATAGTATAGGTAGAACCTTCTGAGCCTCCACTATCTCCAATCTGAAGCTTACTGGTATCCTTGCCCTCTGCAAGGCGTACAAGCCCTCCTGTCTGCTGGACATAACCAGGATTGCCGGCACCAACACGCATCCAACCTGCGCCGAGGAACTCCGCTCCATCTTCAATTATCAATGTTGCTCCCTCATACACTCTCATCCTCTGGCCCACACCCCAGTCTCCGGTACTGGTATTCAGGGTACATACCGCCTCTTCTCCCCTGACTTTGACCTCTTCCTCTCCGGTAGGAACATGTCCATCATCCCAGACCTCAGCCTCTGTCCAATTGCCTACAGCATCCTTCCAATCATTAGAGGCAAATGAAACACCGCTGACAAAACCTACTAACAACAAAAAAACACCCAACCTTCTCATCATTTCCTCCTTTCCTTCTCAATAAACTATAAATGTACGCGTACACTTTTATAGTTAACTGGGCAACACGCCCAGCGCAAAATATCTCCTCCCATTTTTACACATTATATATATTAACAAAAGTGGGCAGGATATGTAAAGCCTTTTTAGCCGAAAAAACAGGATTTCTGGCTAAATGCTAAAAAGATGACTAAGTCTTTCCCAACTGCTTTTGTGTCACAAGACTCGTTAAAAAAAGGATTTACGATTATAACCATTGTTTATCCCCCGACAACCGGAGTTTATCCGCCAATCCGTGTGGCGGATTTATCCCCCGTTTTCTTGCGGGGCGGGGGTCATACTTTTATTTAGCCCTGCCATCACCATGGCAGGGTTTATTTAACTTACAATGGCAGGGTTTATTTAACCCGATACTCATAGTTTGCCGCTGCATAGCGGGACAGGACTCATTTAGCCTTTGTTATAGAGGCGATTTCCAAAAACGAGCATTAAGAAGATAACGAACTCCAGCTGCGCAGTTCAGAGATAACTATAGCAGATAAAACAAAGCCAGCAATGATTAATGAAATAGCTATTATGGCTGTGATTACCCAAATTACGACAATGGCAATCTTGGATGCTATCTCGTTAGTCTCGCGAAGTTCTCGAACGTCTTCACGCAAGCGTGCCAGAACCACATAGCACCAATAGGCCCCAAGGACGAATAAAAAAACAACAACAGCTCTACCGAACCAGAAAATAAATATATCTCCTCAACACTATAACTATAATAATCATACATGCATTTAAATAGGTACCGTTTATTGGCACCAATTTTACGTTTGCCTTATGTCAATTTCAATCCTTTGGTATTGCATTGGTTAGCCCTGCCATCACCATGGCAGGGTTTGTTTAACTTACCATGGTAGGGTTCTCTCATGACATTTTACACGTGGCGTTTTGTTTTGAACATTAGGTAATTTGAATTTGGATATTGTTTCGGATTTAGATATTCGTGCTCAGGATTTGATAGTACTATCCGCTACCCGCTAAACGCTGTACGCTTCATCCATCCACACATCCACTCATCAACTCATATACTCATCCACCCATCCACTCATTGTCATGGCCAGCGCAGCCGAACCATCTGGCCACGACTGATATTCCCCCCAACACTTTTCGCAAGATACGAACTGCAAATCCTGAACACCGAAAACTAATCAATAATCGTTAATAAATTGAATCAATCCACCCTTTTACCTTCTGTACCATTTGCGGCATATCTATTTTCTTGTTAAATCCCTCGCCTTTTCTCGAAATTTTCTTGCCTTTATAATGTCACCCCCTTGCTTATAAATCACCCCAAAAAAAATTGCCATAGCTACACCTCATTCCAAGGCCAGCTACAGCAAGTACCAATTTATGCCTGATTTGGCATTGGCCATAGCTACACCTCATTCCAAGGCCAGCTACAGCACAATCACATAAGCGATGTGAGCCCTCTATGCCATAGCTACACCTCATTCCAAGGCCAGCTACAGCGAACCCTTTGATCTGGTTCGTTGTATTGCAGCCATAGCTACACCTCATTCCAAGGCCAGCTACAGCATAGGCTGCTTAGAAACTATATTCGTAAAAGCCATAGCTACACCTCATTCCAAGGCCAGCTACAGCATATAATCTGTAACTGCCTGAAATTAAAGCGCTTCTACGGGCTTTGGGACTTACAAACTGCCCATTCAAAAAAATTATATTGGTATAGTATCATTTTTTCAAGAAATTTCTTGCCATGCGAACATCTTCGTGCCATTTTCCTGCAATCTTTTTTATTATATCCCTTTTATTAACCTCAGAAGCCTCATATTGTTTACGCTTTTCCTCACTCCAGCACTTAATTTTTTCCACCTTGTTATCTCCGGTCTTAACAAGGCAGTATTTCTCTTTTTCTATTGTCATCAGCAACTGTGTATAAAAATCATTTAATTTTTGACTGCTTAAATAATGATCAATTGCTTTCATCATATAAACGATAACTTCAAAAAAGGAACACCGATTTTTATCTAAATTTTCCTGAAAAGCATCCTTTAGAATTTCATTTTCAAAATGGTTTTTGTATTCGACCTCTGACATTTCTCTTATTTCGGTATTATTGGATTTACTGCACCTATACGCCGGACAATTGTGTTCTACACCGTTTCTAATATTAACCAGATTGGATAGAAGAAACTTTTGTCTCCCATCCTGATATTCAGGCAGTTCCTTAACTAACTTGCTGAGAATATCGTTTCGTGAATTCGTTTTGCTAACGAAAACATCTTTAAAGTCCTCAAGGTGCCTGTGTATAATTAGGTTTATCCTTGTGGATAAATCAAAAAGAGACCTGTAATCATCAAATTTCAATCTGTTTTTGTCAGCAACATCTTCAAAAATCGCTTTCAGATTTTTTATATTTTTCTTGCCGACAAAATGATAAAAGTTTTTAAATTTCAACAAACGAAGTTTGGAAGGGCTTTCTTTGTAGAATCTATCCTTTTTGCGAATTAAGTCCTCTTTGATTTTTTGTAATCTTTGTCGTTCCGCTCTCGTAGTCTGCCCTTTAAGTTTACTGCCTGCTTCCTTCATCTTTACTTCTTTTTTGGCTTTATTTGCTCTTTTAACTATTCTTTTAAGTTCTGATACAAACTCTACTGATTCTTTAAGAATCTTCTGTCTTTTTAGATGGGATTCAACTGTTTTTATGAATTCTTCATTCAAATAGTTAAGAAGAAGTTTTGACATAGCCTTTACTACGTTTTCGTCGTTTATGTGGTCGGGTCTATTTATGCCAAAACATTTGCCTCTTAACTGTTGCTGACGGTAGTGAATTATATAGTTTCTTTTCTCACAAAGACACTCCCAGTCTTTATAGAAATCATTCCATCTTTTATAATCTGTAAAATATTTTTCATTTAAGCTGTCTAACAGACCTATTTTGTCTTCTTCTGGTAAATAACCAAAGATATTCCAGACTCTTTTTTGAAAAACATCACCATCAACAATTATTCTACGATAAATATCTTTTGGTAAATCTTTACGTTTATTTCTCGTAACATAATCATTTATTGCTTGGTATAGTTTTCTTGATTTTCGGTGTCGTCGTTCAGTTTCTGGTTTCTTTGCCCAAAATCTGCGTCTTGAGAAATAATTTTCAAAGATATTAGCTAAAGCATTATTCGCAAGTTGAAGAAAGAACAGAAAATCAACACGAAAATCACAGCCTTTTTCTATCGTTTCAAATGTGAATTTCATTTTTTGTTATAACACAATAATGCACATTATTTATCCGCCGTTTACCCGCTGGTCTTATTGGCGGGCTCATTTGGCGGACCTTTCGTTATTCAAATGGCATTAACAATCCAGTGGATTAACCAACTTCAGAATTTTATTTACCTTATTAAATGCTGACAAAGTTTGATTTAACAAAACGCAATACTCAATACGATATACGCAATATGAAAAACTATCGACTCTCAATTTTAATAACGGCTGATAAATTTCACTCGCTTCTTATCTTAACTTGTGATTGTATCACCAAAAGCCGACAGATAAAAACGAAAATTCCCCACTTCCTTCTCATTTACTCTTATACTCTTTTACGCTTAAACTCTTGTGCTCTTGTGCCCCTAATATAGCTATCTCAACCCCCAGGTTGTGTCTTATGTCAAGTAAAAAATTGGGCAAAGATGGCCTTTTCAAGTCTCCCAAAGCACTCGCCCATTAAACATTGCTAAGAATTGCGCATTTTTGTTAATTTCTACTCAAAAAGCGTGATTTTTGCGAATTTCTGCTATTTTTTGCCAACTTTTGCACCTGTGCTCTTATGAACATAAGATTCTTTATCTTATGAACTTATGTAAATTTTGCTAAAAAGTCCAGTAAAACTAACTGTTCAAAAGGTACGCAGGGCAAGCCCTTCTGACGAGGCACAATAAGCGACATGCAATATCCAGATTACGAGATGCCAGACAAGAAAACCTAGAAACGAGCGAGAGTCACGAACAGTGAGCGACGAAGGATGGAGACGAAGGGAATCGAACCCTCATTTCCGCGATGCGACCGCGGCGTGCTCCCGTTACACTACGTCCCCAGAACTACCTACATTACGTATTCTACTGCGAAAGCTAATAAAGTCAATATCTATTTAACTTCTTTTTGCCAAATAACTTATAGCTACCTAAAACCGCCACTTTTCGTAACAAGCTATGTCTTGAACAGCCTTCCGCCTCGGTTCTTTCCTGCTATCAGCCGGATAACCGACCGCCATTAGCTCAATGATATCGATGCCTTCCGGAACACCTATAAGCTTTCTGACCTTGTCTGGATAAAATGAGCCAATCCAGCATGTAGCTAATCCTAACTGTATTGCTTGCAAGGAGATATGTTCAAGTGCAATTGCCACGTCTATAGGCCCAAGTGCCTGGCCGCATCGCATTTTCTCTTTGCTTATGCTGCAAGCGACAATGATCGCACCAGCGTTTTCGATAAACATCTGGTTATTCGCAGCTTCCGCAAGTCTATATTTAGCCTGCCTATCCGTTACCACCACAAAACGCCAATCTTGCAGGTTCTTAGCCGACGGTGCCAATCGAGCTGCCTCTAAAACGCAGTCAAGTTTTTCTTTTTCTATGGCCTTATCTTGATATGCCCTGCACGAATATCTTTTACGAATCGCTTCAAGAACTTCCATGCCAAAACCTCATATTCAATATACAACTCTGGTATTATCTTTCTTCGAGAATCATAAACAATATAAGAATTTGAAACTATTGACGCAAGTCTCGAAAAGCTGTAAATTTATAATTCAATTAGAACTGGGGCGATTAGCTCAGTTGGCTAGAGCGTCTGCTTTACACGCAGAAGGTCACAGGTTCAAGTCCTGTATCGCCCACTATTACTTTTTTGGTGAGCACCCTTTTTCTCGAATACGTTTCTTTAAGACATCCCTCTTGCGTTCTAGGTAAATTCGGTGTTAATGTAAAGTCGATCATGTATATCGATTTGGATTTACAGGAAGATCGGATTATGAGCAATATATTGGCAGTAATAGGTAGCCCACGAAAGAATGGAAATACACATATACTCGTCTCAAAAATAGCAGAAGGAGCACTGGCAAGAGGTGCAAAAGTTGATGAGATATTTCTTGCAGACATGAAGATAAAAGAGTGTGACGGTTGTCACAGGTGCTGGCAGGGCAAAGAATGTAGTAAGAAAGACGACATGAGCGAGATATATCCGAAGATTGTTAAAAGTAATGTAATAATATTTGGAACGCCAGTATACTGGTATGGGCCAACAGGCTTGATGAAGCTTTTTATTGATCGGCTGGTTTACTTTAACTGTCCGGAGAATAGAGTAAAAATACGAGGCAAACGAGCGGTTGTAGCGGTTCCGTTCGAAGAAGAGGAGCTTGAGACAGCAAGATTAGTCGTTGAGTTTTTCGAGAAGAGTCTTGCGTATTTGGAAATGAAACTGGTGGGCAAGGTGATTGCTGGTGGTGTGGGTGGAAAAGGGGATATTCTAAAAAATCAGGAAATCCTTAATGAGGCTTATAAACTTGGACAAAATTTGATGCAAGGTTAAAACGAGGTTGATCGCGTGAAGTTTATGCTGATTATAAGTTAAGGAGAACAGTAATGCCGGCGAATATAGCACACATGTTGATTGCGCATAAGGCGCTTAAACTGTTAAAAAATAAAGCTAAAGGAGAATTAGCTGAATTTGCGGAGATGCTGGACGACACAGCAAGGAAAAAGAACTACCAAGCATATATGAACCTGGGCAGCATTGGGCCTGACCTGTATTACTACTTAAGCGTAGCTAAGTCGGTCAAAGATATGATGACGGAAGGTTTTGTGCAGGCTAAAGGAGTGACGCCATGGTCATATCATCTGCACTCATGTAAGCCGAATATGTTCCCGTTGAAGCTAAGTCAAATCTTATTCAAGGATGTGGTTAGAGAGAACGGCAATACAAAACTCGATAACGACGATGTGCGAAAATTAGCTTATATAGCTGGGCATCTCAGTCATATTGCTGCGGATCAGATTATCCATCCGGTGGTCAATAAGATAGCTGGCCCTTACTATCGTAGCGGTGACAATCGTAAGACGCATCGACAGAGCGAGGTGTTTCAGGATTATTTTTTGTATGAAGAAGTGTATCAGGCTAAGCGAGAAGAGCTAACGAGAAAGAACCAAAAGAGGAAATACAACTTTTTTGAACAGGCGTTCAACAGGTGGGTTGACTGTGTTCGAGGAATAACAACAAGAAATACTGAGGATTGGTTCAGGTACTTTCTTCAGCGGGGCTTTGCTGAAACCTACTCTACATTCATGTCGGAAGAGGTGATAGAGGACTCTGTTGACAATTTGCTGTTGACGCTTAAGGTTTGCCAAAAAATCGGGCCTTATAAAGATGCAGCGGAAGAGTACGAAAAGCAAGGCGCCAAATCGCCAATGTACAGGGAGTATATAAAAGATGCGGATTATGTGAAATACTATGAAGAGGCTGTCAGGTTATCTGTTATATATATTACGGCTCTATATGAAGTTTATGATAGGCTGAATCAGGGAAAAGACTTCAGCGAGCAACACGAGCGGCGTTTCCTGAGTATTGTCAATGACGCAGACCTTTCCTGCCCGCTTGAGCGGAATATCTTTGATAAGGCTTACAAAGCATTGATGCGAAAGAAGACAATAAAAAGTATTTGCAAAACCCTTTTTGATTAATCGTATTAACAACGATTTGTTCAGTACTGCATCAAACGCAACATGTCAAAGATTATCAAGCCAGAGATTCTCTGACATTTTACCCTCCTCATGGTCGGGGACATATTTAAGGAAACATATAATGATACAAAATGGTATTTGAGTTTACTGTGCGCGCCGGTTTATAATATAATCCTGCGGAGAATTTAAGGTATAGCGTCAATGACAATTCAAAGAAAAATTGTATTGGCTGTGTCGGCGATAGTTAGTGTTTTTATTGCTGCGCTGGTTGTACGGATTAGTCAAACGGATACGGACAGAATCCGGAAACACACCAAAAAGACAGAGCAGCGATATACTGTGGTCGATGATGGCACGAATTGGCCGACGTTTCGGGGCAGTCAAGAGCTTTCGGCGGTGGCATTTAGCAATTTACCAGATTCGATGATTCCGGCGTGGAAATTCAAAACAACAGGAGAGGTTAAATCGTCACCTTCGATATATAACGGTACTGTTTTTGTCGGATCATAC
>Ga0315545_1001728_pt1 | contig 20787 bp, 21 predicted proteins | sample SalMarSW160210MG_FD_203096 | JGI IMG/M metagenome (GOLD analysis project Ga0315545, IMG submission 203096) | Salt marsh sediment microbial communities from the Plum Island Ecosystem LTER, Massachusetts, United States - Salt Marsh Sediment SW1602-10 ...
AAAATATAAGGCGAATGCCTGCCACCGATTAGGTGGCGTCAGCACTACCGCCAATATGAAAAATAGCGTAGTAATCAGCTTGGTGCGCGGGTCAAGCCGATGAATAATGCTATCCCGGTCGCTATACTGGTCAAGAAAACTATGTTTCACGCCGCCCCTTGACTTTAAGATAATATTAAACCAGTTGTCTCTTCCTCAATGTCAGCAGCCAGGCTATACCATAAGCCACGCCAAACAAGATGAGGGTGCCAATTATTCCGGCCAGTATTGTGGCTAGTGCCTCATTCCCCATACCTGGGAAGACATAATCGGCAATAACTTGAAAGGGTGCCTCCCCAGCCAGCCCAATAAACCCATTATCCTCAGCCACCCTCTCCAGCCCATCAGGCGATGATGATGCCAGTGGTGATAAACAGGCTACCGCTAAACAAACCAACAAACTAATCAACCACCACTTTGATTTCACTTTTTAACCTCCCATTTAGATACGCTGCAATTGCAAAAGGTCGGCTCTGGTGGCCAGCACCAGACCGAGCACGGCTCCGGTAATCAGCCCCTCGCCGATACCAATCAGGGCGTGAACGCCAGCCATCGCCGGTAGGACTACCCCGATGGGTGATGCCCCTGAGACCGCCAGTTCAATGGCACAGAAAATGGACGCCAGAAATACCGAGCCCCAGGCAGCAGCAAAACCGCCAACCAGCGTGCCTCTCCGGCCGTTACCCATCAGCGAGGCAACCAGCCGGTAGATATAGTAGCCGCTAAAGCTGGCAACAATACCCATGTTAAAGATGTTCGCCCCCAGAGCCAGCAGTCCACCATCCTGAAAGATTAGAGACTGGGCGATGAGCACACAGCTCATTATCAGCACTCCCGCCCACGGACCGAGCAGTATTGCCGCCAGGGCAGCCCCGATAACATGCCCTGAAGTGCCGCCAGCGATGGGGAAATTTAGCATCTGGGCAGCAAAGATGAAGGCGGCCAGTATTCCCATCAGCGGCACCTGCTTCTCTCCCAGCTTTTTGTTGGCTACTCTCACGGCATTGCCCACGCCGCCGGCTGATACGGCATAGGTAGTTGCCACTGTAGCCACGTTGAGGAAGCCGTCTGGTATGTGCATCTAAAACCCTCCTTCTATTATTTGCGTTTTAATGCAATTGCAACTGTATGCAATAAATGATTAAAAAAAATTACTGGCTACATTTAACACAGCGACCAAAAATAGCCAGATGCCTTAAATCAGCACTGAACCCGTATTCCCGGAGCAAAACACTCTTGAGCGGGGCCAGCACTGACTCATCAAGGTCAATTATGGCTCCACACTCCTGACAGACCAGGTGATGGTGATGCCCCTTCCCTGCCGGGTGGTATCTGCCCCGACCCTCGCCAAAGTCGGTCTCGGTCACCAGACCCAGTTTTTTCAGTAATTCCAGGGTTCGATAGACGGTTGAGATATTAACCTGGGGGTATTTAGCTATCACCTGGGCGTAGATTTCCTCAGCGCTGACATGGCCATCGCTTTTCTCAATGGCCGAGATAATCATTGCCCGCTGCGGTGTCAGCCGATACCCCTGCTCGGTTAGCTTCCTTACTATATCTCCAGAGTGATTCATTTGACGGTGGGTATTATACCAGAATTTTGGGTATATTGCAAGCTTTTGCAATTACATCTATTTGCGACAACAGCCGCCTCAGCCCTTACCTTTGCTGTCCAGCATTATGGTTACCGGACCATCGTTGTGGATTTCCACCTGCATATACTGCTGAAAGCGCCCGGTTTCCACCTTCAGTCCGCTGGCTCTAACCTCGTCAACAAACTGCTGGAATAGTGCCTCAGCCTGGGGCGGTGGGGCGGCATCGGTAAAACTGGGGCGGCGTCCCTTCCTGGTATCAGCCAGCAGGGTAAACTGGCTCACCAGCAGTAGCTCACCCTTAATGTCTAAAGCGGAGAGGTTAAACCTGTCTTTCTCGTCGGAAAAAATGCGCAGATTGACAATCTTTTGTGCCAGATAGCGGGCATCTTTCTCGGTATCCCCGTTGGCGACGCCGATAAAAGCCACCAGCCCCCGGCCTATGCTGCCCACCACCTCCCCAGCCACACTAACTGAGGCGCTGGTGACTCGCTGGAGGAGCGCCTTCACTCCTTCCCCTTTCTCTTCCCCTCACCGGGTAATTCCTTCTCACCCTTCTCCGGCTCGGGCATACCTTTACGGTTATCGGTAGTATAAAAACCGCTCCCCTTAAAGATAATAGGAGTGGAGTGAATGACACGGCGCGCTTTGCCCCCACACTTGGGGCACATGGCTACCGGCTCTTCATCAAACCTCTGCTTCCTTTCAAACCGGTGATGACATGAACCGCACTCATACTCATAAGTAGGCATTAACTAACCTCATAAGTTTTTTCCTGAATATTTTACCGTAACTGGTAGGCTCAAGGCAAAAAATCCTTCACCTTATTTTATTAAGGAAAGCCTGTCTGCCTGCTCCATTGCCTCACCGACGACGAACAGTGAACCGGCGATGCAGATAAGGTCTTTGTCGCCGGCTAGAGCCAGAGCCCGGGATAGCGCCGAGGGAACGTCCTCCGCCGCCTGGGCTTTTACTCCATGCCGGGCAAATTCAGCCGCCAGAGGCACCGTCGCCATAGCCCGGGGATGGCGAGAGCGAGTGACAATTACCTTGTCAAAAAGGGGAACCAGCTCTGAGACTATGCTGGCTATATCCTTATCCAACGATGCCCCGATAACTAAGATAGCCTGGTCAAAGTCAAAGTATTGCTCAATAGACTGCGCCAGCCGGCGAGCGGCGCCAACATTATGGGCACCATCAACCACCACCAGCGGGCGGCGGCTGAGAATCTGGAGCCGGCCCGGCCAGCTGACCAGCTTTAGTCCTTTAATAACGCTTTCCCTCGGAATTACGAAACCCTTATCAGCTAAAACCTCCAAAGCCGCCACTGCGGTAGCTGCATTATCCAGCTGGTGCTGACCCAGAAGAGGAATGGAAAGTTCATAAATATCTCTTCTGCCCTGCACCCGAAGCCGCTGCCGAGATAAGTCAAAACCAAGCCCCTGCCAGGTAACGTCGCTGCCCACCATTATCAACTGTGCCCCTCGCTCCCGACAGGTCTTGCTGATTACCTCAGCCGCCTCATTGGGCTGGGGGGAAATAACCACCGTGCTGCCGGGCTTGATAATACCGCACTTCTCGGCAGCAATCTCAGCCAGAGAATCGCCCAACACATCCATATGGTCAAAGCTGACCGAGGTGATAATGCAGACCACGGGCTTAATCACGCTGGTGGCGTCAAACTTCCCTCCCATCCCCACCTCCAGCACCTGAAAATCCACCCCCTTCTGCCCGAAGTAAGCAAAGGCTAGTGCCGTCAGGAACTCAAAGGTAGTCAGCTCACCATAGGTGGCTTTCTGATTCACTGCCTCAACCTGAGGCTTGAGCCTTGCCACCAGCCGGGCTAACTCTCCCTCAGAGATCAACTCCCCATCAACCCTGATACGCTCTCTCCAGGTATGCAGATGGGGCGAGGTGTAAAGCCCGGTGGTATAACCTGAGGTGGTGAGGGCTGAAGCCACCATAGCCGCCACACTTCCCTTGCCATTGGTGCCGGTGATATGGACAGAGCTGGCTTTATGATGGGGGTTGCCTAAATGAGCCAGCAGTTCATCCACACGCCTCAGGTCATAGAATGCCGGGTCGTGGGGCATGCCTATTTTTTCGTAGTCGGTATAGCTATTGATATAATCTATGGCTTGCTGGTATTTCACGCTTGGCTAATTATATCATTGTCGCTAGCTACCAACAATCTTAGCTTGTTGCGAAATGCAGTAAAGCCAACTTAATGACACCAATAAAAGTGCTATTCCACAATTAACCAGTAAGGTGATGTCAACGCTGTGTTGCTACAGCTCTTCTACGAAGAAGCTTTTTAATACTTTGAGTGATTTCTCGCCTTTCGTCGTCCCGCAAGCCTTTTTCGAGTTCCTCAATGAGGTCTTTAGACAGTTGCTCTGGGTCTACGATAGCGATGAGGGGTAAGAGAACAAGCTGGGGCCAATATGCTTTTTCTAGAACCTCCGCCGTGGGGCGGTGGTATAAGTGAGCTATGCGTAATAACATTGGATAGGAGGGCACTCTAGTACCCTTTTCATAGTAACTTAGTTCTTGACGAGATATCTCAAGTTGTCGTGCTGCTTCAGCTTGGATGTATTCCGTATTGTCTTCTCGCAGCCTTTTAAGGTATGCACCAAAATCCGGCGCAAGTTTCCTTTTCTTGTAACTTTTTGGACTCATCATAGTATTTTATAGGATGGCGGTTATGTTAACATGATGTCAACAATTTGTCAAGAGCATCTTCTAATATAAGCATGAATATCGCAGTGTTTGCCTTGTTTTCTTTGATTAAGTAAGGGAACAGGTTGGAATATCGTTGACATTGTGTTTACGTTATGCTAATATGTTAATGAATAGCAAATGGCTGTACTATAGTAAACAGATTGTTGTCTACCAAAAGTTTAAGTCCGTAACCTTTTGAGTAGTTTGGAGTAGCTATGCTGAGGAACACTTTCTTACATGTTCCCGGTGTCGGTCCTAACACCGAAAGGAAGATTTGGGCAGACAATATCTTTACCTGGAGTAATTTTGCTAAGTCCAACGGGTTTGAAATTCCCCCAAAAACTGCGCAGAAAATCGGTGACTATCTTGCTCTCTCTGAGAACGCTTTAAGCAAAAGAGAAGTTCAGTTCTTTAGTGGAACCTTACCCAAAAGAGAGTGGTGGCGGTTGTACCCAGAGTTCAAGAATAGTACGGCGTTCCTAGACATTGAAACGACGGGGCTGTCTTTCTATTACGATAACATAACCCTAATTGGATTGTTCAATGGTAAAGAGTTCAAGGTGTATATCCGGGGTCAAAATCTGCCGGATTTCAAGGATGAAGTTGAGAAATACTCGTTGCTAGTGACTTATAACGGTACTCTTTTTGACCTACCTTTCTTAAGCTCGGAGTTTGGAGAGGTGAATTTCCCCCCAATTCACATTGACTTGAGGTTCCTCCTCAAGCGACTTGGATATACGGGCGGATTGAAGTCGATCGAAAAACAATTTGGTATCTCGAGAGAGGACGAAGTTGATAATATTGACGGATTTGGGGCTACTATTCTATGGCATAGATATATGCGTGGTGATTGCGGTGCATTAGAATTACTGCTAAAATATAACTTCTACGACGTAACCAACCTCGAGGTATTAATGGAACTTGGCTACTCTATGATGAAGGAAAGATTACTACCAAAGCCAAGCCATCTCACTCATGCCCGTCGGCTTAGTGGTCAGACCATACATGTTCCGACAGCAAAGGCAAACAGGAAATTCTTTACAGCAGCTTGGAAAGAAGTTTGCTCAGCTAGTAACAATCATGAAACACTCAAACCCAGTATTGACATAGACATGTTACTAGCGAAGCTGGATGGACGGAGAGCCGCTCCTCCAAAGGTAGTTGGTATCGACTTAAGGGCATCAGATGCTCGGAAATCTGGAATGGCATTAATGAAGGGCGAATTGGTGGAAACCGGACTAGTAGAAAAAGATGGTGAAATCGTAGACCTTATGTTAAAATGGAAGCCCAACCTGATCTCAATAGATTCGCCCCTTTCTCTCCCCAAAGGACGGGACTGTGTTAGTGATGCATGTGAGTGTAGAAAGTTTGGCATTACCCGGGAGTGCGAAAGAATACTTCGGAGAAGAGGAATCAATGTATTCTGGTGCCTGATCCAAAGCATGCAGGGCCTCACAGAAAGAGGTATGAAACTAGCACAACAATTACAAGAGCTTGGCTTTAATGTTATTGAAAGTTATCCTGGTGCTGCTCAGGATATACTTGGAATCACTAGAAAGAAGGTCAGTACTACAGAGCTGAAGCAGGGCCTGATAGACTTTGGCCTTTGTGGGGAATTTGTAGATTCCAAAATTACGCATGATGAAATGGATGCTATTACCTCTGCTTTAGTCGGCTATTTTTACTTGACGGGTTGGTATGAAGCTCTGGGTAATGAAGATGAAGGGTATCTAATAGTTCCAAAGCCCAACAAGATATAGCTAATTTTCAGGGCAGATGGGGGGAAGTCATGGGAGTGACTATTGTAATCGGTGGACAATATGGCGGCGAAGGCAAGGGGAAGATTGTAGCGCACATTGCCAAAAGAGATGACCCGGACTTTGTAGTGCGTTGTGGTGGGCCAAATTCTGGTCACACTGTTTACCTTAAGGATCAGATATTCAGGCTTAGACTGCTTCCAGCCGGCTTTGTCAATTCACGAAGCCGTCTGCTCCTTGCCGCTGGATCTGTCATTAACCTGAAACTGCTGATTACGGAAATAGAGCTTACCAGGATAGACGCACATCGGGTGGGCATAGACCGAAATGCGGCCATCATTACAGATGAAGACGGGAAAAGGGAATCTCAGCTCGGCCTAAGAGAACGAATAGGCTCAACACTATCGGGCACAGGCATAGGGGTTGTGAAACGTGCCCTTAGAGACGGGACGATTAAACTAGCATCGGACATTCCGGAGGCACGCCCCTTTGTCACTGACGTCTCCGCCGAAGTTAACTGCGGCATTGATAAAGGTAAACTCTGTATAGTTGAAGGCACTCAGGGGTTCGGATTATCCCTGTATCATACTCTTTGCTACCCATATGCCACTAGCCGTGACACTACTGCAAGTGCGTTTCTAAGCGAAGTGGGACTTAGCCCTATGAAGGCGGACTCTATCATTATGGCCATAAGAATCTTTCCAATTAGGGTGGAGGGTAAGTCAGGACCTCTTAAAAATGAGATAACTTGGGAGGAGCTTCAGCAGAGGAGTGGGTATCCTTACCCTATTTGTGAGTACTCAACAGTGACGGGCAGGCTTAGACGGGTTGCCACATTTGATATGGACCTAGTGCGCCGAGCAACCATGGTCAATCGTCCCACTCAAATTGCTCTTCATGGTGCAGATTATCTCGACTATAACAATAAGGGATTAACAGATTTTGATGGTCTCTGTGACAAGGCCAAGCAATTTATTGAATGGGTGGAACAGGAGTTAGGTGTCCCGGTAGAATTCATTGGTACAGGACCGGCCAATGAAGAGCTAATAGATAGAAGGAAAGAAAGAGAATTTGGAACCGATTTCAGATTAGACAAAGTAGTCAAATCTACTACGATGCTCATACCTTAAGGAAGTCTAAAGAGTGAGGGGGCGGGAATGACAGAAGAAGAGCAAAACACGGGAGAAAACAAGAGGCTGAGAAGAGACCCTAGAGACGAAGTATGGGAGAACTGGCAAGGGGCAGTACTTCTACAGAACGAAATTGAGTACTATGCTTCGCTAGATCCACCTCTAATTGAGCCTTTTGACAAGAAAAATCTCAAAGCCGCAGGCTACAAGCTCAGCCTTGGCAGTGAATGTAGAGTGGGGGGTAAAGTTTATAACCTATCTGAACAATCCCCAAAACTTGTGATAGAGCCCCACGACCTAGCTGTAGTAAGCACGTATGAGAAAGTTAATATCCCTGGGTTCCTTATAGGTCGTTGGAATTTGCGTGTTACCAGTGCCTATGAGGGGATAGTCTGGGTTGGCGCACCACAGGTTGACCCAGGCTATGATGGTCATTTGTATTGTCCTTTATATAACCTCTCAAATAGGGCAGTAGAGCTGGAACTTAAAAAACCTTTATTCTTCATAGATTTCGTGAGGACGACTCGTTTTCTGGAAGGAAAATCTACTCTCTGGAAGCGAAAAAGAGAAGATTCTCTAGATTCGTATGATGTACATCGTCTAAAAAGCGCCTTGTTTGAGGACTTCGAGCAATTTCGGAGTGATATCTCGTCGGTTAGGAAGAATCTAGAGAGGTTCCAACAGATCATATTCCCTGTGTTGGCTATTATTATAGCTGCCGTAACGGTTATAGCGAGCCTTGGTATCTTTGGGTTTTATGAAATTCCAAGCGAAAGCAAATGGGTAGGCATATCTATAGGGATGTCCGGGCTGGCCTTTTTACTGGCTATCTATGCTCTGTTTAAGATTAAGTACTACATCAAAAAGAAATAAACACCTTTTGGTCGTTCACCTTCAACCGTGAGAATGGGTAAATTCCCTTGGGCTGACTTCTAGCCAACATTAGGGTTATCTCGTCTAAGTCACTAGATAACACAATTCCTCGGTGTCTCCGGGAAAGCCAAAGCCACAGCCTGTGTCACAATTACTGGTATCAGACTATGAACTGTTACTTTAAGACGACGCCTCACAGTGATGTTATTTAGACGCCTGTGGTTTTTCATCCTACTGAAAACTCTCTCTACAGCTGTTCTACGATTAAAAATGAGTTGCCATTCTGGCGTCTCCTCACCTAAAAACTTCGTATGACGTTTAGGTGCTTTTATTATGGGCTTCGCCCTCCACTGCTTCTTGATTACTCTGCGGAGGTGAGCACTACTATACGCAGCATCACAAATAACATAGTCGGGATAAAATTTGCCCGTAATGTATCGACCTTGTGAGAGCAAAGGGGTAGCCCCACGAATATCGTGCATGTTTCCCCTAGTAATATTTGCAGTTATAGGAATTTCATATTTAGTATCCACCATTAGATGCATCTTATATCCCCATGTAAACTTAGGCTTGCCGGCTGTGTCAGCCTTTATAACCCATCCAGCGTCAGGATCAGATAGGCGTTTCTTCCGCCCATTTGACCAAGCTTTTAAATCTGTGGCATCAATAGCAACACTCCTACCGAAATCGGGGAAGGTTTCATAGCACCTGCGGGTCAACGCTCGCATGATATTCTTCACAAGGGTAGCAGGTTTTCTCCTTTGAAGCCTATGGACAAATCGGGAATAGGCAAACTTAGATGGAATAGCATCGGGGTTCGTAATCCCGCAAGCCTGGGCTACATAAGGGTTATTCTCCAATGCCCTAATCAAGGCAGCAAATGATGGGAGATTCAGGACGGTCATAGCCACATAAGTTCGCCAAAGCACTCTGTACGTGTAACCATTCCTGCCTGCATAATAAACCTTAAGCGCTTTTAGTAGTTCTTCCTCCGGGATTGTATCAAACAAGGCTTTAAGTTGTCTGACAACAGGTATGTCATCTTGACATGGTGCAGGTTCTGGGTCTAAAATAGAAGTGGTTGGGTGGTTCGTCACAGTTCCTCCTGACTGCGCTCCCTGTCGTGTCAGCGACTATGGGGGCGTTTTATATTATTACGTAATAATTATACATGACCGCTCAAGCATTGTCAATAGTTATTTATTACATTATTACACATTGTGTAAAAATGTTATTGACAAAATACAGCTTTTATTATATAATCCGAATATGGAAGTGGTTTTTGCGGATGATGACTTATATTGGTTGGAGACAGACCCTGAATCTACAGGTAATCTAGAACAACCAATTGTTAAAGCATTCAGGAAAAGAATGCAGCAGATAAGAGCTGCACCAGATGAAAGGGATTTTTATAAATTAAAATCACTACGGTTTGAAAAACTTGAGGGTAAAAGGAAACATCAACATTCAATGAGACTTAATGACCAGTATCGTCTTATTGTTGAATTGATAAAAAAAAATCCAAGTGCACAGAGTAGTAAAGTAATAAAGATAGTTGGTATTGAGGACTATCACTAGAAGAGGCTAAATGAAAAAGGGGGTGCAAGAAATGAAGGATACGAAGAGAAGGCTACCGGCTGAGATATTCCCGCCTGGCGATTTCATTAGAGAAGAAATAGAAGCTAGAGGGTGGGTTCAGGATGATTTGGCCATGATTCTTGACCGTCCTATTAGGACTGTAAATGAAATAATAGTGGGTAAAAGAGGAATTACCCCCGATACAGCTAAGGGACTGGGGGAAGCGTTTGGCACTAGTGCACAGTTTTGGTTAAACCTAGAATCGGCATATCGCTTGTCTTTATCTTCAACACAACAAGAATCTGTTGCACGGCGAGCAGCCATATATGAAATAGCACCTATTCGTGCAATGGTGAAGCGTAATTGGATTGAATATTCAAATAATATGGATGTTCTAGAAAAACGCTTGAAAGACTTTTTCGGGATAGAAAAAATTAGTGAAACGCCTAAATTCTGGCATGCAGCCCGAAAATCAACAGGCTATTCTGAATTGACTCCCGCTCAAAATGCGTGGCTTTTTAGAGCAAGACATCTTGCCTCAGCAGCTAGTGCATTGCCATTCACGAAAACACGTTTTAATAGCGGGCTTAAAAGACTTAGGCAATTATTACCCAATGAACAAGATATTAGGATGGTACCAAAGATACTCTCTGAGTCTGGTATTAGGTTCTTAATAATTGAGCCATTACCCCAATCGAAAATAGATGGAGCATGTTTTTGGGTTGATAATTCTCCCGTAATTGTTCTATCTCTTAGATATGACCGAATTGATTGGTTTTGGCATACACTGATGCACGAATTAGGACACGTTAAGAATGATGATGGGCGGAAGAATGGGAATATTCCGTTTGACATTGATTTGGTAGGGGAGTCAGCCCAACCGATTGAAAATAGGCCACAGTATGAGAGGGAAGCCGACAGTTTTGCCATTAACTTCTTGATACCCCAAACAGATTTTGACGATTTTATAGCTCGTGTCCGGCCTTTGTATTCAAAGAAGAGAATCGTTGGGTTCGCAAACAGAATAAATGTCCATCCGGGCATTGTAGTCGGTCAACTCCAGCACCGAGATGAAATTAAATACTCTCAGAATCGTGAAATGTTAGTTAAAATTCGAGAAACAATTGCTAGTGCAGCTTTGACTGATGGTTGGGGGTATTCACTACCGTCAAGTATATAAAGGAGGGTTTAGGCAAATGGGGCAAGGTTATTATGAGCAGATGCAGAGAATTGTGAACAAGTATATTACTACTGGTGGGCGTTGGCCCGCTACGACTCATGAGATTGCTGCTTGGGCGATTAGAGAGGGATTATGGGCACCACAGAGAACTAAAATAATAGATATCTGTGCTGAACAGTTGGCTCGTGCGATGCGAGAGGAGTATATAGTTGACCCTCAGGGGAGAACTGTACGTGCAAAACATGCCGCTAGAATGCAACGAGAAGGTGAACAATTAGTATTATGGGCTGATATTAGAACTGCCGCCCGGGAACATATGGAAATTGCATTTCAGCAGCGCAGACAACAGATTGTTGGTGATTGTCGCCAACTCAAACTTGATGTAGATAGTTATAATGATAATATAAATCTAGGCGAACCTATACAGATGGTATTTGATTTCACCCTAGATATTGTTGAATTAGAAGCTGTGGTTTAACTTTCCTTTTTCCGCCAGCGAACACTTGCTGCTAATTTAGCTATTTCTTTACGCTGTTCGGGTGTTAACTTTGCAGCCCTAGCTTTACCACCCTTAAGCCCACCAAGCCTGCCTAATGCTACTGCCGCCGGATTCTTTTCTTTGGTGGATTCTGGCCCTTCCTCTTTTTGGGTAGCTTCTTCGTTTATATCCCTCTTTTTGCTTGACCGCTTTGGCATACTTTAATTATGCCATAGGATGATTCCTTTGTCTAGTCCCCTAAATTTCAGGTTCTGCTCGGTTGCGGTGGCTGACTCCTTCGAGCTTCTTGGTGTTTGAGAGGTTTGAGCCATCTGCGATACTCGGGTTGTGTAGTCAAACCCGCCGTGATAATATATGTCCAAGCGCAGATCCAAGGAGCAGCATGGGCTTTGAAGTAGCTGAACGTGCCCTCAGTCCTGAAGTATCTAAACTTTTTGAGGGATTCTTAGGTTGTAAGATAGCCAGCGAAGGAATTCTGCCAGAGAGAAGGCAGTTTGATTTCTTCCTCATTCTCGATGACTCACGGATTGTCATTGAACTTAAAATAGGCTTTGACAAACTGAACTCGGCCATAGTTCAAGCGGAGGAATACAAGGAACAGTTAAAGGCTGACGGAATTATTGCCATTGCCTACCCTAAGCAAGCCAAGCAGACTGTTACTCGGCCAGAAGATGTTAGAGATATTGCCCTTGGTCTTCATCCTACTGTAACCGTACTGACTCCTTTCCTCAAGCATCATTATCCTCAAATCTCATTAGCCGAATTATCTAAGAATTTGATTGATAGCCTAGCGAAACCAACCGCAGCCCCATCTGTAGACCTCGTGGTTCAAGCGCTTCGCCAGTCAGTTCAGGGCCTATCATTAGAAATCAGGCGTACCGCCGGCATTGATAGCCCCATTATCAGGCAAACTGTCGGCTCTCTGGCTCTGTTTGAAATCCTATCCCAAGAAGATAGAGAGCCAAGAAAGAAAAGGGAAGAAACTGTAAAGGGAGTCGTCGCTGACCTTGCCGCTTATATTCTGGTTAACCAGATTCTTCTATATCAGATCCTTAACAAAGCACTCGAACTCAAAAGGCGAATTGAGCCGATAGTCGCCCCCTTAGAGTTGAATTCGTACTTTAAGGTTATTAACGACATCGATTATAAAGCAGTCTACTGCACTGACGTGGCTTCCAACATTTCACCGTCCGCTGTCACCGAAATAAATACAGTCATACTGGCTATTCGTGCCCTTCAACCTGAAAATCTCAGACATGATCTGTTGGGTAGAATTTTTCATGAGTTCCTTCCGTTCGAGACTAGGAAGCGTTTGGGCACTTTCTACACCCGCCCCCAGGCTGCTGATTTACTAGCAGGTTTGGCAATTGATGATCCTTACGAAAAGGTACTCGACCCTGCCTGTGGCAGCGGCACTCTACTGGTTAGTGCTTACCATAGAAAGATGCTGGCTGGTAAAGGTCGCCCCCATAAGAAACTTGTTGAAGAGGAGATTACTGGGGTTGATATAATGCCTTTTGCTGCTCATCTTGCTGCCCTTAACTTAACCATGCAATCACCGCTGGAGCCGACTGATAGGACCAGAATCGGAACCGGCAACTCCCTTAATCTCACCCCTGGAGACGAGGTCGGTAACGTGGCCAGGTGGCTGCAGGCATTCGGTGGTGACATCATAGGCGTAGATGTTGACCAGCCGTTGACCAAGGGAGAGGTTTTTAAGCTGCAACCTGTTGATATTGTTATTATGAACCCACCCTTCACCCGCAAGGAAAGCCTTACTCCCGGGATGAAGAGCGTTCAGTGGGCATTCCTGGGCGACCAGAATTATTGGGCTTATTTCATTCCGTTGGCTGGCTCTTTACTTAGGAGAAATGGCAAAATAGCCGCTGTGCTGCCCCGAGACTTCTTCCGGGGCGAATACAGCCGAACTGTAAGAGAATACCTTTTCGGCAATAATGCCTATAGCCTCAAGTACGTGGTTAAGACGACGAAAGATTGGGCTTTCAGCGAAAACACTCTGTTCAGGGACTTCCTGATTATACTCGAGAAAGGTGTTGCTCAGGACAAGTGTGCTTTTATCTATCTTAAAAAGAAATTGAGCGACATTACTGCGACTGACTCTGTCGGTATTCCCATAACGGTGCGGCTTCTCCCTCAAGGCAAACAGTATGAGGATGATTCTATATTTGTTACGTGGAAAGACCAAGCGGATATACTTACCAACTGGCGTGATTTAGGACACTTTGTCGTATTTAACACAGATGCAGGCGAAAAGCTAATCGAGTTCTTTCATAGGGTGATGGATAAAGCGATAGGAAAGGTTACCACTTTAGTAAACTCCAGACCCCCCATCCAGGTTTTGCGAGGGCTAGAGCCTCTAGTTGAAAATCTGCTAAATGCTATTTTTGTCATGCGAGCTATCGATAAGAAAAGAATTGGTCGCTCTGGTCTGATTATCACCTCAGAGGAAAAGGGCTATGTTAAAGGTATTGTGAAAGGCACCAATACGGCTTTCGAAATTCCCAAGAAAGCACTTAGAAAGGGAGTCAAAACAGCGTCCTACTTACCCAAGATTGATATAGGAGACGTTAGCGACTTAGTCATCCTCAAAAATTTCGATGGCTTTAAAGAAATTCAGGACAAGCTTGCTACCAGCGTCGACTTGAAAAACATAAACCGACAGGCGCATGACAGACTATCCCATCTTCTGTTTTCTCGAAGGTTTGATTTTACCTCACCAGGAACCAAGTTACTTTCCTTCTTCTCATCAGACAAGGCACTGGCAGGTAAGGCTTTCTGGACACTTTCCTTTGACGAGACTCAGTCGAAAGCCATGTGCGTATGGCTAAACAGCTCTATTGCTTTCATCGAGTTACTCATGTCTTTAACAGAAACAAGGGGTTCTTTTATTGAGGTAACAAAAGAAAAACTTCTTGAATTTCATATCCCAGATTTTTCTAAATGCGACACGACAAATCTACTAGCAGCTTTCGACCACATAAGACACATAGAGTTTCCGCCTCTTATCGAACAGTTTGAGAATCCGCTAGAGGCTCGAAAGATTATTGACCGTGCTGTGCTTAAGACAATTGGTTACAGCGAGAATGAGATTGAGGAAATTCTCCCTGGACTTTACACGGCAATGGCTACCGAATTGCGAAGCTGGGAAGAACTTATGCACCAGTCTTCCGCTAAAGAAAAGGAACCAACCCCCCAATTGCACCTTTTTGCTAAAGAGTAATCTTCATTCAACCTTCTCATTACTTCCATATTATGTCATTCGAAGCTCTCAGCTTGGGGTGAAATATTTTTTGTGAATTTCATTTAGTCGTGAGACTTAGCTTTGTGGGGAGTTTCGCACATCCCTACTACTAATAAAGACCATTTCGCAACAAGCTAAATCTAAGACACTTGACCTAGCCCACAGGGGCTGATATTATCAACCTATCTGGGGGTGCGAGGTGAATTTCAACGAAAAGCTGATAGATGCAACGAAAAGGAACGAGAGCTTACTCTGCATCGGGCTTGACCCTGACCCAGAGCTGATGCCGAGCGGGATAGGGGTTTTAAAATTCAATAAGGCAATTATTGATGCTACCTCTGACCTGGTATGCGCCTACAAACTCAACCTCGCCTTTTATGAAGCCCTTGATGACGGGATTGACGACCTGAAGCGCACTATTAAGTACATACCGAATAATATTCCAACAATTGCCGATGCTAAACGGGGTGATATCGGCAACACCGCCAGAGCCTATGCCAAGGCTATTTTCACCAACCTCAACTTTGATGCTACTACCGTGAACCCCTACCTCGGCTTCGATTCAATAGAGCCTTTTATTGAACAGTGGGATAAGGGGACATTTATCCTGTGCCGGACATCAAACCCCAGCGCCGCTGATTTCCAGAGCTTGCCCTTTGTCTTAAAGGGCAAGCAACACCGCCTATTTGAGATAGTAGCCCTCAGAGCCGCTCAGTGGAATAAACAAAGCAAGAATATCGGGCTGGTGATGGGAGCCACCTATCTTGAGGAACTAAAACTGATAAGGCAGAATCACCCCAATATGCTACTCTTGATACCCGGCATTGGTGCTCAGGGAGGAGACCTGGCTTCAGCCGTTCGCTATGGGGTCGATGCTCGGGGGCAGAAGGCGATTTTAAGCTCGTCAAGGCAAATCATATACGCCTCAGGGAAAAGGGATTTCGCCGAGGCAGCGCGGCGGGTCGCATCATCACTAAGAGATGAGATTAACTATCATCGCTCTACCCTAACCTCAGCTCATTGAGACAAGAACAATGGTTATGGAGATAAAGCTGGGCGATGTGGTTCGCCTCAAGAAGAAGCACCCCTGTGGCAGCTATGAGTGGCAGGTGGTCAGACTGGGGGCTGATATCGGCATTAAATGCCTTAAATGCCAGCGCCGCGTCCTCCTGGAGCGGGCGGTCTTTGAGCGCCGGGTCAAAACCTTTATCTCCAGAGGTCAGTAATGGCTCGCCGCATTATGCATATTGACCTCGATGCCTTCTTTGTCTCGGTAGAGCAGGCGGAAAATCCCCAGCTCAAAGGTAAACCGGTGGTAGTTGGCGGCAGACCTGAAGGGCGGGGGGTGGTTGCCTCCGCCTCATATGAAGCCCGGGCTTTTGGACTGCGTGCCGGTATGCCCCTGACCACCGCCAGCCGCCTTTGCCCCCAAGCTATTTTTATACAGGGCAGCTTCCCCAAGTACCGTGAGGCTTCACAAAGGTTTATGACTATCCTGGCTGACTTCTCCCCCTATCTAGAGCCAATGGGTCTTGACGAGGCATATCTGGATGCCACCGGCTTTGAATCCATCCATGGCTCCACCCGCCAGATGGCGGCGAAGATAAAGCAGCGAATTAAGGATGAACTGGGGCTTACTGCCTCGGTAGGCATCGCCGGCGGCAAGGTAGTGTCCAAGGTTGCCTCTGAGCTATCCAAGCCCGATGGACTGCTGGAGGTGGCTGCTGGCGAGGAGCGTTCCTTCCTGGCGCCGTTACCTGTAGCCAGACTGCCGGGAATAGGCAAAAAAACAGAACAGAAATTAAACAGCTTACGTATTAATACTATAGGTAGACTATCTCTTATGCCGTTAAAAGCCCTTAAGAGCCATTTTGGTGCGTCTGGTGAAGTTCTGCACCGATTTGCCAGTGGCATTGACGATAGGGAGGTAGAGCCCCCCGCCGCCGCCAAGTCCACCAGCCGGGAGACTACCTTCGGCAAGGATACCAGAGACCGCTCCCTGCTTAAATCAACCCTTCGCTACCTCGGCGAACGGGTTGGTGCCGACCTGCGCCAGAAGGGCAAGCGGGCGAGGTGCATAACCCTGAAGCTGAGATATGCCGATTTTACCACCTTCACCCGCCGCCACACCCTAGCTCAGACCACCGATAGCGACCAGACCATCTTTGACACCGGAGTAAAGCTGCTAAACAAGGCGCTATCTGAAGAAAGACAAGCGGTGCGCCTTATTGGCATCGGGGTATCAGACCTGGTGGAGGCGGGCAGACAGCTGGAGATGCTGGATACCTCCGCCCAGAGACAGGAGCAGCTAAATAAAGCCATCGACCGCATCCGCAAGAAATACGGCTTCACTGCCATCCAGACGGGCAGGACACTGAAGCTAAAAGACATCTTCCCCGAGGGTGGGGAGGGCTATACGCTCCAGACGCCGAGCTTATCGAGGTAGGGGGAAATTTGTGTATCTCTTAGCCAAGTACCGTCTAATCCTTAGCTCTTTTTCTGCGGAGGCTTCGGCTCAGGTTTTTTGGGTGGCGGAGGAGGTGGATAACCCGCCTCTTTTATTGGTTTCTCCTCTTTAGTTTTATCTGACATATTGGCTCCTCATCAAGGTGACAGATTCACGACACTAAACGTGGTTAGAAAGACAACTCCAATTATGAAAAAAGCCATTGAAGTCCAGTTCAATACATTAGTCCAAGTCGTAAAACTGTTTTTCATTTCTTCTTTGCTCAGTTCAGCTTCTTTCTCATACCAGTTATCCAAGATTTCGCGTTGTTTCTTACATGCTGCCTGACTCAAAAGAAATGAAAGTAAAGTTGAAAGAATACTCGCGCCAAAAGTTGCCCAAGCAGTAACCAGAAGGCATATAGTTCCAGCTTCTGGGTTAGGAGCAATTTTCTCAATGAATACTAAAGAAAGCCCAAAAGTACCAGCAGCCAAGGTCAGGATATATTTATCAAAGCTTCTCGCCTGCTCAAGCTCAGCATTTATCAACGAGTTTCTTTGCTGAAGATAGTCTTTGTAATCTATTTTAGCCATGGCTTTGCCCTATATATAAATATACCACCCAGCCCTATTTAAGTCTATCCTTTCCATAAAGCTATACTGTGGTATAATGTACTAAGTTGTTTTGAGGTAGGTGGTCGCTATGTGGGACTGGTTCATGGCTAACGGAATATGGATATTAATTGCCGTCGTTGCCGGGCTTATTCTGTTCTTTCTGCTCAAGCACTGGATTCCGCTGGCAATAGAAAAGTTAGTGCCCCTGCAATGGCGGGACCAACTGAAAGGCATCCAGAAGGTGGTAAGCTGGGTCATTATCGGAATCGGCGGGTTGATACTGGCTCTTGCCGTAGCTGCGGTTGTCATCTCCCGCTACGGCATGGATATCTCTCCGGCTCTGGAAACAGTGCGCGACTGGCTGCTGGAGCACGGCATTCTTATTTTAGTCATTATTGTACTTTCCTATCTGGCTTACAAGATAGCCAAGTTAGTAACCCCCAGAATAGTTGGCAGGTATGTTACAGCAAGAGGCAAAGGGCGTCGTGCCCGGGCGGAGCACGCCAAGAGGGCAGAGACATTAAGCGGCGCCGTCACCCAGATTTTCGCCATAATTATAGCTGTAATTGCCCTTTTTATGATTCTCTCCGAGATAGGGCTGAATATTACCCCCCTGCTGGCCGGGGCTGGAGTCGCCGGCATTGCCATCGGCTTTGCCGCCCAGAATTTCATAAGAGACCTGATTGGGGGCTTCCTCATCATCTCCGAGAATCAGTTTGATGTCGGCGATGTCATCCAAATTGCCGATAAAACGGGCTTGGTGGAAGGGGTTAACCTCAGACGGACCCATATCCGAGACCTGGATGGCATTCTCCATATTGTCCCCAACGGCGAAATCAGGGTGGCCAGTAACTATACCATGATGTGGTCCCGGGTACACCTCAATATCAGTGTCGCCTACAAAGAAGACCTCGACCGGGTAATGGCGGTAATCAGGAGGGTATGGGAAGAAATGGCTTCGGAGCCAGATTGGGAACCGCAAATGCTCTCAAAAACACCCTGGCTGCTGCGGGTAAATGAGTTTGGGGATTCAGGAATTGTCATCAAGGTGGTGGGCGAAACTAAACCAATGAGCCAGTGGGATGTCATGGGCGAGCTGAGGAGAAGAATCAAGCGGGTCTTTGATGAGGAAGGGATAGAAATCCCCTGGCCCCACGTCAAGCTTTATATGGGCGACAAACCAGCCAGCGGAGGGCAAACCTGCGGGGCTTGCTCCGGAGTCAACCCTCCGGGGAGTAAATTCTGCGCCCATTGCGGTGCCAAGCTTTAGCCCTCCAAAGTAGAGATTGGGGATAGGGGGGATTGCCCAGTTTTTAGCGGTTGTTTTACTTCCCACCCTCCCACTCTACAGAGGTTCGAACCTCTTTAACACCTCTTAGAACGGGGGGTTAAGGGGATGCGTTCACCTTGATAAATTAAGGGGGTGGGGAAGGAGAGCCCAAGAGGGTGCAACCCTTTTGGGCGGGTGGGTATGGGAAGAGGAACACAGGTCTAAAGGGGGGTAAAGCCCCCTCCCCAACTTTATACCTGCTTGTCTTTCTTACACTTGATAAGTTATAATGAACGCTATCTAACAAGGAGAGGATTGAATGCCATCTTATGCCTATTTCCATAAGCAATTTGTCCCTCTATCCCAAGCCAAGATAGGGGTTATGACCAATTTCCTTCACTACGGCACTGCCGTCTTTGAGGGCATCAGGGGCAACTGGAACAGCCAGCAAAAGCAGATTTACCTCTTCCGGCTCAGGGAGCATTATGAGCGGATGCATGGCGGCTGCCAGGTGTTAAATATTGACCTGCCTTATACCAGGGATGAGCTATGCCAGATAACCATCGAGCTGGTGGAAAGGTGCCGCTTTAAAGAAGATGTATATGTCCGCCCCCTGGCTTACAAGAGTTCTGAATCCTTAGGCGTCCGCCTCAATGACCTGGATTGTGATTTCTTAGCCTTTGTTATTCCCTGGGGACCCTACCTGGATATGGACAAAGCCAAGTGCGGCATCTCTTCCTGGCGGCGCCCTGATTATAATGTAATCCCGCCCAACGCCAAGATTACCGGGCTCTATGTCAATAACGCCTTTGCCAAATCAGAGGTCATCGGGAAGGGCTTTGATGAAGCCATCATGCTCACCCCGGACGGTCATGTCTCGGAAGGCAGTGGCGAGAATATCTTTCTGGTTCTGGACGGTAAACTGGTCACCCCGGCCAGCGACAATCATATCCTGATGGGGATTACCCGCGATACGGTGATAAAACTGGCGCAACAGGAGCTGGGCGTCGAGACCATCGAGAGAAAGGTTGACCCCAGCGAGCTTTTTGTCGCCAGCGAGTGCTTCCTCACCGGCACCGCTGCCCACATAACCCCCATAGGGGAAATAGACCACCGCCAGATAGCTAGCGGCGAAATTGGCCAAATAACCAAAAAGCTACAACAGCTCTATTCTGAGGTAATAAGAGGCAATAACCCAAAATACCTTGATTGGTGCACCCCGGTCTATAAGCGGGTTCCCTGAAAAAGTAGCTTATTTCTTGGGCACATTTTGGGGCACACCCACCTGCAACGACTTAAGCAAGCAGATTACCTGGCAGCTCTCCTCTAATGCGGTGGTGTAATTATGGGCTTCCTCAAGAATTTGACCGATGGCAAAGCTGCCGTGACCATGAACCATGATAACCCGGTGTTTCTTTAGTGCCTGGGCAATTATATCAGCCAGACCCCCGGGTTTAACCTCCATGTGCCACCCCAGGACAGGGACCCGCCCCACTATAGACAGACCTTCAGTATCAATAGGCACAATCTCGGTTTCAGTTAGTGACAGGGCAACAGCGTGAGGTGGATGGGCATGAACAACAGCTGATGCCGGGGTTTCCCGATAAATAGCACGATGGACAGCTAATTCTGTTGACGCCAACGGCGTATTGCGGTCATTCTTGTTTATCCCGGTCTCTATTAAATCATGCTCCTGCAAACAGCCCAGCCGGCTGGTGCGGCGGGTAATGATGATACGCTCTCCCAGCCTGATACTCAGATTCCCACTATGGGAGGAGACCAGCCCCTTGGTAAACAGGTCATGACCCACCGTCTGAAACTGAGCT
>Ga0315545_1001731_pt1 | contig 20773 bp, 13 predicted proteins | sample SalMarSW160210MG_FD_203096 | JGI IMG/M metagenome (GOLD analysis project Ga0315545, IMG submission 203096) | Salt marsh sediment microbial communities from the Plum Island Ecosystem LTER, Massachusetts, United States - Salt Marsh Sediment SW1602-10 ...
AGTCTGCGCTGACCTTCTCGTGAGCTTTCTATGGGTGTTGTTAGCCCTTTCGGGCATGCACCATCACTTACGATCCCGCTTGACGCGGCTGAAGTAGGGTCCCTTCCCTCCTGCAAGGTTATGTTGTCCTTGCTATCACCAGTACTATGAACCCCTCCGACTTCTCACCCGGCATCCCCCTGGATTTCGCTTCCCGGCTTATACCAGCGGTCACGGTAGATGTGAGCCACCGACCGAGTGAGACCTCCCCTGTTCCATCGTCTACTTTCACAACATCCCGCTCCCCCTACGCCGGAGAGTTCTTCGGTGCTGCCTTTCCAGGGTCTTCGCACCTTCCGTGGCCTTCGCTCTCGCTGACAAGCTCGGCTCCCCCTTGTTCCCTGTACAGGGCTAACCTTTCGGCGCTGCAGGATTCACTTGATGTTACGGGCTGCTGCTTTGCTCCCCTTTCCCAGGGGGTTACAACGCTTCAGCACAGCCAGTCACCCGGCTGCACTGGTTGCCTGCTACGTGGCCTCCTGGTAGTTACCGCGACCGGACTTCCACCGGCTAGCAGACGATAGCTTTGCAGGGCACACCAGCGGTGGTTGGGCCGCCAGCCACAGGGCTCTGCCTAATCGAAGTCCCACATGTCTTCTTGTATTACCTCGATCTGCGTTTCGTTGGCAGAACACAGATACACGATAAAGTACTGTGGGTCTACGTCAGTCTCAGGGCAAATGCTGCAGGATGCTTCAAGGCAATCGGCATACCCCGGATTATCTGAATTCTTGAATTGCCATTCATCAAGACAATAATGGCTCATCTGTTCATCATAGTACTGCTGCAGGTAGTCTATGGACAAAGTGGTTGTATAGGTTCGCGTGCGGTAATGCCAACCTGAAGCCCCAAGAGCTTCATCGGTAGTGACAAATACACCAGGATATGGTCTGGGAGAAGGCCAGGCTCTACTCGCGAAAATGAGTATAACGAACGGTATCAGAATGCCAGTTCCCATTCCGCTCAGGATTCCGCTGCCTATTGAAACAAGAGCTCTCATCTTGTCAACAAGCACAGCGAGAAAGAAACTCAGAATCGCGCCAACGACCAACCCGCTGACACCAAAAACCACCACCCCATCCACCAGAAGAGGGGCGTCAATCAGACTTCCCCTGACTAGCAACACTGCCCACAGGGCTGCTACGCTTCCTCCAATCCCTGCACCGAGTGTTGCCCAAACTGCTACATTGCGTACCCGGATCAGAAATGCTTTCAACATATTATGGTCACGCTTGGCGGCTCAACACGTGATAGGTGATGCGCAAACGAAAGTCACGCCTCGCGTTTCACGTGCAGCGCCTCACACCGGCAGCACGCTCTCATTGACGAGCAACGCCAGCGTCGCCAGCCAGAAGAAGCTGAACGTCAACACACGCCGCGAGCGGTGCAACGCCCCGTAAAGCAGCGTCGCGGCGACCAGCCCCACCGCCAGGCGGGCCATCGCCAGCGGCTCCCGCCAGGTCGAGTTGGGCAGAAAAGGCAATACAGCCGCCTGGAGCAGCAAGACTGCCACCCAGGCGTGCCGCCGCCCGCGCCACAGATCGCGCACCGACACAATCAGCGCCCAGATCGCCGGCAACACGAACAGCGGCCCCTCAATGGCCAGCAGTATCCAGAACGCCTGCCAGCTATCCTGCGTCACCCGCAGCAGCCCCATGAAGGGAATCGCCTCGAAGGGCATCGCCATCGCGCCCCCGGCCCCCACGCCCGGCGCGCCGAGCCAGGCCCACAACGCGCCCTGCCAGGCGATAAACGGCACGCCCACGAGAGCGGCAAGCTTGACGGCCTCCCGCCAGCGCCGCTCCAGCGCCAGGTAGAGCAACAAGCCGCCCGCCGCGACCAGCGTCGTTTCTTTTGTCAATGCAGCGAGGGCCAACAGCCCTCCTGCCGCGCGGCGCCGCTCTCGCACCCAGGCCCACAGCCCGGCCTGCACCAGTCCATAGGCCAGCGGCTCGGCCAGGTCGAGCCGCAGTCCAGCCACCAAGCCGCCATAGAGGCCGTAGGCCAGCCCATACCAGCGGCTCACGCGATGCTCAACCAGCAGCCGCTCGGTAAAGTACGTCCCGCCGGCCAGCGCTGCCACGTTGATCGCGATCAGCGCCCAGGGAATCGTTTCCGGCTGGCCCAGCGCCAGCGCCCACGCCAGTGCCGGGTACAGGATACGCTGGTGGCGATAGGGTGGCACGTCACACTGCGGGCAGCGGCCGGTCGGGTCGCGGGCGATATAGTAGGCGAACTGGCCATCATAGCCCGGCGTGCCTCCCTCCTGGCCCTGGCTGTAGCGCGTCCCCGCCAGCACGAACATCATCGGGTCGCCGCCGTAGCGCGCCAGCGTCAGCCCGGCGTAGGCAAGCGACAACACCAGGACGAGCACCCAGGGCCGGAGCCACCTTCCTTCGACAGGCTCAGGACGCCGCTTCACGCCACCGTCTCCCGTTTTCGCGTTAGCACCAGGCCAGCGACGAGCACGACCAGCGCCACAAGGCTAAGCGCCCCACCCACGAGCACCGAGGTTGGGCGATAGAACATCTCCACCGTGTGCTCTCCGCCCTCCAGGCAGACGGCGCGGAAGGCATAGTCGGCCCGCAAGAGCTCAATGGGCTCCCCGTCCACCGTCGCCCGCCAGCCCGGATACCAGGTATCGGCCAGGACCAAATATCCCGGTGCGTCGAGCGCGGCGCGTATTGTAACCCGGTTGGGGCCATCCTGCAAGGAGAGAATCTGCGAATCGGCGAATGAGCGAATGGGCGAATGATGTTCAGAAAGAGACTTTTGCTCAAGCAAGACCTTGAAAGTGGGATCGAATTCAGGGTCTGAAAGAACGGCCGGCACTTTGTCGAAAAGCACCTGTGTGGCATTGGGAACGATCCATGCGCGGCCCAGAGCATCAGGCAGACGATACAACGCGGCCACGTCATTCGTGTAGACCGGCTCCGCCTCCGGCCAGGGCTGGTCGCTGGCGACGTGGGTCACGCCCATCACACGCAGCAGATCCGGCGACTCGATGGCAGCGCTCAAGAGATCGGCATACCGCCCCACCAGCAACGGATCAAAGTTATTGGCAGAAGCCACGCCGTCCAGCATGCCGGCGTTGGGCAACTGCACCTCGCGCAGCGCCCACCAGTACCTCACGTCGCGCGGCCCAAAGTCGTCGAAAGCCAGATGTCGAAACTTGACCCGGTACTCGGCCAGCTCTCGATTGCGCTGGGAGGGATCGGACGGCCAGTACACCCGCACAGCGTCGGAATCGCGCGCCAGGGCCGCCGATGCGCCCGTCAAGCCGCGGTACAGCGCCCGATCGACCGTCGGCACCAGCGGCCAGCCGAAAAGCAGCAGATCGATTACAATGAAAGCGATCGCCGCCGCCTGCCACCAACTCGCGTCGCGCCGCAGCAAAGTCAACAAACCCACCCCGATCACCCCCCCCCCAAGCCAGGCCGTCACCGGCCCAAAGGTGGATGGTATGGCAGGAACCAGACACGGCGCGAGCAGCCCACCGACGAGCAGCGCCACACCTATCACGATGCTCAGCATCCCGCGCCGCCGCCCGGCGTGACCCGAGGGCCACGACTGCGCACCCAGGGCCGCCAGCGCGGCCAGCGCGACGGTGGCTACCGTCAGCCACCGCGCCGGAGCCTGGAACAAATCAAAGGTGGGAACATGGCGGAACAAGAACGGGAAAACCGGCGTGTTGTTGCCCAGTGCCAACAGCAGCGAACAGACGACCACACCCGCCCAAAACAGCGTCACACCCCGTCGGTGCCCGGCATCGCTCTCCCTCTTGCACAGCGCGAGAACCGCGCTCGCCGCCAGCAGCAGCGGCAGCAGCCCCACGTACCCGGCGTCTTCCCAATAAGTCGCGTACCCCCAATAATCGCCCCGGCCCGGGTCACCGAAAAAACCGGGAGCCAGAAAGGTGATCAGCCGCCAGGGCCACAGAGAATAGGTCATCGCAAAGTCGTAGCCGACCCCGGTCGAGCGTTGAGACTGCATCATCAGTTCGGCAGTCGGCAGGAGTTGGATTGCCGCCAATCCCACCCCAATGAACAATGAGACAACGAACAATGAAAAACGCCCGAAAAGCAATCTCCAGTCTCTAATCTCCCGACCCGTCGCCTTTATCGTCCGAAACAATGCATAAGCCGCCAGCAGCACGCCGCCGTAGAACGCCGTCTGCGCGTGACCGGCCAGCAACCCCAGTCCCAGTGCTAGCCCCAGCCACAGCGCATCGCCAAGCCGCTTGCGCTGCACCAGCACCTCGCTGCGCCACAACCAGACGGCCAGCCAGGGGAAAGTGAACGCCATGCTGGGGAACAGCGCCACCCGCGCCACCAAGAAGCCGCTGCCCTCCAGGGCCAAGGCCCCTATCAGCGCGGAGAAATGATCCAGCCCTGCCGCCCGCTCCCAGCGGTACATCCCCCACCCCGCCAGTGCAAGGTGGAGCGCTGTCGTCCACGTCAGCGCGACCTCGGCAGGTAGCAGCAGGTAGAGCGCGTCCAGCGGATAGAAGGCCGCCGTCTGGTAGTTGGCCGCCAGCGGCGCGCCGCAGCCCACCAGCGGGTTCCACAGCGGCAGGTGGCCGCTCCGCCACATCTCCGCCGCCATCCGCTGCCAGGGGACGAACTGCAAGAGGGGAGTGCCCCAGTAGAAAGCCTCGCCGGCGAAGAGAGGACGCCAGAGTAGCAGCAAGGGAAAGAGGACAAATGAACAATGAACAACGAACAATGACCAATTCCTGCTTCTTGCTTCCTGCATCTTGCTTCCCGTCAATGCTCGACCAGGAGAATGGTATAGCCGCCCGTCCTGTAGATCTCATTCAGGTAGGGTGCGGTATGCGGGTCAAACCTTCCCACCCGCTGCTCCGCCGGCCCCCAAAAGACGTAGTCGATATCGTACTCCTCCAGCAATTCCTGTCGCCAAGCATCATCGGCCGCCGCGCCGAAGAAACGCTCCATCAGCGCCTTTTTCTCGGCAAAGTGCACGGTCTCAGGCCCATGACCCACAAAGACCCGCGCCCCGACGCGCGCCGGCAGGTAGTTTCCCGTCTCGTAGGACGTCAACACCACGTCGTCGTGCTCTACCTGCTCGTCCAGCCAGTCAAGCGCCGCGATCTCCGCCGCGTCCCGATAGATTGCGTCAGGCCTCCCCCGCAGCACCAGGCAGTTCCCCACCACCAGCAGTACGTTGGTAGCCGATAGAACGAACAACGCGACTCCCACAATCAGCCACCGCCGAGCCACCTGCCACTTGCCACTTGCCGGAGATTTGAGATTCGAGATTCTCAAAAGTCCCCAGGCCGCCAACAAGCTAAGGGGAACCTGTACCCCCTCCACCAGCCGCCGCTGCAGGTTGAACGGCAGGTAGACCAGGAGCGGCACCACGCCCACCCAGGCCAGCGGCAACCACAGCGGCTTCTCGCTGCGCCAGGCGTCCCGCACCGCAAACGCCGCCAACAGCAGCGGCACGCCAAACGCCGCCAGGTAGTGCAGCGGGTGCGGCGACAGGATCAGGTTCTGCGATGACCAGACCTCGTACACCGGATCGCTGGTAAAGACCCACGCGCTGTAGACAACGACGGGGGCAGAGAGGAGCACGGGCACGACTGCCACCAGCGCCTCGCGCCACAGCACCCGTCGGCAACGCATGCACAGCACACCCCATCCCGCCCCCATCACCGCCCACGCCACCGGGACGTAGAAGGGAACAACAAGACCCGTTAGCAGCCATAAGAAGCCGATTGATGCTGCCCGCCCTGCATTTGAGATTTGAGATTTGAGATTTGAGATTTGAGATCCCGCACCCCATACCTTCAACAAGAACAGGATTCCCCACAACAGTAGCGTGCGGCCCAGGGCAATGTGAGGGAAAGCGTACAGCACCAGGAACGTGAAGCCTTCCGGCAGGATAAAGTCCAGCGGTTGAAAGCCAAGCCAGTCCGATTGCCCCAACGCGACGAGCAGCCAGCCCAGCCCGCCGCCAAAGGTCACCATCAGCCAGGCCACTCGTCGCACCGCCACCTGCTCTGTGAAAGCCGCCAGGAAACGATACACGGTCAGCAGCAGCCCCAGCCCAAAGACCCATCGTGCCGCGTGGTAGATCCACACCATCCGCGCTGTTAGATCATCGCCCGGCAGCAACGCGGCGATCTTGCCCAGGAGCAAATGAAAAGGGAAGAACAGCGTGCCCATGTGCGGCTCAGGCGTGTAGGCGATGTGAAACAGCCACGCCCCGTCCGCCCCCTGGCGCATCTTGGCCAGGTAGGAGTAGCAGTCCTCCAGCGCGTAGACAAACCCGCCAAAGACGCGGGGCCCGGCCGCTTGCATCGCGCCAAAGGCGCATGGGATCGAGGTGACGGCAAGCGCGATGACGCCGACGGCCAACACAAAACCCCACTCACGCCCATCGCACGTCCCACACCGTCCGTCGCTCATTACAGCGTCCACCACGCAGCGATCACAAGCCCATCCCCCTCTCTTACCTCCTGTTTCCTACTACACTACTTTCGTCGCAGCCAAAAAGCGACCAGCGCCCCACCATACAACAGGGCGGCGATCACGTACAGGCTCTTGACACCCCACAAAAGCGAACCATACTCCAACACGCCGCCCACGACTGACCCACTCAAGTTCGAAGCCAGGGGGCCGGCCGTTTCACCCGCCCGCCGCAACGACTCGCTAAAGATCATACCTGCAAAAAACAGAGGCACAGAGAGCAAAACCATACCCCCGGCGGCCCGGATAACCACCGGTAAGCCAGACAGGGTGTCTAGAGGAAGGAAATAGACGAGAGTCAAACTGGCAAACAAAAATCCGTAAACCAACCGCAAATCGACGCGCGGTCGCCAAAGCACCACCAAGTTCGCCGCCAGAGCCATCAACAGCACACCGGATATCGCCAACGCATTGACGAGCCAGGTGGTACCAAAGAGCAGGGCAAACTCGGTAACACTCTTGAACTCGACCAGCAGAAACGCCGCGCCGAGCAGCCAGAAGTGCCAATCGGGACGCAACACCCTGGGGAAAGAACGCCTGAGCAAGATGAAGCACACCACGCCAACGACCAGCAGCGCCTGCCAATAAGCAGCCGGCACCGTCCGCGCACGCATGTAGAGATACGGCCAATCGTCGGTCGTCAGCGGCACGCGTTCGGCCAAAGAACCAGGCCGCCAGGCAGACATCTGGGCCTCAGCCAACCGGTTCGGCGAGACCGAACCTGCTACAAAGACTGTGTCTCCTCCTCCCACGCCCGAACGCACGTAAACCCTGTCCGCTCCAAAAACCTGGGCTAGCATTTGCCCTAACCGCTCCTCAATCCACGGCGCTCCTTCACCGACAGCAAACGTCACCGCGACCAAACCATCTTCGGTCAGGTGGCCCTTCACCTCCTCAAAACTCTCAAGCGTGTAGACGAACGAGTCCAGCCGAACGCTGGACAAGCCCGAAAGCAGGGTGTGAGAATCCAGCAACCCGAACGCGACCACGTCATACTGTTCGGTGCTCCTCTTGAAGAACGAACGAGCATCATCCACGACGAGCGTGACGCGCGAGTCATCGTAGGGGTGTTCAGGATGCAACTCCCGCCCAAGCGCCAGGATGGCAGGATCGATCTCCACAGCGTCTACGTGGGCTGCACGACTGCGGAGCGCAGCGGCCACATCGTTTCCCATCCCCGCGCCGACGATCAACACGCGTCCGCCCTCTGGCCCGAGGCGATAGGGCAAGTTGTACAGAAAAGCCCTATCCTCCAGTTCAGGAATCTCCCCCTGCAGTTTGGACAAAGCCTCTGGAGAAAGATCCACCGCCTGCTGGTAAAAGATCTGTTGGACGGTCAGGTTGTACCCCACATCAATCATCGCGCCATCACTTCGACGGGGCAGAGAAAGCTCCTTGACCTCCAGCCGTTGATACGGGGACCAGATTGCGCCTCGCCCAAAGATGGTCAACCCAATCAACACGGCCACAAAGATCACCACAGTGAGGCGCGACAGTGTGCGCCTGACCCCCATATAGAGCCCAACGCCAAGCAGCCCCAGGCCAAACCAGACCAACGGCGGCGATTGCAAGTACGACAGGAACGAGAACATCCAAACACCTGCCAAGCTGGCCAGAATGTTGATGATGTAGGCAGGCACTGGCGCATGGCGCGCCATTTCCTCACCAGTGGCCTGCCCCAGCGGGATGAAGAGAAACACCGTGCACAAAAAGAAAATAAGCACGATGCCAAGAAATAATGCCAACGACAACCAGTAGGCATAAGACACGCTGCCCCACAGAAACTCGTCGCCGGCCCCTGGATAAGCCAGGACGCCGGGAGAACTGAACCGACCAACGACAAGCACGAGCACAACAAACAACCCTAGCAAGGGAGCAAAGGCCTGCTTATAATCGCGCCCCTTTCCGACGAGAGCGTAACCAATAGACAGTCCAAGGAAAGCCGCCAATAAAGGTAGATTCTTAAAATACGCCATCAACCGCACCTCACCAGAGATCCAGCGAATGACGGCCAATTCCAGAAAAAGCCCCAAGCTGCTCACGAGAAACAGGCGCCACCAACGCAAAAAGCGGCGTTTAGAAACCTGTACGAGCTCCTTCATAGTTTCCCCCATGACAATTGCCTAATACCCGAGTCTGTAAACCTTCACATTCTCGCCTTCAGACACCAACTCCCACTCCCACGTCTCCGATTCCCAATCTTTAGTCTCCTGATCAAGCAACACATACCCAACCCTATTCTCTCGCAGAAATGCCTCCTGCTCCTCTATTCCCATCTCCCCAGCCCAATATGCCTCCACCTCTGCTTTCCGTCTTGCGGCGTTCACCGTCTCGAAGGGATGGCCGTAGACTACCGGCTGCCCGGCCCACGCCGGCACAAGGAGTCCCATCCGCGGCGAGCACAACACCACCGCATCGGGATCGCCTTTTTCGCGCAGCCACTTGAGCGCCGCCCACTCGCCATCGCTCAGGTAAAAGTCGGACACCGTCGCCAGGTGGCCCACGATCAAGAACAGGGGCGTCAGCGCGCAGAAGGCCACCAACAGCCCTTGCGCCAGCCCGCGTCTGCGAGCCTTGATCCGTGGGCGCACCGTCCGCCACCACCCCACCCCGGCCAGCAGGCCCAACGGCACGCCAAGCCCCAGGCTCAACCGGCGCTGGAGCGGTAGCGGCAAGTACATCCCCACCAGTGTCACGCCCACCCAGCTCAGCAACAGCCAGTCAGCATCGGAGCCGCGCCGCGCTGCAAAGACGGCCCCCGGCACAGCCAACACTAACACCAGTCCGTAGCTCAACGCCCAATCCCACAGCGGCGGTGAGTCGGTCACGTTTTGCGCGTCCCACACCGAGAGCGCCGGATCGGAACGAATCGCCCGCAGCATGTACGACGGGTAGGGCAAGGCCAAAAGGCCTGCGACGGCTATCCAGGCAAGCGCCTGCCACGGAACAGCCCGCTCGCGCACTGCCCGCGCCACCAGCATCACCCCCAGCCCACCGAAAACGGCCACCAACCCGAATGGCTGAATGGCTCCCAGTACGATTGCCGCTGCAATCATCCCCAACCCCAGGAGCCAATGTCGCCTACCGCGAATCGCCAATCGCGAGTCGCCAATCGCCGACCCACAACGGGCGATCCACATCATCAATGCCATGGCCAATGGAAAATGGGCATTCGCCAGCAACGAATAAACGGGAAACGCCTCCGGCACCCACAGGTCGGCGGACTGGTACCCAAAGAACACGACCATCCACCCCAGCCCGGATCCTACTGCCGTGAATAGGAACATCGCACGTCTCTCGCCAATGTCATCGCTCAGGCGGGTGGCTAGCGCATAGATGGCCAGCAGCATGGCCGCGCCGCCCAGCACCCGCGCCGCGTGATAGACGACGATCAACGGCAGACCCGTCCAGCGCGCCACGTGCCCCAGGAACAGATAGAACAAGTACACTGGCGCGCCATCTTGCGGTTCAGGTGTGTAGGGAAGACGGAATAGCCAGGGGCCTTCCAGTCCCTGGCGCATCTTGGCGATGTAGGAATTGCCGTCCTGGGGATTGAAGAGCAGCCCGGTGAAATGCTGGCCCTCAGGCACCTGCGCCCAGGCAGCGAGGTAGGGCAGGCAGCTGGCAACCGCCAGCGCCAGTGTCACCAGCACGACCCAACGCCACTCCTTGCGCTCGATGTGCATTCCCGTGCCATCCATGTCGTCTCGCTTGGGGCAAACCCAACCGGCCCCTGGTAGGGCAGGTTGGCGGCGGGGGAGATACCCGGATCGTCGTTTATCCGATATCGTCCTGATGCAACGTGGCCACCGCGATGCAATCCGTCAGCCGCCAACCTGCCGCCCGGAGCAAGGCCTACAAGAGGCAGGTAGGCCACTCTCACACTTCTTCGCCACGGCCTGCCTCTCCCGCTGCACTTGTGGACGACGTGGTCTCGCTCCCAAGCCGCGGCCAACCTGCCCTACGTCTGCTTCGTGTTTCCCCTTCGTGCCCTTCGTGTTTGGAGCTCAGGAATCAGAATGCGAGACGGGGGAGACGCACCGAAACCCGAGGTCGTCGCTCGAGAAGTCGGGACGGTCCCTGAGGCGGGCGGAGCAGCGGGCGTAGTACTGATCGCCGTCCCACGAGCCCCCGCGCACCACGCGCAACTCCCCGGACGAAGGCCCTGTGGGATTCACCTGCCGCCCGGCGGCATACGGCCCATACCAATCCCCCACCCACTCCCACACGTTTCCCGCCAAGTCCTGCGCGCCCACCCAACTGGCTCCTGTCGGGTAGGAACCCACGGTGGTCGTGCCGCCCACACACCCACCATCTTTGCCCCAGTAGTTCGCCAGGGAGCAGTCCGGCGCACTATTGCCCCACGGATACGCGTACCCCTCCGGCCCGCGCGCCGCGACCTCCCACTCCGCCTCCGTCGGCAGCCGTCCCCCAACCCATTCACAGTATGCCGCTGCCCCGTACCAAGTCACCTCGATCACCGGATGATTGGCGTACCCGCTCACTGGCCGGTACGCGCCCTCAGATCGCTCGATGCGACAATCCTCGTCCCCAATGTTCAGCCAGGTCGCACCACCCTCTGTCTGGTTGCCCTGCTCATTGAGAAAAGCCGCGAACCGGGCGTTAGTCACCTCAGTCCGGTCGATCCAGAAGCCATCCAACACCACCTCGTGCACCGGTTGCTCGTCATCTCCGCCATCGGTGCTCCCCATCTCGAATTCCCCCGCCGGGATGTAGACCATCACCATGCCGTCGGCGGGGCGCGTTTGGCTATCGCCCTGGATGGGGAGGTCAGGAGTGAGAGTGGGGCGCGACGTCGAGGTCGGCAGTGGCTTTGTGGGCAATGGTTGCTGGGTCGGTGTCGGCGCCGAATTGGCCTTGAGCCAAGAAGCCGCCACTATGCCTACAATCAGCAACACTACCGCTGCCATCCCACCTAGCGCCCACACCAACCCGGGCACGGACCGGCGGGGCCGCGCGGCGGGCCATGAGCCGGGCATCACCTTCGTCGGCTGCCCGGGCGCAGGTGCTGCAGCCGGGGCAGGCGCGGGAGGCACGACCGCCCCGCTCTGGGACGCGCGAGCCTCATCCTCCGCCGCACGCGCCTCGTCCCTCAACGCGCGCGCTTCGTCCTTCAGCGCGGCCCGCATCTCGGCCGCGCTCCGGAAGCGGCCGGGAACTGGCAGCTCCATCGCCCTTGACACCGCCGCGGCAAGCCCGGCGCTCACCCCGGGGCTCACATCGCGCACCGAGGGGAACGCGGACAGGGCCGCCATCCTATCGCCGGCCGAAACGGGCGCCTGCCCCGTCAATGCGTGATACAGCGTCGCGCCCAGGCCGTAGATGTCGCTCCGCGGGTCGGTGTGCCCCGACAGGGTACCGTACTGCTCCGGCGGGGCGTACTCCGGCGTGCCCATCCCGCGCATCGCCGTCCGCGTGCGCGGGTCACTGGGATCCCACAGCTTCAGCAGTCCAAAGTCCACCAGCACCGCCCGCCCGTCGGGGCAGATGATGACGTTCTGCGGCTTGATGTCGCGGTGGATGACGCCCTGGCCATGGCAGTAATCCAGCGCGTCTAGCAACTGACCGGCCCACGCCAGCACCCGGTCCTCCGGCAGCGCGCCCTCCCGCGCGATACGGTCGGCCAGGCTCTCCCCCTCGACGAACTTCATCACCAGGTAGGCGCTGCCGCCTTCCTCGAAGAAGTCGGTCACGTCCACCAGGGAAGGGTGATTGAGATTGGCCAGCACGCTGGCCTCCTGCTGGAATTGGTGGCGCAATTGGGACAACGTTGCCGTGTCAAGCCCCGGCTGGGGCGTCATCTCCTTGAGGGCCAGCGGTGCGTTGAGCCGCGTGTCCCACACCCTATACACGGCCCCCATCCCTCCCTGGCCCAGGGGGACGACGACGCGGTAGCGACTTTGAAGAACGGTTCCGGCAGCCAGCATAAGGTTCCGCTTCCTTTCCTTAGATGGCGCAACGGCCTGATTATGGTATACATTGGGGAAAAAGGCAACTCGCCCGACTGGGAACTCGCAAGATTCCGGAGGCAGTCCGATTTCTAACACAAATCCAACACGTAAATAGTTGACTTGTTTACTCCATATATAGTATAATAAAGCAGAGTGTGATTCTGAAAAGGGAGGCCCGAAATGGCTACCAAGACATTTAACGTACCGAACATCAGTTGCGGCCACTGCGTGATGACTATCAAGCGCGAGCTGGGCGAGCTGGCGGGTGTGACCAGCGTAGAGGGCGACGTCGATGCCAAGACTGTCACCGTGGTGTGGGACGCGCCTGCGAGCGAGGAGAGCATCAAGTCGCTGCTGGCGGAGATCAACTATCCAGCGGCGTGAATCGTAAAACGTAAACGCAAGCACTGCAAGCCACCCTACGCTTTGCGCACCACGTGTCATGTATCACCTGGAACAAGGAGAGCGAAATATGGCCGACGCAACCCGCGCCACCCTATCCATCACCGGCATGCACTGCGCCAACTGCGCCTTCACCGTCGAGCGCAGTCTCAAGAAGGCGGAGGGCGTGACCGACGCAGCGGTGAACTTTGCCACCGAGCAGGCGTCGGTGTTGTTTGACCCTGCCACGGTCAAGCCCGCCGACCTGGTGAAGCGCGTCGAAGACGCGGGCTACGGCGTGGTGACCGCCAGGGTCGAGCTGCCTATCACCGGCATGACGTGCGCCAACGGCTCGACTGAGCTCGCCGAAGTCTGCGCCGCCACCGTCGAGCGGACGCTGAACAAGAAGGTGAACGGCGTGGTGCGAGCCACGGTCAACCTGGCCACCGAGCGCGCCACCGTCGAGTACATCCCCGGCGTGGCCACGGTCGCCGACATGATCCGTGCCATCGAGGAGGCCGGCTACAGCGTGGTGCAGGTCGCAGGGAGCACAGGGGAGCCGCTGGAGGACGTCGAGGCCAGGGCGCGCGAAGCGGAGATCGCCGACCAGACACGCAAGTTCTGGGTCGGCGTCGCCTTCGCGCTGCCCCTCTTCCTGCTCAGCATGGCGCGCGATCTCGGATTCCTGGGAATGTGGGCGCACGCCCCGTGGGTCGATTGGCTCTTCCTGGCCATGGCGACCCCCGTGCAGTTCTACACCGGGTGGGATTACTACGTCGGCTCCTACCACGCGCTGCGCAACCGCACGGCCAACATGGACGTGCTGGTGGCGATGGGCTCCTCGGTGGCCTACGTCTTTAGCCTGGTCGTGCTCATCCTCCGCCCCGAGGGGCAACACGTCTATTTCGAGACCTCCGCCGTCATCATCACGCTGATCAAGCTGGGCAAGCTGCTGGAGGCCCGCGCCAAGGGGCGCACCGGCCAGGCCATCCGTCGCCTGATGGGGCTGCGGCCCAAGACCGCGCGCGTCGTGCGCGATGGCGCCGAGGCAGACGTGCCGGTCGAGCAGGTGCGCGTCGGCGATGTCGTCGTCGTGCGGCCCGGCGAGCGCATCCCCGTCGATGGCGTCGTCCTCGAGGGGAACTCGGCAGTGGACGAGTCCATGCTTACCGGCGAGCCGCTGCCGGTGGACAAAAGCCCCGGCAACGAGGTGGTCGGCGCGACGATCAACAAGCAGGGACTGCTCAAGTTTGAGGCCACGCGCGTCGGCGCAGAGACCGCGCTGGCGAACATCATCCGGCTGGTACAGGAAGCTCAGGGCAGCAAGGCCCCCATCCAGCGGCTGGCAGACCAAGTGGCTGGTGTCTTTGTCCCCGCCGTGATCATCATCGCCTTCCTCACCTTTGCGGTCTGGTGGATCGCGGGCGGCGACTTTACCACGGCGATGATCCGCCTGGTGGCCGTGCTTGTTGTCGCCTGTCCGTGCGCGCTGGGGTTGGCGACGCCCACGGCGATCATGGTCGGCACCGGCAAGGGGGCCGAGGCAGGCATCCTGTTCAAGAACAGCGCGGCGCTGGAGACGGCACACCGCTTGCAGGTGGTGGTGCTGGACAAGACCGGCACGCTGACGGTGGGAAAGCCTGCAGTCACCGACGTTGTGACCGGAGACCAGAGATTGGAGATTGGGGATTCAGGCCTGCTGCGCCTTGCAGCGTCCGCCGAACGCGGCTCCGAGCATCCGCTGGGGCAGGCGGTCGTCTCCGCAGCCGAAGCACGGGAGCTGCTGCTGGCCGATCCGCAGAACTTTGAGGCGGTCGCCGGAAAAGGCATCCGCGCCCAGGTGGAGGGCCACGCGGTGCTGGTCGGCAAGCCGACGTGGATCGAGGCAGAGGGCATCTCTCTGGACAAGCTGGCCGCAGAGATCGAGCGGTTGCAAGCAGAGGCCAAGACCGCCGTAGTCGTGGCGGTGGACGGAAAAGCTGCGGGCGCCCTGGGCATCGCCGATACGCTCAAGGAAGGCTCCGCCGAGGCAGTGGCGCAACTGCGCCAGTTGGGCCTGCAGACAGTGATGCTCACCGGCGACAATCAGCGCACCGCCGAGGCCATTGCTGCCGAGGCTGGCATCGACGAGGTTGTGGCCGAGGTACTGCCCGCAGACAAGGCCGCATTAGTAAGGGCGTATCGCGATACGCCCCTACGGGTCGCGATGGTGGGGGACGGCATCAACGACGCCCCGGCGCTGGCCCAGGCCGATGTGGGCATCGCCCTCGGCACCGGCACCGACGTGGCGATGGAAACGGCGGACGTGACGCTGATGCGCGGCGACCTGCGGGTCGTGCCGCAGGCGCTGGCCCTCAGCCGCGCCACGATGCGCACGATCAAGCAGAACCTGTTCTGGGCCTTTTTCTACAACGTGATCCTCATCCCGATAGCAGCCGGGGTACTCACCCTCCTACCCTGGGACTGGATCCCCGCCATCTTGCGCCAGCTCCACCCGGTGCTGGCCGCCTTCGCCATGGCCTTCAGCTCCATCACCGTCGTCAGCAACAGTCTGCGGCTGCGGAGGGCCAAAGTCTAGAGAGCAAACGACGACGTTGTGAGGTCACCCAAACTTGCAGTGAGCAAACCCCGGTTTGCAACTAGCAAATCTCGGTTTGCAGTGAGCAAGTGCGGGGTTTGCAGTGTGGAAAGTGCGGGTTCCCTGCGCAGGGAGCCCGCATCCTGTTGGAGAGCGGCCCGCACGGCGAGGAGCGCGGCGTTTGCCCTGCCTGGGGAAGTGTGCTAAGATAGTCCTGGTTGCGGCGATGGTGAAAGGAGGCGCGCTTCGCGCACCACTCAAAGAACGCGATACATCCGCAGCGAAGAGGATGGGTAAAGCGATGAGCCAGATCGACAATCGGTTGAAAACACGCAGGCGGCGCGCTGAAAGCATAGTGCAGGCCACCAGCGCCAGAGCACCTGATGCAGCCAAAAGCCCACACAAGATGCCATCCGGGGTATTGTGGTGTGAGAGGGGCCGCAGAACAAGTATTGAGCGGCCTCAAGGGAGAGGTATGAAACGCTCCTGTTTTCTGGTCTCAGCACTCTGCCTGGTATTGGTCTGTACCACTCAATGCACATGTATGCCTACGCGAGACTCAGTGTCAATAGCTCCTGATTCGATTCCCTGCACGCCTGTCGCGGCTCCAGTGGTATCATATCCCGGGTGGCGGTCGTACACTAATGCCAACCACATACGAGCTATAGCCTTTGACAGCGTGGGGAACGTGTGGACCGCCGGTGGCGGTGTTGTGAAATGGGATACGTCCAATAACACCTACACCAAGTTCCTAATGGAGAACGGACTACCAAGTAATGGCGTTAGTGCTATTGCCATAGCACCAGATGACTCGCTGTGGATTGCAGGCAACGGTGTCTCACACTTTGACGGTCAGACTTGGGTTACTTACAACGAAGATGATGGCTTGGCAGATAATGACGTTGGCGTAATCGACATAGCCCCTAACGGAGACATATGGGTCGGCACTTGGGGTGGCATTTCGCGCTTTGATGGGCGAGTCTGGACTACCTACTCAACGAAAACCGATCTTTATGCCGGGTCTCGTGTTTTGTCTCTTCGCGTAGCCTCGGATGGCTCGGTACTGGCTGGCACCTTTGAAAACGGCGAGTTTTGGATTTCCTACTTTGACGGGAAAACGTGGACCACTTATCCCAGCGACTATACTCATTCTATTGCGATTGCTCCCGACGGAACAGCATGGCTGGGCACTTGGAGTGGTATCGCGCGTTTTGAGAGGGGCACGGGAGAGATTAGGACCATACGCCACCTGTCTGGCGTTCAGAGTCTCGCGGTGACTTCGGACAACAAGCTCTGGTTTGGCGTCTGCGCGTTCCCCTTGCGAAGCAACCATTCAGATGGCGTCTGGAGCTTCGATGGTAGGGAATGGAAAATCTACACTGGGAATGACTTCATCGGCTGCGGTGTTAGTGTAATTGCCGTAGCTCCCGATGATGAAGTATGGTTGAGCACTGGAAAAGGACTCTCTCGTTTCGAAGACAGAGTTTGGCCGACCTACTATACTGAAGACAATCTAGCTGGCAATAGTATGTCCTATCTTGCCGTGGGATCCGACGGGAGTATCTGGGCTATTGCAAGCGGTGGGACTCTGGCTTCACGGTTTCACAATCAAGCATGGACAACCTACAAAATCGACTTCAATGTGCTACCTGATGTAACCAGAATAGGCCCCCTTGTCCCAACCTTCAATGGCACAGCATGGTATGGTTCTAGCAATGGCGTATTGTATTTCGACGGGCAAACTTGGACCAAAGTCGGCTCGGAAGGGGAAGTGGACAGTATTTCTGTCGCACCTGACAATACAGCATGGTTTGCAACTCGCGGCAGCATTTCGAGCTTCGACGGACAGACTTGGACGACTTACACTTGTGGGAACGACCTACCCTGCACCCACATCAACTCTGTAGTCACGTCTCCTGACGGAGCAGTATGGGCCGATGACCGCGACAGCGGCATCTTGCATTTTGATGGTGAACACTGGACAAACTACACCCAAGATGACGGCTTGCCAACCAATGCGCGCTTCAATATCCGTGTTGCACTTGACGGAACTGTTTGGGCACTTCCAAGTGGCGGTAATAGCCTTGCCCAGTTTGATGGGCAAGCCTGGACTACTCACGTGCTTCCAGACAGTCTCGCGAACAATTATGGTGTTGACATGATAGTGACGCCCGATGGCAACGTATGGCTTGTGTCCTGTATAGCCCGAGAGCTCAATCTGGCTCATTTCGACGGACAGACTTGGATCTCCTATCTATATGACGAGACTGTACGGAGCGGTATCATTAGCGATGTAGTGACAACTCCTGATGGAACCATATGGATAGCTACATTAGGAGACGGCGTTCTCTACTTCGATGGTAAGGAATGGAATGCTCTCACAACCCAGGACGGGTTGGCAAGCAACAGGGTCAGTTCAATGGTTGTGGCACCTGATGGCACCTTCTGGTTCAGTACTGACAGTGGAATTTCACAGTATTCACCACCAGATTGAGTTTCGTTGCATCAGTCCTGGCCGTCCTACCCCCGCCGCAGGCGACCTTCGGCTGCACCCAGGGCAGACAGCCGCTATAGCGGCCTTGTATTGCGGCACGATCGAGATCGACGCGCTGGTGTACGCGCTGTACGGGCTGACGGAGGAAGAGATCGAGATCGTGGAGGGCAGCTAACTTTCCAATCCTCCCGCAGGTTCTCAGCCCGCGGGAGGGCAGGTTGAGCAAATATCCAAGATAAAGGAGGACAAAAATGAACAGGCTCAATACACGTGTTCGTAGACTGTTGGTCATCGCAGGCATCGTGCTGCTGGCCACACTCCTCGCAGTCCCCGCAGCGCTGGCCTTCGAGGGGAGAGAGGGAGACGTCGTCGTCATCGAGGCTGACGAGGTGATCGAGGACGACCTGTACGTCGGCGCGAACGAGTTCACGCTGGAAGGCACCGTCAAGGGCGATCTGATCGTGGGCGGCAACATCATCACGATCAACGGCACCGTCGAAGGCGACCTGTGGGCCGTGGGACAGACCGTCATCGTCAACGGCACGGTGGGTGACGACGCGCGCATCGCGGGTTACGCGCTGACCGTCGGCGGCGACGTGGCGGACGATCTCATCGCGGCCGGGTTCAGCCTGGAGACCGAGAGCGAGTCGGCCATCGGCGGAGACCTGCTCTACGGCGGCTACCAGGCGCTGTTGACGGGCGACGTGACCGGCAATATCCACATTGGCGGGGCCGCCGTCAAGATCGCCGGCGAGATCGGAGGAGATGCAAACGTGGACGTGAGCGGGGTCGAGGTGGGGCAGGAGATGCCGACAGGGTTCCCCTTCTTCCCCCCGACTATGCCGAACATGCCGCCCGTCCCCTCGGTTCCCCTGGGCCTGACGGTGGACGATAGCGCCAGCATCGGCGGCGACCTCAACTACACCGCCAACACCGAAATGGCCATCCCATCCGGCGCAGTCGCCGGCGACGTCAACTTCACCCTGTACGTACCCGAGGCCGCAGTGACGGTAGAGGCAAAAGTGCCCTCGCCGGCAGCAATAGTGGGCAGGTGGTTCGTGAAACAACTGCGCCAACTGATCACACTCCTGCTCGTCGGCGCGTTGATGATGTGGCTGGTGCCCAACTGGACGCGCAAGATGAGCAACACCGTGCGGACCAAGCCGCTGCCGAGCCTGGGATGGGGCGCGGTGGCCCTCATCGCGTTCGTGGCGGCGATGATCGTTCTGGTCATTGCCGTCATCGTACTGGCGCTCATCCTCAGCCTCGTGACGCTGGGCGAGCTGGGAGGACGGGTCCTCACGCTGGGCGGCCTCATCGCCGGCCTGCTGGGGTTCGGCTTCAGCGCCACCTGGGCCTACGTCACCAAGATCATCATCAGCTTGCTGTTCGGCCAACTGATCTTTAGGCTGTTCAAGTCGGCGGCGGCCGAGCACCGTTGGTGGCCCATGCTGCTGGGTGTGCCCGTCTTCGTCGTCATCACCGCCATCATCTCCATCCCACCCGTGGTGGCATGCTGCCTGAACGCGCTCGTCGGGTTGATCGTCGCGCTGCTGGGGCTGGGCGCTATCTGGATCTGGGGGCGCGAGCAGTTGATGGGCCGCGAGGCAGCACCTGCGGGTGACGTGCCACTGCCTCCCGCAGAAGAAGCACCGACAGCCAGCGGATGAGGCGACTCGGCCCATAGCGTTACAGCAACCGATGACGTAGGAGGCCGTCCAATTGGACGGCCTCACTCACTTGCTCAACTCCGCAATTCCCCTATACTTTAGGGCAGGAGAAAATACCGCTTGAGCCAGCACCACTGCCCACACTGCAAGACGCCGGTTGTCATTCCAGAGGGGCAACCCGGCGCCCTGTGTCCTAACTGCCGCTCAGCCGTTATGCTGGAGGGAAGTCCGCGACAGCCCAAACCCCGCCGCGGGTCGCCAGCACTGCGTATCACCCTCGTCGTGGCGATTCTGGCGATGGTGGGTGTGTGGCTGTACGTCGGCCCGCTGGCTCCCGAGCCAGGCATCAACCTGACCGGCGAGTCACGTGCGACCAGCGTCACGCCCCGCCGCTTCGTGCTGTGGGAGCTACACGCCGACGATACCGTCCGCGTCGTCGAGCTGTACGCCAAGGCCAACGCCGCCGGCTCACTGGCCCTGGTCTGCAACCAGGTGTTGAACTCACGCGATGACGTACTGTCCCTGAAAACGATAGGAGGGCGACTCTCAGACAAGGGTGTCTACGAGGAAGAATATAGGGGTAAAACCTATGAACGCCCCTGGTACATGCTCGACGTAACCCACGATCAGCATGGATACGATGCCCGCATTGACCACCCGCCCCACTTGCACATCAACGGCGACGAGCGGCTGATCAGCATTGGCGTCGATCCCAAGGCCTATGCACAGGAAACTATCGCCGTCGCCATCCCGGTCAGCGCCCGTTTGCGCCGCATCTACGACCATCAACCTTACCATCACGTCACGCTCGAAGAGTGGGACGTTTTCTATTACGACCTGACCGACATTCAGGGCCACGTCTCCATCCACATCGCCTACACTCCTGGCGAGGATGCCCCATCCCTCGACTGGGACACGGTTGAGGCCAGCAGGTAAAGTCTCTGGTAAAAAAGGAGGCGAGCTATGGCTCAATATCTTGAGGGCAGGCGCTCGCAACCGCGACGTGGATTGATCAGCGGTGTTCTAGCAGCCTGTCGGAGAGGAATCTGTGTTGACTTTCCGCCGACGATTTTTCATACGATTTGCCAATAGGATGCAACACTTGCAACTGAATCCACTATATTGCTTGCGAAAATGGCCTCTTGCTG
>Ga0315545_1001733_pt1 | contig 20766 bp, 23 predicted proteins | sample SalMarSW160210MG_FD_203096 | JGI IMG/M metagenome (GOLD analysis project Ga0315545, IMG submission 203096) | Salt marsh sediment microbial communities from the Plum Island Ecosystem LTER, Massachusetts, United States - Salt Marsh Sediment SW1602-10 ...
GCTATCATGCGACTTACTGTGGAGAACTTCCCGGCTATTGTCGCCAACGATATTTACGGGCAAGACCTTTTTGAGCAGGGCAAAGCTAAATATCAGAAGGGGAGGAAATAATGGCCTGCATTTTCTGCCAGATTGCGTCAGGCAGAATCCCCAGCGACATCGTCTATCAGGATGAAGAGGTAATTGCCTTCCGCGATATTAAGCCGCAGGCGCCGCTGCATCTGATTATTATCCCCAGAAAGCATATCCCCTCCCTCACCCACCTATCTGAAGCCGACTCAGCCCTCATCGGGCGCATGGTGGCTGTTGCCAATCAGCTGGCGAAAAAGGAGGATGTGGCTCAAAACGGCTATCGGCTGGTGATAAACTGCGGTGAGCAGGGCGGGCAGCTGGTGCCCCACCTCCATATGCATCTTATCGGCGGGCGAGGGCTCTCAGGCACTCTTGGCTGATTTCCGATACTCTAAAAAGGTGAGCAAGCCAGCGATGCTCTTGGCATCACAAATGGAGCCCGAGGCAATCAAACCGGGAATCTGAGCCAGCGTCACCCGGTCTAACCTGATACTCTCACTATCCTCAGCCTGAAGCGGACTGGAAACAAGGTCGGTAGCCAGATAGAGGTGGAGGTATTCGGTGCAGTAGCCCGGAGAGGAGTAGAATCCACCCAGCCTCTCCACCTTCCGGGGAAGAAAGCCTGTCTCCTCACGCAACTCACGACGAACACAATCCTCAGGGGTCTCTCCAGGGTCAATACCGCCGGCTGGTATCTCCAGCAACTCCTTCTCCACCGACTTGCGAAATTGACTTACCAGCAGGATGTTATCCTTATCGTCAACGGCAATAATAGCTACACAATCGCTATGCTCCACAATCTCCCGCATGGTCTCCCGGCCACTGGGCATCCTGACGGTATCAATCCGCAACTTTACCGCTCGCCCATCGTAGACCATTCGGCTGGATAGCGTCTCTTCCTCAGCCAAGCTAGACCTCCGGGTGGTAGATAAGAGCCACCTCATCACAATCGGGGAATTTGGGGCAGCGGTAGCACTCAGTCCACACCTTTCTTGGCAGCTCCATCCTATCTACTTGAGAAAAGCCAAACTTCTCAAAAAGGGTTGGCTTGTAAGTCAGGCAAAAGACGGTGGTAATACCAAGTTCCTCAGCTTCTTTAAGGCAAGCTTCAACCAGTTGTCCGCCAATGCCCTGCTCCTGGCTACCCTCAACTACCGCCAGCGACCTTATCTCAGCCAGGTCTGACCAGAAAACATGCAGTACCACACAGGCAACCACCCGCTCACCCTGTCTGACCACAAAACAATCCCTTATGTTCTCGTACAACTCGCTCAACGAGCGAGGTAGCATCTCATCCTTATCAGCAAAGTAGTTAATTAGCTGATGCATCTGAGGGACATCGCTGATTTTAGCTTTTTCTATCTTCAATTTGCTGCTTCCCTTTCAACTTTTGCTCCAGAGAGCTATAGAAGGCGGCTTCAGGATGAATTCTCAAAAAACGAGCGGTATTAGAGCTATGCTTTACGGTGATAACGGCACCACTCTCCAGCGGTAAATTTATATGGCCATCCACACTCAGCGCTGCCTGATGGGTGGTAGCCAGGCGCAGCCTGACCACTGCCGTAGCTGGTAATATCAAGGTGTAAGCTGGACTGAGGTGGGGCGATATAGGCAACAGCAAAGACTCCTCAGCCTGGGGATGGAGGATAGGACCACCGGCAGCCAGCGAATATCCAGTGCTGCCAGTGGCGGTAGCCACAATAACGCCGTCACCCTTATAGGTGGTCAGCGGCTCGCCGTCAATACTGGCTTCTACATAGACCACCCGAGCTACCGCCCCCCGCGCCACCACCACATCGTTTAAGGCATAGAAGGTGCGAGGTGGCTCAAGTTCAGCCTCAAGCATAGCCCGCTCATCCAGCCAACCCTTCCCCTCAAGCAAAGCAGGGAGCTTATCCTTGACTTCCTCAGCACTAAGCTCAGTCATAAAGCCCAGCTTGCCCAGATTAATCCCGGTAATAGGCGTTTGACCGGGAATCGCTACCTGAGCCGCCCGCAGGATAGTGCCATCGCCGCCGATAGTGAGAATTAGCTCGGTGCCATCCACCTGAGACTTAGCCTTCTCTCCCTCCCAGGCAGAGCATAGCCATACCGATATCCCCCTGGCGGTTAAAAAATCCTTCACTTCCTCAGCCAGGGTATGGGCGACATCAATCTTGGGGTGATAAAGAATGCCAATCTTTTTCACAGCCAGACCCGCTTTGTAATAATGTGAAAGCTTCGCTTCTGAAGGCAAGGGAAGTGTAGCATTGCCCCTTTGAGGTGTCAAGGCTGGAATTTAGACAGTTATTGGTTAGCGGGGGCTGGGTGGTGATTTTTTGCGCCTGTCAGGTGCCGTCTTGCTGAGCTTTTTAATCGCCCTGCCCGACTTAAACCGGTTCAGATTAACAAAGCCCCGGGTTCGGTTCATGATTAATAAGGTATCTCCTCAGCATCCAGCGCTTCTGGGGGTAGTTCGATGGAGACTGGCTCATTGTAGTCGTAGAAGCTCTCCACTATCTTAATATCCATGGTCATCCTATCAAAATCATCCTCAGTGGCACCGACATCGCTGGCACTCATTTCCAGATCCATTGTAATCTCTACCTTCATAAGCAAGTAGCTATCTTTGGCTATCCATTCTTTAACCGACAATTCCTTATACAGGTCAGCCAGGTCAAACTGGCTAAAGTCCATGATTCCCATACCAGATGTCTCCTGAGACAACAGTTCGCCTAGTGCTTCCATATCTGGCACTATCTCGAAAAGATAGCATTCGGTACCACTTACCATCTCGCTGCCCAAATAATTAATCTCGACGGCTGTTACCAAGAACTCCAGTAGCGGCTCAATCTGGCCCTGCTGCTGCCACATCTCCTCGGTTACCTCCATCTTCATCCACTGTTCGCCTAACTCGAGTAAATCCATCTTGGTATAAATCCACCCACCAACGATGTAAGCTTCCATTGCCATCTCTTGCTCACCCGCTCCCGGTATATCCACCGTCATATTCATTGTCATTTGCATTTCTTCATTGGCTATGTCCATAACACCTGTGCCATCAACCACCATGCTCATTGTACCAGGGTCAGACCCACCAACCACCTCCATGGTCATTGGCATCTCCACATCGAACTTGACGGTATCATATTCGGCAGAGGTGACATTGGCGATTATCTGGTTTACCTCCTCTTGAGGAAGTCCTTCAACGCAACCGACAAGGGTAAAGGACAGAACTAGCGCCAGAGATAGCGCTAATATCGTTTTTACTGCTGACATTTTTTGCCTCCTTTGTTCAAGCCTGTTATTTATACCTCCGTATTACGGCTATTATACCATATTGGGGAAGGCCAAGCTAAAGTAGGCAGAGGTGTTAAAGAGGGGCGAAGTCCTTATAGGGCGGGCTGGGTGGGAAGCAAAACACCTAGAAAGCAAACATCTTAGCCGCCATTTCGGCGAGCTTCATTATATAGCCGGGGATAATGCCCAGTAGTAACACGCCGAGGCAGGAGAGGGATAGCGCCAACCTCAGCGCCCCTGAAGAGAGCACCTTCCCCTCAGAGGCTGGCTTGCCCAGCCACATTACCTTCACCACCCGCAGATAGTAGTAGGCTGATATTACACTGTTTATTACGGCGATAATTACCAGCCAGAGCAAGTCGTGCTGCACCGCCCCGCTGAAGATGTAGAACTTAGCCATAAAGCCGGCGGCCGGCGGCATGCCAATCAGGGAAATCAAACACAGGGTCAGGGCTAAAGCCAGCAGTGGCGCCCGCTTGCCCATGCCCGAATAGTCCTGGATTAGGTCGCTGTCAACCTTGTTGGAGATGGCAATAATGGCAGTAAAAGCGCCCAGGTTGGTCAGGGCATAGCTGGCCAGGAAGAAGAGGAGACTGCTTCTGCCCACAACTTCTGCCGCCGACGAGAACCCCACCACGGCCAGCCCCACCATGAGGTAGCCCGCCTGAGCGATGCTAGAATAACCCAGCATGCGCTTGATGTTGGTCTGAGGAATGGCGATTATATTGCCCAGGGTCATACCGATAGCCGCCAGCACAGCGAAGACTAACCCCCAGTCCAGACTCAACCAGGACGGAAGCCCAAAGGCGGAATAGAACACCCTGAGGATGATGGCAAAGCCGGCAGCCTTGCTGGCTACCGATAGATAGGCGGTTATCGGCGTTGGCGCCCCCTCATAAACATCGGGCACCCACATATGAAAGGGGACGGCGGCAATCTTGAAGCCGAAGCCGGCTACCATCAGCACCATGCCCAGGATAAGTCCGGGACTGTCTAGGACACCGGCCAGCGACATACCCTGGATAGCCTGAGCAATCTCCCCCAGCTGCGTCTGGCCGGTAAAGCCAAAGACCAGCGCCATGCCAAAGAGCAGCACTGCCGAGGCGACCGCCCCCAGCAATAGATACTTTAATGAGGCTTCGGTTGATTTGGGGTCTTTGAGAAAGCCAACCAGAACATATAGAGATATACTGGTCAGCTCCAGAGCGATATAGATGGAGATTAACTCGGCGGTGGCTGCCATCAGCATCATGCCCAGGGCAGATAACAGCACCAGAGCATAGTATTCCCCTTGAAAACGGGCAAACTTGGAGACGTAGTCCGTCGAGGCCAGAATAACCAGGGCAGCGATGACCAGGAACAATAACTTGAAGAAGAGGGCAAATTTATCCACCGCCATCATATTGTTGAACAGAGCCTGAGAGCTGCTTCCCCACATGGCTATGGTGAAGCCGGCGGCTACCACCACTCCGGCGATGCTGACCACTGGCAGCAATCCCTTGCGCGTGACAACAAGGTCAAGCAGAATGACTATTATAGCCACGCCAGCCAGAGTCAGCTCAGGTATAAGTAGCTCAAAATTCAACATGCTTTACCCACCTAATAACCCCATTACGGGCATAATGCCCGCCTTAATAACATCGGTCAGGATTGCCGGGTAGATGCCGACCAGCATAATCACGGCGACAAAGGCAAATATATAGCCCCGCTCCAGAATATCGGCGTCCTTGGCTTTGTCAAATTGCTTTAGCGCCGGACCATAGAATACCCTTTGTAGCATCCACAAAATATAGCCGGCGGTGATGACGATACCCAGCACACCAAGGATAGTGTAAACTTGAATCCCGGCAACCGCGGTGCTGGAAAAGCTGCCGACGAAGACCAGAAACTCAGCGGCAAAGCCGCTGGTGGTGGGCAGCCCCAGGGCACCTAAACCGGCTACCGAGAAGATAACAGCGATAATCGGCATCTGCCTCACCAGACCGCCCAGCTTGCTTAGGTTCCGCTCCCCGGCATTGTGCATCACCAGGCCAGCCATGGCAAACAGGAGGCCGGTGATAACGCCGTGGCTGAACATCTGCAAGGTAGCCCCGGTCAGGCTTACCCGACCTAAAGCAAAGATGCCCAGCAGCACATAGCCCATATGGCTGATGCTGCTGTATGCAATCAGCCTCTTTAAGTCAGTCTGCCTCAAGGTTACCGCCGCCCCATAGAGCACACTAACCACGGCAAATGCCACCAATAAGGGCGCATACTGTTGGGCAACCTGGGGAAAGATGCTGACACACAGCCGAATCATGCCGTAGCCGCCCATCTTAAGCAGCGCCCCGGCCAGCACCACGCTCACTGCCGTCGGGGCATCGGTGTGGGCGTCGGGCAACCAAGTATGTAATGGGAAAACCGGCAGCTTGACGGCGAAGCCAACGAGCAAGAGAAAGAAAATGGCAGTCACCGGCATAATCGATTGCACCATAGCCATCCCGCCCTGGGCTATATCCACCATACTGAGGCTGCCAGTGGCGAAGTACAGGCTGAGGATGCCAGCCAGCATCATGGCACTGCCGAATAAAGTATATACAACGTACTTTATCGCTGAGTATTCCTTCCTGCCCGTGCCCCAGATGGAGATTAAGAAGTACATGGGGATGACCTCTATCTCCCAGAAGAGGAAGAACAGAAGCAGGTCAAGGGAGCAAAATACCCCCAGAATGCTTGTCTCCAGAAGTAGCAGCCAGGCAAAGTATTCACGAGGTCTTAGGTCAATCTTCCACGAGATGAGCACCACCAGGAAGCCGAGAAAGGCCATCAGTATCACCAGGGGCAGGCTCAAGCCATCCACGCCCAGGTGGTAGTGAGCGTTAATGGCTGGAATCCAGGACAGCTTTTCCTCGAACTGGATTCCCCCCGCCACTCGGTCAAAAATAGTAAAGAGATAGATGGACAGGGCCAGCGGAACAAAGGTAAACAGGGCAGCTAGCCGCTTAATCAGCCTATCAGAGAGCCCGGGTATAAAGGCAATCAGAATTGCCCCCACCACCGGCAGGAATATTATAGTTGTCAGGTAATTAAAGTCCAACCGACCTTTCTCCTATAGACATTCTCTCTACCTCACCCCCTGTATCCCCCTCTCCTTCAAAGGAGAGGGGGAGGGTGTTTTTTCTGAAGAGGGACTTCGTCCCTCTTAAACTCCCTGTCAGGTTAAACTTCCTCTCCCTTTTCTCCCCCCCATAAGGGCGGTGGGTGGGAAAAGATATAAAATTGCTAGATAATCTCCTTAGCCAAAGAAATACAAGCAAAGAATAATCGCCAGAATACCTATGCCAATAAATAGCCCGTAAAGCTGTAATTGGCCGGTATGCGCCTTCCTGATAACCTTACCGGTGGCTACAGCTCCACTGGCTATCCCATTTACTGCCCCATCAACACCATATGTATCAAAACCCTGCAAGCCAGCGAAAAAGCCACCGACCAACACCTTGCCAACTAAAACCTTCTCATAGAGTTCGTCAAACCAGTATTTCCTGTAGAACAGGGTATATAGCGGCTTGAACAGACCGCCGATGCGCTCCGCCGATAGCCACTTGGCGCTGTACATGGCGTAGGCAAGCAGGATGCCCAGCCCGGCCAGTATCAGCGATATCCAGGGCAGGGAGTGACCAAGGATGCCAAAAAAGCCCTCGGCGAAACTATGGGTCTCGCCGTGACCCATAAAGGCACCGAACTGCCCGGTAACATTCCAGAAGCCGGAGACCACCGCCAGGATAGCCAGCACCACCATAGGCATAACCATAACCGATGGCGATTCGTGGGGCTTGCCGTGACCTTCAGCACCACCACCCCGATACTCGCCACCAAAGGTCAAAAACACCACCCGGAACATATAGAAGGCGGTCATAAATACTGTTATCATCGCCAGATAGAACAGTATCGGCTGATTTTGCAGCGCCGACGCCAGAATCTCATCTTTGCTCCAGAACCCGGAAAGTGGCCAGATGCCGGCAATACTCAAGCTGGCAATAAGAAAGGTACTATATGTCCAGGGCATAACCTTGCGCAGTCCGCCCATCTCCCGCATATCAAATGTGCCGGTGGCATGGTTGACGCTGCCGGCACCGAGAAAGAGCAGCGCCTTGAAAAAGGCATGATTGAACAGGTGGAAGATACCAATGGCTATGCCCCCAGCCCCCAGCCCAAGCATCATATAGCCCAGCTGGCTGATAGTAGAATAAGCCAGCACCCGCTTGATATCGGTCATCACCAGACCCATAGAGGCGGCGAAGATAGCGGTAAAACCGCCGATGATAGCCACCGTGGTTACTGCCTCAACCGAGTGGGAAAACAGAGGGAAGGTTCTAGCAACCAGAAAGACGCCAGCAGCTACCATGGTGGCGGCATGGATTAAAGCGCTGACCGGGGTGGGACCCTCCATGGCATCGGGCAGCCAGGTATGGAGAGGGAACTGGGCTGACTTGCCCACGGCGCCGGCAAAGATGCCGATAGCCGCCCAGGTAAGGGTAGTGCCCGCCAGAGCGCCGGTGATAGCCATTGAATGAAGTCCAGCAATGTCAAAGGTATGAGCATTAAAATAAAGCAACAGGATAGCCGCCAGGAAGCCGAAGTCGCCCAGCCGGGTAACAATAAACGCCTTCTTGGCGGCGTTAGCCGCCGACGGACGATGGAACCAGAAGCCGATGAGAAGGTAAGAGCATAAGCCGACCATCTCCCAGAAGACATAGACGAAGAGCAGGTTGTCGGCCAGAACCAGTCCCAGCATTGAGGCGGTGAACAGCGACATAAAGGCGAAGTAGCGGTGATAGCCGGGGTCGCCGTGCATATAGCCCTGGGAGTAAATCTGCACCATCAGGCTGACCACGGTAACCACAATGAGCATCACCGCCGTCAGCGAATCAACAATCAGCCCCAGATGGATGGTAATACCGCCCTCAATAATCACCCAGTTGATATCGGGCACCGGTAATGAGTGGCCGGAGGCAGCCATCACCTCAATTAGCGCCCAGACCGAAAGACCAAGGGAACCCAGGAGAGAGGCGATGGTGATATAGCCCCCCAGCTTGGGCTTATGATTGAGGAAAGGTCTGAGGAATAGCGATATTATGATAAAGGAGAAAAGTGGTAGTAGAAAAATAAGCCAGACCAACTGATACGGCATTACTGTTTCCTCAATACCTCCTGTATAACGTGCTCCTTATCCTGGGGCACCAGGATAGAATAGGTAGCCATTTCCCTGTCCCAGGGCTCGCCAGAGAAGGGCAGGATGCGGGTGGGTATTCCCTCACCCTCAAATAGCTCCTTCCACATCTCAGCCAGCATTAAGCTTCTTGCCTGTTTAACCTCTACCCACATCTTGGGCCTCCTATATTATCCCCCGTTTTCAGTTGTCTTTCTTCCCACTCCAGCCCACCCTCATAGGCTCCTCACCCCTCCTATATACCTCTAAGGACGGCGGGTGGGAAAAGATTTAAAATGCCCGATTTTAGCTTAAAAATCCGCCCAGGTAGAACGGCCAGACCACGATGCCCAGAATAATCTTCCACCATACCAGATGGGCATAACCGATGGTGAACAGCCAGCCCATGAACCATATGGTTCCGGACAACGTACCCACGTGATTCTTGCCCATAGCTTTATTCGCCTCCTTTACCACTTCATCAAGTCAATTTTGGTAGCGTCTATGGTTTCGCGGTGACGATATATTGAAATTATTATGGCCAGGCCGACGGCTACCTCGGCGGCCGCCACCACCATAACGAAAATAGCAAACACCTGCCCCGTCAGCAGCAGAGGCACTATATAGCGAGAGAAGGCAACCATGGCGATGTTGACCGCATTGAGCATAAGCTCGATAGACATCAGGATGATTATGGCGTTGCGCTTGGCCAGGGCGCCATACAGCCCGATGGAGAACAGGACCGCCGATAGTATAAGGTAATGTTCCAGACCTACCATAGTTTACTTCTCCCTCACCAAGACAATAGCCCCTATAATAGCCGCCAGCAAAAGAATGGGGGCAATCTCCACCGGCAGGATAAAACCCCCCTCACTGAAAAGCAGTCCAGCAATGGCGGGAGTGGTCGGCTCCAGGGGTGGGGTTGCCGATACCTGCCAGGTGGTATTAAGCAGGGCATAAGCCACCCCGCCGAAGAATAATATGGCAACAATGAAAGCCGGAATTCGGAGTTTATTGGCCGGGCTTCCCCGCTGAACCTCCCTGGTCAGCATGATAGCCAGGATAATTAATACCGATATGGCACCAACATAGATTAAAATCTGCACTGCCGCCAGAAAGTCGGCGCTGAGGGTGATGTAGATTCCAGCCACTGCCAGGAAACAAAGAACCAGAGACAGGGCGGCTCGGAAAACATCACCCAGTAAAACCACGGCTAAAGCCGCCATTACACCTACTACCGCCAGTATCCAGAAAGCAATGTCAAGTCCTATCACCTTTTCCCCCTATCCTTATCCAGAAGCAGGCTCTGCTTAGGCAAGGTGGCTGCAATTTCAGGATGGGCATAGCCACTTGGTTTCCTCTCCTCCGATGCCAGCAAACCCTCCTTAGCCAGTACCAGTTCACCTCGCCGATACCTGGCTCGCTCGTAGGCATAGCCCATAAACAAAGCCTCGTAAGGGCAAGCCTCAACGCACAAGCCACAAAATATGCAGTAGCCGTGGTCTACCTCAAACTTCTCAACCTTGTATTTATTCTCCTCGATACTAACCGAGGTGACAATGTGAATGCTCCCTTGAGGGCAGGTCTTGGCACAGGTGGCACAACCAGTGCACTTCTCCTTATCCCAGATAAGCTCGTTACCCCGAATCCGGCGTGAAGTATTAAGCCTCTGCTCGGGATATTGGGTGGTTATCGGACGCCGAAGCAAGTGTCTTATGGTTACCCGCAGACCCTTGGCGATACCTATTCCGTAACGCTCAAACTTCAACTTTACCCCAACCTAACTTAAAGAATCTTGACCACAAAAGCACCAGGACTATCATAACAGCGATGTTAATCGGGACCATTACCCAGAGCGAAACTGCCGGCCAGACCAGTATCTCTACGGCAGTGATAAGCAGGTTTAACAGGGCTAAGGGGAAGAGGAACTTCCAGGCCAGCGCCATCAGCTGGTCAATCCTGACCCTGGGGACGGTAGTTCTTATCCAGACAATAACGAAGAATACTATACCGACCTTAACCAGGAACCAGAGCCAGGGGGGCAGTAGCGGGCCCCTCCAGCCGCCGAGAAAAAGAGTGGTGACAATAGCCGAGATAGCCAGCGCCTCACCGTATTCCACCAGATAGAAGAGAGCGAATTTCATCCCCGAGTATTCAATGTGAAAGCCAGCCACAATCTCGGAGTCAGCCTCCATGAGGTCAAACGGGGCACGGTTAATTTCAGCTAAGGCGCCGATAAAGAAGAGTAGAAAGCCCAGCGGCTGCAACAGAATAAAGGGGATATCCTGAGCCATCACTATCTGCTGCATAGACAGCGAGCCCGCCAGCAGAATCACGCCGACAATGGACAATACCACTGGTATCTCGTAGCTCACCACCGAGGCTACCTGGCGCATGGCGCCGAGCAGAGAATACTTGTTGTTGGAAGCCCACCCCGCCATGAATACCCCCACCGTGGTCACCGAGCTGATAGCCACTATATATAAAATTCCGATATTGAGGTCAACCAGCAGCGCCCCGCCCTGAAAGGGCACCACGGCAAAAATCAGCAGCACCGGGACAACAGCCACCACCGGCGCCAGCCAGTGAACCACTTTGTCACCTTTCGCCGGAACAATATCTTCCTTGAGCAATACCTTGAGTCCATCGGCTGCCGGCTGGAGAATGCCGAAGGGTCCGGCGCGGTTGGGACCGAGCCGCGCCTGCATAATTCCCATCGCCCTCCGCTCAACCCAGACAAACACCATGAACATAAGCAGCACAAAAACTATGCTAATGACGGCAAATATTGCCCAGTGCGCCCAGAAATTGCCGGGCCAGTCCGGAGGCAACCAGGCCGTAGCCATTACCGGTCCACCTCGGCTAAACAGATATCAATACTGCCAAAGATGATTATAAGGTCAGCCACCTTCCACCCCCGCATCATATCGCTGAGAGCCGTCAGGTTAATCAGGGTCGGTGCCCGAACATGGAAGCGATAGGGAGCGATGGAGTTATCCGACACCAGATAGAAGCCCAGCTCACCCTTGGGGGCTTCAATATGCCCGTAGGCTTCGCCCACCGGCGGGCGAATCAGATGAGGCACCTCGCTCCTCACTTCGCCCTCGGGTAAGTCCTTCATCGCCTGCTCTAAGATGCGCAGGCTCTGGCGCATCTCCTCAATCCTAACTCGATAGCGGTCATAGCAATCGCCAGCAGCGCCGGTGGGTATATCAAACTCAAAGCGGTCGTAGATAGAATAGGGGTCTGCCTTGCGGATGTCCCACTTCACCCCGCTTGCCCGGAGCACCGGACCGCTGGCGGAAATATTTATCGCCAGCTCTTTAGGCAAAACCCCGACACCCTTAGCCCGCGCCAGCAGTATCTCGTTCTCCTTAAGCAGCTGGTCATACTCATCAATCCAGCCCGGCATCTCCTTGACGAACTTCTCCAGGGCGGGCATAAACTCCTCAGGAACATCCTGGCTGACGCCGCCCACCCTCACATAGTTATAGGTCAGGCGCTGGCCGGAGACCATGTCAAAGAGGTCTACAATCTTCTCCCTTTCCCGGAACATATACATGATAGGAGTGACAAAAGCACCGCAGTCATTCAAAAAGGAACCAACGGCTATCAGGTGGCTGGCGATGCGCTGGAGCTCGGCCATAATCACCCGCAGGTATTCCGCCCGCTCCGGCACCGCAATCCCGGCCAGCTTCTCCACGGCCAGACAGTAAGCCAGGTTGTTGCTCATTGACGCTAGATAGTCCAGCCGGTCAGTAAGCGGAATGCAGCCGGTGTAGGTTCTCTCCTCAGCCAGTTTCTCAATACCACGGTGCAGGTAGCCGAAGACGGGCTCCATGTCAACGATGACTTCCCCGTCAAGGGTGGTCCGCATGCGGAAGACCCCGTGGGTGCTGGGGTGGACGGGGCCAATATTGACCACGAAGGGTTCGGCATTGATGACTACTTCTTTAGTAGTTTCCATATAATCTTTATCTACCTCACCCCCTGTATCCCCCTCTCCTATCAAGGAGAGGGGGAGGGAGTTTTTTGGAGAGGGGCTTCGCCCCTCTCTGACACCCGGTTAGACTAATCTCCTTTTTTACCTTTTCTTCCCCCAAGGGGGAGAGTCCTAGAGAGGCTAGCGCCTCTCTTACTCTTTCCTCCCCTTCCCCTTGATGAGGGGAAGGGGATTAAGGGGATAGGGTGCTATAAAATTTTCCTTATAAAAAATCCTTCCTCAAAGGATGCCCTTCAAAGCCCTCCCAGAGGACGATGCGCTTTAGATTGGGGTGCCCCTCAAAGCTAATCCCCATAAGGTCGTAAATCTCTCGCTCCTGAAAATCGGCGCCCCGCCACAGGCCCACCACCGAGGGCAGGGTGGGGTTGTCCCGATTGTAACAGCGGGTCTTTACCACCAGACTGTGGTTATGCTTTAGTGAGGTTAGCTGATAGACCACCTCAAAGCAGTCATGGTAATCAACGGCGGTAATGGCGGTGAGGTAATCAAAGTCAAGCCCGGCGGTGGTCTTCAAGTAACTGGCTATCTCCAATAGTGAGTCGGCTTTGACCAAGAGGCTATCTGCCGTCGACTCAACGACGCTTCCCGGAAACTTTTTCTCTACTTGCTTGGCTATTTCACTACCAGAAAGGGCTACCGTCATCCTTATTTACCTTTCGCAGCGATACTCATTTTGGATATCTTTTTATGCAGCATCCTTATGCCGTAAATCAGGGCTTCGGGGCGGGGGGGACATCCCGGCACATAGACATCAACCGGGATTATGCGGTTATATCCGGGAACCACACTATAAGACGAACGGAAAATGCCGCCGCTGATGGCGCAAGCCCCCATGGCTATCACCCACTTCGGCTCCGCCATCTGGTCATAGATTCTTTTCACCTGGGGCGCCATCTTCCAAGTCAAGGTGCCGGCGGTAATCATCAGGTCGGCCTGGCGTGGTGAGGCACGGATGATTCCCATGCCAAAACGGTCTATATCAAAGCGAGAAACTGAGGTAGCGATAAACTCAAAGGCGCAGCAGGCAGGAAAACAGACCACCGGCCACATTGAAGAGCGCCGTCCCCAGTCAATTATGGCATCCACCGAGGTCAGCAGAATATTGCGCTTGAGTTCCTCATCCAGCCACTCATCGGGGTCAGGAATAGGCTCTTGAGAGCGGGCGATAAGCTCGTTTATCGCTTTGCCCTCTTTCCTATCAAGCTCGCTACTGGAATAAACCTCTTCTACTTCCATTCAAGAACCTTCTTTTTCCAGGCATAGATATAGCCGATAACAATGATGAAGATAAAAATAACCACCGCTATAAGGCCGAAAATACCCAGCCCTCTCAGTTCAACCGCCCACGGGTAGAGGAAAACAACTAGAATATCAAGGGCGATAAAGACCAGGGCATAAAAATAATAGCGGAAATTAAACCGAACCCACGCCGTGCCTATGGTCTCCATGCCGCACTCAAAGGTGGAGCTTTTCACCGGTGTGGGATTGTAGGGAACAACCTGCATGAATCTGGGGAATTTGGGGAGGGGGGGAATGAATCTGACCAGGAAGGGATAATGAGTCTCAAGATACCGGGTAAACCGGCGGAAATAGAGCACCAGACGCGCCGGAAGACTGAGAGAAAAAGGAAGAAGAAGAGTGGTAACGGCAAAAAAAATGGCAACTACAAGAAATAAGCCGATGTAGCCATAGTCTGCCAGCAACTATCTTCCTCCCTATCTCACAATGACGGCTACCAGTATATCATACTAAATATTTTTAGGGCAAGAGGTTTGGACATTAAATTGTTTATTATCCCACCCAATCCCCCTCCCTGTTTTAAACCTATCTCTCCTTTCCCAACCCGCCCGCCCACAGGAGTTCCGCTCCTTAACCTCGGAGAGGGGGTTCTTTAGCTCTTACCCCCTTCAAGGGGTATTTGAAAGGGGTGACAACCCCTATAGGGCGGGAGGGTGGGAAGAAAAAGTTTTTTGGAAACAGGGGGGACGGGGGAGCAAAGCGCCCCGTATTGACCTTATCCCAATAACCGAATATCATAGTGCATTGACAATATAGGCTAGAACTGGCTATTATCCTATCATCCAGGAGCAAGACAGATGATGCGAGTCATTGCTGGCAGGGCAAAAGGACACCACCTTAAAGTGCCCAAGGGAACTCCCACCCGCCCGGCGACAGATTTAGTCCGGGGAGCAATTTTCTCTATCCTGGAAACTGCCACCAGCGATTGGGCAAGAGTGCTCGACCTGTTTTCCGGCAGCGGCGCCTTAGGCATTGAAGCCTTATCTCGGGGGGCGGGTTGGGTTGACTTTGTTGAGCAGGAGCCACGATGTTGTAGTATAATCAGGCAAAATTTGGAAAAGACCAAGCTCGCCGACCAGGCTCACGTTTATTGCTGTAGCGTGGCTAAAGCGCTCTCATTTCTTGAGGAGGAGTATAGCATTATACTGATAGACCCGCCATATTCTGATGCGTCTATAGGCAACCTGGTACAGCAACTGGCAACCTCTAAACTGGTCGGGAAAGAGTCAATCGTAGTGGTGACGCACTCCCCCCGCCTCCCCCTGGAACCAACCTATGCCCCCTTACATAGGCTAAAGGAGCGTCGCCATGGCGATAGTTGCATCGCAATATACCAAAAGGAGGGCAAATCTTGAGCATTGCTATCTACCCGGGCAGCTTCGACCCCATAACCAACGGACATCTTGATATCGCCACCAGGGCATCCAGGCTCTTTGACAAGCTAGTCATCGGTGTCTATGAGACCCCCAATAAGCCCGTTCTATTCTCTACCGAAGAGAGGGCGGAACTAATCAGGCAAGCCGTAGCCCACCTACCCAACGTTGAAGTGCAGTCCTTCGGCGGGCTGACCGTTGATTTTGCCAAGAAGGTAAAGGCAAAGGCTATGGTGCGGGGCTTAAGAATGAGTGCCGACTTTGAGCGGGAATTTGATATGGCAATGATGAACAAGAGGCTATACCCGGAACTGGAGACGGTCTGTTTTATGGCGAAGGTGGAATACCAGTTCCTTAGCTCCAGTCTGCTCAAGGAGGCAGCTAGCCTGGGCGGCGATATTGACGACCTCGTCCCCAATCCGGTGGCTTCAGCCTTAAAGAAGAAGTTTCAGAGCCAAGCCTAACCCCCACTGGAAGAAAGAGCGCACGGCGTCAAACTCAGCGGGAAGTAGCGCCAGCACCAAAGGGAAGCGGTCTAATAATATTGGGGCCAGAACTGACCCAGTAATAGCCCCGCCAGCACCTAAAAACTTGGCCCACATGGCTAAAAGGGCACCACAGAATATAGCCCCCAGCACCAGACCAAGGACAGCGCCACCGAGGCGATTGACCCAGCCCAGCTTCACCACCGAGAAAGCCCACTTCAACAACACCGCCAGCAGAATAGCAATTGCCATCACCCCAACTAGGATGATGACAAAGGCAACAACCTCAGCTACACCCTCCCCAGGAATGAAGGACAGCAGCTGGGAAAAGGGGATATAGTAGCGCCCGGCTAGGATTACGCCAATGATTATCCCCGCCAGGGACAAGGCAGCCCCAATAAGCCCAACCATTAGTCCCAGGAAGGTGGAAATAGCTATTACTACCAGAATAACGACATCAAGCCAGTTCATAACCCGTGTCATCCATAGTGCGAGGATGGCTAGACGCTACCGCCTAACCCCCTGGCTTTATCATAGGCAGCCTTGACCGCCCGCTTAACCAGGTCGGCAAACCCCGCCTTTTCAAACTGCTGGAGAGCCTCGGCAGTGGTGCCACCGGGGGAGGTAACCTTTCTCCGCAGCTCAGCTGGCTCTTCGCCCGACTTCTGAATGAGGCGACCTGAGCCCAGCATAGTCTGCAACACCAGCTCCCGAGCCATGTCCCGGGGAAGACCAATTTCTACGGCGGCATCAACCAGCGACTCCACGACCAGGAAGAAATAAGCCGGACCGCTGCCGCTCACCGCCGTAGCCATATCAATATACTTCTCATCATCAACATAGAGTTCCCTGCCCATAGCCCCGAGGATAGCACCAACCAATCCCTTTTGCTGCTCGGTTACCGCCGGGGTAGCCGTCCATACGCTCATCCCCTCCCCAATCTGGGCCGGAGTATTGGGCATAACCCGAGCGATACAATTATGCTTTAGTCCTTTAGATAAGGTGTCAATTCTTGCCCCGGCGATAATAGACAGCACCAATTGTGTGGATTTGAGCTGACCGCCAAGCTCGGTCATTACCTCAGCCAGATTCTGCGGTTTAATCGCCAGAACCACGACATCTTTTCCAGAAATAGCCTCTAAATTGCTCTCCGTTACCGCCACCCCGTATTTCTGCTCCAGGTGCTTACGGCGAGCCTGGCTAACATCGCTAGCCCGGACAGCCTCTGGCTTGGCCAGACCTGTATCCAGAATAGCCGATACCATCGCCTCCCCCATAGTACCGCCGCCGATAAATGCTATTTTCATAGAACCTCTCCCCCTTTATCCCCCTCTCCTTAGCAAGGAGAGGGGGAAGAGGTTTTTATTAAGAGAGGCGAAGCCCCTCTAAGACTCCCTATTGTTTCTGAGGCTTCACCCCCCTCTGACTCCCCCCTACCCACCTTAAGGGCGATGGGTGGGAAAAGATACAAAAAATTTACCGTACCACCAGGTTTACCAGCCTGCCGGGGACATATATTGTCTTTAAGACCTCTTTGCCCTCGATATAAGACTTAACCCTCTGTCTATTCAAAGCTGTATTCTTGGCTTCAGCCTCAGTGATGGACGCCGGCACCGTAATTCGGTCACGCAGCTTGCCATTGACCTGGACCACCAGGGTAATCTCTTCCTCCCTAGCCAGTTCCTCATCCCACTTGGGCCAGCTCTGATTATGGATGCTATAGCCGTGACCCGTCTGCTGCCACAGCTCCTCAGCCAGATGGGGGGCGGTGGGCGCTAAAAGCAGGAGCAGAATATCTGAAGCCTCCTTCCAGGCGGAAACACTGACCGCCCCTTCCTCCTTGGCCTTAGCCAGGTAGTTGGTGAACTCCATGAGTGCCGCCAGCATAGTATTGAAACGGATTCTCTCCAGGTCTTGAGTTACCTTCCTGATGGTCTGGTGAGTGATGCGGGTTAAATCCCGCTCTGCTTTCTGCTTCTCTTCAGAGCTAACTCCCACACCTTCGTCATATCCCGCCGTCACCAGGTTCCACAACCGGTTAAGCCAGCGGCTTATGCCGCTGATGCCGCTATCATCCCACTCGCCTCCCTGCTCCCAGGGGGCGACAAACATAAGATAGGCGCGCACGGCATCGGCACCCAGCTCAGAAACATACTCATCAGGGGTGATGACGTTGCCCCGCGATTTGCTCATCTTCTGCCGTTCAACAATAATAACTCCCTGGTTGAAGAGCCGAGTAAAAGGCTCACCAAAATCAACTAGCCCCATGTCCCGCAGTGCCTTAATGAAGAAGCGGGCATAAAAAAGGTGCATGACGGCATGCTCGGCACCGCCGGTATAAAGGTCTACCGGCAGCCAGTATCTTACCTTTTCGTCATCAAAAGCCGCTTTTTCAAAATGGGGGCTGGCATAGCGCAGGAAATACCACGAGGAACACATAAAGGTATCCATGGTGTCGGTCTCCCGCTTGGCTGGAGCTCCACACCGCGGGCAGGTGGTATTGACAAACTGCTGGTGGTACTTGAGCGGCGACTCGCCGGTGGGCTTAAACTCAGCGTCCTCAGGCAAGAGTACCGGCAGGTCCTCCTCGGGGACGGGAACAATACCGCACTTCGGACAGTAAATCATAGGGATAGGCGCCCCCCAGTAGCGCTGGCGGGAGATAAGCCAGTCGCGGAGGCGGTAGGTTACGGCTCGCCGTCCAAAACCTTTCTCCTCCAGAAAATCAGAGACCGCCTCAATGCCCTGCTGGCTGGGGAGTCCATCAAACTTTCCTGAATTGACCATAGCGCCCGGCTCAGTATACGCTTCCTCCAGTTCTCCACCCTGCCACCCCGGTGGAGCAATCACAACTCTAATCGGCAGGTTATACCTCCGGGCAAAGGCAAAATCACGCTCGTCATGGGCCGGCACCCCCATTACCGCCCCGGTGCCATAGCTTAAAAGCACATAGTCGGCAATCCAGATGGGCACCCTCTCACCATTAAGTCGGTTAGTCACATAAGCCCCGATAAATACCCCGTCCTTCTCCCTCTCCGTGGATAGCCTCTCTATCTCAGTCTGGCGGCGGGAGCGAGCCACATATTTTTCAACCTCAGCCTTCTTCTCCGGCGAGGTGAGCTTATCTACCAGCGGGTGCTCCGGAGCCAGCACCATAAAGGTAACGCCAAAGGTGGTATCGGGGCGGGTGGTAAAGACCCTGATTTCCTTTTCCTCCACTCCAGGGTGGTCAAGGGCGAAGGAAATCTCGGTGCCGATGCTCTTACCCACCCAGTTCCTCTGCATTATCTTGATGCGCTCCGGCCAGTCAATGCCATTGTGCTCCATAAGCTCATCGGCGTATTTGGTGATGCGGAAGAACCACTGCTCCAAATCTCGCTTAACTACCGCCGCCCCGCAGCGCTCACAAAAGCCATCCACCACCTGTTCATTAGCCAGCACTGTCTGGCAGCGGGGACACCAGTTGACCTGAGCCTTCCCCCGATAAGCCAGCCCATGCTCATAAAGCTTTAAGAAGAACCACTGCGTCCACTTATAGTAATCGGGCAGGCAGGTAATCACCTCCCGGCTCCAGTCATAGATAGCGCCCATGCTCCTGAGCTGGCGGCGCATATTGTCTATGTTCTGCATCGTCCAGACAAAGGGGTGAATGCCGCGGCTGATAGCCGCATTCTCGGCGGGAAGCCCGAAGGCGTCAAAACCCATGGGGTGGAGCACATTATAGCCCTGCATCCGTTTAAATCGGGCGTGGACATCGGAGGGAGCCATAGCATACCAGTGCCCGATGTGGAGGTCGCCCGAGGTATAGGGGAACATGGTCAGGGCATACCACTTGGGCTTGGCGCTGGTCTCGCTGACCCCGTAGAGCTTATCTTTAGCCCACCTCTCCTGCCACTTCTTCTCTATTTTCTGGGGATTATATTTAACCGTCATTTTACTGAAGGTAATTGTAACAAGATTAAAACCGGGGTGCAATCTTTGGGGCGAGAAAGTTTAGTAACTAATGGTATAATCAGGCTTGATGAGACGCCTGCTACCCAAAGTCCTTCGACTCCTCCTCTCCGGCAAAACCAGTCCCTTCGTTTTTGAGCCGCAGGAGGTTATCCTGCCGCCGAAGCCATCAAGCATCAACCTCTATATCCACCTGCCCTTCTGCCGCCATATTTGCCCCTTCTGCCCCTACCTGAAAGAGCTCTATGACCCGAAGAAAAGCGCCGCCTACCAACTGGCGCTAATCAGGGAGCTGGAGGGCTACCGGAGGCAGTGGGGGGAGGTCAAAGTGGAGTCGGTCTATTTCGGGGGCGGCACGCCCTCGCTGACGCCGGAGATAGTAGGCGAAACCCTGGAATGGCTGAAGCGGAATTTCCGCCTCGGCAGCGAGATTGGAGTCGAAGTACACCCGCTGGATACCACCAGTTCTGTTCTAAAGTCCTTGAAAGACAGCGGGGTTAACATGGTGAGCCTGGGGGTGCAGACATTCAACGACCGGCTGCTTAAAGTTTTGGGGCGCGAATACGACGCGAAGCTGGCTAAAGAAGCCTGCCAGAGAGTTCTGGGAGCGGGCTTCGCCGCCGTAGATATCGACCTGATATTCGCCATCCCCGGCCAGAGCGTAGACGAGGTAGAGGACGACATCGGCTATGCCCTAGAGCTCGGCGCCGACCAGGTATCCGCCTATCCGCTGATGTTCTTTGAATATATGCCCTTCAAGCGAGAGCTGGAGAGGGCAAAGGCTACTCTTCCCGGCTGGCGGGCGGAGCGGGATATGCTGAAAGCCGCCGTAAAGACAGCCTCAGCGGCGGGCTACCAGAGGACATCTATCTGGAGTTTCAACAAGCCGGAGGCGGTGCGCTACACCACCGTCACCAAGGACTCTTTCGTGGGAGTCGGGGTTAGTGCGTCGACGATGATGGGGGACTACTTCTCGCTGAACACCTTTTCCCTGCCCGAATATATCGGGGGGACGGAAAAAGGCCTAAAGCCGACTCTGGCTGCCAAACTGGATGATAGGGATAAGCTCGCTTACTGGCTTTTCTGGCGGTGCTACGATTTGGCTATCGACACGGG
>Ga0315545_1001734_pt1 | contig 20756 bp, 31 predicted proteins | sample SalMarSW160210MG_FD_203096 | JGI IMG/M metagenome (GOLD analysis project Ga0315545, IMG submission 203096) | Salt marsh sediment microbial communities from the Plum Island Ecosystem LTER, Massachusetts, United States - Salt Marsh Sediment SW1602-10 ...
TTTCTTCGTACAGGGGCATGAATTCAGCGCTTCGTTCCCTGCGCGCGGGAACCACCCCTCCGTGCATGACGATTTCCCTCAAGGCATGGGAGCTTCCTTTCGGAAGAAGAAACCGGTCGTCAACAATGCGTGAGAGAGCATTTATGACTTCGCCGGGTTTGTACATTCTGTATGTTCCCAGCTGCTCCAGTATTTCGGGAAACAGGTACACCTTGTCAAGCCGGTCGTTCAAAAGCCTCCTGTCCTTTCTCAGGTACACGAAACCCTTCTGTGCGAGGCCTTCGATGCTTGCGTCAAGCTCAACGTCACTTTCATACATCTTGTGAAGGTCTCCCTTGTAGAGGAGGCCTCGGCTGCACAGGAGGGCATAGAGCAGGGCGCGTTCCTGCCCTGTGAGCGATGAGCACGAGGGTGCAAGAATATCTCTCTTCGTCATGTGGCGGATGAGCTCGTCGACCGTGGAGTGTTCACTCACTCCCCAGAAGCGGCAGATCTTCTGAATCTCATTTTGCGTTTTTCTTAAAAGCTCTTTTTTCAGCATGCTCAGTCAAAACCCATCTTCAGGATGAATATAGAACAGTACAGCAGAATCTGTGAACCAATGTATAGATAGTCGCGCGAGGAAATCTTCATTGTCACGAACTGATTTTGTTCTATGCGTTCATATTCGCCGTACGACCGATCGTACACGCTGTGAATGAACTGCACCGTCCGCTTCTTCAGGCTCACGTGTTTCGGCCGGAAAAATCGCGGAATCTCGGCGTAGAGGTATTTGAAAATTTGAAGTACATGGTAGAGAATGAGAAAAAAATTTTTCCGCAAACTGTTTTTCCCCCTCCTCGCATCCTTCCTTTTGAACAAATAATTTACCGATGAGAGAGAACTGTCGAGCGTGTAGAGAGCGGAAAAAAGCTCTTCCGGTGAAAATCCGGCTGTGAGGATCTTGCTCGTGAGAAACATTTCCACTATCACTCCGGTGAAAAATACTCCCCTGGCGAGCCCCTGTCTTAGGACAATCAGCGGCCCGTAGTGGATAATCACTTCTCCTCCCCCCCGAACAGCGTTGAGCCCGAACACGAACAGGAGGAGGGGGAAAAGAGGCATGATTTCACGGAAACGAATCTGTTTCATTCCTTTTGTGAGGAAAAAGGATACACAGATGAGAACAGCCTGTACGATGAGTGCGGTAAACTCTTTTGTCGATAATGCGACAGATATAAAGATAAGTATATTGAAAAGTTGCGAAAACGGGGTAATGCCTATTATTCTTCCTTCGCTTGTTCTTTCTTTTTCGCTTTTTGTTTCGTCTGAGGCTTCTGTTTGATTTCGACGAGCTCCAAAATCGACAGTTCTGCGCCGTCTCCCTTTCTGTTGCCGAGCTTTATGATCCTCGTATACCCGCCGTTGACGTCTTTGTAGCGGGGAGCGATGTCATCGAAGAGCTTTGCCACGATATCCCGGTCACCGATGCGGGTGAAAAGGATCCTCTTGTTGTGGAGAGTATTTTCTTTCGCTCGTGTTATGGCCTTTTCACTCAATCTCCGCAGTTCCTTTGCCTTCGCCGCGGTTGTTTGTATCCTCTCGTTCTCGAAAAAAGAAACCATCATGTTCGAAAACATGGATTTTTTGTGTGCATGTGTTCTGCTGAACTTCTTCACTCCCTTGAGATGTCTCATGCTACTTCTCCACTTCCGTTTTTACCATTTTCTGGTCAAGGTAATCCTTCAGGCCCAGGGTGAGCCCGTATTCCTGGAGTTTTTCCTTGATTTCCTGAAGAGATTTCTTACCGAAATTCTTCGTCTTCGAGATCTCATCCTCCGTCAGCCGCGAGAGGTCACCGATCGTTTTCACGTTGATGTTTCGCAGGCAGTTCGAGCTCCGGACCGAGAGTTCGAGCTCTTCCACCGGTGTGTCGATTATCGACTGGAGGCGTTCGATTTCCTCGTCTATCTCACTTTCTTCGTCTTCGAACTCCTCATTAAAATTGATGAAGTGGACGAGATAATCCTTCAAAATCTTTGCAGCGTCCGCGACCGCATCTTCAGGAAGTATGCTCCCGTCCGTCCATACCTCCAACACGAGCTTGTCGTAATCCCCCCTCTGGCCCACCCGGGTGTTTTCGACCTTGAAGTTACATTTCTTTATCGGGGAAAACAGCGCATCAATCGGTATCGTGCCGATGGTTTCTATGTTTTCGACATTGGATTCGGCCGAGACGTATCCGCGGCCGAGATTGATCTGCACGTCGAGAATAATCCTGCACTCCTCATTCAGGGTCGCGAGGTGAAGGTCCGGGTTAAGCACCGATATATTGTCGTCGACCGCAATATCCGAGGCCTTGAGCTCTGCTGGGCCTTCCTTCTCGATCGTGACCATCCTCGTTTCAGCCTCGTCGTTCAGTGCCAACCGTATGTTTTTCAGATTGAGAATGAAATCTATGGTGTCCTCTACCAATCCCGGTATCGTATCGAATTCACTTGTAATGAGCCGCATCGTCTGCTTTTCCTTGTCGAAAGCCTCGATGTGTATCGCAACGATTGCGTATCCCTGGAGAGCGGAAAGAAGCGTCCTTCTGATCGAGTTCCCGAGAGTCGTGCCGTATCCGCGCTCGAGAGGTGCAGCAATGATCTTCCCGTATTCTTTCTTCCCCCCCTCATATTCGATCGATATGGATCGTGGGCGCTTCATCCCTTTTAGGAGATTCTTGTGTGCCATCGCGTTACTGCTCCTCGATTATTTCGAATAGTATTCAACGATCAACTGTTCATTGACCGGCAGGTCGATCTCTTCACGTTTCGGAAGATAGACAAATTTGCCCTTGAGGCTGTCTGGATCGACTTCAATCCATGGAACCGTGCCGATGCGTGATATGTCTTTCATGCTTTCGAGAATGGGAATCATTTTCTTGCTCTTTTCCATCACCTCGACCTCATCGCCTTCCTTGACGAAGTATGAAGGGATGTCCACCTTGCGCCCGTTCACCATAATGTGGCCGTGGCGAAGGATCTGCCGTGCCATCTTTCTGGAGCATGCAAAGTGCATGCGGTACACCACGTTGTCGAGCCTCTGCTCGAGAAGCACTAAAAGCAGCTCGCCTGTGATTCCCTTTTTCCTCGATGCGATCTCGAAGTATCTCTTGAATTGCCTCTCGAGCAAACCGTAATACCTCTTTATCTTCTGCTTCTCTCTCAGCTGCACCCCGTACTCAGACACTTTTATTCTTCGCTTCGGCATTACTCCCGGGGGAAGCCGTTTTTTCACGATCGGGCACTTGCTCGAAAGGCACCGTTCTCCCTTGAGCATAAGCTTTGTCCCTTCCCGTCTGCACTGCCTGCATGAAGGTCCCAGATATCGTGCCATTTATTCCTCCGTCGGACTTTTCGTAATCTACACCCTTCTTCTTTTTCGTGGTCTGCACCCGTTGTGCGGGATTGGAGTCACGTCTTTGATCACGTTGATTTTCAGCCCCACAACCTGCAGGGTCCGTATCGCCGACTCCCTCCCGCCTCCCGGGCCCTTTACATACACGTCGACCTCGCGCAAACCGTGGTCAATTGCCTTGCGGGCGGCGTCTTCAGCTGTGATCTGTGCCGCGAAGGGAGTGCTCTTTTTCGCACCCCTGAAGTTCAGGCTTCCGGCGCTCGACCACGAGATTGTGTTTCCCTTTTTATCCGATATTGTTACGATCGTATTGTTAAAGGTTGCTTGAATGTGAACAATACCGCTGGCGATATTTTTCTTTTCCTTTTTTCTTCCCTTTGCCTTGGTTGCTTTGGCCAATTCTCTACTCCTCTATTTTTTCTTTCCTGCAACAGTCTTCTTCTTGCCCTTCCTCGTACGCGCGTTTGTGCGTGTCCGCTGACCCCTGACAGGAAGGCCCCGCCTGTGGCGGATCCCCCTGTATGCACTCGTATCGATGAGCCGCTTGATGTTCATGGAGACTTCGGTTCTGAGCTCACCCTCGATCTTGTATTCTTTTTCGATGATGTTTCTCAGCCTCGCAATCTCTTCATCGGAAAGCTTTGCGACTCGCATATCGGGGTCTATTCCCGATTTCTCGATGATGTTCCGCGCATGGGTCTTTCCGATCCCGTATATGTAAGTGAGTGCAACAACAACCCTCTTGTTGTTGGGTAAATCAACACCTGCGATTCGTGCCATACAGCCCGTACTCCTCTAACGATTTATTTCTGTCTCTGCTTGTGCTTCGGATTTTCACAGATCACTCGAACGATTCCTTTTCTCCTGATGATACGACATTTATCACAGATTGGTTTCACCGAGGCTCGTACTTTCATGTGTTTCTCCGTATCTATTTAAACCTGTATGTGATTCTTCCCCTGTTCAGGTCATAGGGTGACAGCTCCACGGTGACCTTGTCACCCGGAAGAATACGTATATTGTGCATTCTCATCTTTCCCGATATATGAGCCAGGACGATGTGACCGTTTTCAAGCTCAACCTTGAACATCGCATTCGGAAGCGGTTCTCTTACTACACCGTTTACGATGATTGCTTCCTCTTTTGACATTCATCCTCCTTGACTCAGAGTAGCTCAGCATCCGCTGAAAAGAAGGTACTTTTTTTCGCCGCAATCGTCAACGCACCCTCTCTGAAACCTGAACCGGAAACTTCTGCTCCTGAAACAGCGCTGCCTTCCATGAGCACAGGTCCGGCTCAACTACAAATTCCTCCCTCGAATCTTCCCTCCCCGCTTCATGAAACCGTCGTAATGGCGCATGAGCAGGTGTGACTCGATCTGCTTCATGGTGTCCAGATCAACACCGACCATAATGAGCAGGGATGTTCCCCCCATGAGCTGCGCCATCTCCGGAGGCAGCCCGAGCCAGCGCTGAATGAGCGTCGGAACGAGGGCGATCATCGCAAGAAAAATCGACCCTGGCAAAACGATCCTGTTCAAAACCTTTTGAAGGTATGTGGAGGTGTTCACACCCGGCCTGATACCCGGAATGTACCCTCCCACCTTTTTCAAATTGTCCGCAATATCAATGGGGTTGAGCTGAATCTGTGTGTAAAAATAGGTAAAAAATATGATTAAAAGCGCGTACAGCGTGAGATACAGCACGTTCCCCGGGCTCAGCAAGACCGCAAACCTGTCCAGTGCGGGAACCCTCGCCCCGAGTGATTTCGCGATCTGTGCGGGAAACAGCAGGACCGAAGACGCAAAGATTATGGGAATCACACCCGAAGGATTTATCTTGAGCGGCAGGTGCGTTGCCTGAGCGGAATAGATCTTTCTCCCCACCACCTTTTTCGCGTGCTGAATCGGAATCCTCCTCTGTCCCTGCTGCTCCATGATGACGAACGCGATGATTGCGACAAAGATGCCGAATGATGCGATAAGGACGATCGGATTCAGCTCTCCGACCTTCAGCTGGTCGTACACCTGTGTGAATGCTGTTGGAATCCGCGCAACGATCCCGATGAAGATGATGAGTGAAATCCCGTTTCCTATTCCCCTTTCAGTTATCTGCTCCCCGATCCACATCAGAAAAAGGGTGCCGGTGGTTATCGCGACCACCGCGTTGATCGTAAACCCGAGCCCCGGATTCACGATAACCTCAGGCCTGGACTTCATGAACACGGTGAGCGCGTAGGACTGGATGCCCGAAATCCCCACAGTGGAAAACCGCGTTATCTGCTGTATCTTTTTACGGCCGACCTCCCCCTCTTTCGAGAGCCGCTCCAGTACCGGGATGACAACCGTGAGCAGCTGGAGAATTATCGAAGCGGATATGTAGGGCATGATTCCGAGCGCAAATACGGTAAACCTGCTCAGCGCGCCACCCGCAAAGAGGTCTAAAAACCCCAAAAGCCCCCCTGCCGACTGCGTGAACAGCCTTTCAAGAGCAACCGCATCTATTCCGGGAACCGGTATGTACGCTCCTATCCTCACGATCAGCACCATGAGAAGCGTAAACAGAACCCTTCTTCTCAGCTCAGGGATCCTGAAAATGTTTATCGCGATGTTTCCTGTTCCAGCCATACTCTTACCCCGCCTTCATCGGATGTGCGCCTCTCCGTCCCGAGACTGTTCAACCTCCATTCTTCTCGACGATCTCCACATTGCCGCCGGCCTTCTGCACCCCTTCAAGCGCCTTTTTCGATGCTTTGTGCACCACGACGGTCAGCTTTTTCGTCAGCTCCCCCTTGCCGAGGAGCTTCACGTAGCGTCCTTTTTTGTTTACCAGACGACGTTTGAGCATCACATCGTAATCCACTCTCTCTCCTTCGCCGAAGCGCTCCAGATCTCCGATGTTCACAATCTGAAACATGTGCTCGAACTGCTCGTTGTTGAATCCACGCTTCGGCAGCCTCCGGGCGAGAGGCATCTGCCCTCCTTCGAAGCCGATTTGCCTGCTGTACCCTGATCTGGATTTTTGCCCGTTAGACCCCCGTCCAGACGTGCATCCGCGCCCGCCTCCCTGGCCTCTTCCCACTACCTTTCTCTTCTTTGTTGCTCCAACCGGTGCATGAAGCTTCATTGTTCCACCCTTTCGGCCTTTATCAGATGCTGAACTTTCGAAATCATCCCCTGAATCTGCGGGGTGTTCTTCTGCACAACCGAGGAGTTGAGCTTTCTCAGCCCCAGTGCACGAACAATTTTTCGCTGTTTTTCGGGAACTCCGATTGTACTTTTTACAAGACGAATCTTTACAAGCTCTTGTTTTGCCATGACTGGATTACCCTAAAAGTTCCTTGAAAGTTTTTCCCCGTACCTCGAGAACATGGTCGAGGCCCAAGAGGTCCTGCAGTCCGTTCATTGTTGCTTTCACGATGTTGAGTGCGTTGCTCGTTCCAAGCGATTTTGTCAGGATATCGCGGATGCCCGCCTGCTCAACGACCGCACGCACGGGCCCCCCCGCAATGATTCCCGTTCCGGGCGATGCAGGCTTCAGAATCACTTTCCCGCTCTTGAACCGCCCGACAACAGCGTGGGGAATCGTGTTCCCCTTGAGATTGATCTCCACCACGTTTTTTTTCGCTTTCTCCACACCCTTTCTGATTGCTTCGGACACCTCATTCGCCTTTCCGTATCCGATTCCCACGTGTCCCTTTTTATCACCCACGACGACCAGCGCACTGAAACTGAAACGTCTTCCGCCTTTCACAACCTTTGCCACCCGGTTGAGCTTCACGAGCTTCTCGGTGAACTGATCTTCGGCCTCTCCGGTTACCTTGATGTCCCCCAAAATACACTCCTTTCGAAGGTTTTTACAGTTTTATGCCGCCTTTTCTGATCCCGTCTGCAACCGCCTGCACGAGCCCGTGATAGATGTAGCCGTTTCTGTCGAATACCCCTTCGGCAATCTTCTTTTTCTGAAGGTCTTTGGCGATCTCGAGACCGACCTGCGACGCTCCTTCCTTGTTTCTTTTGACGCCCGTGCGTAAATCCGAGCACGCACAGAGGGTGTTTCCGGTAATGTCGTCAACAGCCTGCACATAGAGATGCCGGTTGCTCTTGAACACGGTTATCCGCGGCTTCGCGCTGTTTCCGCTGATTTTCTTTCTTATCCCTTTTTTCCTGCGAATCCGCCGCTTTATCTTGTCGATCATTTGTGCAACTCCATCAAAATAATTACTTCACCGATGCTTTTCCGGCCTTTCTTTTGATACTTTCATCAGAATACAAAACGCCTTTCCCCTTGTACGGCTCTGGAGGCCTGAACTTTCGAATATTTGCTGCGACCTGACCGACGAGATGCTTATCAATGCCCGAGACGACCACCGTGTTGGGATCGGGCACCTCGACGGTTATACCCTCGGGAACCGGAAACACGATGGGATGAGAATATCCGAGATTCAGGGTGAAGGATTGCCCCTGTAGCTGCGCCTTGTATCCGACACCGACAATCTTGAGTGTTTTGCTGAACCCGCTGGTAACCCCCAGAACCATGTTGTTGATGAGAGAACGCGCGAGCCCGTGGAGCGCCTTGTTCTGTTTGTCAGCGCTCTCAGAGACCAGCTTGAGCGTGTTGTTCTCGTTCACGATCTTTCCTCGAAAATTGATTACTGATTCGAGCCTTCCCTTCGGCCCCTCGACCGTGACTTTTGAATCCTTGCAGGAAAACGTGACATTTTCCGGTAATTTTATTGGTAAGATTCCTATTCTCGACATCGTATTTCCCGGTTATTTGTAGTTTTTACCAAATATAACAGAGTACCTCTCCTCCCACGCTGTTTTCGCGTGCCTTCTTGTCGGTGAGCACACCCTTTGAGGTTGAAATTATCGAGGTTCCGAATCCGTTCAGAATCCTCGGCAGCTCATGATTTTTTCTGTACACACGGAGCCCCGGTTTCGAGACTCTCTGCAGATTATGGATTACGCAATCACCTTCAGTGGTGTACTTGAGATACACCCGTATGTAAGACTTTTTGTTTTCCTCTATGAGCTTGAAGTTCTTGATGTACCCCTCATTCTTAAATATTTTAATGATCTCCATCTTCAGCTTACTGGATGGAATATCCACTTTTTCTTTTTTTCCACGGTTTGCGTTTCTGATAACCGTTACCATATTTGCAATTGGATCTGATAGGCTCACAACGTCACCTCTTCTTTGAAAATTGTTAATCCTGGTGAGGTTACCAGCTGGATTTTGTAACCCCGGGTATCATCCCCTCATTTGCCAGATTTCGAAAACAGATTCTGCACATATCGAATCTTCGAAGGTATCCTCTCGACCTGCCGCAGATCGGACACCTGTTATAGGAGCGGGTTTTATATTTCTGGGACCTTTTCGCTTTCGCGATCATGGATTTTTTCGCCACATTTCCCCCTTGTAAATAAAATTACCGCTTTATTTTCTATACGGCATACCAAAGAATTCGAGAAGCTTTCGTGCATCTTCGTCTTTTCTTGCGGTCGTGCATATCACCACGTCCATGCCGTGTATTTTTTCCACCTTGTCGTAGTCGATTTCAGGAAATATAATCTGCTCTTTTATTCCGACTGCAAAATTCCCGCGGCCGTCGAATGAATTCTGGGACACACCTCTGAAGTCACGAACCCGGGGAAGAGCGATATTGATGAAACGGTCGAGAAACTCATACATTCTGTCTCCGCGAAGAGTCACGCTGCATCCGATTTCCATTCCCTTTCTTAACTTGAAAGAGGCTATGGACTTTCTCGCCTTTGTCCTCACTGCCTTTTGCCCGCTGATGAGCGCCATCTCATCGAGCGCTGTTTCGAGCAACTTCTTGTTTTCGATCGCCTCTCCCAACCCCATGTTGAGCACAATCTTTTCAAGCCTTGGAACCTGCATCAAGTTTGTATAATTGAACTCCTTGTACAACTGCCCGATGATTTCCTCGTGATACTTCTTTTTCAGCCTTGGTATGTACTCACCCATTGCAATTACACCTTATCGAGAATTTCTTCACACTTTCCGCAGATCCTCACATGCCTTCCGTCCCCGAGTGCTTTCTTTTTTACCCGAGTCGGCTTGCTGCACTTGGGGCAGACAACCATTACGTTCGAGAGGTGTACGGGCGCTTCAATGTCGATGATTCCACCCTTCTGGTTCTGCTGGTCGGGCCTTTTCGTCTTTTTCACCACATTGAGTCCTTCGATGATCAGCCTCCCTTTTTTCTTGTCAACGAACAGAACCCTTCCGCCCTTTCCCCTGTCTTTTCCCGTGATAATCCGCACTTTATCGTTTTTCTTTACATTCAGTCCCATCATCCACCCCCTACAGGACCTCTGGAGCAAGCGAGACAATTTTCATGAAATTCTTTTCGCGAAGCTCCCTCGCAACCGGTCCGAATATTCGAGTCCCCCGAGGATTCATCTGGTTATCGATTACCACAGCCGCGTTTTCATCGAACTTTATGTAGCTCCCGTCCGGCCGCCTGATCTCCTTTGTAGTTCGTACCACGATGGCCTTGACCTTGTCTCCCTTCCTGATCGGAGCGTTCGGCATGGCATTTTTCACCGAGCAGACGATCACGTCGCCCACAGACGCGTACCGCCGCATGGCTCCGCCGAGGACCTTTATGCAGAGCAATTTTTTTGCCCCGCTGTTGTCGGCAACATTGAGATATGACTCCGTCTGTATCATCGTTTTCCCTTTACTTCGCCTTTTTGATAATGTCCAACAGCTTCCAGCTCTTGTTTTTGCTGATCGGTCTTGTCTCTACAAACCGGACTATATCCCCGACACCACATTCGTTTTTTTCATCATGAACCTGGTAGCGTTTGGAGCGTTTTATGTATTTCTTGTACATCGGATGCTTCTTTTTATCTTCGACGAGCACAACAACCGTTTTATCCATTCTGTCGCTCACTACAGAACCGACTCGTATCTTTTTTGCCCTTTTTTGCCCTTCCGTCATCACTTCTCAACTCCGTTCGTCGCATGTTTTTTTCTTATACCGAGCTCATACTCGTGCAGCATGGTTTTCACGCACGCTATTTTTCTTCTCGTTTCCCGTATTTTCAGAGTATTCTCCATCTGTCCCATCAACTTGTTGAAGCGAAACACCCGGTAATCTTTGTGAAGCTTTTCCGCAAGTTCCCTGAGTTCGTCAATGCTCATTTCGTTCACGTTTTCTCTCATCTTCGCACCTCCGTGTACCGGTACGCTACACCATATACCGTGTCACGAATTTGGTCTTGATCGGCAGCTTGTGTGAAGCCAGACGGAGTGCTTCACGGGCGAGGTCCTCTTTAATTCCCGCAATCTCGAACATCACCCTTCCCGGTTTGATGACCGCAACCCAGCCCTCGGGCATACCCTTTCCCTTTCCCATCCGCGTCTCTGCGGGTTTCTTCGTATACGGCATGTCCGGAAATATTCTGATCCACACTTTTCCACCTCTCTTGATATGACGGGTCAGCGCCACTCTCGCGGCTTCGATCTGCCTGTTCGTCACCCATCCGGGCTCCAGTGCCGAAAGCCCGTACTCCCCAAAGGTAACCAGGCCCCCCTTTATGGCCTTGCCTCCCATTCGTCCGCGCTGTTTCTTTCTGTACTTGAATTTATTTGGCTGTAGCATCTTACTTTCCCAGTGCTGTTTTTCGTTTTTTCAGCAGAATACCTGCGTCCTGTTTCGCGTCCTTCCCGTATATCTCTCCTTTGTACACCCAGACCTTCACCCCGATTGATCCGAATGTAGTGTGGGCCTCGATAAAACCGTAATCAATGTCAGCCCTGAATGTGTGGAGCGGGATCATTCCCTCTTTGTAGGATTCTGTTCTCGCCATCTCCGCGCCGCCGAGCCTGCCAGAACAGGTAATCTTTATTCCCTGGGCCCCTGCCTGAATGGTGTTCGTGATCGCCTTTTTCATCGCCCTTCGAAACGCAACTCTTCCCACAAGCTGCCTGGCGATTCCCTGTGCGATAAGCTCGGCGTCAAGCTGAGGAGCTTTGATCTCTTTTATCTTTATCTGTATGTTCTTGTCCGTAAACCGTGACAGCTCCCTGCTGATGTTCTCAACTTCCGCTCCCTTTCTTCCAATGACGATTCCCGGTCGGGCGGTATGTATGATGACGTTCACTTTTTCCGGATACCTGATGATTTCGATCTTCGAAACCTCTCCGTTTGCGAGCCGTCTTTTCAGGTGTCTCCGTATGGCAAGGTCTTCATGAAGGCTTTTTGCGTAGCTCTTTTTCGAATACCAGCGCGAATCCCATGTGCGATTTATCCCCAGCCGCATTCCGACGGGATTTACTTTTTGCCCCATCATTTCCTCCGATTATTTTTGTATTTCCTCTCCGGAAACGACAACAGAAATATGGCACGTTCGCTTGTTAATGCGATCCGCCCTACCGCGTGCCCTCGGCTTCCACCGTTTGAGCGTTGGTCCCTGGTTGACCTTTATCTCGTCGATCCGTATGGTTTCTTCATCTATATTCTTGCTCTTCGCCATGAGATTCGACACTGCAGACTGAATCACTCCGTGAAGAACACGAGCTCCGTGTGCGGTGTGAATTTTCAGGGCTGCCACCGCCTCCCTGTACGGAAGATCCTTCACAGCCCTTCCGTACTTTCCCACCTTCCTGTCCGATATCCTGATGTACTTTGCAATTGCCCGTGCTTCCATACCGAATCACCTCTACTTGACCCTTGATGATTTTTCAGATCCCGCGTGCCCCTTGAACAGCCGTGTGGGCGAAAACTCGCCAAGCTTGTGCCCGACCATGTTCTCCGTCACATATACTGGGAAGAATTTCTTGCCGTTGTACACGTTGAACGTGTGCCCTACCATTTCCGGAAAAATCGTCGACCTTCTCGACCATGTCTTGATAATCTTTTTGTCATTGGTCTTGTTGAGCTCAACGACTTTTTTATAAAGCTTTTTGTCGATATAAGGGCCCTTTTTTATGGATCGTGACAAAGTTTACGACCTCCTCGATCACCTTTTCTTGCTTATGATGTACTTATCCGAAGGTTTGTTCTTCTTCCTGGTTTTATACCCCTTTGTCGGCTGCCCCCACGGAGAAACAGGATGCCTGCCGCCAGAGGTTCTTCCCTCACCGCCGCCGTGCGGGTGGTCATGGGGATTCATTGCTACACCCCTGACTTTCGGTCTCTTTCCCATCCACCGTGACCGCCCCGCTTTTCCAAGAGAAACGTTGAGATGGTCCTGATTGCCTATCTGACCGATGGTTACGTAGCACTGCTCGTTGATGATCCTGGTTTCACCTGAAGGCAGCTTGATGAAACAGTTTTTTCCTTCTTGCCCCACAAACTGGATAAAGGAACCGGCGGATCGCGCCATCTGCCCCCCTTTTCCGGGAGTGAGCTCCACGTTATGCACGACTGTTCCCATAGGAAGCCTGCTGATCGGCATAGCGTTTCCCACCGCAACCTTCACATTTTCACCCGCAGAAACCACATCGCCCACGTGCAGCTTGTCGGGAGCGAGAATGTACCTTCTTTCACCGTCCCTGTAGCACAAAAGGGCGATGCGCGCGCTCCTGTTCGGGTCATATTCTATGGTTTCAACAGTTGCTTCGATCTCCCGCTTGTCGCGCTTGAAGTCGATTTTCCTGTACAGCTTCTTTGCGCCGCCCCCTCTCCTCCTGAGGGTAATCCTTCCTTTATTATTTCTTCCGCTGATCCTCTTTTTCCCCTCTGTCAGCGATTTGTACGGTTTTTTTTCGGTCAGATCCTCACCTGACACAACCGAAAAGAACCTTCGCGACGGCGTCGTTGGTTTGTATTTTTTTATTGCCATGCTCTCACTCTCAATCTATACGAAATTCCGCTGAACTCTGGACGCGTGAAAGATTAGACGCCTTCGAACAGCTCGATTTTATCCCCTTCCTTCAACCTGACAATCGCCTTTTTCCATGATGATGTATATCCCAGCTTGTACCGCACCCTCTTTTGCTTTCCCCGCACATTCATCACGTTGCAGGACACAGGCTCAACTCCGAATATCTCCCTTACCGCGCGTATGACGTCCTTTTTGTTCGCCTTTTTATTCACTTTGAATGCGTAGCGTCCCTTTTCCTGAAGTGCCGTGCTCTTTTCCGTGATGATTGGATGGAGTATAATCTCGCCTTTTTTCATCATGATCTCACATTACGAATATTTTTGATTCAGAAGCTGCGCGGCGCTTTCGGTGATGAGAAGCTGATTCGCATAGAGAAGTTCCTTTATGCTGATCAGATTCGCATCATGGTACGTGACCCACGGAATATTCCGCCCCGCCCGTTTGTTCATCGGTTTCGGCTCTTTGTCAAGAATCAGCACCCGTTTTCTCTTATTCTCACTCCCGGCAAGAGCGGAAGCGATGAGTGAAAAATCCTTTGTTTTCCCCGAATCAACGCTGAAGTCCTCGATGACCTTGATGAGCTTCTCATTCATCTTGTGAGAAAGCACGGAAACAACGCCGAGCCGTTTCAGCTTTCTGGATACACGCTCACTGTAGGAACGAGGTTTCGGCCCGAAAGCGATCCCTCCTCCCACTCGTATGGGGCTCCTTCGTGAGCCCGCGCGCGCCTTTCCGGTCCCCTTCTGCTTATAGAGCTTCGCCCCGCTCCCTCTCACTTCAGCCCTTCCCTTGGTCGATGCAGTTCCCTGCCGCGCATTGGAAAGCTCGGCCCTGAGACTGTAGTATATGGCAGACTTATTGGGAGTGATGTTGAACACCTCATCCTTGAGGGTCGTCTTTCCCTTTTCTTTCCCCTGAATATCGTATACAGTCACGTCCATTGGCATCACTCATACTTTCAGAAATAATCTCTCCTGCTGCACATGGCAGGAAACTATTTTGTTGAAACGAAGCCCGCTCAGGGCTCTGGACAACAAATCTGAGTTACTGCTTGATCTCAACATCAACACCGGCAGGCAGCTCCAGCTTCATGAGGGCGTTTATCGTTTCGCCGGTGGGATTTATTATGTCAATCAGCCTCTTGTGTGTTCTCATCTCGAATTGCTCCCTTGACTTCTTGTTTACATGGGGAGATCTGAGAACCGTATACTTGTTTATCTTCGTCGGCAGCGGCACCGGCCCCGATACTTTCGCACCTGCACGGGTCACCGCGTTCACGATGGACTTTGCCGATTGATCGATCAGTTCTGCATCAAACGCTCTCAAACGAACCCGAATTTTTTGTACGTCCATTTTCAAACCTATTCAATGATATCGGTGACCGCACCAGCGCCGACAGTCCGTCCACCTTCCCTGATTGCAAACCTCATTCCTTTTTCCATCGCCACCGTGGTGATCAGTTCGACCTCCATGTTCACGTTGTCACCGGGCATGACCATTTCCACCCCTTCAGGAAGCTTGATCACACCGGTCACATCCGTTGTTCGAACGTAAATCTGCGGCCTGTACCCGCTGAAAAACGGCGTATGCCTTCCGCCTTCCTCCTTGGTCAGCACATACACCTGAGCCTTGAACTTGTTGTGCGGAGTGATGGTTCCCGGTTTGGCAACGACCTGACCGCGCTCGACCTCTTCGCGCTTGATCCCTCTGAGAAGCACGCCGATGTTGTCTCCCGCCTGCCCTTCGTCGAGTATCTTTCTGAACATCTCGACTCCGGTGCACACGGTCTTCGCAGTCGGTCTAATCCCGATGATTTCAACTTCCTCGTTCACATGGATCTTTCCGCGGTCGACTCTTCCAGTCACAACCGTTCCTCTTCCCGAGATAGTGAACACATCCTCAATGGGCATGAGAAACGGCTTGTCCACCTCTCTCTTCGGTTCGGGAATATACGCATCCACTGCGTCCAACAGTTCTTGAACGCTCTTTGTCGCTTCCTCGTCGTTGGGGTTGTTCATCGCATTGAGAGCGCTCCCCTTGATCACGGGAATTTCATCCCCCGGAAATTCGTACTCTGTCAGGAGGTCACGAACTTCCATCTCAACCAGTTCAATGAGCTCAGGATCATCGACTCTGTCGATCTTGTTGAGGTAGACGACCATCGCCGGTACGCCGACCTGGCGTGCGAGAAGAATGTGCTCACGGGTCTGAGCCATCGGCCCGTCATCTGCAGCAACAACAAGTATGGCGCCGTCCATCTGTGCAGCCCCGGTGATCATGTTCTTGACGTAGTCGGCATGTCCAGGACAGTCGACGTGTGCATAGTGCCGATTGGCTGTCTCATACTCGACATGCTGCGTTGCAATGGTTATGCCTCTTTCCCTTTCTTCAGGTGCATTGTCGATCTCCTCGAATTTCTTTTCCTGCGCCCAGCCTTTTTTTGCAAGAAAAAACGTTATTGCAGAGGTGAGAGTGGTCTTCCCGTGATCAACGTGACCGATCGTCCCGACATTGACGTGCGGTTTCGTCCTCTCATACTTCTCTTTTGCCATTTAATCCTCCTATCGGATCATGAGACCCTGTGTGTTTTTGTGCGGACACGAACGTAATAAAAATATTGGAAAATAGCAATATTTATTTGTATTTTCAATTCCCTTCATTAAAAAAAGCTCCTGGACCTGCTTTTCACGCCCGCCACGATGTCCTCTGAAACGGACTGCGGGACCTGCGCGTAGTGTGAAAACTTCATCGAGTAGTTTGCCCTTCCCTGGCTTGAGGATCTGAGCCGCGTTGCGTACCCGAACATTTCCTTGAGCGGACATTCCGCGGAAACGACCTTTCCGTGCAGACGGTCCTCCATCCCCACAATCTTCGCTCTCCTCGATGAGAGTTCCTTGATAATCTCTCCCATATATTCATCAGGTGTGACGATCTCAACCGACATTATCGGTTCGAGCAGAACCGGGCCCGCGCGCCTGATCCCTTCGCGAAACGCATTCATCGCCGCGATCTTGAACGCAAGCTCGGAGGAATCCACCTCATGATATGAGCCGTCGACGAGCGTTGCCTTGAAATCGATGACCGGGTATCCGGAAAGCACACCGTTTTCGCATGCGCCCCTGATCCCCTCCTCAACCGCAGGGATGTAGTCCCTGGGCACCCTTCCCTGGACCACTCTGTTCTCAAACACGAAGCCTGCACCCGGATCGAGAGGTTCGAACTCCATCACCACGTGACCGTACTGTCCGTGCCCGCCTGACTGCCGTATGTGTTTTCCCTCCACCCGGGAGCTCTGACGAATCGTTTCCCTGTAGGACACCTCGGGCTCTCCGATAAGCGCTTCGACCTTGAACTCACGAAGCAACCTGTCGATGATGATCTCGAGGTGAAGCTCTCCCATTCCTGATATGATCGTCTGCCCCGTTTCTTCGTCTGTTCTTACCCTGAAGGTCGGGTCCTCTTCCGAAAGCTTCGTCAGGGACAAAGACAGCTTGTCCTGGTCTCTGTTCGACTTGGGCTCGATTGCGATGGAGATGACCGGTTCGGGGAAGTCTATCTCTTCGAGAATCACCGGATTGTGGATGTCGCAGAGTGTGTCGCCCGTAGTCACCGTTTTCAGGCCGATCGCGGCAACGATGTCCCCTGCGAACACGTCCTTTCTGTCCTGCTTCTTGTTTGCGTGCATCTGCACGATCCGGCCGATCCGCTCTTTTCTGTCCTTGCCCGAATTGTAAACGGTGTCTCCCACTTTTATCTGACCGGAGTACACCCTGAAAAAGGCGAGCTTTCCCACATAGGGATCGGTCATTATCTTGAAAACGAGCGCAGAAAAGGGCTCGTTGTCGTCAGCCCTTCTGATCGTCTTCTCTCCGGTTTTGAGCAGCAACCCTTCCACAGGAAGAACATCCACCGGAGAGGGAAGGAGATCGACCACTGCATCAAGGAGTTTTTGCACTCCCTTGTTCCTGAACGCGGACCCGGTGAGCACGGGAAACACACGGCTTTCTATCGTTGCCTTTCTCAGCACGGACACTATGCGCTCCCTGCCGATATGGTTTCCGGCCAGATAGTCTTCGAGCAGGCCGTCATCAAAGTCTGAGAGTATCTCCAGAAGTTGCTCACGGGCGGCCCTCGCCTCCTCTGTCAGTCTTTCAGGAATTTCCTCTTCCTCATATGCGGAACCCAAATCCTCGTCCTGCCACACGTATGCCTTCATGCTGATCAGATCAATGACGCCGCGGAAACCTTCCTCCCTGCCGTAGGGTAACTGGATCGGAACCGCACGTGCCCCGAGACGCTTGCGGATCATTTCGAGCACGTTCCTGAAGTCGGCCCCCTTTCTGTCCATCTTGTTGACAAAGATAATGCGCGGAATGCGGTATTTGTTCGCCTGAATCCAGACCGTCTCGCTCTGCGGTTCGACACCCGCAACCGCACAGAACACAACCACCGCTCCATCGAGCACCCTGAGTGAGCGCTCCACTTCAACGGTGAAGTCCACGTGTCCCGGGGTGTCGATGATGTTGATCCGGTGATCTTTCCAGTAAAAGGTTGTGGATGCACTGGTAATGGTGATTCCCCGCTCTTTTTCCTGCTCCATCCAGTCCATCTCCGCCTCACCCTCATGCACCTCTCCCATCTTGTGCTTTTTGCCCGTGTAATAGAGCATACGTTCGGTGAGGGTCGTTTTTCCGGCGTCGATGTGGGCCATTATTCCGATGTTTCTGTTTTTCTGTATATCGAATATTCGTGACATATTACCACTTGTAGTGCGCAAACGCCTTGTTGGCTTCCGCCATTTTGCGCGTGTCCTCCATTTTCTTTACTGCAGCCCCTGTGTTGTTGTACGCGTCGATGAACTCGGCCGCGAGCTTTTCACTCATCGATTTTCCCTGCCTTCCGCGCGCGTACCCGATGATCCATCGAAGCGCGAGCGCGATTTTCCTGTCGTGCCGCACTTCCACCGGGACCTGGTATGTTGCGCCCCCAACTCTGCGCGACTTCACCTCGAGCTCCGGCTTGACGTTATCAATTGCCTTGCTGAAGACTTCGAGTGGAGGCTTGTGAATCTTTTCCTCTATCAGCGCGAACGCCTCGTACAGCACATGCTGGGCGAGGCTCTTTTTCCCCTCGAGCATGAGGTTGTTGATGAACTGCGATACCAGCGCTGAGTGATACTTTGGATCCGGAAGAATTTCCTGTCTCTTCTGAAAATGTCTTCGTGGCACTTTGTTTACTCCATGCAAAAAAGTAGCCGGTTTCATGCACAAACCGGCCTCTCAACAAGAGACCTTTCCGACCTCTGCCGGTGGTTTCTTCCTGTTTGCTGCACGTACATTATGACAACGAAGGCTGTACCCCTATGCCTTCGGCCTCTTTACTCCGTACTTTGATCTCGCTTTCTTCCGGTTTTCAACTCCCAGGGTGTCGAGAACACCCCGCACGATATGATACCGAACGCCCGGCAGGTCTTTCACCCGCCCCCCTCTGATCATGACCACTGAGTGCTCCTGCAGATTGTGTCCGATCCCGGGAATGTATGCGGTCACCTCGATCCCGTTCGTAAGCCGTACCCGTGCCACCTTTCTCAGCGCGGAATTCGGCTTTTTCGGAGTAAATGTCATGACACGTGTGCACACTCCCCTCCGCTGCGGACACTGTTGCAGCGCAGGCGCGGAAGTCTTGTTCTGCAGCTTTTTCCTTCCTTTTCTGATAAGCTGATTTACAGTCGGCATACGCAGTTCTCCGCCTACAAAGTAGTGCGAATGTACTGTTTCTTTAATATATAGTCAATGTTTTATTTCACATCTGTGCCGTGGAATACGAAAACAAACAGACGTACAGGCACTTAAAACACGGCGCCTCCGACCTCTTCGCGGGCGATCACGCTCATGCCCTCTACTTTTTCCTTTATCTCAACGGGGAGCTCCATGTCTCCGGGCTCCTCCTTGTAGAGCTCCACATTCTTGTAGGTCTTGATTCCCGTTCCCGCAGGTATCCTGTGGCCGATGATGACATTTTCCTTCAGTCCCTTCAGCATGTCGACCTTTCCCTTTATGGACGCATTGGTGAGGACTCTGGACGTTTCCTGAAAACTCGCTGCTGAAATGAAACTTTCGATGTTCAGTGACGCTCTGGTGATTCCGAGCAGCACCGGCCGCCCGCTGGCGGGGCTCCCGCCCAGCTTGATAACCTTTTCGTTTTCCGTTTTGAACTTGAACTTGTCGATCTGCTGGCCGATGATGAAATTCGTGTCGCCCACGTCGACGATCTCTACCTTTCTCAGCATCTGCCGCACGATCACACCGATGTGCTTGTCGTTGATGTTGACCCCCTGAAGCCTGTACACTTCCTGGATCTCGTTGACGAGCCATCTCTGCAGCGCATGCTCACCCTGTATCTGGAGGATGTCGTGCGAATTGTGCATTCCCTCGCACAACGGATCGCCCGCCTTCGCGGCGTCGTTGTCGCGGACGGTGAAATGCTTTCCCAGGGGGATAAGATGTTTGTACTCTGTGCCGTTTTCGTCCACCACAACGATGGTGCGTTTCCCCTTTGTGATTGCTCCGAAACTCACTGTGCCGTCAACTTGTGCAAGAACGGCCGCGTCCTTCGGTTTTCTCGCCTCGAATATGTCCGCGACACGGGGAAGCCCGCCGGTGATGTCCTTTGTCTTGGCCTGCCCTCTCGGTATCTTCGCGATCACATCTCCCGCATTGACTTTCTGGTTGTCCTCAACGGTAAGGTACGCGCCTCCGGGTATGTTGTACGTCTCGAGCTCGTTTCCGTCCTTGTCGATAATGACGATTTTCGGCTGCCACTGCTCATCCTGGAAGTCAAGAATGATGTTGTTGATGACGCCCGTGACCTCGTCGACCTCCCGTTTCATCGTGGTGCCCGAAATAATCGATATGAGCTGGACCTCGCCGGAATGCTCGGTGAGGATCGACTCGGAGAATGGATCGAACTTCGTGATCGCCTGCTTCGCAGGCAGAAAATCATCCTTTTCTACCAGGAGCTCGGAGCCGATCTTCATCGTTATTTCATAGGAATCGCCCAGCAAAAACAGCTCCTTACCCTTTATCATTACCCGCGCCCGCTGCTGTGCGACAATCTCGAGCTGGTCCTTCTTCGTCTTCGCGATGAGTGTGCCCGGCTCTATATTTTCTCCATCCTTTACCTCCGGCTTGATATCGACGAGGAGATACCTGCTGTATACACGGTTTACCGTGACGGTTCCCTTTCTCGGAATCACCCTCTTCTTGTCCTTCCTCGCGATGACCCGGGCATTTATATTCGATACATACACCGGGTAGTTGAGCTGTATCGCGTTCTCCTCCGCTTTCCGTGCAGCAGTTCCGCCTATGTGGAAGGTGCGCATGGTCAGCTGGGTCCCGGGCTGCCCTATGGACTCCGCTGCAATGATTCCGACCGCCTCTCCGATGTTCACAACCTTCTTTGTTGCGAGGTTTCTCCCGTAGCACTTCACGCACACGCCGTGGCCCGACTCGCA
>Ga0315545_1001737_pt1 | contig 20671 bp, 19 predicted proteins | sample SalMarSW160210MG_FD_203096 | JGI IMG/M metagenome (GOLD analysis project Ga0315545, IMG submission 203096) | Salt marsh sediment microbial communities from the Plum Island Ecosystem LTER, Massachusetts, United States - Salt Marsh Sediment SW1602-10 ...
GACTGAGGCTGCGGCCACTAAGAAGGCCGAGAAGAAAGCCGGGGCAGCGAAGAAAGCGGAAGCAGAGGCCCAGGCCGAATCTGAGACCGCCAAAAAGGCCGAGGAGAAAGCCGAAGCAGAACCAGAAATTGCAGAAGAAGCCAAACAGGAAGAAAACAAGGCCGAAGAAGAGGCTGAAACTAAAACTGAAGCCAGAAAAGAAGAAACTACTGACAAAGAAGAAAAAGAGTGATGAGAATCGATGTTCTTACGCTTTTTCCGGAAATGTTTGAATCGACTTTGAGCTGCTCGATATTAAAGAGGGCTCAGGACGAAGACATAGTTGAAATAGTACTTACAAACATAAGGGATTTTGCCACCGATAACTATCGAAAAGTAGATGACAAGCCTTACGGTGGTGGGCCGGGTATGGTAATGATGCCCGGCCCGGTTTTTGCCTGCTTCGAGCACGTCCAGAATCTATCGACCGAAAAGGGCAGGGTCATCCTGCTTACGCCTCAGGGACAAAGGTTCGACCAGAGAAAAGCAACAGAACTTAGCAAAGAAAATAGACTCATTCTTATTGCCGGTCGCTATGAAGGATTTGATGAGCGAATCCGAATCAGCCTTGATGCAGAACAAATCTCAATAGGCGATTATGTGCTAAATGGTGGCGAACTTGCTGCGATGGTCGTAATTGACGCGGTTGTGCGATTATTGCCCGGTGCGCTCGGCGATGAAGATTCGGCAAAAGATGATTCCTTTAGCGAAGGACTTCTCGAATATCCGCAATATACAAGGCCGGAGGTCTTTCGTGACATGAAGGTTCCTGATATATTATTAAGCGGCGACCATGCTAAGATAGCCGAATGGCGCCGACAACAAGCCTTAGAAAGAACAAAAAAATGGCGTCCCGACCTGCTTGAAGATAGCAAATGATTCCTTGCTTGTTCAGCACATTGTCGGGGGGCCAGAATTGAAATTTAAGAGTCATAAAAATTAAAAATTAGAATTGGAGGGAGACAAAATGAACTGTCCAAAATGCGGCAATGAAAATCCAGATGATGCTCAATTCTGCGCTTCTTGTCATTACCCATTAAATCAACCACAATCGGCAAAAGATAAAATAAACGTCAAAACTAATTGTTTAGCTGTGGCTTCTATGGTTTTAGGATTTCTTGCCCTTGCATTTTTTGCTCTCCTAACATCTTTAAGTATCCGGCCTTTTTTAAGTCGTTCTATTCCACATATAGTCAGCGTCTTTTATCTTGTGGGATCAGTTTCTGCATTGCTCCTTGGTATTATCAGTCTCATCCAGATCGAACTAAGTGGTGGCAAACTTGTCGGGCGTGCTTGTGCCATAACAGGCATCGGCATCCCTGTTATCACATTTCTTGGCATATCGATTTCCTCGATGCTGCTTAGGACCAGAAGTGTGGCATTTCACATGACCTGCGGCACAAATCTCTCCAGCATCGGCAAAGCGATGCTTATTTATGCAAATGACTACGATGATGAGTTGCCTCGTGCGGGCGGTCCGGGTACACGCTGGACAGGACACACACCAGCCTGGGATGCAACCGATCGCTTTACTGCTTTCGGCCTTTCAAAGGAAGGAACTGGTGGCACAGCAACGGTATCATCGAGCCTGTACCTTTTGGTCAAGTACTCCGAGGTTACATCTAAGAGATTCATTTGCAAACAAGACAATGGGATCAAGGAGTTCAAGCCCAGTTGGTTCAGAATGCGTGGCAAAAAATTAACTGATTTCTGGGATTTCGGCTCCGACCCGGCAAGACATTGCAGCTACAGTTACCATAATCCCTACGGGAAGTACTTTCTAACCAAAAAAAGTGAGCGAGGCATGGCTGTAGTCGCGGACCGCAATCCGTGGATGGGTGCTCCTGGCCATAAGGCCAAGGATTTCGCTCGTTTTATGCCCCACATACCACCCTATAAAGGAACGATGAAACAGTCCAGACATGGCAACACCTGGAGCCATCAGGAAGACGGCCAGAATGTTTTATTCCTGGATACTTATGTGAACTTTGAGAAACGCACGTATTGTGGCGTTGACGACGATAATATTTACACTTATTGGGCTGGCGAGGACAAAGTGCGAGGTAAACCGCCTGTCGTTGGCAGCGAACCTGCCGATAAGCTCGATTCACTTCTTGTGAATGATCCGCCAATCACACGGCGCAGATAGGTGCTTAGGCCAATCTATCCGCCTCAGATGTTATCCAAGGGCGATTATATAAAATAGTAATGCTCGCCTTTGCAAAAATATATTGATTCTGCGAAATCTACTTGTCATCGCTGTGTAGATTGAATATAATTTTCACTCAATTTTTTCCGTTGGTTATTTATTTTCCGGAGATAAGCTTGTGAACAAGACAGAAATACTTGAGGCAGTTGAGAGCAAGAGCTTAAAAGAAAAGGTGCCACATTTTGAGATAGGTGACGTAGTGGACGTGCACTACCGGATTAAAGAAGGTGACAAGGTACGCACCCAGATCTTTACAGGCACGGTAATCGCTCGTAAGGGACGTGGAATAAACGAGAGCTTCACGGTGCGGAGGATTGTCAACAACGAGGGGGTGGAGCGCATTTTTCCTCTTCATTCACCTAATGTCGTCGATATAAGGCCGATCCGAAGCGGCAAGACAAGACGTGCAAAGCTATATTTTTTACGCCAGCGAACAGGCAAAGCCGTCAAGCTGACTCAGCGCCACAGCGAACACACCGTATCTAATTGATTATTGATTATTGATTATTGATAAATGGTAATTACTCAAACTGACCGAATTTTATACGCCGCCGCAGGCGTATAAAATTGAAAACCAACGTAAATACCTATTTGACAACAATATATTGCCCCTTGTCATTCCCGTGAAATTTATCCCTAAGGGAACGGAAATCCAATCTGCTCAAAACTTTAATATATTCCCGCCCATTCGGCTAGCGCTCAGGGCAGGCCCTGCGCGGCAATGACACAAAGAATAGGTCAGTTTGAGTAAATAATCAATTATCAATTATCAATAATCAATAATCAATACTATAAGCGGTATGCTACTCAGAAGGCATAAATTATTGGCCGACCGGACTCTACTCGGTCAATGGGGAGAGAAACGCTGCGGCAGATTCTTAAAGAAAAAAGGCCTAAAGATACTTACCCGTAACTTCTCCTGCAACAGTGGCGAGATTGACCTTGTTATGGTGGACGCCGATAGAAGTATTGTTTTTGTTGAGGTCAGAACACGAGTTGATGAAAATTTTGCGACGGCTGAGGCCTCGATAACATCTAAGAAAAAGGCCCGATTGCTCAAAACGGCTCGCTACTTTCTTGCAAAGCACAATATAGAAGATCGGCCCTTCCGTTTCGATATTGTTACGATAGTACTCGGTCAAACCGGACGTACTCAGATAAGACATTATAAAAATGCCTTTGTACCTTAGATACTATGGAACTTATCGACACACATTGTCACTTGACTTTTGATGATTTGGCACAAGACATCGATGGTGTGATCGAGCGCAGCCGCCAATCGGGTGTCACCGGCTGGATAACGGTTGGAACAGATCTGGAACATAATAAAAAAGCTATTGAGCTTGCCAAGCGCTTTGAGAATATGTATGCGGCTATTGCCATTCATCCACACGATGCTAAAACTGTAACAGCGGATAAAATGCGCCAGCTACGAGAGCTTGCACAACACCCAAAAGTAGTTGCAATTGGCGAAACAGGATTAGATTACCATTACGATTTTTCGTTGCACGAAGACCAGAGAAGAGTTTTCGCTGAGCACCTGAAAATAGCGGCTGAGTGTAATTTACCCGTAATCATACACTGTCGGAAGGCATTTGAAGAAACTATACAGATTTTAGATGAATACCGCGATAGTGTTGAAAAAGTGGTCTTTCATTGCTTTAGCGGTTCTGCTGAGCAGGCAAAGATTGTGCTGGATAAAGGCTACTATATTTCTTTTACGGGCGTAGTTACTTTCAAAAATGCCGAAAAGACCCGCGCTGCTGCCAAGGTTGTTCCGCTCGATAGACTGATGCTTGAGACGGATTGTCCGTATATGTCGCCGGAACCTATGCGAAAACAAAAGGTGAATGAGCCGGCACTTTTAATTCATATTGCCAGATTCTTAGTTGAGCTAAAGGAAATGAGCCTAACCGAATTTGCTCAGGCTGTAACGGATACGAGCAGTACCTTCTTTGGGCCATTAAGGCATTAGGTAAAAATAGAAGGAACGCCCGAATTAAGGTGAGGCGAATTTCTAAAGAGGCGGCAGGGAAAATGTTCATCGACCAGACATGTCCCAAATAACCAAGTGTCTAAAAAGCTTAGAAGCCGTTTTATAACACTAATAGTACGATTTTATGCTACGACTTGACTTTTTACTGAATAACACTATATATAAGTAGTTGGGCTTAATTAAGCGATAATTTTAGAATTTCAATCCATGTCTTATCCATACCGGGCGTGGAGAAGGAAACGTCTTTAATCGTCATGTAGCTAAGTTGGGGTGAATATGCCGGGGATGTTCGACCAGGCGCTGGTCAATCAGGTCCAGCAGGCCAATGATATTGTCGACGTTGTAAGCGAGCACGTGTCCCTGAAAAAAAAGGGCAGAGAGATGGTCGGGCTGTGCCCTTTTCATGACGACCACCGTCCGAGTTTTTATGTCAATCCTTCCAAGCAGATATTTAAGTGTTTTGCCTGTGGTGCTGGTGGTGGTGTCTTTACATTCGTTCAAATGCGCGAAAATCTGACTTTTCCACAGGCTGTGCAGAGATTAGCAGAGCGAGTAGGCATAAAGATAGAATCCGCAAGAATCAAGCATAGACAAACAGGCCAGAGACCAAGTGATGTCGATCCGAACAGACTTGCAAAAGTCAATGCGTGGGCAGCCGAATATTTCGAGAATAATCTCTACGACGACAGAAAAGGAAAATATGCGCGTGACTATATAGCATCGAGAGAAATTTCGCCTCAAAGTGCCAAAACATGGCGGCTTGGTCTGGCGATAGATTCATTTAATGATTTGATCGGGGCTGCGACTACAAAAAAGATTTCCGTGAAGCTACTCGAGCAGGCAGGTTTGGTCACCGTTCAGAACCAAGATAAATTTGTCAACCGGCTGATTTTTCCAATTACTGATGTCACAGGCAGAGTGACCGGTTTCGGCGGAAGAACACTAAGTGATCAGGGCGCCAAATACATAAATTCGCCGACAACAGCCTTATTTGACAAGAGCAATTCACTGTATGGATTGGAGCAGGCTCGACATGATATTGTCTCTTCGGGCACTGCCGTTGTTGTGGAAGGTTATACAGATTGCATAATGGCTCATCAGTTCGGATGCAGTAATGTAGTAGCCAGCCTGGGGACAAGCTTTACAGATGGGCACGGACGAATTCTACGACGGTATGCAAAGGAAGTTGTGCTGGTTTTTGACAGCGACGCAGCAGGTATCGAAGCTGCCAATAGGGCGCTGGAAGTTTGCCTGTCGCAGTGTATTGATATCAGGATGGCTTCGGTACCCGAAGGCAAGGACCCGTGTGATTTCATTCTTGTGGCAGGTAAAAAAGGGTTCGAGCGGTTAGTGAACGAGGCTGTTGATGTACTTGAGTTCAAATGGACTCGACTGAAGGAAAAGTTCAGCGGCGAAAAGACACTTGCAGGCAGGAAATCCGCGATAGAAGAGTATCTGCAAAGTATAGCTTCGGCCCTGGCAACAGGAAGCCTGCCGGCGATAGACAGAGGGCTGATAGTCAATAGACTGTCAGGAATCCTCGGACTCGATAGCAGACAGATAAATGCGGAGCTAAATAGAAGATTCAAAAGGGCAGCAAAAACGGCAAGCTACAAGGCTGCAGGTTCAGAAGTTGTGGAGATTGATTGGGGAGAGGGTTTGTCTGCTGCCGCTGAGAGGGAGGTGCTTGAGGTATTGGTGAGTGACCCGAGAAGCTTTGATATTGCAAGAGGAAAGGTCGATACGGGCAAATTCGAAATACCGATACTGAGACAGATAGCTGCGATACTGTTTGAACTATTGGAGAATGATGTGAATATTTCAGTAGCACAGATATTAGCCAAGGCAGAGTCTATTCAAGTTAGCAAGTGTATCGCTGAGTTGGCACAAGTTGGGCAGGAAAAGGGGAATTTTCGAGCCCGGTTAACTGAGGCTCTGCGGGTCTTGCAACGATGTCAAACACAGAGAGTAAAAGACCAGGCTAAATCAGCGGTTGACGAAACCAGTTTTCTACAGCAAGTGCATGACCAGGCGGATAGGGAGAACCGGCATAGCTTGGGAATGGTATAGTGAACAAATTTTTACTTGTAGACGTAGAACGCAATATATCTGGAAAGCATAGCATGGTAGACCGTGGATTGTTTTCGTTGCGTTAAATCAAAAGCTGATTTTCTAAATTACATATTGAGGTAACGACTGTGGCGAAAAGACGCATGAAAGTGAACAAGGCAGATTCGTCGCAACATGTTCAGGCAGAAAACACGCCCGCTAAGAGAGTGACCAGCGAAGACGCTGAAAAGCGGATAAGGACGCTAATCGATAAGGGAGAGAAGAGAGGATTCCTCACCTATGAGGAAATGAATAAAGAACTGCCCGATGAGGCTGTAAGCCTAAGCCGCTTGGAGGGCCTGTTAGCGACATTAGACGAGATGGGGATTAGCTTAATCGACGAGGTAGAGGTTGAGTCACATGTAGACAAGGAGGACGAGTTCAAAGAGGGTGAAGAGGACTCTTTACAAGAGGATGAAGATTCAACCGATGAACAGATCGAGGAAGATAAACGTCTCGAACGGGCACTGGTCGAAGGTGAGATTTCGCGTCGTATAGACGATCCGATAAGGATGTATCTGACCCAGATGGGTCAGATACCTCTGTTGACTAGAAAGGCCGAGATTGAGCTGGCGCGAAAAATCGAAATAACCAGAATGGCGTTTAGGCGTAAGATGCTTCAGTTTGATTACTGCGCGAATAACTCGCTTGAACTACTTCGGCAGGTCCATGAAGGCTCGATGTCTTTCGACAGGACAATCAAAACAGGGACGGCCCAGAACCTTAGCAAGAGTGTTATAAAAAAGCGGCTACGCGAAAATATCAAAACGGTTGACAAGCTTCTAAGGATGAATCAGAGCCTATTCAAGAGTTGGACTCAGGCAACGAGTCAAAGTACACAAAAACCATTTCTAAAACGAATACGTAGAAACAGGCGGAAGATTGCAACCTTGCTCGAAGAGCTCAGCCTGCGAACCAGCAGAATTCAGCCGATGAAGAATAAGTTGCAGGGCATTTACCAAAAAATGCGACAGTTGGAACTAATCATCGAGGCAGGCGTCAATAACCAAATGACCGTTGATGATATTGAGACGGTGAGGCAAGAACTAAATGGTCTTTATGAATTGGTTTTAGAGACCCCTAAACAACTTGAGAAAAAGTTGCGTGCAGTTAACAGAGTCTTTGCTCAATATGAGAATGCTAAGCGTACGTTATCGAGCGCAAACCTCAGACTGGTGGTTTCTATAGCCAAGAAGTATCGAAATCGGGGATTAAGCTTTCTGGACTTAATTCAAGAAGGTAATACCGGCCTAATGAGAGCTGTGGACAAATATGAGTACCGCAGGGGCTATAAGTTCAGCACTTATGCCACATGGTGGATTCGCCAGGCAATTACGCGTGCGATTGCGGATCATGCAAGGACGATCCGTATTCCTGTTCACATGATAGAGACGATGAGTCGACTTCGAGCGGCCAGCAAGCTTTTACATCAGGAACTGGGACGGGAACCAACTATTGAAGAGATAGCAATCGAGGCCGATATGAGTGTGGAGGAGACGCGAAGGGTGCTTAACATTTCAAAGCATCCTATCAGCCTTGATAGGCCGATAGGTGAGAGTGACGATAGTTACTTTGGAGATTTCATCGAGGATGATGACGTCGACTCTCCAGTGGCCACGGCTACGCAGGAAATGCTTAAAGAGAGAATCGATATAGTCTTGAAAACGCTTTCGTATCGTGAGCGTGAGATTATTAAGCTGCGATACGGCATTGGCGATGGTTACACGTACACTCTCGAAGAGGTTGGCAGGATTTTCAAGGTCACTCGTGAGCGAGTCAGGCAAGTCGAGGCAAAAGCTATCAGAAAATTACAGCATCCGGTGCGTGCTCGCAAACTCGAGGGATTTCTGGACCACAGGGCGGTGTGAAAAATCCATATTTATCAACGAGGGAGATGCCATATTTTTTATTTGTACGTATACACTCCTACAGAATTCTTGTTTTATAGTTTTGCTATTCGTAGTGAAGGCACAAAATCAAAAGCGTATAACTGAGCATCTCGGATTTTGTCACGGTAGGGCCAGAGGCTCGTAGAATTTGTCAGGCTTAGAACCGACAGTGCTGGTCAGTGTGCCGAGTCTTTCTATAGCGCACTCAATTCGGTCACCGGACTGTAAGAATCTGCCAGTAGCTGCGGCTACACCGGCTGGCGTGCCTGTAGCTATAATGTCGCCGGGCTCCAGGGTCATTATCTGGCTCAGGAATGAGACGATATCTGCGACAGGGTAAATCATTTGTGAGGTATTGGCCTCTTGTCGAACCTGGCCGTTGACGGTGAGGGTCATTTTGAGGTTCTGCACATTTGCTATTTCATCTGTAGAAAGCAGATACGTTCCTGTCGGTAAAAAGCCATCTGCCCATTTGCCATTTAGCCAGTCATAGAATTCATCCCAGGGACGTTCAGCTCTGTTCTTTGCGAAGGTCACGCTGCGAGCTGAAATGTCATTGGCGATTGTATAACCTGCTATATAGTTTGGGGCATTATCGGGCTTCACATACTTAGCTTTTTTCCCAATTACAACTGCGAGCTCTATTTCATAGTCTATTTCTCTGCTGTAATCTGGCCAAGGTATCTCTTCATCGGGTCCAATGACTACTGTTGGCGGCATTAGAAACGGTCTTGGCACCGTGGTTCGGCGTGGCGAATCCGAAAGACCAAGCTTAAGGCCTGCCTCCTTGATGTGCTCAGCATAGTTTCCAGCCAGCGCAATTACTTTGCCTGGCCGTGGAATAGGAGCAAGTAATCTCACTGAACTGGTTGACACCAAAACCTCAGCTGAATCTGCAAGGTTTGCAATCTTTTCGAGGCAAGGGTTACCCCTTTGTAGGATCTCTTTCACGCTGCGCGGCGGATTGGGGCCTTGCCAGACCGATGGTACACCTAAAATTCCATTTTCGAGCATTATTCCACAGGAAACCGAGTTTCTTTTCCGGTAAGTGACTAATTTCATTTTTCTGTCCTGATAGTGCGCACCAGACTTAGCCTTGTAATAGTAGCAAAAACAGGTTCGATATGCAGCAGGAAAACTTTTAATGGTATTTCACTCAAGCAAAAATAGCTGCAATTCCGATTCTATCAATATAGTGTTTAGTGTTAAATGGATGTCTGTAAAGCAAGTATTGTTTTTTATTGGGAATTCTTAAGTATGATTTTGAAAGATATTTTGGTGGGGACGAGTAGCTGGCTTCGGGGCCATAAACTATCGAGGTTTGGAGGTTATCAGCCCGATGTAGATGATGAAGGATTGCTCACTGAAACAGGCGGTGAAGTAGCCGAGCAGGAATCTACCATGTCCGACATGGATGTTACTCACAACAACGATGTAGTTGTAAAGACATTTCAGCCGGTCGACTCACGTGAGCCGCTGGAAGAAATGCCGGATGGGGTCGATAGGCTCATCGAACAGCTTCACGGAATTAACAGACACCTGGATCGTCAGGTCGTGCAGCACGAAGAGTTGATGCGCGACGTTAAGAAACTGCCCGAATTGCTTGCAGGCCTTCCTTCTGTTGTAAATAGCCAAAGGCAGGTGATCGAGCACCTACAGGGACAGATAAAGGCAATGGCAGCGAGGGATCAGCAGTTTATGGAAACCGTAGCGCAAATTCCAGTCGAAACAGCCAAACAAGCCGATGCTTTGGTTAACATTAATCATCAGCTTGCAGCGGCTGCGGATATTGATGTCCAGGTTGCCGAGAACTTCAACAGGTTCAACGAGGCTCTGGAAAAGCTCAATGGTAGTGCAGATAGCCAAACCGAGAGTATTATTCAGATGAGTAAGACCTTCGCTGCGAGCGATAGGCACCTAAAATATATGATATCTAAGCAAAATAAGCGATTCGCATGGCTATTCTTAGCCACTGTGGGGGTATGCATGTCGGCCATTGTTATATTGAGCGGAATTATTATGTACTTGGCACGCTAAAAATAATTCGTAAGCGTTCACGGGAAAACGCATTTTTGTCATTGCGAGCGAAGCGAAGCAATCTAAAATCGTTCGTTTTTGAGATTACTTCGGCCTAAAGGCCTCGCAATGACACAAAAACCCCTATTTTTTGCGTGAACGGTTACAATAATTCTTAATTTAATTTTGACAGCACATAAATAATCTTATAGTATTTGGTAGCTCTTTTACAAATAAATAATCCAGCTATAGGTCCTTAAGCTTTTGCGCTTGGGATAGCCAAACGGGAATGCGGTGAAAATCCGCGACGGTCGCGCCGCTGTGAGCGTCTGTTCCGATAGCAAGTCGGAAATCCGAAAGGCATTTTGGGCTTCGAGACACGATTAAAATGTCTTGGACTCAAGCCACTTTCTGTAGCGAGGTCAATATTTTATAGAACAGTGTTGATATTGGCTAGGCAGATGGGAAGGGGCCTTTTCGGTAAGACGCGAGTCAGAAAACCTGCCTATGGTTGGTTGTACATAGATAGTGTTCCCGCGTCAGGAACGCAGGACACATGGTGCAGCCATTGGAGACTACACCATTGTGTTTTAGGCTCGGAGGATTAAGCCGCCGTTTCCTTTTGTGGGAACGGCGGTTTTTTTATTGTCTCCTCGGCCCTCGCGCCAAGGGCCGGATAGCATGAAGGAGGTAAGTAAATGACTACGGTAAAACAGGCGGTGCTTAAATATTTTTTATTTTTAACTGTTGTTATGGCAATGGCAAGTTTGGTGAAGGCCGATTATATCGCTACATTCGATGATTTAACTTTGCCGGACGAATCTTTCTGGAACGGCTCTGATGGGTCGGGCGGTTTTACCAGCGGCTCAGCTTTCTTTAGTAACAGCTTCACTGATTGGGCAGGTGGCGTGACCTCTTGGGAAGGCTTTTCTTACTCGAATATAACTGATAGGACAGCATGTGGGATTGATAGCCAATATAATGCAATCGCTGGAAGTGGCCAAGGCGGTTCACCGAATTATGCTGTTGCCTGTGTAGGCTGGACTGCTCCGCCTATTGTTATACTAAATACAGCCAGTATTGTTGGGGGCATCTATGTCACAAACAGCAACTATGCGTATTATTCAATGCTCAACGGAGATGCTTTCGCTAAAAAGTTTGGCAGCGAGACCGGCGATGATCCGGATTGGTTTCTATTAACTATTACAGGTAAAGACAGCAACGGCGATTTCACTGGAGCGGTCGAATTTTATCTGGCCGACTTCCGCTTTGTGGACAACAGCAAGGACTACATCATCGATGCCTGGAAATTCGTTGATTTAACTTCATTAGGCACGGTAGAAAGCCTGGAATTTTCTTTAAGCTCCAGTGATGTCGGCGCCTGGGGCATGAACACGCCTGCATATTTCGCTATCGATACCATCATGGGCAGTTTGCCGTCTGCCTGTGATAGACCTTACCCAGAGATGGGAGTGAACGGACACATTGGAGATGATTGGCGTCACGCTGCTCCTACTGATGACGATGCAGTCATTAATCCGATATTTCGAGGCTGGGCTACAAGTGTGGTAAGTTATAGCCCGGCTCCTAGTGTTGACCCTCAATGGAGCGATCCAAACAAGGCCTTAGGACCTGCTACAGGCAATAATCTCGACATCGTTAGCATGGGTGATTTAGACCGTCAGCAGATAGATGCATCTATGCCGCCGGGCCAGATAACTTTATCATTTAGCGAACCGATTCGAGATGGCAATGGTTACGACTTTGTTGTTTTTGAAAATGGTTTAGTTTCCGAATGGGATACCGCCACCGGCTCTGTCACTGGCCAAATGTTTGCTGAGCTGGCATTTGTGGAGGTCTCTTCCAATGGCGAAGATTATGTCAGATTTCCCGCTGTGTCACTAACCAGTGAAACCGTGGGACCGTATGGTACCATCGAAGTCAGCAAGGTTTATAATCTTGCCAGCAAGCATCCTAACGCAAATGGTTTGTGCACAGGCACTCCTTTTGATTTAAGAGAAGTAGCTAATTATCCCGCTGTCATGTCGGGACTTGTCGATGTCAACAAAATAAAGTATGTGCGAATAGTTGATATTCCTGGTAGCGGTGATTTCTATGATAATGCAGACGCTCATATTGACCCTAAGACCTGGCCTATTTGGGACTATTACACAAGTGATCATCCCATTTATGATGCATGGGTGACCTTTGGTTCCGGCGGATTTGATTTGGAAGCGATCGGCGTCCTGGAGGAACAAAACTATTCCGCAGACATAAATCTGGACGGCACAGTTGACATACTTGATTTCGCTTTGTTCGCGTCAGCCTGGGGAAGTCATTTTGGCCAGGCTAACTGGATAGCCAGATGCGATCTGGCTCAGCCGAAAGATTATATCATTGATGCCGTTGATTTTACTGTCTTTGCATCTCAATGGAGCCAAGTTGAACAATGGCAGAATAAATAAAAGCTTTATTGGTGGGCTAAAGCCCACCCTACGTTTGAATTTTATGTTTGCTGAGAATAAAAGAGCTTTTAGTTTGATTGAGTTGATGATAGTAATTTCGCTTCTTGCGTTATTGATGGCTATACTGCTACCAGCTTTGTCTTTAACCAGGTCACAAGCCTGTCGTGTGGTTTGCGAATCTAATCTTCGCCAACTTTTTCTGGCTAACGCCGGGTATGCCATCGAAAATGACGGCCATTATGTGCCAGCGGCCCCGGATATCACCTCCGAAAGTGGAGGTAAGTACCGCTGGCACGGCGTCCGTAGCAATCCCGATGAACCATTTGATCCGCTCGAGGGACCTTTGTCTGCTTATTTAGCCGACGGAAAAGTCAAAGAATGTCCACAGAAAGTAAATTTTGTAAAGGAGCAACAGTGGAACGATAATTTTGAACAGGGCTGCGGAGGCTACGGTTATAATATGACTTATATCGGCAGCCGGCTGTGGCAAAGCCGTATTAACAGCCTTGAAGAACTCAGCTATATCTATACCCGGACAACTCACGTGACAGAGATTGCTACACCAGCCGAAACGCTAATGTTTGCTGATACAGCAATGTCTAATGACGGGCGATCTTTAATCGAATACTCTTTTGCTGAGCCGCCTTTTACTGTCTACAATGGGCAAGTTATAACGAGCTTTTATATGTCGCCTTCCATCCATTTCCGCCACAGGGGCCGTGCAAATATCGGCTGGACCGATGGGCATATTGATTCTCTCCAAATAGCAAAATTTAATAGCAAAAACATTTATGGAATCAATTCAACCGACATGGAATTGGGCTGGTTCGAGCCGATAGACAATACTCCGTTTGATTTGAAATAAAGATTGCCGACGTTTATAATCTTCGGCGTGAATACGACAAAATTAAAACGGGCTGCTACTTTTTCTTGGCAAAGTTTGAATCATCTCTTTTGGCCCGCTGTCTGCGTTAATTGCGGGGAAAGTATTTGCGAGACCGACGAAGATTTGTGCACAGGTTGTTGGAGAGAGCTTATAACCTGTACGGGTGGTGATTATTGCTCACATTGTGGTAAAGATACGAGCGTATACGGTCTGCTTGATGGTGCCTGCCCTGATTGCCAGGGACGGGACTTCCATTTTGATCGAATCGCACGGGTAGGTTTATATGAGAATGCTCTGAAGAAAATGGTGTTGGCCTTTAAGAATGGACATACTGAACTTAACCATAAGTTGAGTTCTTTAGCGAACTCTGCACTTCAGGGAAGCGGATTCTATGACGATGTAGAATTATTTGTTCCTGTGCCGCTTCACTGGTCGCGCAGATTGATGCGAGGCTACAATCAATCTTTAGTTTTGACTAAGAAGCTAAATCACCCAACAGCCAAGATAAACACCGACCTTGTGCGAGTTCGGCGGACGAAATATCAAACGTCGTTCGACAGATTCAAGACTTGGGAAGCTAAGCGTGCTGCAAATGTAGCTGGTGCTTTTGCTGTTCGATGGGGGCATAATTTTACTGGTCGAAAGATATGTCTCGTCGATGATATCAAGACAACCGGGGCAACATTAAACGAGTGTGCAAAAACACTAAAGCAGGCCGGTGCTGCAAAAGTCTTCGCCTTAGTTTTAGCTGTGGCGGGTCAAAAGCCGTGAGACTGTTTAGCCGTCGCCGTAGCGGCGACGGTCAATCTGAAGGTCGCCGCAGCGGCGACGGTCAATCTAAAGGTCGCCGCAGCGGCGACCGCTAAACTATAGAGGGAGATTGACGATGATTATCGCTTATCACGCCATCTTTACAACATACGGCACTTGGTTGCCGGATGACCCACGAGGATCTTATTCGAAAAAAATTTATAATGAGCAACTACGGATGTTAGGCAGAATTAAATACGGCCAACAAGATCCAGCACCTGCTAAGGAACTGCTGCTGAAATTCTGGACTGCTGCAACGCCGCAACTCAGCCGTCCCCCATTTTTCGTTGATGATAGTTCCCGCCCCGTTATTGCTGCTGGTTTTGTCAGGGTCATTCAAAGGTTAGACGTTGGAATCCCGGCTTGTGCGATAATGAACGACCATGTGCACATACTTGTCCTTCGCTCAAAGTACAGAATTGAGTACATCGTTAGTCAGCTCAAAGGCGGTGCCACGCGGGCATTGAAACTGGAACAGACGCCTTGGACTCGTAGCTTTTGGAAGGTCTTTATTAGCGACAATGAAGCACTTCAGGCCGCTGCCGGATACATCCAAGCCAATCCCACTTCTGCAGGTCTACCTGGGCAATCTTGGGACTTTGTCACGCCGTTATCCATTTAGCTGTCGTCGGCACGATGCTACTTTGGATCTTATAAGAATGGAACAAAGTGGATATTACTTGATTAAAAGTAGCTGTTCCAGCTACTGCTAAACTATAGTTTTTCGTACTTTATGATAGCTCGGTACAGGCCGTTGATGCGTTTGCCATCGATAATCGTAGGAGGGTAATTGTCATTTCGCGGCTGTAGTCGCACTTTGTTGTCCGGCTCAAAGAACACGCGTTTGAATGTTGTTTCGTGCGGCATTGAGAACCTGATAAAACAATCGTCGCCACTGTGAACCTCGGCAGCCGGTGAAAAGATAACAATGTCCCCTTCACAAAACTTTGGTTCCATCGAGTCACCAATGACACGAACCGCAAAAGCATTAGGGTCATGCACGTCTGGACAGCGAACATAGTCATCCGCTATGCCCGCAGGATAATCCAAATCATTGAAGTCGGCTGGATAACCAGCCGCAACCTTATTTATCACAGGCACAAGTCTACCCGCAGCTAACGGGCCTGTTTCCTGTTCAGTGACCAGTTTGCTTTCAGTAAGAAGCTGGTTGAGCCGACTCACATCGGCTTTTCCATCGATTACATTCTTGATGAACTTACGCCATCTCTGGTTCTCAGCCTCAACTGATTCATATTCATGGCGTATATCCGACGGAAGGCGTTCCATGTGGGCAATGTGCATGAGTAAACCTGATTCAAACTGGAGTATCTTTTCAAGCTTTGACAGCAGCTCATCACTTGGAGGGTTCTTCACCTTGCCGGTTTCAATGGTAGACAGATAAGGCTTAGAGAACCCGATGCGACCGCCGACCTCTTCGAGTGTCAGGCTCAATTGCTCACGTCTTTTCCTTATTATCTGCCCAAGTGACATTCGCTATTCTCAAATTTAAGATGAACATTTACTCGACATCTACAAGCTGGTAGTTTCTGCTACCCAGGCCGATGCGCTCGGCGTGCTCGATCTGGTATCTTGGATCCAATTTATTATTTTCTACCAACTCCTGCAATTTTTTGCCAGTTCTGTCCTGCACTAAATCGAGTGCCGCCTGATCTACAGCCACAGGATCAGTAGACGCTAAAATGCCAATATCATCTACTATTTTAGGCAAGTTTGGCGTATCGAAGCAATCGCAATCTTTGGTCACTGATAATGCGAAATTGAAGAACGCGGCTCTGTTTTCTTTGCCTTTGAGGACTCCAAGCGCATGCTCGGCTATGCTTTTTTGCAAAATCTCGCATTCCTCACCCCAATTACATTTTACAGCATTGAATCTGCATACAGCCAGACATTCTGCGCAGCCGATACATTTGTCCTGGTCGATATGTGCTTCGACCTCGTCGAGCGTGATTGCATCAGCCGGACAGTACTTGACGCACAGGCCACAGCGGGTGCAGTTATCGCCGATGATAAGTTTAAGGGCTGCATGCTGCTTCATCTTTCCCCTTTTGCTGGCGCAACCCATGCCCAGAGTCTTTAATGTAGCACCGAGACAAGTTGCCATGTGACCGGTAACATGAGCCAACGAAAGTATCGATTGACATCTCGTGATATCATACGCGATAAAGACATCTTTATTTAGCTCAGCATTGATTCTTACCGATGCCTCAGATGTGCCAATAAGTCCATCGGCTACGATGAATGGTATCCCGAGGCCGTTCAAGCCGAATCCGTGCTCAGCAGCAACAACATGGTGGTCGATGGCATTGCGCCTTTGGCCGGTATACAAAGTGCTTGTATCGGTCAGAAAAGGTTTTGTTTTTACTCTGAGCAGCTCATCCACTAATCCTTTGATATACGACGGTGGGATATGCGTGTTGTTACCGGCTTCACCGACATGGACTTTTATAGCTGTAATATCGTTCTGCCGATAGCAATCTGCGAAATGCCCTGCTTTGAATAGCTTCCTGGTTTTCTGGGAGATAACTTTGTCGCCGTCGTTGGCGGAGGCTTTGATGAAATACACTTTTAAATCCATAAGAATCCCCAGCTATGGCAAGACAAGTTCGATTTATCCTGCTCTTTTCTTCGCAAATTCCGGCGCATTATATCGTTTTCTCATCAGAACTCAAGCGCTGCTTAGAAAACGCTATGTTCCAGAAGAATCTTCGCGCCGAGACCGATGAGGATAAGACCACCAATCGCCTCGATCTCATTTTCGAAAAAGTGTCCGACTTTCTTGCCGATGTGAACGCCTATGTATGAGAGCGTAAAAGTCACAAGCCCGATTACAGCCGCAGTAATTACAATCGGAACCATAAGAAGTGAAATCGTGATTCCAATAATCAGGGCGTCTATGCTGGTAGCGACAGACAGCGCGAGCAAGACGAGTATGTTGGAGGGGTTGAAGTTTTCTCCGATTGGCCTAATTTTAAATGACTCATAAATCATTTTGATTCCGACTGCGCTTAGCAGCACAAAGGCAATCCAATGGTCGTAGCCGGCTATGTGCGCTCTTACCGTCATGCCAGCCAGCGAGCCGACAAGGGGCATTAAGGCTTGAAAGCCGCCGAAAAAAACCGCCATTCTTAGAGCATGTCTTGTTTTGAGCTGCTCATAGGCAGCGCCGCTGACAATGGAAACCGCAAAAGCATCCATCGCAAGGCCAACGGCTATCACTACAATTGTCAAAATCACCATAATAATATATAGCTAAACAGTCACTGCTGCTGGCTTTTCATTATTCTTTAATTTTTGAGACCGTCATCTATTTCTGCCTGGATTTCGATTCGAAGTTGGACCGATAGGAAAAATAATAATCTATGGTTTACATGTCTTGCATGGTCTCTTGCCGGCAGAAATTGCCTCATCCCTGCTCGAGTAACCAACGAGATTATCCGGCGATATTATTCTTGCAAAGCGACAGTCCGGTCTATGAAAAACTTCGCTGTTCTTCGAAGCAACATATTCGTATTCGGCTACCGATGGTTTAACATCTGAACCGCTCTTAGCTTCCAAAGAAGTTTCTGAAGCAACAATATCATTTGTATCAGAGATCGTTTTATTCGGTGGATTGGCATCGTGCCAGGCTATGACGAAGGCTTCGATTTGCTCCAGAACTATAGCGGAAACTACGGCAGGCATATCCTGCACAGATGTTGCCTGCATTACAGGTTCGGTTTTCCAGACGTCGGCCTTGAAAAGAAAAGAATCCTTGTTTTGTTTTCCCAGCCGAACGGCTCTGGATAAAGATATTTGAACAGAGAATACGCATTGTGTCGAATCATCAAACTTGAAAGTCTCTATATCGACTCTGAGTTCTGGAATAAATAGGGAAATCGCAGCGCATCCCTGCTCGTCCGTGTTGGTTACTTTAACGCCCGCCTCGCTGATCTTTCGGTTTACTTGAGACTCAATTTCTTTCCAAACAGGAACTTGCTCATTAGGTTCTGTGATACTGCCCATTGCATCTACACATAGCTCATCAATATCGACCAAGGTTGGATGAGGATGATCAATTAAAAAAGGTTCGCCTAAGGACAAAGGTGACTCTACCTCAGCTAAAGCAGGAGCGCATAAAATGCTCGTAGCTACTATAAAAATAAGGCCATATTTTTCCATTTTCAAAACTCTCTCTCTTTCATTCCGGTAGGTTTTTTACAAATTAGGCTATAAGGTCGAAGGCATCGCTCACGTCCATACCGTCTTTGATGCCGAGTTCTTTGGCTCTTTCGTTTAACTTTATGACCTTTCGTTTTGGAAAACGCTCGAGTGTGCCAATGGGATTATCCAGCGTGCTTTCTACTATCGCTGCAGCAATGTCGTATCTTTGGCAGGCATCTACGTCAATGGCTGGACATGCCAGAAAACCTTTGGAGCCGGTTACAAGTAAAATGCTGAATCCAGGCCATTTGACCTGTACACCTTCAGCCTGGCCTTTTGGCGTTTGGAACGTTTTTGTATATACTTTCATCTTCGATGTCCCTCAAAAAATTTTTCGGCGCAGAACCTACAGCTTTGCAGCAAAAAATTGTGCCGATCATACGGGTTTTCCGAGATGTTCCTGGATTTCGGAGAGCTTTTGGTTAAGCAGGTCTTTGGTTTTAGCTTCGACGTTCAGGCGCAATAGTGGCTCGGTATTACTCGGACGGCAATTAAACCACCAATCTTTGTACCCGACGGTAACTCCATCGAGATAGTCGATTTGGCCATCGTTGTATCTCTTAGCCAGTTCTTCCATTTTGGCTTGTTTGTCATCCACTCTGAAGTTTATCTCACCGCTGTTGTGATATCGGCGTAACGGTTTTATCAGCTCGCTCATCGCCTCTTTAGATCGGCTGACTATGTTAATTATGTGTGTCAATGTAATGAGGGCCGAATCTGTGTAAAAATTGTCACTGTAATAGAAATGCCCGGAGAGTTCGCCACCGAATACCGCATGTGAATCGCGCATGGCTTTTTTCATAAAGGCGTGTCCAACGCGCTCTCTCCGAGGCGTGCCGCCGTTCTTGATAATCTCTTCCATAAGGACCCTACTGCTGCGGATATCGTAAACAATCGTTGAATTTGGCTTTTTCTTAAGAAAATAGGGTACTAACAAAGCTGTGATCAAATCACAACTGATAATGTTACCCTTTTCGTCCACCATCATGAAGCGATCCGCATCACCATCAAAGCAAATTCCGAAGGCGCATTTGTTTCTCTTTGTTGCGTTTTTCACCTGAGAAAGATTTTTTTTGACTAAAGGATCAGGATCGTGTTTGAATTTTCCCTTGTGCTCAAAGTTGAGCTTCACAATTTCAACGGGAATACCGCCAAAAATCGCCGGTATCATTTTACCCGCCATTCCGTTAGAGGCATCCACAGCAATCTTGAGTTTTTTTATGTTGGGATTCAGGTATTTAAGCACATGCTCTTTGTACGGAGCTGTCAGATCTATTTTTTTGACTGAGCCGTTCGGTTTGCCTTTGGTGTGAAGCAGAGCTGTTGCGAGATGGCCTATGTCTTTCAAGCCCGTGTCTTCGCCAATCGGTATGGCATTTTTGCCGGATATCTTAAAGCCATTGTATTTCGCTGGGTTATGTGAAGCTGTTACCTGAATACCGCCGGCAGTGCCAAGGTGATTGATCGCAAAGTATATCTGAGGTGTGTCGATCATTCCAATATCAATAACGTTCACGCTAACGGAGCGTATTCCCTCTGTTAGAGCATTTGCCAGCGCCTCGCTGTGTATTCTCATGTCACGACCAACGCAAATGGATTGACTATAGGGCTGTCCGCGTTCATAGCCACGAACGAGAGATGGTAAGAATCTTGCTGCGGCACAGCCGATTTTCCAAGCATCCTCCTCGTTGAGTTGGTCTGGGTAGGTACCTCGTATGTCGTACGCCTTGAAAATGTCAGGATCCATCCAATTCGTCCTCAAAGCTAAATGAATTAATCTTGAATACTAAGTTCGGCATATATCCAGATTTGTGGTCTTTCGCTCTACGATTTCCGTTTCGCGTTTTTGGCTAAATTAACCGCGTTCATGCAGAAAGTCAACAACGAATGGCAGATGTACGGGAATCTCATGCCCAAAGGGGAAATTGGCTCTTTTAACGATTTATAGCCTTTAGAAGGTCTCGTTGACCAAGCGAGGCTGCGATTTGGGCTTGATAGTACCAGACAGTCAGACAACGCCTCCAGCTTTAG
>Ga0315545_1001739_pt1 | contig 20642 bp, 22 predicted proteins | sample SalMarSW160210MG_FD_203096 | JGI IMG/M metagenome (GOLD analysis project Ga0315545, IMG submission 203096) | Salt marsh sediment microbial communities from the Plum Island Ecosystem LTER, Massachusetts, United States - Salt Marsh Sediment SW1602-10 ...
AAGCTTCTTGAATTCTGTAGAGGTGAATAAGTACTGAGACCAACCACCACCCACCTGCAGTCTTCATCGTAGTGGGCCATCAACTTTCGACATCATGCATCTTGCTGGCCGGTCTGACTTGAGCGTGATGATGCGGCACACTCGGAGTATCACGTTTCAGGATTGCTTGAAACACTACAGAGAGTCGGAGTACGGAATTGGGGTACGCTCTCTTAACCGGTCATCTCAGTGCCAAGCCTAGAAAGTACGGCCAGATTAGTAAGGCAAGTAGAATCTTCCACCAAACCAGACTGGCGTAACCAATTGTAAATAGCCAGCCGATGAACCAAATAGGGGCTACAAGAACCGGTGAGCTGCGGTGGTACCAACTTCTTCCTTCGTCTGTCATGTCCTCTTCCTTTCCTAAGATGATCTATTTTTGATTTGAAGTCTACTGGATAGCAAGATCTAGTACAGAACCAAGAATAAGGATACGGGCGCAAAATGCTACATTTTCTCTATGACAAAGCAATAGGAGGAGGATACAAAGGCGTAATACTCATTGCTGACCGCAATACGCCCGCGTTTGATCTATACTTGAAAGAAGGGCTCATGGTCAGTTTGGACGCTCTCCCATTTTGAGCCGTAAGTAGGGCTTCAAGAAGGCTGTGAAAGTCAGTGAGAAAAGCAGTGACCTCAGAGCTGTCCTCGCATAGAGCGAGGGAAGTGTCAAATCTCCCTAGAAGATCATCTATAATCGGTCTTAGCTGGCATGTTTCTACGTTACGATCTCGCTTATCTGGACCATTGGTTCGATGTTGGTGTAGTTAGGCATGCCAGCCATAATCTTTTCGCCATGTGCTGCCCAAGCCTTCTGGAAATCCTCTATCGAATTCAATACCATTTGTCCCAGAGCCACGTAGGGTGGTGTCAGCCAGCAGACGCCCCACCAACGCCTTGGCTCGGGAGACAGTTGACTTTGAAACGCTGCTCCTGCCTCATAGCAGTCGCAGGGCTTCTCAGCGCTTCAAGCACTGTCACTGCAATGGAGGCCACAATTCCCGTGACGACACAGGTTTTCCCCTCTGATAGGGATACATGCGCTTCTACAGGCACTTCCTCAGCAACTTATAGGCTAGTTTAGCTGCCAATTTCGCATGAAACAGCTCAAAATCCAAGTTTTAGCTAGCCACGATCATACTGCTTATAGCAACTGACCTCGCTTGTTATGGCCCCAAATACCGCAACCCGACGCCAACTAGCACAGCGGAGACCACTGCCCCAAGGAAGACCAAGACGACAACAAGCAAGAATTCCCGAGAACCAACAATTTTCCTTGGTAGTGCTTCCTCTGCTTTCTTGGTGGCTTCCTCTGCGGCTGCGCGGGCTATTTCTGCTACTTCTCTAGCCTCGAGGCCAATTGCTTCAGCTGCCTCCTTAGCCTTTCTTGCCGCCTCTTCAGCTTTCACCCCTGCCGCCTCAGCAGCTTTCTTGGCCTCCTCAGCCTTTTTAGCCATCTCCTCCCCCACAGCCCTCATTGTCGCCTCGGCTGCCTCTTTAGCCCGCTTTGCTGCCTCTTCGGCGCGTGCAGCCGCCTCATTGGATGCCTTCATGGCAGCTTCAGCAGCAGCTTCGGCAGCCTTAGTTGCTTCCCCAGCAGCAGCCTCGGCAGCCTTAGTTGCCGCCTCAGCAGCCAATCTGGCTGCTTCACCTACCTCTTGTGCCCTAGCGGCTGCCGCCTCAGCAGCTTTCTTAGCCTCTTCGGCTTTAGCCGCTGCCTCCTCTCCGGCAGCCCTCATTGCCGCCTCGGCTGCCTCCCCAGCCTTTCTTGCTGCCTCTTCGGCTCTCACCCCTGCCTCTTCAGCAGCTTTCTTGGCCTCCTCGGCTTTGGCGGCGGCCTCTTCCCCAGCAGCTCTCATTGCTGCCTCAGCCGCCTCCTTGGCTGACTGTGATGCCCTTGTGGCGGCTTCAGCAGCCTCTTCAGCCGCTTTGGCTAATGCTTCCGCTCTGCTTATCAGTTGATGTAAGGCCTGCGCCGCTGACTCGGTAGCTTCGTCACCAGCTATGTCAGCTAGCCCAGCTTTCTTGCGAGTGTCATCAGCTACCTTAAAACCGGTAGCCGCTGCCTCTTTGGCATCCCTACCGGCCTCATCAACTCTCTCGGCAATTGGTCCTGATACTTTCGCCGCTGCCCCAATAGCTTCATCGCCAGCTATGTCGGCTAGCTCAGCTTTCCTCCTGACCTCTTCAGCTGCCTGGAATGCAGCTGCGGCCGCTCGTTTGGCCTTTCTCCCCGCATTCTCAGACTCCACGGCTGTTTCTGCAGTCGGGCTTTCTGTTACTTTGGCGACGGCTGCCTTGGCTACTTTCGCACTTTGCTCAGCCTGCTTGCCAGCGGCATGCGCCGCTTCGACGGCTTCGTCAACGGCGCCCGTAGCTAACCTAGCTGTCTCTTCAGCCCTTTCGGCAGCCTCTTCAGCCGCCCTGGCAGCAGCAGCAGCAGCTTGCCTCGCTGCGAGCTCTACTTCCTCGGCTTTTGTAGTGGCTGCCTCGGCAGCATATTTGGCGTCTCTGGCCGTTCCCTCGGCTTTCAGAGCCGCCTCTTCAGCCCTGGCGGCAGCTTCTTCAGCCGCCCTTGTTGCTGTCTCAGCAGCTTCTCTGGCAGCAGCACTTGCTTCCTCAGCCCTCCTTGCCGCTTCAGCAGCTGCCCTCTCCAATTCCTTCATAGCCGCCTCGGCAGCTTCCCTAGCGGCAGCACTCGCCCCCTCAGCCCTCTTAGCAGCTTCGTCAGCTGCCATTTTGAATGCCGCAACTGCTTCTCGGGCTGCTTTATCTGCCCCCTCAGCCTTTCGCACTGCCTCCTCAGCTGCCTGTCTTGCTGCCCTGGCTGTCTCCTCAGCTTTAGCTGCTGCTGAAGTAGCTGCTCGAGTAGCTGTCTCAGCAGCCTTTTCTCCAGCCTCACGGGCCTCCTCAGCCCTTTTGGCGGCTTCCTCGGATGCTCCAGTAGCTGCTCCAGCAGCCTCTCTAGCTGCTCTAGCGGCTTCCTCAGCCCTCCTAGCTGCTTCGGCAGCTAGTCGAATATTCTCTTCCATCTCGTCGAGAATCTGAGGAAGCGGTCTCCTCATTATCTTCGGTTCCTCTGGAATCTCTGGTTCAGGTCGGTTAATATTTTTGTCTACCATCTTGCCCTCCTTCCCGTTATTTTCTGGCCGACAACGTCCCTATCGAGCTGCCTTTTTCTTACTTTGACTTTCTGATTCCTTCTCTGCTGAGAGCCTCTTCTCCGCAGCAGTCGCTGCTTCCATGACTGCCAAGTTTACTAACTCGGCCAGTTGCAGGGCATTCTTGGCGATCTGCTCAACCCTGCCTATTGCTTCAGCAGCCACCCTCGCAGCTTCGCCAGCGGCTTTTTCCCCAGCTTTACGGGCTTCTTCTGCCGCTTGTCTAGCGTCCTTGGCAGCCTCATTAGCTGCCTTGATGCTATCCTCGATCTCATCAAGAATTCGAGGAAGAGGTTCTGTCATTATTCTGGGCGTTGTTCTTTCACTAGCCATTTCTGTATCTCCTATCCAGACTTTCGCTTCTTGCTACCTCAAGTTATGTCCGATGCTAGTCCTTACCAGAGATGAGGAAGTCAACCTTCTCTTACTTCGACCACTTGTCCCTGAAGCCGTCAAGTTCTTTGACGAATGCATCAGAACCGTGGATGTTGGCGTTCCTGATTACCAGAGCCAGCTCAAGAGCCAGGTCCTTCACTTCAGCAGCTACTTCCTGCGCCTTCCTGGTCGCCTCCCCGGCAGCATCCTTGGCTATTCTCTCCGCTTCCTCAGCCGCCTCATGAGCTTTTCTTGCTGCTTCAGCCAAAGCTTCCCGGGCTTGTCTGGTAGCCTCTTCTGCTGCCTTCTCTCCAGCACGGCGTGCCTCTTCTGAGGCCTTGATTGCTGCTGCCGCTGCTGCCTTGGAGGCAGTAGCAGCTTCCTCAGCCCTTCTCGCTGCCTCAGCCGCCAGACGGATGTTCTCCTCCATCTCGTCCAGAATGCTGGGCAGCGTCTTGGTCAGGATCTTGTGCTGCTCCCCTGCATCTGGTTTTGGTGTCGTTGCCATGTCCTTCCTCCTTTTCCTAGTTTTCGCCCAAACTCACGTTTTGACGTTCATTTTGGCCTTTCGCGTCAAGCGGGCAGCTCAGCGCGAGCTGGCTAAGGTAAATTCTGGCTGAAATCACCTTCGCTTGACGTACCATTACGAGCTCGTTCAGCTTGGGTATCTCCGTATCTGGCATGCTTACCATATCTGCTACTTCCCGGGGGTCTCGATATCACGAATACACCTACACCTGAGATATTGCTCATACCAGGTATGGCTGCCTCTGCCTAAATGTATGTTGCCACCGCGTCTAGGACGTCGGCTTCGAGCGAATACAACTCTCATTACACATCTTCTCCTAGGGCAAGATTCTCACCGCCTTAGTTATTTGGTACCTCTACCCTCTTGACAACTCCTTAACTTTAGCCATATAATTCTAGTATATTGAAGCTTGATAAAATATACTAGAAACAGTTATCTAGTATTATTATACCAGAGTTTTGGTGGTTGTCAAGGGGTTTTGTAGACCAGAATAAGGAAAATTTTGGGAGGTATCTGCGAATGGCTAACTGGACTCTGTTTACAAGCCACGGCTTAGTGTTGGCATCAGTTGCCAAGAATCCATCAAGAACGGCTAGAGAAATAGGTAATGATGTTGGCTTGACTGAAAGGACAACCCACAAATTAATTCTTGACCTTGAGAAAGCGGGATACATCAGTAGAACTAAACTTGGCAGAAATAACACGTACAGCATTCACCCCAATGTGACGATTAGGGATGAAGTGACTGATGCTTCCGTGGGAGAGCTACTTGCCATCCTTGGGTGGAAACACAGGAAAACACAAAAAGTTAAAACGCCGAAAAAGACTGATTAGTCTTGTAATGCGGGTTAGTGACTTAGACCGAATGGTAGTGGAGCCGAGGAATGAATTATCAGAGGCAAAATCTTAGGTTAGGCGAACAAGGCAACTATCTAACATAGGTTTGTAAGGCAGAAGCCAATTGCTCTGTGGCTTGCTGGGCCAGTTGAGGTTGAGGTTTTCATCGGTTAGTGGTGGCATAAATGAGGTGGTCAGACCTATGTGCTATTGAGCTGGTGTAGGGCGCCTCTCTTACATTTTGCCATATTCTCCCCCACTCAAAATTTGTCAGGTTTCATTCTAGGCTTGTCGTGATATTGTAACCACATGACTCACTACACTGCGGGTAAGTTTGGGTTCGCAAGGAGAAGGTCGGCTAGCAGCTCCAATTATCGTGTGCGAAAACATCTCTGGTTCTCACACGTTGTGTCGCGTCATAGTCAGAAGGGACAGAAGAACATAGACAGAATAGTCGGCAGATTCTGTCTCCTGCACCACTATTACAGGAGACACAGACAAGCACAGGGAAAACAGAGCGAACAGATGGTTCAGGTTCTCTGCCAACTGGTGCAGTTGCTGGCGACGGTCTCCACCGCAGAATTTGGTGATACCAGTTCCTAGTTCCAACTTCTGCTTAAATCATTAATTCGGGAACCAGAACTCATTTTGTTGAGCCGGCTCCGCAAAGGCCTTCAACTTGGCCAAGCCGCGCTGGCATTGCACCGAATAGAGGAATGAGTCATACGAAGGCAATAACTAAACTGGAGCTAGGTTATGTGGGCTACTTGAGGGCATGATACGTTCATGAAAATTGACTTCAGTCCTCAGTCACATTCACTCTTCTGCCTAAGTTCTGCGTTTCCCACAGAGATGCCCTGCTGCCGGTCACCAACTCAAGTGGTAGACGCGTGATCACCGTTGTTCCAACTCCCTCCTGACTGCGTATCTCGACCTGACCATTGTGGAGGTCGATAATCTGTTTGACAATGGCCAACCCCAGTCCTACTCCCCCACTTCCAGACTTCCGAGAGGCATCAGCTTTGTAAAACGGTTCGGTAACGTGGGGTAGATGTTCCGGTGGTATGCCTTGTCCTGTGTCCGACACCTTGAGGATGGCATAGCCTTCTTCTTGGCTCAGCACCAGTTCGATGGAGCCTCCCCTCGGAGTGAATTTTATCGCATTATCAACAACGTTCAGCACCATTTGTTTGAGCAAGTCATAGTCTCCGGGGAGCACAACAACCTTGGGAGTGGAGACCTTGAGGTCCAAGCCCTCAGCCAATACTCGTGCCTCCCTGACGACCTCGTCTATTAGTTCCCGGAGGTTAACCTCGCCAGGTATGAAGACAGGGGCTGACTCCAGTTGTGCGTTCAGCAGCAGGTTATTGGCCATTCGGACCAGTCTGCGTACCTCTCTTGCCATGCTATCTAGGCTCCGCTTTGTCACAGCATTCATTGACGGTTCCATGAGCAAGACGTCTATTTGCCCTTGCAGCACGGTGAGTGGAGTCTTGAGGTCGTGAGAAACACTGGCAACAAAGACCTCCCTTGTCTTAAATGCTGTGTCAAGTCGGTGCAACATACTATTCAGGCTATCCGCCAGTTGCTGTAGCTCTGGAGGGCGGGGTTCTTCTGGAAGTCCGGAAGCAAGGTTTTCGCTCTGTATATCCTGCACCCGGTTAAGGATTGTGTCCAGTGGACGGAGCCCTCGCCTTATAATGAACAGTCCCACCAAGAGTGCCATAAGGCTGCCCACAACGCCCACAATGAGAGCGTATCGCCATAGCTGTTCCTGTGCCGCAACTACCTCAGCAAGGCTATCGCCAGTCTGTATAAAGGCAACAGTCTTCAGGGTGGACGAGTCACGAACTGGGATTGTATATAGCCGCAATGCTTCGTGGCCCCTAATTCTGACAGTCTCGAACCTTCCTTCATCGACCTCCGGCAGTAGCAACTGGCGGTCCATGATCGGAACCATGGGATCAGGGATATCACCAAACGTAGCCAGCGCATTCCGCTGGGGGTCGCTTATTCGCAGTATGGCAGGAACATACGGCAGTTGCTGTTCAGTAAGCCACTCTATCAAATCCTCATAGTCCTGGGGATCAGTGCTAGGGCTGGAGGTGATGGCTCTGGCTACCACCTCAGTACGTTGTTGCAGACGCTCGTCAACACCGGCGCGCAGGCTCGCCACCATAACCTGTTGCGCCATGAATGTCAAGCCGAGTATAAGAAGGGGTATGGCTAAGGCGTACCACAGGGAAATCTGCCGGCGCAGGCTCATTCTCATGGTCTCTCCTCAAGGACATAGCCGAAACCATGCAGCGCATGTATTAGGTCCGCTTCCCCCTCTAAGTTCAGCTTCCGCCTCAGGAAGCTAATATACACTTTGACCGGGTCTGTCTCCCCTTCAAATTCGTAACCCCAGACATGCTCGACGATGAACTCTCGGCGCAACGGCTTGCCAGCATGCTGTGCAAGCAGCTTGAGCAAGTCAAATTCGCGCGTTGTCAGATTTATCACCCGATTACCTCGCCGCACCTGTCGTCTTTCTAGGTCGACCACTAGGTCACCTACCCGAATTATGCCCTCTCCATGGGAGGAGCGCCGACGAAGTACCGCCCTGATACGCGCCAGCAGTTCATCGAAGGCGAAAGGCTTGGGGAGATAGTCGTCAGCACCGGCCTCAAGACCTCGAACGCGCTCACCAACCAAGCTACGAGCGGTGAGGATGACAATACCCATATCACCACTCGCACGCAGTTCCCGGCAGATCTCAAGGCCATCTGCGTCCGGGAGCATAAGGTCTAGAACCACCACGTCAGGGTAGCTCGACTGGGCAATCTCCAATCCTTGGTATCCAGTGTGGGCAACCTCAACTTGAAAGCCTTTGAGAGCCAGTCCGCGCCTGACAAAATCAGCAATGTCCGGTTCATCTTCGATGATTAGTATCTTAGGCATGCCCTACCCAGCCAGTGGGAAATCACACTCTTCCAGAGTGAGCCTGTCAAATTCATTCTAGTGCGGCTAATCTTCTAGTTGTCAGCGAAAATCCATTAGCGGCCTAATTTTAACTGTCTTTGAACTTTGCTTCAACCACTGTTAAACAACTCACTGCTAGCATTTTTGTAGTAGAGGTGGACAACAATAAGTGGAATAGGAGGTGTGCAAATGCTAGAAGTGCGGCCAATCTTAAGCATAGTGGGATTAGCAGGCCTGTTGGCCGGTGTACGGGGTACGAGGTACGGGGTATCATTTGGCTAGCATGTATCGTACGAGTTGCTATAGATGGGAACGCATCGTATTTACCCTGTTTTCTGGCCACTTGCCACCGTACTCAGCGGGCTTTTGAGACTTGTTGTCTATGGCATAGTTCGTAAAGTATCTGGTGAAAAAGTAGTTGGCTGAGAGTCCGTAATTCTAGGCCTGCTGCCTGTATCTGTCAGCAGTAAGGAACACAGGAGGTGATACTATGGTTAAAGCGTAGAAGGCGAAGTATTAACAAAAACCCTTAGAAGAGATTGAAAGGAGGAAAATCAAATGGCGATTAAGAAAATAGCCGCAATACTGGGCTTAGTACTGGCGGTTGTGTTGATGGCAAGTCTGACAGGCTGCGCTGGGCTACAAGGAATGCAGGGAATACAAGGACCAGAAGGGCCACAGGGGCCACGGGGGCCAGAAGGAGTGCAGGGGCCACAGGGGCCAGAAGGAGTGCAGGGACCACAGGGACCTGAAGGGCCACAGGGGCCAGCAGGGCCAACACGACAGATAGTTGTTACCTGGGATCCAGAAGAGTTTGAAGCGTACGGCTACTTTGGCGCTGTTGAAGCTAAGCGTAGCCAGACGGTTCGGATCAAGGGAGCTGGTTTTGATCCGGACGACAACGTGACTCTGACTATCGGTGTCAATGGAGATGATGTTGTGCTGGGTAAGAAGGTCACCGTTAACGACGACGGGGCGTTTGAGGTATCTAGGACTATTCCCAAAAATGCGCCTTATGCGCCTACTTCGGTGAAAGCCTGGCTTGATGCCACTGTATCTGGCGATGAAGTTACCAAAGGCGACTTCCAGGCTTGCTGGCCGCTGGATATAGTGAAATCGCTGAAATCCTTCCCGTCGCAGTGAAACTAGCCCCCCTGACACCCCAAAGGTGTCAGGGGGTGCTACAGAAAAAGGTTGTTGATCCAGCACATGCATAATTTTGGGGAGAGATAAAATGATAAACAAGATTTCACCGGCGCTGATAACTACACAGGAAGACATCTGTTGTTTACTATCAGGATAGCGGCGAGGGCGGAACGGTATATCTTAATACCAGTTTCAAGAGCTGCTTCGCTCACGCAGAAGGAGACAATCGTTAGTGGCATGGAGTATTGAACGAAATCGTCACCAAATATAGGCGGTTAAAGCTTGTTAGCTGGAGAGAGCGATTCTTGGTGAAAGTGTAGAGAATGCCCACAACGTGACCCTAAGGAGGAATACAGTGCCCTGCTCTCATACAGACGATACAAGTGGTTCCACTAAGGGGGTGGATTTGAAAATTTTGGAAATAAGGAAGAGCCTTGCCTGTCTTTTCATTCTGTTACTACTGGTGTTTGCTGGTTGCGGCGAGCCAATCGCGCCAACACCTGATGATTATCTGTTTTCCTTTGAGCATGACATGGAAGAGTGGATAGCCACTGGGACAGACCTGGATAATCCGCCTGTAGAATGGTCTATAGAACGTTCACAGGATATTGCCAGCAACGGTAAAACCGCGGTCAGACTCTACCTGAATAATATGAACGATGAAGGTAAAATCTGGATAGAGCGGCCATTTAACGTAGCCCCAGACCGTGTATATCAAGTGCGTGTGCAATATGACCTGGCCAGTGCTGACTGGGGCGACGTCAACCTCTGGACAATTATTACCGGTGTGGTGCCAAAATCACCTAGGTTAGAACTTGTTTATCAAGGTCATACCGGAAATAACGCCAAGCCAGAGGATGGATTTGTGTGGCTGCACAAGAGCTACAATTTCACCACCCAGTCAGGCTTGGCTGACACGTTATACGTTATGATTGGTGTCTGGGGAACATGGGAGACAGCGCGGACATATTATCTGGACAACGTAAGTATTTCTTTCACTGCAAGATGATGAGGACAGAAAACGGATTAATATTTATGAAGAGAATCCTGTTTATTTGTTTGCTGGTAATCGGGTTATCGCTGATGACCTCTTGTGGGGGAGGAACTAATAGGGAGGCTAGGGCCGCAGAAGACACCATAAGGGGCTATGCCACAACATTCGATGCAGGTGATTTTGCCCAGTGCCTGACCTATTTCACTGACTACGAGGATGAAGAGGATGCGCTGGCGTTTCTATCATATATGAGAAGCCTCTCAGGACCGCTGGAGCTGCGAGAAATCAAGGACATAGCCATATTCCCTCCCGCTGTGCCGGGGAGCGGCCAAACAGCTACAGCCACCGTTACCTTCACCATTACTGGCGAGGAAAGCACTGACCAGATACGACTGAAGAAGGTAAATGGCAAGTGGAAGATTATCTGGGAGCAAGAGGGTGCAACCGGAGAGTCTGCGGCTATAGAAGAGACCATAAGAGACTACTTCGCCGCCTACAATGCGGAAGACTTTGCCAGATGCCTGACGTATTTGACTGATTTCGGGGATGAACAAGCGGCACAGGCTTCATTATCGCTGATGGAGACTTCATCGGGGGAATGACCTTCCAGGAGGTTAGCTCCATAACCGTTTCTGACCAAGACAGCCACAACCAGGGTTGGCTTTATCTTCTGGTGGGCTAAAGACTCACAGGAAATGCAGTTCCAAAAGGTCAATGGCGCTTGGAAGATAGTTTGGGAACAATTGCGCCTGGCCCCTGCGCCAGTCCCAGCGCAAAGATTCATCTCGGGTACAATTGAGGTAGCCCCCGAGCTTGAGGAGGTAGTGCATGTAAGATATTGTCTGCTGTTAGAGGACGACGGAGGACAAACCCGGTTCTGGGAGCGGTTACAGGTTCGGAATATAGGAGACCAAACCTTGCGTCTCTCCATTATAGTGGAACTATACAAAGCAAAAGAATGACTGTGGGGTAGTGGCTCCTTTAGTCAGGAGTTGGCGCCAGGGCAAGCACCGACGATGGGGGGATGGTGGGAGTTCGCAGTGCGCCACCTTGGAATCCCCCACCAGCTATAAGGCAATCGTGAAAAGCGAGTAAGATTACTCATGGCGACCTGTTATGAATTTAGTAATAAGGAAGGTATAACTATGAATAGTATAGCTGGGTTGACTAAAAGGACAATTATACTGGTTTTAGTAATAGCTGTAATGGTTGCCGGAGTTGCCGCATGTGGTAAACGTACTCTCGATACAACCACTGATGCCACATATAAGCTAACTCACAGCGCCGCAGATGCTGAGTACATTCTCAGTTGCGATTCAATCGCAGCCCGACGTCCTGACATAAGTGCCTATGACAACAAGAGGCTTTTGTCCATCGTGGAGAATCCGCACAGACTATTCCCGGAGCGCCTGTACTAAATGAGGATTCTCCAGCAGCATGGGCAAGCTTCCGATTCGTCCAGACAGCACTAGCAGGAGAGAAAGTACGCAGTTTTGGTCCCTGGATAATGTTTTTCGAGACTCAAGGAATTAAGGCTGGAGCAATTGTCCTAGAACAATACAATCTGCTAGCATATTCTCTTAGTTGGGAGGCAAATTCGGTAATGCATGAGAATTTTCTTGATAGGACTAGATTAAGGAGGTAAAGACTGGTGGAATCTGAGATATTGTATCAACCTTCATGCGCTTTGGCCAGAGTAAGGCTGAACGCCGGGGAGGCTATTACTGCTGAGGCTGGAGCAATGGTCTCAATGTCAGAGGGAATCGCTATACAAACCGAGGTGAAGGGTGGGCTTCTCGCTGGGCTAAAGCGCAGCTTTCTGGGCGGCGAGAGCTTCTTCCTGAATACATTTAAGGCTACTGCTCCTGGGGAAATCACCCTTGCCCCGCCTCTCCCAGGAGACATTGTTCATTTTCGGCTGAACGGTGAGACTTTTTTTGTCCAATCCTCGTCCTACATAGCTTCGTCACCGGATATCTCGGTGGATACAAAATGGGCTGGGGCCAAAGGTTTCTTCGCCAAGGAAGGTCTCTTCCTGCTAAAGATAAAGGGTACAGGCAGCCTTTTTCTTTCGAGCTACGGTGCCATCCACGAAATTAAGTTGAAAGCAGGGGAGTCCTACACGATAGATAATGGGCATATGGTGGCCTTTGATGAAAGTGTGAACTACAAGGTCAAGAGAGTAGGAGGGCTTAAGTCCACACTTTTCAGTGGTGAGGGATTGGTATGCACCTATACGGGGCAAGGTAGAATCTTCATGCAGACAAGGAGTGAAGAAGCCTTTCTCACCTGGCTGATTCCTCACCTGCCTCAACAGAGAGAGTCGGGAAGTAGCAAAGGCGTTAGCTTCACCTTCGGCCGTTAACAGTGCATTGGGTCGCAGCAATGCTCTCAGGCATATCTAGCCCAGTAAACGAATCCTCAAATCATTGTGGTTTGCACAAATGCCTGTTTTGTCCAAGGAGACTTGGAAGTTGACAGAGCAGGGAGGGTATGATACAACAAAGTTGAGTAGGCTTATTCGAATTTCGTTTCAGAGACTCGAGTAAGCTTTGAGCGGAGACTACACAAGCCTGGAGGTAAGGGGATGGAGGGCACTGGAATCGTCAAATAACATGGTGATTGCCGGTGCCCTTGTTACTTTGTAGGCGCATTAGCCGAACCCAAAGTCGCTACATATGGATATTGGTTGAATTTGCGGCTGGAATGAATTCCAACACCATGAAGGTGCTGACCCTCGGTGGCTTACCCAGTGGTTAGCATAATCTTGTAGTGCGGAGGAGGCCATGATGATGGATGTCACAGCTCAAGTTTGGGTAGATGCGGCACATACGCTCCACCTGCGAGGGCCACCCGCGATTGGGTCTGAGGACTATTGCAGATAGCAGCGGAACCAGGCATTGTGTTGGAGCTGGTGCCCCCTAGTGACCTTGAGAAGCACTGTGCATTTATGAGGGCTGATGCTACAGGAAAATGAGATTTACTCACAGGACCTTAACCAAATGAATTGAAAGGAGGTATTTAGAATGGCTGAAGAAAAGGAAAGAATTGGTTTCGAATTAGGAATGGGGTGGCTTCCAGACTATCCTGATTTTCGTGACTATACGGTCGAGCAAGAAGAAGTCGTCCCCAGACTCATGAGGCTAGGGCAAAAAGAATCTGTGAAAACCATGGTTACAAAATTGGGGCTTGCAGGATCTGCCAAGGCGAGCATGCGGACTTCCGAGGACTTAACGGGATGGTGTGCTCCTATCGAGAATCAAGGCGCTCTCGGTTCGTGCACGGCGAACGCAGGTGTTGGACTCGTGGAATACTATGAGCGGAGAGCTTTTGGCAGGCACATAGATGCATCCAGATTATTCCTTTACAAAGCAAGTCGCAACTTGCTTCACTGGACAGGGGATACAGGAGCATTTCTTCGCACGACAATGGCTAGTATGGTACTTTTTGGGGTTCCCCCGGAAGAATACTGGCCCTATGTCATAGCAGACTTCGATAAGGAACCTTCCTCATTCTGTTACGCCTTTGCCGAAGACTATCAGGCCATACAATACTTTCGACTTGACCCTCCAGCTACATCTAAGGATTCGCTTTTGAAACAGATCAAGTCCTTCTTGGCTGCTGGCCTGCCGTCGATGTTTGGGTTTACTGTGTTTAGTTCTATCAGCCAAGCCGGGGACGATGGAAAAATCCCATATCCATGTCATGGCGAGAGAATCCGTGGTGGTCATGCCGTTGTGGCGGTGGGATTTGACGACGAGGTCAAGATTAAGAACACAACTTGCGGAGTAGAGACCACTGGAGCGCTGCTTGTAAGAAACTCTTGGGGCACAGGATGGGGCGACAAAGGCTATGGTTGGCTGCCATATGAGTATGTCTTGAGGGGACTGGCAATAGACTGGTGGTCACTGCTTAAGAACGAGTGGATTGATACAAAGGAGTTCGGGCTCTAAGCTGAGAATACTGTGTCACAATTCAGGTTGCGAAGCTCTGCCGCCAATTTGCAGGCGATCTCTAGCGTGCCTGAAGCCTCAAACCCTTCCTCAGTGTTGAAGCTGGGAGAATCATATCCTGCACCAGCTCCCTCTCCCATGATCATAGACACGGGCCCCAACTTCAAGAACATCTGCCGCGACGGTACACTCCTCCAATTCATAATTGCGAGATGATTCTCGTTGGTAGGATAGTGGAGATCAAACAATTGCTTGATCTGTTACACCTCAACGGATGCCCCTAGACAATTACTCAAGTTGTTAAGGGCGAGGCCTCGACAGAGGCAGTCTCAACTACGCTGGGTCGCTTGGGGCACTGTAAATCATATTGCCTGCATATGTTACAATCTATGCGAATTAACCACATCAAGGAGGTGCTATGATTGCTCGAGGTGTTGGGTCGATGGACCAATCGGAAGTGATTAGTTTCATAAAGGGCAGTCCCGCAGGCGTACTTGCGTTGGTGGACGGAGACAAGCCGTATGCCGTGCCGCTTGAACATCACTTCGACGGTAATACTCTAAGCTTCGTAACAAGCGGAGGAAAGGGACGAAAAAACAATTGTATTGAGAACAATGCCAATGCGTGCTATGTCATATATGAGTCGCGGCGCGAAAAACCTGAGAAAGCTACCCCATGCCGGTCAGTAGTTATTGAAGGTCGGGTAACTTTGCGTGGTACGATGCTTAAGATGGATATCGGCAGGATTGGAAACTGGAAATGCCCTCCCGCCATGTTTGCAACATGTGACGTAGGCTAGTGTTGCCGGCCGCACGCCAAGTTACGCAGGTGCTACGACGCGACTGCACAATCTAGCGTCTCATTGAGTGATAATTCTACATCTGGCCTCTGCTGGTTTCTAACATGGTGGCTTCGCTAAACTTGCTCGAGCGTGTAATCAGTTCAAGAGAACTGTTACCCTTGCTAACAAAATTGAAGCAAATCACAACCGGGGTTTGTAATTGTGGGGAAAGCAGAATGAATTTCTTTGAAAGTCTTTCTTCTATTTATTAGCAGGCAATTGTCGGCGAATGCTTACTTATGGCAGAATTCCTCTCTCTCTGCCAGACCAAGGCATAGCTTTCGCCTAAAGCTCATTTCTCGAAAAGATATTTGTACTGCTCGTACCCCTCTTCCTCAAGCGCTTCCTTCGGAATGAAGCGGAGAGCGGCGGAATTCACGCAGTAACGTTTGCCCGTTGGCGCTGGACCATCATCAAATACGTGACCAAGGTGTGAATCCGCATGTTTACTCCTCACCTCTATCCTGATCATGCCATGGTTTCTGTCCTCTCTGGTCACTATATTGCCAGGCTCAAGAGGTTTGCTGAAACTAGGCCACCCTGTGCCCGACTGGAACTTATCTGTAGAACTAAAAAGAGGTTCGCCAGAGACAATATCAACATAAATACCATCTTCTTTGTTGTTCCAGTACTGATTGTTGAAAGGCAGCTCGGTTCCGTTCTCCTGCGTAACCTCGTACTGTAGTGGAGTCAGAATTTTCCTGAGTTCGTCATCTGAGGGCTTCTCATAATTGTCATAGCTGTTCTCTTGTAGCGACCACTTCTCTTTCAGGTACTCACCTCTGCCCGAACTCTGTCTGTAGAACTCGTAGCTGACTGCATTCTTCTTGTAGTAGTCCTGATGGTAATCCTCAGCAACATAAAATTTCGTGTAAGGTAGAATCTGAGTTACGATGGGTTTATCATACTTCCCGGATTTTTCGAGTTCCAGCTTGGATTCTTGTGCTAATTCCCTTTGTATCTGATTATGATAGAAAATCGCAGTCCTATACTGTGACCCCCGGTCCACAAACTGACCACCTCCGTCCGTCGGATCTATCTGCTTCCAGTAGACCTCGAGCAGCTTCTCATAGGATATCTTTTCCGGATTGTATCTAATCTGAATAGCTTCATAGTGACCAGTTTCCCCGGACGACACTTCTTCGTAGGTTGGGTTCTCAACGTCTCCACCTGTATAGCCTACTATAACTTCTTCAACCCCATCCAGCGCCTCGAAAGGCGGCTCCATACACCAAAAGCACCCGCCAGCAAAGGTAGCGGTCTCAAGTTCCTTAGAACCACTATTCTTCATTGGCGAATCCTGCGGCGAATTCATACAAGCGGCGATTACAACCATTGCCACAGCAAGTAAAGAGATTATAATAGCGAGCTGTGTTTTCATTGGCGATGAAGCATAGTCTACCCGTCATATTGCCGGGCGAAATCCTCACATACCTCCATAGGTTGACCTTAGCCATTATTCCTCAAATCACAGTATTACACCAGCGGTAGTGGCTCATCAATCTATGGCTAATCACCAGCAAAAATGGCTCCTGTGAGCCTTTTTGCCCGCTACATAATATTGTACCCCATCGCTTGCTGAATTGCATGGACCCTCGAAAATCAGAGCTACTGATAGTCAGTAAAGCGACACTGTAGGATGCCCTATGAAACGGATTATGCAAACTCAGGGTTCGTCTATATGGCTGTACGGCTGTTAGGCAGTATTATCTGCAGGTAGGGAAAACAATGGTAAACCAGATAATCAACAGAGAGGTCTACGGGGGAGTATCACGTAGCGTTCATCCTCTGTCACCTGGAATACGATATTGGCGTCACGATAGGCAGGTGGAAGATTTTTGACATGGCGGCACTGGCCCCCTCCAAAAAAGTGGCCAACAGGCGACCTATTGCCGTAATCGTCTGCAGTAGTGGTCGGCTCAAAGTGCCAGACTGAAAGCCAGTTCAAAGGCTTTGCCTATTGATTCGCCACTTTGACGGGCGCAGCAATAGGCGATATGATTTCCGGGATGATTCATGTCTGGCTATGTGATACAGCGTAGTCTCCCAAGGGAAAGTAGTGAATCTGATAGCATTTCTGCGGCAGAACAAAGTTGAATTTGAATTTCTGGAGAAGAAGTCTACCCATCATGCCACCGAAGCATCCATAGCCAGTGGTATACCTTTAGACGGGATTGTAAAAACTCTTGTTTTTGTTGACCAAGATTCAAAGCCGTTAGTAGCTATTGTTAGAGCTGACTGCAGTGTGAGCAGGCACAAGCTTGAATCGTGCTCCGACTCAAAGTCGGTAAAGATTGCTTCGGATGAAATTGCAGAAAAGGCTACCGGCTATCCCACTGGGGGCATACCTCCCGTAGGACACAGAAAACAGCTACCCGTATATCTGGATAGACAAGTCTTAAATAACGATTACGTGTGGTGTGGTGGTGGAACCAGGACAAGGTTAGTTAAGCTGAAGATGCAGGATATCGTAAGCTTAGTTGCCCCGCAGATATGTGATATATCAACGTGATAGTATCAACCTTCGTTTCGGAATAGCTGCTGATTGCCTATACTCAAAGTCCCGCGTCAGCCTTCACAGATCCTCAAACACTTGTGGAGCCTTTTCTTTCATTATGGTTCGTATTTCATTGGCTACCGCTCTTATTTCGGGAAGTGCCCGCTTGGATGTCCGCAGTTTGATAATATGTCGGATCTCCCGAAAATTCCAGGTACAAATTATCTCAGCCTCACAGGCATTGGGCAGGACGTAGCGGGCAATCTCTGGCTTCACCTCGCTGGCTAGTAATTCGTTATAAGCTTGCCAACAGTTTCTCATCACCAGCTCAAATCTCTGATGAGCCTGTTGGTCACTGCTGATTTCAGGGGGCTCGATATATCTTGGCTCGATTTCTTTCACATATCGCTGGCTTCTCTGACTGTAGCTGGCCAGTCTATGCCTGACAAGCTCATGAGTCAGGACGCGGCTAGCACGGACGTAAAAGGTGGCACAAGCATGTTCAATCATGGACTCATGCCCTACCTCTATCCACTTCTGAATTCGGTCAGGCGCGCTGCCTGTTTTTTGTTGAGTATTCCAACACAGCCTTCCTGCTGTTTCTATCAACCTTTCAGCCTCAGGAGTGATAGCAAGTAGCTTCACCTCTACATTGTATCTGTCTACCATCATTCACCTCCTACAGCAACAGCCCAGAAGCGCAATCTGGTATTTCAACTATTAGCTTGTTACGGAGTATGAACATCATACTAGGAGTTCTCTCTGGTTTCAACGCCTTCTGGACATTCTTCCTTCACAAACAGCCCACGGCTTATAACGAACCCGATTGCGGAATAGGACTTACCCTACTATGCCCAAGAATACGCCACCAGCAATGGCAGCGCCAATAGCCCCAGCTACGTTAGGCCCCATAGCATGCATCAACAGGAAATTCCTTGGATTCTCCTTTTGTCCCATCACCTGGACTACCCTTGCTGACATAGGCACTGCTGATACTCCGGCAGCACCTATCATAGGATTTATCTTCTCCTTCGAGAATAGATTCATAATTTTGGCCAGCACCACGCCAGCCGCAGCAGCGGTAGCAAAGGCTACCACTCCCAATACTAGGATTAGCAAAGTTTTAGGCTGAAGGAAGTTTTCTGCCGGCATTGTCGCGCCTATGGATAGAGTCAAGAATATAGTCAACATATCAACAAAAGCTGTTTGGGCAGTGTTGCTGAGTCTGTCGGTAACGCCACATTCCCTAAATAGGTTTCCAACCATGAAGCAACCCATAAGGGGAGCAGAAAAGGGGACAATCAATATGACCACGATAGTGGTGATTATAGGAAATAATATCCTTTCTAACCTCGCCACCTCCCGTAGCTGTGGCTTCATATAGATGGCTCTCTCCTTCTTTGTGGTGAGGAGTTTTATTACCGGTGGCAGGATAATAGGCACAAGAGCCATGTAGGAGTAGCAAGCCACGGCAGTAGCACCTATAATTTGAGGTGCAAGTATAGAGGTAACGTAAATGGTCGTTGGTCCTTCAGCGCCACCAATTATCCCGATGGAGCATGCTTCAGGGAGGGTGAACCCGAAAAGTAATGCCATAAAAAAAGCGAAGTAGACCCCGAATTGCGCCGCAGCACCGAGGAGCAGAGTTTTTGGGTTGGCCAGCATGGGGCCAAAGTCGGTCAATGCCCCTAAGCAAAGAAACATAAGAGGCGGAAGCACCTGCCACATGATGCCAAATTTAAATATCCTGGACAGCAATCCTATCGGTTCAGTCGGCACCTTTGATTGGTCAGTTTGCTGCATGGTTATGATCGAAGCTATTACATCTCCAGCTTCCACATGCTGACCAGGCGATACCTTAATCTCAGCAATCCTGCCGAAAACTGGAGTCAACACCTCCCCAGAGTCCAATTGACAGATAATATCCCCCTCTTTGAACTTATCCCCTTCATCCATCTGCACTTCAAGCACACTGCCTGCTGCGGTAGCTCTTACCTCTAGTTGATAGTCCATCATGCCACCAAGAGGCAAGTTAACCAGTAGAATGCCAAATCCTATGGGAATCAATAAAAGAGGCTCCATTTTTTTGGCAATCGCCAAATAAATGAAGAGCCCCCCGATGACCAGCATCAGAGCGTTGCCCCAGTAAAATTGTTGGAACCCGCTTTCTAATAGACCAAACAAATTGGCCCCCTCAATGGTAGTAGACCTTGTTCAGAGATATTGCTAGCCTCAGTGGCGTTTCTTTTCCTCAGTGTTCAAGCTTCCTTTGCTGAATCTATTCACTCCTAGATAAGTTAACCATACCAACAAGGCTAACACCGCCAAGATGAGGAACACCATGCCAAAGCCACCGCCAGCAATTCTGGCCGCTAAATTCCAATCTACCATCTTAATGCTGAATCTGGCGAGATTCCTTTTCTTGCCACAGCAGAGCTACTGTGCGCTTGATAACCTGATAGCTAAAACCACGATAACCGAGATAATTTGACAGGCGCCGGTGGAAGTCAGGGTAACCCAGATGAGCTAGCACCTGCATCTGGCCGCAGCCTAGCTTATAAGCGTTACTGTCATCATCTATGTCCTCGGTCACCTGTTCCACAATCTCTTGAGTCACCTTTTTATCCTTCAATTCCTTGGCTATTAGCCTTTTGCTCTTGGGCTTGAAGGATAAGCGATTATTCTTCCAGAATGCGGCGAAGGCATAATCATCTATTAGCTCTTGCTCCTTTAGTTTGGTGATTGTTGCCTCTACCGCTTCACTATCAAAACCGCGCTGATGAAGTCGCTGCCTCATTTCCCCCTCACTGCGTGGCCGGTAACTGAGATAGCGGTAAGCTGCATCGAGGCAATGTTGAAAAGCGCTGTCATTTACCAACTGGCGGTTCCCCGTTTGAACCTCATTCCTCTTGAGAAGGGGCCTCTACACCCCGTCCGTGAGGGATACTGGGGATAGCTGGGGAAGTTTTGATTTCACTCTCTAGCTCCGAAGCAAGCTCAGGGTGCTGTCTCAGGTAGTCCTTAGCATTCTCTCTTCCTTGCCCTAGCTTCGCTTCCCCATAAGCAAGGAATGCGCCAGTCTTCTTCACTGCGCCTGTTGCTACGCCAAGGTCAATCAAGTCTCCTTCCTTGCTTATACCATGATTGAACATTATGTCGAATTCAGTAGCACGAAAAGGCGGAGCTACCTTATTCTTGACCACTCTAGCTCTAACCCTTGCGCCTATTATCTCTGAGCCCCGCTTAATGGAGTCACCCCGCCTTAAATCTATCCTGACTGAGCTATAGAATTTGAGCGCTCTTCCT
>Ga0315545_1001744_pt1 | contig 20619 bp, 20 predicted proteins | sample SalMarSW160210MG_FD_203096 | JGI IMG/M metagenome (GOLD analysis project Ga0315545, IMG submission 203096) | Salt marsh sediment microbial communities from the Plum Island Ecosystem LTER, Massachusetts, United States - Salt Marsh Sediment SW1602-10 ...
GAGCACGCTTACCTTGAACCGGAGACCGTGGTTGCGGTTCCGGGGGGAGACGGCCGGGTTACGGTGTACGCCTCCTGTCAGTCTCCCTTCCACATCCGCGGGCATATCGCCGCCAATCTCGATTTGCCAGCCTCCCGGGTCAAGGTGATTCAGGCCTACACGGGGGGTTCCTTCGGAGGCAAGGACGATGTGGCCGCCGAAATCGGCTGTCTGGCCGCGGTGGCCGCCCTCAGGGTGCAGGCGGCGGTGATGATCGTCCACGATCGGGGGGAATCGATTTTTGGTTCGAATCTGCGCCACGCCGCCCGTATCCACTACCGTACCGGCAGCCGCAAGGACGGCACCATCCTGGCCCGGGAGGCCAGGATCTATCTGGACGGCGGGGCTTACGCCTCGGAGAGCCCCTTCGTAACCATGAAGGCGCTGATACACGCCGGCGGTCCCTACCACGTTCCGAACGTGCGGGTGGAATGCACGGCGGTGTACACCAACAAGACCTACTGCGGGGCCTTTCGCGGTTTCGGTGTGCCTCAGGTCACCTTCGCCTCGGAATCCCAGATCGACGAGCTGGCCGCTGAGCTGAACATGGACCCCCTGGAGCTGCGCCGGAAGAACGCCCTGCGGGCCGGGGAGGCGAACGCTACCGGCCAGGTCTTCGACCGATCCGTCGGGCTGGTGCAGACCATCGATCGGGTCGCCGAACGGCGGGATCAGCTCCCGCCGGCGGCTGCGGAGGGAAGCAGTGCGAACGGGGGTCGCTGGCTTTACGGACGGGGCTGCGCCTGCCTGCTCCAGGGCATATCCAACGGCGCGGAGGGGATCGACGTGGCGGGTGCCTCCGTGCAGGCGAGTCAGGACGGCAGCGTACTGGTGGGGGTAGGGCTCACCGACATGGGCCAGGGCTCCCGCACCGTGTTCGCCCAGATTGCAGCCGAGGTGCTGGGGGTGACCATGGACCGGGTCACGGTGCGCCAGGTGGACACCGATTCCGTTCACGACTCCGGCCCGACCGTGGCCTCCCGCAGCACCACCGTGGGGGGCATGGCCGTGTACAAGGCGGCCCGGGAGGTGCGCTCGTCCCTGGTAAAGATGGCCTCCCTGATGCTCAAGTGCGATGAGGAGCGAGTCCTGCTGCAGGACAACTTCGCCGTGCTCGCTCCGCGCGCGGACAATCCCGAGGCGCGTATCCCCCTGCAGGAGGTAGCCACCGCGGCTTATTGGACGGGATTTCCCCTGATGAATCTTGCCTTCTCCCGGGCTCCGGATGCTCGGTTCGACCACGAGACCCACCAGGGCAAAATCTATATCGCCTACAACTTCGGAACCCATCTGATGGACGTGCGCATCGACAGGCTGACCGGAGCGGTGGAGGTTCTGCGCCATCTGGCGGCCCACGATCTGGGCAAGGCGATCAACCCTCTGGGCGTCGAAGGCCAGGTCGAGGGGGGTGCCCTGATGGGATTCGGAATGGCCCACCTGGAGCGGATCGAACACGAGGGGGGATGCATCCAAAACGCTAACTTCGCCGACTACGCCGTTCCTTCGATCAAGGATCGCCTGCCCACCGAAACGATCATCGTGGAGGATCCCAATCCCACCGGACCGTACGGAGCCAAAGGTGTCGGTGAACCCCCGGTTGCGGGAACGGCCGCAGCCTTCGCCAATGCCGTGGCCGCGGCCACGGGCATACGCTTCACCCGCCTGCCTATCCGGCGGGAGGATCTTCTGGCGGCGTTGCAGGGGAGGGATAGAGGTCCGGCGGAGGAGACAGGCTAGATAGAGCAGCGCCTGAGGCGCGGCGGAAGGAGGAAACATGGCGGATATTCTGATTACGAATGGTTTGGTGCTGACCTGTGAGAAGGATGTACTATCCGGGCCGATCATCCCCGACGGGGCGGTTGCGGTTGAGGGGAACAAGATCCTCGAGGTGGGCAGCAGCGCCGAGCTGGCCGCCAAGTATGCAGGCGCCCACCGGATCGATGCCTCGGGCTGCATCGTGATGCCGGGCTTCGTCATCACCCACACCCACATGCCCTACGTGCTCGGACACAACATGCCCGTGGATTTCAGTCGGCTGAAGAGCTTCTGGGATATGCTGCAGAAGATGGGCTGGGAGTGGCTGGAGGATATCACCACCGGGGAGGGAATCTATGCCGCTACCCGCTACGCCGCCGCGAAGATGCTCAAGAGCGGCACGACCACGGTTTGCGAGATGGTGGAAGGGCCGAACGCCCTGCCCGGAGCTTTGAGCAGCAGTGTCAGAGCCATCGAAGAGGTAGGAATCCGGGCCCAGGTGGGTTTCGAGGTAACGGAGCGTATACCCGGGGTGAGCATCCTCGAACGGATGGATCCGGCCAGGGCCGAAGAGGGCTTTCAGGAAAACCTCCGGCTGCTGAAAAGCCATCCGGCCGGCGGCGAGGGGCGCATCCAGGGACGGCTGGGGGTTCACACCGCCTACACCAATTCGCCGGATACTTTGCGGGCGGCGCGAAGCTTTGCAGATCAGCACGGCTGCGGCATCCAGATCCACGCGGCCGAGATCCCCAGGGCGTTCCTGGTGGAGAAGTACGGCAAATCCGCTCCCCGGGTTCTGGAAGAGACCGGTGTGCTCGGAGCGGACGTGCTGGCCGTGCACTGCATCGACATGACCGATGAGGATCTGGAGATCTTTCAGCGCCGCGGCGTTCACGTAGCCCACACCCCCATGACCAACTCCCTGGGCGGAAACGGGGTAGCCCGGGTCCCGGAGATGCTCGAGCTGGGGATCAACGTTTCCCTGGGACACGACTGCTTCTTCACCCTCGATACGCCTGAGTACATCCGCTACGCCTACCTGCTGCACAAGGCCCACAATGCCAATCCCATGCTTCTGCCCCCCTTCCAGGCGCTGGATCTGGTCCTGGGCAACGGCGCCCGCGCGTTGGGATTGCAGGAGCGTATCGGCAGCCTGGCCGCGGGCAAACGGGCGGACATCCTGGTTATCCGGCCGGATGCGCCCGCCCCGGTAACTCCCGCCTCGGTGACTTCCTGGATTACGATGACTTTCCGCGGCAGGGACGTGGAAACCGTTCTGGTAGACGGCCGGGTGGTCGTGGATCAGGGGCGGATGACCACGGTGGATGAGGAGGAGGTGGCGCGGAAGTGCCGGGAAGAGGCAATAAAGCTATGGCGAAAAAACGGAATTGATGTTTAAATAGGGTGGCTCTATGGCTGCGGACCTGAGAACACGTTTTTGCGGGCTCGACTTCAGCAATCCGATCATCGTCGCTGCCGGCGCCCACGGACGGGACGGTGAAACCATGAAAGGGGTTTCCGCCTCCGGGGTTGCCGGGGTGTGCACCAAAACCATCGTGTCTCAACCGGCCACGGACGTGCTGCCCTGCTTCACCAAGGTGCGCTCCGGTATGATCAACTCCGTGTTCGGTTCCGACAGGAGCGCGGAGTACTGGTTCAGCGAAGGAATCGAGCGGGCCAAGCAGGGGCAGGCTCGGGTCATCGCCAACCTGGCCGGTTTCACGCCGGAGGAGGCCGCAGAGCTGGCGGTCAAGGCTCAAGAAGCGGGAGCCGATTTGATCGAGGTTCCCACCCACTGTCCCCACATGGGGGAGATCCTCAATGCGATGTTCCCCGGGATGAACTTCCCCGAGCCGAAGCTCACGGATCTGGAGCCGATGAAGGAGTCGGTTCGGCTCATCAAGCAGGCCGTGACCATCCCGGTGATCGTCAAGCTCTCCGGAACCTTCTCCCATATCGTTCCTGTATGGGCTCGGGGAGTGAAGGAGGCGGGGGCCGACGGCATTGCCTGTTCCGACGCTCTGGGCCCGGCACTGTCCATCGACATCAGGACCGGACAACCCGCCCTCGGGGGGCCCCGGGGCGTAGGGGGGCTGACAGGTCCGGGGATCATGCCGATCACCCTGCGCATGGTCCTGGAGATCGCCGCCAGCGTGGAGCTTCCCATTGTCGGTGTCGGCGGGGTGAGCTCCGCCGAGGATGTGCTGCAGTACCTCATGGCCGGAGCGACCCTGGTGGGGGTGTGCACCGCCGGGCATGTGAACGGGGTCGGGCGATACTCCCGGATCATCGACGACTTGAAGCGACTGCTCGAGGGTCTGGGGGCCGAAAGCCCCGAGCAGGTCCGCGGCCTGACCCTGAAGCGGATCGAGGAACGAAAACAGAGAGGCCTGCAGGCGGTCACCGAAGCGCTCGTGCCTACGGTGCTTGTGGACCGGTGCAACGGCTGTGGGAACTGTGAACGGGTCTGCGTGTACGGTGCGGCCCGGTTGTCCCAACGCGACGGGAACAAAAAGGCCACGATCGATCCTCAAACCTGTGTCGGCTGCGGATTGTGCGTCAGCGTTTGCCCGGTGGATGCCCTCGAGCAGGCCTACTATGCCTGAGTCTGATGGCCCGGCCCGTTCAGGCTCGATTGGTGGTATCGAATAGAAGAGAAAAGGCTTCGTTGAAGCCTTGAAATACGGGCTGCAGCATTTCTTCGGGAATACTGCAACCTGAAGAGAAAGGAGATTTCCATGAAGAGGAACTTTAAGAAAGCGGTCCTGAGCATCCTGCTGCTTCTCGGTTTGCTTCTCCCAGGACTCGCCTTTGCCGTGGGTGAAAGTGAGACTGCGCCGGCGCAGGCCAAACCCTTCAACATAGCCGTATTCGTGCCCGGTGTCGTGGCGGGCAGCCCGCTGTACGAGCAGATGGTCGAGGGTACGGAAAAGGCCGCCGCCGAGTACGCCAACGCATCGGTGAAGGTGCTGGAGGCGGGTTTCAACCAGGCAGAGTGGGAGGAGAAGATGACCTCCCTGGCCGCGACCGGAGAGTACGATCTGATCGTTACCTCCAATCCGGCCATGCCCTTCATCAGCATGCCCGTGGCGGAGAAATTCCCCAATCAGAAATGGTTGAACCTGGACGGGTATTTGGACGGGCATCCCCAGTTCGCCACCGTCCTCTACAACCAGATGGAGATGACCTACATGGACGGCTATCTCGGCGCCCTGATTTCGACCAGCAACATGAGCGGCGCGAATCCGGACCTCAAGGCCGGGATGGTGGTGGCCCAGGAATACCCGGCTCTCACCAAGCTGATGAAGCCGGGCTTCGAGCTGGGGCTCAAGGCGGTCAATCCCGGCTTTACCGTGGACTACCGGGTCATCGGCAACTGGTACGACGCCAACAAGGCGGCCGACCTGGCCGACAGCATGATCGACGCCGGCGTCGATGTGATCATCACTATCGCCGGCGGGGCCAACCAGGGCGTGATCAAGGCCTGCCAGGAGCGGGGGAAATACGTGCTGTTCGTCGATTCCAACGACTACAAGGCGGCACCCGGAACCATCGTGGGCTGTGCCGTGCTCAATCAGACAAAGGCCGCCTACGAACGTGTCAAGATGGCCATCGAGGGAACCCTGGAGTACGGGAAAGCGGTGATCGTGAACACCAAGGACGGCTACGTCGACTTTGCGGACAAGGATCCCTTGTACATCGACAATGTTCCCGCCGATATCCGGGCCAGGATGGACGATCTGGTCAAGAAGATGCGCAGCGGCGCTTTCCATCTGGAACCGCCCCAGCTGTAGGCCGGCTGAAGCGGCGCCTGTTCTATACGAGAAACGCAATCGGGGTGCGGGAAGATCCCATCCTCCCCGCACCCCCCGTTGTCGAGGGATGGATCCTTTGAGCTCAGGGCTGTACCTGCAGATGCGGGGAATCACTAAAACCTACCCGGAGAACGACGTTCTGGCCAATGACGAGGTGGATTTTGAGGTCCGGGAGAACGAGATCCACGCCGTGGTGGGCGAGAACGGAGCCGGGAAAACCACCCTGATGAAGATCCTCTACGGGTTGGAGCAGCCGGACTCCGGTCGTATTCTCCTGAAGGGGGAGGAAGTCCGGATTCACAGTCCCCTGGATGCCAACCGCCTGGGGATCGGGATGGTTCACCAGCACTTCCGCCTGATCCCCGAGTTCACAATCGCGGAGAACGTGGTGCTGGGTATCGAACCCCGCAGGCGGGGAATCTTCTTCGACAGGGAGCGGGCTGTCTGCGGGGTCGAGGAGGTGATCCGCCGCTACGGCTTCTCTATCGATCCCAGGCTGCCCGTGTCCCGGCTCACCGTCGGGCAGATGCAGCTGGTGGAGATCATCAAGATCCTCTACCGGGAGGCGGAGCTGCTGATCCTGGACGAACCGACCTCGGTGCTCACCGAACAGCAGATCCACAAGCTCTTCGGGACCCTCGAAAATCTCCGCTCGATCGGCAAGACCGTCGTGATCATCACCCACAAGCTGGGAGAGGTGAAGGCCATAAGCCAGCGGGTTACGGTGATGCGCAAGGGCGAGGTCGTGGCCGTGCGGGATACCGCCGAGGTGGATGAGAGGGAGCTGTCCCGGTTGATGGTGGGCAAGAGCGTAACCTTCCAGTTCGAGCGGGAAGCCGTGAACAAGGGTCGGGTGGTGCTGGAGCTCAGAGATGTGGTGCTGCGGCAGAAGGGCCAGGACCGTCCCCTGCTGGATCACGTGAATCTAAAGGTCCACGCCGGGGAGATCGTCGGGGTGGCCGGAGTGAGCGGCAACGGGCTGGCCGAGCTGGAGGACGTGGTCGGCGGCCTGCGCCGGGTCAGCCAGGGAAGGCTGCTGCACGACGGAAGGAATATCACCGACCTGTCCGCGGTGCAGCTGCGGGAGAGGGGCCTGGCCTACGTGCCGGCGGACCGGCTTCAGAGGGGTTCGAGCCTGCAGTCCTCGGTGATGGAGAACATGATCATCTCCAGCCACCACGATTTCCTCCAGGGCGGGTTTTTCCGGCGGCGGGCGGTGGAGGAGTTCGCCGAAACGCTTTCCAGCAGCTTCTCGATCGACGGGGACCCCCGGGTGCCGATCGGCACCCTTTCGGGGGGCAACATCCAGAAGGTAATCCTGGCCCGGGAGCTGGCTTCCCAGTCCGACTTTATCATCTTCTCCGAACCCACCTGGGGGCTGGACATTGCCTCGGCGGAGTTCATCTACGCCAAGATCCTGGAGATCCGGAGGCGGGGTATCGCCGTGCTGCTGATCTCCTCGAATCTGGACGAGATCCTGGCGCTCAGCGACACCCTGGTGGTCCTGTACCGGGGAAAGGTGGTGGCCAGCTTGAGCAATGAGCGGAAGCTGTCCAAGGAGCTGGTCGGGGAGTACATGATGGGACTGCGGGACGATTCTCGAGGCGCCGCTGCGCCCTCGGATAACGGCCCCACCGAAACCGGCCCCTCGGAATCCGGGCCCTCCCCGGGAGAAGCGTCGTGAAGCGCCCGCACCGGGCGGATGCGCTGCTTACCGGCGCCCTGGGGCTGCTGATCACGCTCGGGATCTCCTTCCTCATCGCCGTCATTCTCATCTTCCTCCTGAGCAAGCAGCCCCTCACCACGATCTACTACTTCTTCGTCGGTCCCTTCACCAACAGGTACTACTTCGGCAACATGCTCAACACGGCCATCCCCCTGGTGTTCACCGGCCTGGGCATTGCGGTGGCCTTCAAGAGCTCGGTGTTCAACCTGGGCGGGGAAGGGCAGGTCTACTCAGGGGCCCTGGTGGCAACGGTGATTCTGCTGGCCCTTCCGCAAAGCAGCGGCTACCTGGGCGGGCCGGCCGCCCTGGCCGCGGCTCTGGCTACCGGTGCGGTGCTGGCCGGAATGAGCGGTTTCTTCAAGATGAAGTGGGGGACCGACGAGCTGATCTCCTCCTTCCTCATTTCCTCGGCGGTGATCTTCATCGTCAACTACTTCATCACCGGACCCCTGGATGATCCGAGCAACAGCATGCTGGCCACCCGCGCCGTCGACAAGCAGTACCACTTTCTGGGGATATTCCCGCCCTCCAAGCTGGATATCAGCGCGATCTTCGCCATGCTGGCCGGGGTGCTGGTGTTCTTCCTCATGTACTACACCCACTGGGGGTACGAGATGCGCATGTGCGGGTTGAATCGGGAGTTCTCCCGCTACGGGGGAATCAACGTCTCCACCTACGTGGTTCTGCCGATGATAATAAGCGGAGCACTGCACGGGCTGGCCGGGGGTATTGCCATCATGGGCACCTACCACATGGCGGTCAAGGAGTTCTCCTACGGCATGGGCTGGAACGGCATCGCCGTGGCTCTGATCGCCAAGAACAATCCCCTGGGGGTGCTGCCGGCGGCCGTGTTCTTCGCCTATCTGGATGCCGGGGCCAAGGCGGCCATGCTGCACTCGGATGTTACCTTCGAGATCGCGGCCATCGTGCAATCCGTTATCTTCTACCTGATCACCGCCCAGGCCATCTACAGCTTTCTCCGCCGAAGAAAGAGGTCTCGCCCATGAACGAGCAAAGCTTCACCTTTCCCCTGCTGCACAATGCCATCGGCATCATGACACCCTTTCTCCTGGCCGCCACCGGGGGATTGTTTACCGAGCTGGCGGGGATGCTCAATATCGCCCTGGAAGGCCTGATGCTGATCGGAGCCTTCTTCAGCGTGGTCTTCGCCGGGCTCACCGGAAGCCTGGTGCTGGGCATACTCCTGGGCGTCGTCTCGGCCGTGCTGGCCGCCGCCCTGTTCGCAGGCGTAAGCCTGAATCTCAAGGCCAACGTGTTCATCTCCGGTCTGGCCACCAACCTGCTGGCCTCGGGCCTGACCATCGTGCTGGCTTTCCAGCTGTTCGGCAACAAGGGGGTGGTGCGTTTCGAAATCCCCAAGCTGCCATCCCTCATGATACCGGCGCTGGCCCGCATCCCGATCCTGGGAGACCTGTTGATCGGTCACAACATTCTCGTGTACTTCAGCTGGCTGCTCGTGGTGCTGGCCGCGCTCGCCATCTACCGCACCCCCTTCGGCCTGCGCATCCGGGGCACCGGGCTCAATGCGGCCACCATCGCCTCCCTGGGCCTCAAGCCCCGGCGCTATCAGATGGCGGGCATCCTGATCTCCGGTTTCACCTGCGGCCTGGCAGGGGCCGTGCTCACCCTGAAGCTCAGCGCCTTCGTGCCCAACATCACCTCGGGCCGGGGCTGGATCGCCCTGGTGGCCATCTACCTGGGCAACAAGACGCCCTGGGGCATCGTGATCGCCTCCTTCATCTTCGGTTTTGCCGAGAGTCTGTCCAATTTCGCGCAAGGGGCGATCAACATCCCCGCCGACTTCATCCTGGCCTTTCCCTACCTGATCACCGTACTGGCAATGATCGTCTACTCGATCTGGCGGCACTACCGGGCCCGGGCGTAACCCGTCTATATCAGCGCGTACTCCCACCCGAGCGCTGTGGACATCTCGTCTCGTTCCGTCCCTCTGTGAAATGCGATGATTAGATAAACTAGTTGACAAACTGGTTGATTATGGATATCCTGTAGCTGTGAAAATCATCGAAGTGGGCGCATTCGAGGCCAAGACGCATTTCAGCCAACTCCTCGATGAGGTTGAGGAAGGTGCTGTTGTCAAGATCAGCCGGCGTGGCAAACCGGTTGCGATTCTCAAGCAGGCTGATGCGGTATCCCGGGAGGCTTCGGTGAATGCCTTGAGGGAGCTCAGGACACTCTGCAAAGTCAAGATACCCCTGGATGAAATCCAGGAACTTCGGGATAAGGGCAGGGAACGCTGATGGCCCACGCTCTGATCGTGCTGGATGCCTCGGCGGCCATGGCCCTGGTGCTTGCGGAAGGGGAAGGGGAGGAGGTGGCAGGGTTGATCCGCGAAACGATGGCCGTCAACGGTCGGATCTTCGTTCCCGGGCTGTTCTGGTATGAACTGGGGAATGGACTGCTTGCGGCGGAGCGGGCGGATCGAATGGCTCCTCAAACGATCTCCCTGGCCGTTTCGGAATTTGCCCGCTTCCCGGTCGTTACCCATCAGCAGGCTGATTTTGCAGAAACCGAGCGGATATTGAACCTGGCCCGGGACAATAGGCTGACCTACTACGATGCCAGCTATTTGGAGTTGGCCCTGCGCTTCCAGGCGCCCTTGAAGAGTTTTGACACACATCTTGTTAGCCTGCGAGGTTCTTTTCCGCTGATTCTCTGAGATTGCAGCATCCTGTCGAGATATGGTATAAGGGTCGGGGAGGCACGGCGAAGCTCATGCAGGAAATCGTAACCAAAGTCTTGGAAGCGGAGAAAGAAGCGGAAGGGCGCATCCAGGAAGCCCGCAGCAAGACCGCGGAGATCCGGACCCAGGCGGACCGGGAAGTCCAGGTGAAGCTGCAGGAAGCCCGGGAGCAGGCCGCCCGGCGGTCCCAGGAGATCCTGGACCAGGCGCGCAGTCAGGCCCGGGCGGAATACGAGAAGGCCGTGCAGCGGTCCCTGGAAGGCAATCAGATGTTCTTCGAAAAGAACGAAGAAAAGATAAACCGGGCTGCGGAGGCCGTGGTCGAGCTGATCACCGCCCCCGAATGGTCTTGACCCTTTAAAACGGACAAGAAATTGGCAGGACCGCTGAAAACCTACGCTTTCATCAATGCCAAGCTGAGAACCAGGATCAGCAAGATCCTCCCGGAGCAGTTCATCCGGCAGCTGGCCCGGGCACGATCCCTGGCCGAAAGTGTGCAGATGCTGGCGGAAACCGATTTCGCCCCGGTGCAGAAGATCTACGAACAGACGGGGGACATCAAGACCGCGGAGCTGGAGCTGCTGCGCAAAGAGCTGTCGATTTACCTGGAGCTGGAGAAGCTGGTCGAGGAGGAGGTGCTTGGCTTTGTTCATGCCCTCTGCGAGCGTTTCGAGACCGAAAACCTGAAAAACGCCCTCCGCCTTTGGTTCGATCGGCGGATCAGAGGGCGGAACATCGAGGATGCCCGGGGTTACCTGTTGCGGAAGCCCATCCACCACCCCATCGATCTCGATGGTATCATCAACTCCGACACCCTCGAGGAGGTCGCCGACCGGCTGCAGGCCACCCCCTACGCCGCAATCGTGCGGCAACAGTCCGCCCAGGTCATGAAGGATTCCAGCTTGTTTTCCCTCGAGCTGGCCCTGGACCGCTTCCTGTATCACCGCCTGGTGGAAGCGGCGGATCGGCTCGCGCCCAGGGACCGGGAGATCGCCCGCCGTTTGATCGGGGTGGAGATCGATCTGCAGAACGTGGGCTGGCTGATTCGCTTCAAGAACTTTTACTCCCTGGAGACGGAGCAGGCCCTGGGCTACACCCTGGCCGGGGGATTGAACCTGGAGCCGGAGCTGATGCGGGAGAGCTACGTCTCCGAGCAAACCGATCGGGAGATCTCCGCCCTGGTGGGACGGCGCTATCCGGAAATCGCCCCTCTGCTCGCCTCCAAGGAGCAGACCAAGTTTACCGCCCGCTTGACCCTGATCGAGCGCATCCTAGAGGAGATCATAAAGATCGAGGTGCGAAAAATCATGACCGGATACCCCTTCACAATCGGAATCATTTTGTCCTATTTTATTCTCAAAAGCGATGAGATACGAAAAGTCATGACGGTCCTGAACGCCAAGTTCTACGACTGGCCGGAGGAACGCATCCAGGCCCTGGTCTAGGCGCGCTATGATCTTCACCGAACCGATGCAGCAGGTCGTAGCCGTGGTGCTCGATCACCACGCCGACGCGGTAACCAAGGAGCTTCTGCGCCTGGGGCTTCTCCACTTCGTGAGCATCACGGAGGTGGACCGGGAGGTGGGCTTGCAGGTGGAGGCGGTCACGCCGGCGTTAGCCGAAGCCGGCATTGCCGAGATCCGCCGGCGGATCGAGGGCTTCTTCGCCATGGTGAACGAGAAGCCCCCGGCCGGGGAGGACCTCAAGGTGGAGGACCTGCAGGCGGTCGATCTGGATGAAACCAACAAGGTTCTCGACAACTTGGCCGCATCGGTGCAGACGATCCGGGATCGGCAAAGCACGCGCCAGCAGGAGATCCTCCGGCTTCAGGATATCCGGCGTCAGCTCCAGATGTTCGGCAGCCTGGGTGAGGTGGTGGATGCCCGCTCCCAGTACTCCTACCTGAGCATCCATACCGGTTCGATCCGCACTTCCCTGCTCGAGCCTTTCGAGCAGGCCGTGGGGGAAGTTCCAAACGTGGTGATGCAGTTGGGCGTCCAGGACAACCAGACCCTGCTGCTGCTGATCGCCATGAAGCGGGATGAAGGCGTGATCGACCGTGTCCTGGACAAATTCGCCTGGACCGATGTTCATCTTCCCCGGGAGCTCTCCGGGAAGACGGATCAGGTCCGGGAGGAGCTGGAGGACAAGCTGCGGATTCTGGAGGATGAGCAGGAGCAGCTCAAATCTCAGGTCGAAACACAGATCCGGGAGAAGCTTCCGACCCTGGAGCGGATGTGGAGAAACCTGCGTCTGAACGAGCTCTATGCCCGGGTGCAATCCTTCTTCAGCAAGACCGCCCGGACGGTCATCTTTTCCGGCTGGCTGCCTTCCAGAAAACGCTCCGTCGTGACCGAGGCGGTGCACCGGGTGACCGACGGCCAGTGCTATATGGAGTGGCATCCGGGGCGGGAAGTATCGAAGGAGCATCCCTCCTCGGTCCCGGTGCAGATGCACAATCCAAGGTTCCTCTCCCCCTTTCAGATGCTGGTCACCAACTACTCGATTCCGGAGTACGGCAGTATCGATCCCACGCCCCTGGTGGCCGTGGCCTACCTGATAATGTTCGGCCTGATGTTCGGAGACGCCGGCCACGGAGCGGTGTTGATCCTGGGGGGAGCGCTCGGCTCAATTCTGTACGGAGGGGGGCGTTCGGGGGTGCGGAACCTCCTGCGGCTGATCGCCTACTGCGGCGGGGCTGCGGTGGTCGCCGGCATCCTGTTCGGCTCCTACTTCGGAATGCAGTGGTTCCCGCCGCTGTGGTTCGACTACCACGGGGTGGTCGCCGGTCACGGCGGAGGGGGCCTGGTAACCGATGTCTACGGGATCCTGGTGATCACCATCTATTTCGGGATCGCCGTCATCGCCCTGGGGTTGGTGCTCAACTGGATCAACTGCGTGGCCAAGCGCAGATGGTTTCGACTGATCTTCGACAAGGGAGGTCTGATCGGCGGCTGGATCTACGCAGCCGGGGTGTATGCGGCCATGTTCTTCGTCCGCCACGACTACAAGCAGCTGCCCGATGCCAATCTGCTGATCCTGCTGCTCGGCATACCCGTCCTGCTGCTGACCGTTAAGCCGGTTCTGGAGTACCTGCTCCACAAGCCGCGCAAACCCTTCACCCTGTTCACACCGGTGGATTTTTTCATGGAATGGATCGTGGAGATCCTGGAGATCTTTTCCGGCTATCTTGCCAACACCCTGTCCTTCATGCGGGTGGCCGGATTGGGAATCGCCCACGTCAGTCTGATGATTGCCTTTTTCTCGATCGCCGGGATGATCGGCGGACCTTCGGGGAGCTTCACCCTCGGCTCCTATCTCGTCTTGATCGCCGGCAATGTCCTGGTTATCCTTCTGGAGGGCTTGTCCGCGGGAATCCAGTCGTTGAGGTTGAACTACTACGAGTTCTTCTCCAAATATTTCAGCGGCTCCGGGCGGGCCTACGCCCCGGTGACGCTGCATAAAACTTCTGCTTAGGAGGAAGAGGTGGAAAAAACAAGCAAAAAGAGACTTAGACGGAAGATAATCTTGACCCTGGTCTTTCTCTTTGCCTTCTTCGTCATGTTCGGGATGGTCTCGGTGGTGCGGGTCTTTGCCCAGGAGCAGGCACCGGCAACAGCGGTGGAGATGACCGCCGAACGCGCTTCGGTGGCGCGCTTCGGTCTGATCGCCGCGGCCATAGCCTTCGGGTTCGGTGCCATGGGCGCGGGCATCGCCATCGCCAATGTCGGGGCGGCCGCCATGGGCGCCATCGGCGAGAGGCCGGAGATCGCCAGCCAGGCCCTGATCTTCATCGCCCTGGCCGAAGGGCTGGTGGTGTTCGGATTCATCACCGCCCTGATGATCCTGGGGAGAATCTAGGCTCAAGGCCTGGTAATGCGCTATTTCATCATCGGGGACGAGGATGCGGTGCTCGGTTTCGGGCTGGTCGGTGTGGCAGGAACGGTCGCCACGAATGTGGCTCAGGCCCAGGAGGCCTTTTCCACGGCCATGGAACAGTCGGACATCGGGATCATCATCATCACCGAGCGGGTGGCCGACCTTATTCGTCCTCAGGTGGATCGCTTCATCTTCACCCGGAACTTCCCTCTGATCGTGGAGATCCCCGACCGGCAGGGCCCGCTTTCCGGAAAACCGGGGATCCGGGAGATGGTCAACCAGGCCATAGGAATTAAATTGTGAGCCGGCAGCAGAGGCAGAAAGAACAGCCGGAACAGCAGCCGACCCACGATCTGATCGACGGCATCGCTCAGGATGCCGGGGCGGAGGCGGAGAAGATCATCACCGAAGCCGAAAAAGCGGTGAAGGAGCGGATCCGGGCCGCCGAGGAACAGGCCAGGGCCGTGGTCCAGCAGGCGGAGAGCAAGGCCGAGGAACAGGCGGAGCGCATCCGCTCTCAATCCGCCTCCTCACTGCGCATGGAAAGCCGGCGCACGCACTTGAAGCTGCAGGAGCAGGCGGTTCAGGAGGTGCTCTCCCGGGTTCGGCAGCAGTTTGCCGGGATGATCGGCACGCCGGTGTACCGGGAGGTGCTGCTGGCCTGGATCGTAGAAGGGGCGATCGGACTGGATGTGGAGCAAGCGACCGTGAACGCCTCCGCAGCCGAACGGAAGCAGATCGACAAACGGCTGCTTCAGGAAGCCCAGGGCAAGGTCGCGGAGCTCACCGGGAGGAAGGTGAGCCTGGCGCTGGCCGACGGGGGTCCCCTGATCCCCCAGGGAGTGGTGCTGAAGGCCGTGGACGGACGGGTGGAGTTCAACAACCAGGTGGCCACCCGGCTGTTGAGGCGGCAGTCGGAAATTCGCAAAATGATCCAAGACAAATTATGGAAGAAAGAATCATCGGACAGGTAAGGCGGGTCAACGGACCGGTCATCGAAGCCGCCGGCGTCAGCGACGCCATGATGCTGGAGCTGGTGCGGGTGGGGGAGGTGCGCCTGGTCGGGGAGGTCATCAAGCTGGCCGGAAAACGGGCCATCATCCAGGTCTACGAGGACACCACCGGGATCGCTCCGGGAGACAACATCTTCGGTTCCGGAAGTCCCCTGTCCGTGGAGCTGGGCCCGGGATTGATCGGGACGATCTATGACGGCATCCAGCGGCCCCTGGAGCGAATCCTGGCCCTGTCCGGCAACTTCATCGAGAGGGGCATCCGCGCAGCCTCCCTGGATCGGGAGAAGAAGTGGCTGTTCCGTCCGGCCGACCTTGCTGCGGGCTCTCAGGTGAGCGGGGGCGCCGTTGTCGGCACGGTGCAGGAAACCGAGCGGATCGAGCACCGCATCCTGCTTCCCCCCGACGCGGCGGGAACATTGAAGTCCCTGGCCGCCGAAGGGGAGTACACGGTGGAAGAGCCGATCGCCCTGATCGATAGCGAAGGCGGGGAGCGGGCCGTGCCCATGATGCAGCGCTGGCCCATCCGCACCCCCAGACCCACGGGCGAACGACTGCCGGCCGGAGGCCGCCCGCTGATCACCGGGCAGAGGGTCATAGACACCCTCTTTCCCGTAGTCCGGGGAGGCACCGTTGCCATCCCGGGGGGATTCGGGACGGGCAAGACCATGACCCAACACGCCATTGCCAAGTGGTGTGATGCGGAGATCATCGTGTACATCGGCTGCGGCGAGCGGGGCAACGAGATGACCGACGTGCTCACCGAGTTTCCCAAGCTCATCGATCCCCGAACCGGACGCAGCCTGATGGAGCGCACCGTTCTGATCGCCAACACCTCGAACATGCCCGTGTCCGCCCGGGAAGCCTCGATCTACACCGGGGCGACTCTGGCCGAATACTACCGTGACCAGGGCTACGACGTGGCGGTCATGGCGGACTCCACCTCCCGCTGGGCCGAGGCGCTGCGGGAGCTTTCGGGGCGCATGGAGGAGATGCCGGCGGAGGAGGGCTTTCCCGCCTACCTGCCCACCCGCATAGCCGAGTTTTACGAGCGGGCCGGATCCATGAACACCCTGGCCGGCCAAAGAGGCTCGGTATCCATTGTCGGGGCCGTTTCACCCCCCGGAGGGGATTTCTCCGAGCCGGTGACCCAGCACACCAAACGCTTCGTTCGCTGCTTCTGGGCTCTGGACCGCCAGCTGGCCAACGCCCGCCACTACCCTGCCATCTCCTGGCTGGACAGCTACAGCGAGTATGCCGAGGAGATCACCCCCTGGTGGGAGCAGGAGGTGGGCGCTGATTGGACCGCCGACAGGGCGGAGATCCTCGATCTGCTTCACAGGGAGGTGCGGCTGCAGCAGGTGGTCAAGCTGGTCGGACCGGACGCCCTTCCGGACAGCCAGCGCTTTATAATCGAAGTCTGCACCCTGTTCAAGAACGCCTTCCTGCAGCAGAACGCCTTCGATGAGGTGGACCGCTACTCCACGGTGGAGAAGCAGGCGCGGATGCTCGCCATCATTTTGACCTACTGGCGCCGGGGGGCCGAGGCGATCCGGCGGGGAATGACCCTGGTCCGTCTGCGGCGCATGAAGGTGCTGCAGGACGTGGTCAAGATGAAGTTCACGATCGCCAACGACGAGCCCGAAGCTTTCGACAAGCTGGCCGCCCGCCTGGAGCGCTCCCTCGGTCAGCTGGAGGAGATCTATGAGGAACAGTAAAAACTCCACCGTCGATTTGGAAGCGGCCCAGAAGCGCCTTCTGGCCGGCCGGGAGTACATCGGGGTGGACCGCATCGAGGGACCCCTGGTGTTCATTCGCAACACCCACCCGGTCGGTTACCGGGACCTGGTGGAATGCGTGGATCCCGGCGGGGAGACCCGTCTGGGCATCGTCCTGGACACTTCCGCGGACATCGTGGTGATCCAGGTGTTCGCCGGTACCTCGGGGCTGACCATGCCGGGAACCCACGTCCGCTTCCGAGGCGAGCCCCATACCATCCAGGTCAGCGACAGGATGCTGGGACGGGTGTTCAACGGTCTGGGCCAGCCGATCGACGGCGGTCCCCCTCCCACGGGGGAGGAGGAGCGGGATGTCAATGGCCTGCCGATCAATCCCACGGCCCGGGAGTATCCGCGGGACTTCATCCAGACCGGCATCTCCGCGATCGACGGCATGAACACCCTGATTCGCGGCCAGAAGCTGCCGATCTTCTCCGGCAACGGCCTGCCCCACAACACCCTGGCCGCCCAGATTGCCCGGCAGGCCAAGATCCGGGGGGAGGAGAGCCGTTTCGCCGTGGTCTTCGCCGCCATGGGGGTCAAGCACGATGTGGCCCGTTTCTTCATCGACAGCTTTGAAAGCTCCGGGGTCCTGGAGAACGTGGCTTTGTTTCTATCCCTGGCCGACGATCCTTCCATCGAGCGGCTGATCACCCCGCGAACCGCCCTAACCCTGGCCGAGTACCTGGCCTTCACCAGGGACATGCACGTTCTGGTAGTCATGACCGACATGTCCAACTACTGCGAAGCCCTGCGGGAGATCTCCACTATTCGGGGAGAAATTCCCTCCCGCAAAGGCTACCCCGGTTATCTGTACTCCGACCTGGCGGAGATCTACGAACGTTCCGGCATGATCAAGGGGTTTCCCGGATCGATAACCCAGATGCCGATCCTGACCATGCCCAACGACGACATCTCCCATCCCATCCCGGATCTGACCGGCTACATCACCGAGGGGCAGATCGTATTCGAGCGGGAGATGGACGCCAGGGGGATCTATCCCCCCGTGGCCGGGCTTCCCTCCCTGTCCCGGCTGATGAAGGACGGCATCGGTGAGGGCATGACCCGGGAGGATCATCCCCACCTGGCCAGCCAGCTGTTCGCCGCCTACAGCTACGTCAAGGACGTGCGCAACCTGGCCTCGGTGATCGGGGAGGAGGAGCTGACTCCCCTGGATCATCAATACCTCGAGTTCGGCGAGACCTTCGAACGCAAGTTCGTCAGCCAGACAAAACAAGAGGACCGCACCATTGAGGAGACCCTCGAGCTGGGCTGGGGTTCCTTGAGCCTTCTACCCGTGGAGGAGCTGCACCGGGTCAGCGAAGAAGAGATCGAGAAGTACTACGGGGGTTAGAGTTGCCGAACGTAGCGCCGACAAAAACCAACCTCCTGCGCATCCGCCACGAGCTGGAGTTCGCCCGGCTGGGGCACGAGCTTCTCGATCAGAAGCGCAACATCCTGGTCATCGAGCTGCTCAACCTGGTAGACCAGGCCGTGGACTTCCAGGAGCGGGTGGTCAAGGCTCTGGAGGAGGCCTACCGTACCCTCGAACAGGCGGTGCTGCGCATGGGCAAGCTGCGGGTATCCAACCTGGCCAGCGCGGTGAACATCCGGGCCGAGATCGAGCTCAAGACTCGCCGGGTCATGGGGGTGCGGCTTCCGGTGGTGGACACCAACTTCACGGAGCATCCCCCGTACTTCAGTCCGCTGGGCACCAGCTTCTGGATCGACAACTCCCTGGAGGAGTTCAAGGAAGCTCTTCAGCTGATGGGACGCCTGGCGGAGTTGAAGATTTCTATTATCCGTCTGGCCTCGGAGGTGCGCAAAACGATCCGAAAAGTCAACGCATTGGAGAAGATCGCCATTCCCGATCTGGAACAGACGGTGTACTTCATCCAGAACAGGCTGGAGGAGAACGAGAGGGATATGTTCGTCCTGATGAAGATGGTGAAGAGCCGTCTGGAAGCAAAGGAGCAAGCGGAGCGAGGAACATGAACGGTCCGATCAAAAAAATTCTCGTATACGTCGACGGAACCGAGAGCTCGATTACCGCGGCGCAGTATGCGGTCGTCCTGAGCCGTACCCTTCGTGCCGAACTGAGTGCGCTGTACGTGGTCAACACCCGGGCGCTGGAGGACCTGCTCAAGGCCAGGATCTTCATCAAGGCCGAGGAGGAGGAATACAAGCGCGACCTGGAGGCGGATGCCAATCGCTACCTGAACCACGTTCAGAGCCTGGCGCGAAAAAAGGGTGTGGCTATCGAGGCGGTGAGCGTCAGCGGAGCGGTTCACCAGGAGATCAAGAAGTACGTTCGGGAGAGCGAGATCGATCTGCTGATCATCGGAGAGCTGTCCCACGTACGCAGCCGCCGGGATGAGTTCTACAACGAGGCGGAGCGGGCCATGCGCAGCGTTTCCTGCTCCGTGCTGATCGTGAAAGATGAAGACCGGGTTTGGGAACTGTACGACGCCCTGACCTGAACAAATAGAAAGGACAAGCTATGGCACTAGTTGATTTGATACGACCGGAGGTCGTCAAAGTTCCCCTGGTCTCCACGACAAAATCCGAGGTGATCCGGGAGCTGGCGGAATGCTTGAGGGACGCCGGCAAGATCTCGGATGTGGAGGCAGTCGTAGAGGCCCTGATGAAGCGGGAGAGCATGGGTTCCACGGGTTTGGAACAGGGCATCGCCGTGCCCCACGCCAAGACTCAGGCGGTCCACGCCCTCACCGTGGCGGTGGGTATCTCACCCAAGGGAATCGATTTTCAGGCCATCGACGGCAACCCCTCCAAGCTGTTCTTTCTGCTGCTGGCCCCGCCGGACCAGTCCGGCCCGCACATCGAGGCTCTGGCCGACATCGCCCGCATCACCAAGAGCCAGGCCTTCTGCCGCACCCTCATCGGCGCGACTTCCCCGGCGGAGGTGGTGGAGCTGTTCAGCGAGGATTAGCCGGGCATCAGGTCTTCAGAAAAATACATGGCGATGGCGGCAAAACAGGTAACATACCGATCCGCAACCGTGGGGGATGTGGACGGGATATTCAGGCTGGTCAACTCGATGGCCGAGTCCGGGCAGATGCTGCACAGGAGCAAGTACCGGATCGTCACGATGCTGGCCAACTTCATCGTGGCCGAATCGAAAAGCGGAGAGCTGGCGGGCTGCGGTGCCCTCTTCCCGCTCTGGACCGACAGCGCGGAGATCGTGGCTCTGGCCGTGGGTCCCCGCTTCCAGGGTGCCGGGGTGGGGAAGCAGCTGGTGGCGGAGCTCCTGCAGCGAGCCCGGAATCAGGGATTTCCCGAAGTCATCACCCTGACCTGCGCGGTGGATTTCTTCTCCCAACTCGGGTTCTCCGTTCAACCCAAGGATAAGTTCCCCAGGAAGCTGTGGCGGGAATGCCTGGAGTGTCCCCGGCTGGAGAACTGCGACGAGATCGCCATGAGCGTCCGTTTGGGCGAGGCCTTGGGCTGAGGGGTGAGCGGCTCGTCGGGGGAGATCCTGTTTCTGCGAGTGCCGCCTCGCGGCTTGCTCAAGTCCGCCGGCGGCATCGGGCGGAGAGGGACAACCCGCTTTGCAGCGGTATTCGCTCCGAATGGGTTCTGCGGCCGGGTCGGGAAGGGGACCATCACCTGTTTCTGGATCGGCATGGGCAGGAGAGTACGCCTGCCCGGTCGGGAGCTCCTGGAGGGGCTTCGCAGCGGGGCAACTGCTGAGATCGTCGATATCGGCTGTGCCGGTGCCCTGGACCCCGGCCTCGAGCGGGGCGATCTGGTCCTGAGCAGTGACGACATCGCCTTCGACAGCGCCGTGCCGGTGGCTGTGCGTCGCCGTCCCGGGCTGGAGGTAGTCCTGCGGGAGGTGGCCGCAGGGCGAGACGTCGACCTCCGCCGGGCTCCG